>Ga0114973_10001331_pt1 | contig 18518 bp, 14 predicted proteins | sample M_140807_MF_Meta_FD_87025 | JGI IMG/M metagenome (GOLD analysis project Ga0114973, IMG submission 87025) | Freshwater microbial communities from Lake Montjoie, Canada to study carbon cycling - M_140807_MF_MetaG | ecosystem: Environmental > Aquatic > Freshwater > Lake | place: Lake Montjoie...
ATGTTCGACAGCGGCATTAACCGCCTGGGACTGGGGCCAGAACAACTCACGGCCGCGGCGATTCAGGGTGTCGAGGTTGATTTGCTGCTGTCGCATCTTGCCTCAGCCGATGCAGACGTGGCGCAGAACAGCGCACAGCTTTCGAAGTTTCAGTCTGTTATCACCACCGTCAACGCCAAACGGATCAGCTTGGCTAACAGCGCCGGCATCATGCTGGGCGATGAATATCATTTCGACCTATCCCGCCCGGGGCTTAGCCTGTACGGCGGGATCGCACGCGCGGAAATGGCGGGTTTCATCAAACCCGTGGTCGCGCTTTCGGCAAGGCTGCTCCAAGTGCGTGATGTTCCAGCGGGAACGCCAATCGGCTATAATGCGACCCATATCTGCACGTCGGACACGCGCGTCGGCACGATTTCGATTGGCTATGCCGATGGTTATTTGCGGGCTTTTTCCGGCAAGGGAACTGCGCGTGTCGGCGGACACAATGTCCCTGTTATCGGCCGCGTGTCGATGGACTTGGTTACGTTGGACTTAACTGCCACCCCCGACCTAAGCGAAAGCGATTGGGTAGAATTAGAATATGATCTGATATCTACATCCGCGCTAACTGGCCTGTCGCAATATGAACTGCTCACCAATCTTGGTTCAAGGTTCGCGCGCGTCTGGCGATAAATAATCGGTTAGTTTGCAGTCAGTCGCCTACGATTGGTCAGCGCGCATGAAGACAAAAAAAGGGCGCCACAATGGACGCCCTTTTAATTCAGACGGCCAAGCCGATATTAGAAACGTGCCCTGAAGCCGGCATACAAATTACGTCCACGGAAAGAGTAAATAGCACTACCCGATCCAGTTGCAGTGGTAGCACCGCGCGGCACGCCTTTATTCAAAACGTTGTCTACACCAACATAGAACCGAGCTTCTGCATTATTGCTATCTTTCCCGATATCAAAATCTATGCGCACGTCATGATACATAACCGACGCAAACTTCGTGTCTGGGTAGGCATCTACGTCGGACGCTGGTAACCCGTTCAAAGCATACAAAGTACTGTAACCATTGAAGAACATTGGACCAATGTAGCGTAAGCGATATCCAAAAGTCACAGCATCAACACCAAAATCAAAATCCCAACGGAACTCATCTTCTGGATCGCCAAGTTGCCCAAGCAATCTTGATTCAAACAGTGGGTTGGTAGGGTCTTGAAAGTTGCTGATTTCAAAGTTGTGCGTGTAAATAAGGTTAGTGTTGAAATCAATGCTACCAAAATCTTTCCGATAGCCAAAGTTAACGTCAACACCACGACGCTTTCGATTGGCGAAGTTTAACGGTGCGCTTATTAGAGAGTTACCTAGAACACGGCCGGGTGTTTCACCCAATGGCCCTGTGCCTGGACCAGCCCAACGAGTGAACTGACCACAAAAGATGTTGTTCAATGTTGGTGAGTCGTAGCACTGGTTAACAATGTTTTGCGGTGTAACACTTGAAATAATACCCTTGACGTTAATGTCGTAATAATCAGCTGACAAACTCAGACCTGGTACCCAGCTTGGTTGGATTACCACGCCATATGTATAGGAGTCTGACTTCTCAACATTCAAGTTAGGGTTAGAACCGCTAACAATCGGTAATGATTGCGTGATGTTGGTGAAGGTTGCAAGGTTGGCTGCACCGACTGCAGCTAGGCAGTTAGCTGCGCGAACACCAGTTCCGATTGACGCAGGGTTGCAAGGATCAACGAAGCCATTCGAGAAGTTTGGTACCAACGGGAAACCAGTTTCCGACACGTTCGGTGCCCGAACTGCGCGACTATAGTTGGCCCTAAAGCGAACATCAGCAATAGGAGCATAGTCTACACCGGCGTTGTACGAATAAACCGTTCCGGCTTTACCCTGATATTTAGCTACTCGACCAGCAGCGCTTAACGTAAGTTCCTGAGCAAATGGTAAATCCCTAAGCAGCGGCGCCCGAAGTTCGCCAAATGCTTCCTTGACCACAAAAGCTTTGGGCTGAAAGGATGGAATTGAAACAGCATTTGTAAAACCATCTGTCACGAAACTGTCCTGAACATATGATGCGTTTTCTCGCCGATACTCGGCGCCGACCGCAAAGCTGACTGGACCGCCGGGCAACTCAAACAACTGACTTACATCACCAGATACAAAGCCAGAGGCAATAAATTGGTCAAGCGATGCCGTAGCAGTAAACGTACGGGCAAAATATGCTACGGATGCCGAGTTGTTTGGTGATCCGAAGGGATTGTAAGGAACACATGCGGAAATGTCGGCTGCCAGACGAGCCGCATTTACAGAAGCTGCGCCTGCAAAACCGACGAGAGGAACAGCTGATGCTGAATCGAATTGCGCACGGCACTGAACTGCACCAGTGGCGGGATTACGCCCCGCATCCATTGCCAGAGCAAAACGTTGCCGGTCTATAAAACCATCCTGCGTTGTGTCTTCCTTAAACTTGCCATAGTTAGCCGAAAGTTCGTAGCTCCAGTCATCATTAAACGTGCCACGAAGTCCCCCAACAACTCGAAAAGTGTCCCGCTGGAACCGAGCATCGCGAAGGCCGACGTCGAGGAGGTTGCGCGAAGCAACAAAACGGTAGCTCCCATTGTTGACGTTTGTGATATCTGTAGCAGTCAAGTTACCCGCAGCCGGACATGTGACCTGCAGATCGGTCCGGCAGCCAGAAGCTAAAATGAGACCTGCAAGTGCAGTCCGGTCTGCTGCATTCAGAAACGGGTTATCTAGACGCGGGCGTTCACGAAAATCCGTCGTTCCACCTGTTCCTTGGTTAAAAGAGGGGCCGGCGTTGTTGCCCAAAGCGTTTACCCGGTTCCATTTTGCCTCGATAAAAACGTCCGCAGCGTCGCTGAACTCGAAATGACCAATGAAATTAAAGCTAAGGCGCTCATTGAAGGGTAACACGGAAACAGTTTTTCCTTCGCGGCCAGTTTGACCGTTACTGTTGACGATTGAACTATTTATGCCTGTGCCGAACCGCTCACCAGTCTGCCGCGTAAGCCGGCCATCGTCAGAAAAGAAATATGTGCAACTAAAAGCTGCACCAGCAGTGTTAGGTGCCCCATTATTGGCAGTAGTTGCGTTACCACAAAGACCAGCATTAGCTACGTTTCGCTGGTTGATTGGCACTAGGCTATTGTAATGAATTGTTGTGCTGCTGATGTTGGTGAAGAATTTTCTGTCAACGAAGCCATCGCCACCGTCCACAATGCCAGCACCGCCATCGGCATCGATGGTCAGGAAGTTATCATTTCTGCGGAACGCAGGAACATCCGATGCAAAGACACGTTCGGATCGTGAATATTCACCGTGCACGGTTACGTTACCCCTGCCATCCGCAAAATTCTTTCCGTACATCCCAGAAACGTACTGGTTCCCCCCGAAGCCCTCTTGAGCAACGCCAGCTTGGGCCCGCAACTGCAGACCATTGTAGCTTTTGCGCAATACAAAGTTAACAACCCCGGCAATTGCATCAGAACCATAAACAGCCGAGTTGCCACCCGTTACAATATCCACACGCTCGATCAGATCGTTTGGAATGGTATTTGTATCTACCGATACCGCATTCACCAAAATATCTGCAGGAACGTGCCGGCGGCCATTAACCAGAACAAGCGTGCGGGAGGTCCCAAGACCACGAAGGTCAAGCAGGTTTAGCCCACCGATACCGATGCCTAATCCAGGGTTCTGCTGTGCAAATGTGCTCCTTAATTGGGGCAAATCGTTCAACGTATCACCGATGCTGGTCTGGCCTTGCTGAAAAAACTGTTCCCCAACGATTGTCGTTACAGGAACAGTAGACGTAAGATTTGGCCTCCTGATGCGCGAACCAGTTACAGTAATGGTACTGACTTCTGCTTGATCAGCGGCCGCTTTATCACTTGAGGGCGCTACGGGTTGAGTATCATCCTGCGCATACGACGGAACTGAGGTAAACAAAGCCATGATTATAGCCGAGCCAGCAATCAACAAATGTGTCTTTTTCATAAAAACATCCCTGCATATTCGTTCATGTAAAATTCATAAATTTTGTAAAAATAGGTAAAAGGGCGTAAAAACTATTAATCCCATCAGTGCAATGATTTGAAGCAATAAAGTCCAATTTCTGTCACAATGTTGCAGTGAAGCCACATTTTAAAGACCGTATATCGTAATTTATATCCACATATTACATATGCTTACGCATCGAAAGAATGATACCGCCCTAAAAATAGCCATTTAAAATTGAGATACAAAAAAATGACTGGAGCAGCGCTTTGAGCTTTTTTTCGCTTAGAAAGTTTGATGCGACACCGCTGTGTCGTTCATTTTATAAGGCATGCGTTTCTTAAAATAGGCATACGAAAAGCGGTTAAAACTTACCCTCATGCCCGCCCTTACGCGCCAATGTTGCAGTGCACTATAACTTGGTGCTAGTAGTGACGGAGTATTAGGGGAAGGACCAACTATGGCACGTGCAGCCAGCAGAAACGGTGATGGGCCAATCATCATTAAAAAGTACGCAAATCGGCGTCTTTATAATACCCATACGTCCAAATATATCACGCTCGATTTCCTCGCAGAACTGACGCGGAAAGATATTGATTTTAAGGTCGTTGATGCAAAATCCAACGAAGATATAACCCACGGGGTCCTTACGCAGATAATAATGGATGAAGAAAATAACGGACAGCAGATGCTTCCAGTAGGGTTCCTCAAGCAACTTATCGCGATGTACGGGGATTCTATGCAGGGAATGGTGCCGCAATTTCTCGAAACCTCGATGGATAATTTCCGCAAGAACCAACGACAGGTTCAGGATGTTATTGAAACCGCCATAACGTCGGGTCCTTTTGGCCATCTGGCCAAGCAGAACATCGAATTTTTGCGGACAGCACGCGAGGCGCTTATGCCTAATTTGGGTAATTTAACCGGCAAGAAAAGCGAGCATGAGGACAGCATTGCGGACCTTAAGCAACAAATCGCTGCGCTACAGGCCAAGATCGACAAGATGGCGGCTGGCTAAGCTTTATAACATAACATATAATCACAGGTAAGATTTTGATAAAACATGCATTAAGCGTTACGCGCGCCCAAAACTTCGCGGGCTGGTATCAAGAAGTGATCTCTGAAGCCGACTTGGCTGAAGAATCGGGCGTGCGCGGCTGTATGGTCATTCGCCCCTGGGGCTATGGCATGTGGGAACGCATCCAGAAGCTGATGGATGCAGAAATCAAAGCCGCTGGCGTTGAAAACTGCTACTTCCCATTGTTCATCCCATTGTCGTTCTTTGAAAAAGAAGCCGACCATGTCGAGGGCTTTGCCAAAGAAATGGCAGTGGTCACGCACCATCGCCTTATCAGCGACGGCAATGGCAAGCTGATCCCCGACCCGGGATCAAAACTGGAAGAGCCACTTGTCGTTCGCCCAACATCGGAAACGGTGATTGGCGCAGCCATGAGCCGCTGGGTGCAAAGTTGGCGTGATTTGCCTTTGATGGTGAACCAATGGGCCAATGTTGTCCGCTGGGAAATGCGCACGCGCATGTTCCTGCGCACCAGCGAGTTTTTATGGCAGGAAGGGCATACAGCCCATGCCGACCGCGCGGATGCCATGCAGGAAACCATGCGCGCGCTCGAAATGTACCGTACCTTTGCTGAAGGTCCGCTAGCGATGCCAGTCGTGGCTGGCGAGAAGCCGGAGAATGAGCGTTTTCCTGGGGCAGTGGCAACCTACAGCATCGAAGCGATGATGCAGGATGGCAAAGCGTTGCAGGCCGGAACGTCGCATTATCTTGGCACCGGTTTTGCCGAAGCTTCGGGGATCAAATATCAGGACAAAGAGGGCAATCAGCAGTTTGCCCATACAACCAGCTGGGGTGTTTCCACCCGCATGATTGGTGGCGTCATCATGACGCATGGTGATGATGATGGCTTGCGTTGCCCGCCACAAATTGCGCCGCACCAAATTGTGATCATTCCGATGCTGCGTGATAATGACGAAGACGAGGCTGTGTTGGAATATTGCCGCAGCTTACGCGCCGAATTGTTGGCGCTCAGCGCGTTCGGCGAGCCGCTGCGCGTGCTGCTCGACACCAAGGCTGCCAAGGCGTCAAACAAACGCTGGGCTTGGGTAAAGAAAGGCGCCCCCATCATTGTCGAAGTCGGCCCACGCGACATGAGTGAGGGCAAGGCCGCCGTCATTCGCCGCGACCGCCTTTACAAGGAGGATGGCAAGCTTGCGACAGCATTCACCCCGCGCGATGCATTTGTAGCCTCAGCAGCCGCGATGCTGGAAGACATCCAAGGCACCTTATACGCACAAGCAAAAGAACGTCTCGATGCCAATATTCGCCGCGACGTAACTGACCTTGCAAAGCATTTTGCCGGCGATGAAGCCAAATTTGCTGGCTGGGTTGAAGTGCAATGGGCACGTCCTAGCGGCGCTGACCTCGACAAAATTGTCGCGCAACTCAAAGCGCTAAAGCTTACCATGCGCAACAGTCCAGTAGACGCGTTGCCTGCGGACGGCGCTTGCTTCTTTACAGGCGCGCCCGCGGTGGAGCGGATATTGATAGGGCGGACCTATTAGCACATGACCAAATACGCGCAATTTGAGGGACTTCCCACCCGCGATCAGATATTGGAATTTATCAAGACGTCGAAGGAGCCTGCGGGCAAGCGCGAGATTGCACGTGAGTTTGGTCTACGCGGCAATGAGAAAATTACGCTTAAGGCGTTGTTGAAGGACATGACCGATGAAGGGCTGATCGACATGGCCCCGGGCCGCGCTTTTCACAAAATGGGCGGCGTCCCGAAGGTTACAGTGCTAAAAATTGTTGCGATTGACGGTGACCAGGCGGTTGCTGTTCCCGAACATTGGGAAGCCGAAGGCATTCCACTACCTAAAATTCGCGTGATTGAAGCCAAAGGTAAGCGCGGGGCCTTGGGCATCGGCGAGCGAATATTGGCACGCACAGAAGAACGCGGCAATGGCTTGGTTGCGCATATCATGAAAAAGCTTGCGAAGGGCAGCGAGCAAATATTGGGCGTGGTCGAGGGCGGAGAAAACGGCCGCTACTGGTTAAAGTCGGTCGACAAAAAGGCGCGCTTTGACACCCAAATCGGGGATGTTGGTGATGCGAAGGCTGGCGAACTCGTATTGGCGGAATTGACGGGCAACGCGTACAAAAAATCTGCGCGGGTCACGCAAGTACTTGGCGACCCATTTGCACCCAAAAGCTTCAGCCTTATCGCCATTCACAAATATGGCATTCCTTTTGAAATGCCGGAGGCGACTGAACGCGAGGCAGAACGCGTGCGGGAATTGCCCGTTACCAATGACCATCGCGAAGACCTGCGCCATTTACCCATAATCGCTATCGATCCACGCGATGCACGCGACTTTGACGATGCCATTTGGGCTACCGCCAACGCCGACACCGGCGGCTTTGACGCGATCGTCGCGATTGCCGACGTAAGCTATTATGTCCGTCCCGGCAGCGCGCTTGACCATGAGGCATCAAAGCGCGGGAACAGCGTATATTTCCCCGACTTGGTCGTGCCCATGCTTCCCCATGCTTTGTCATCAGACAAATGTTCTTTGCGGGCAGGGGAGGACCGGGCGGTACTTGCCTGTCACTTGTCCATTGGCAAGTCAGGCCAAGTTACGTCATGGCGCTTTACCCGAGCGGTCGCGCGAATTGCTGCCAATATCCCGTATCCCGACGCGCAAGCTGCAATTGATGGACAAATGGAAAACCCGTTGCTCGAAACGGCGCTTAAGCCGCTTTGGGCCTGCTGGCAGCTTCTCGCCAAGGCGCGGGATAAGCGCGGGCCATTGGAGCTTAACTTACCCGAGAAGCGAATTACGCTAGACGAACAGGGCCGTGTCACTGGCGTGGCCGTGCGCGAGCAGCTTGAGGCCCATCGCTTGGTGGAAGATTTCATGATTGCTGCAAATGTTGCGGCTGCCAAGGCGTTAGAAGCCAAAAAATCATCCTTAATTTACCGCGCCCATGAACCGCCAAGCCGCGAAAAGCTTGTTGCACTCAAGGAATATCTCAAGACCTTTGAAATCGACTTCGCATTGGGCCAAGTGGTTAAACCAGAGACATTCAACGCAATTCTAGAGAAAATCGTCGACGAAGAGGTCCGCCCGCAGATCATGGAGGCGGTGCTTCGCAGTCAGACGCAGGCTTATTATGGCCCCAATAATGTTGGCCACTTTGGCCTGTCGCTTGGAAGTTACGCACATTTTACTTCCCCAATCCGTCGTTATGCCGACCTTATCGTGCACAGGGCGCTGGTGAGTTCTTATGGACTTGAGATGCCCAAACCCAAGTTGAAGGATGTCGAGCCAACGACTGGCCTCACCGAGGCAGCCATTACGAAGCTTGCGGCAACTGCTGAAGCCATTAGCCGCACCGAACGCCGCGCGATGGAAGCCGAGCGTGAGACGACCGACCGCTACATCGCGGCGTATCTCTCCGCGCAGGTCGGACAAATTATTCAAGCGCGTATTACAGGTGTACAAAACTTTGGATTTTTCGCGACAGTTGAAGGGGTTGGCGGCGATGGCTTGGTTCCGGTTTCAACCTTGGGCAAGGACTATTTCAATTATGACGAGGCAAGCCAAACACTAATCGGTGAAAAAACGCGGCAGGAATATCGCCCAGGAATGCGGCTGGAACTGCGGCTGGCGGAGGCAAACCCGATTTCAGGGTCTCTGCGTTTTGAGTTGCCAGAAGGTGGCAGCTATTCACCTGACCGTTTTAAGCATAAGGGTAAGCCAAAGACCGGAAAATATGACGCAGGAAAGCGCGGGCGTCCGGGCAACATCAGGCATCAGGGGAAAAAGCGCTAATCTCCGACGCCGCGTTGCGCCATAGTGACAACTAACTCAAATCATCCAGTTGTGCGTCGCTGAGTGATCCCGGGATCACCATGACTGGGCAGGGCAGTGTCCCGGCATTGACGCCGGTAAAGTGCGCTATCAGCGGCCCCGGCGCGCCTTGGGCGGCAGCGCCCAGCACAAGCGCCGCGATGCCCGGATGCTCCTCGAGCATGACCTTTACCACGTCGATTGCTTCGCCGGGTTTAACAGTGATGGCAGGGCGAACGCCCATTTCGTCGAAGATTGAACCCGCCGCAGCCGTCACAAGCTGCTCTGCCCGGTCGCGGCCATCTTCTTCCATGGTTGCCTGAACGCCGCCCCATGCGACAAAATCAGCCTGCTGAACGAGGGCTAAGATATGCACTTCACCTCCGGTTTTGGCAGCACGACGTGACGCAAAACGCAGTGCAAGGCGCGCTTCTTCGGTTTCGTCGATGACCACCAGATATGTCCGCATGCATTCCCTCGGCACCAGCTTTGTTGCCAGCTATTTGTGATTTCATACAGACTGCGCGAAAATTGCATGATTGGCAACCTTATCACGCTTGACGCTTGGGAAAGCTTGGCTATTCGGGGTTATCAACGAAGTCCAAAAAAGGCCATTACCCAATGCCCATCGAACTCAAAATGCCCGCGCTTTCTCCTACTATGGAAGAAGGCACATTGTCGCGGTGGCTTGTGAAGGAAGGCGATAGCGTTTCTTCAGGCGATTTATTGGCAGAGATCGAGACCGACAAGGCGACTATGGAGTTCGAGGCGATTGATGACGGGATCGTCACAAAACTGCTCGTGGCGGCAGGAACCGACGGCGTGAAGGTTGGCACGGTAATCGCAATGATTCAGGGTGAGGATGAGGACGCAACAGCTGCGCCGAAATCAACCGCACCGGCAGCTGCGTTACCCGAAGCTTCAAAAACAGTGCAGGTCGTGTCAAAGTCGATTGACACGCCGATAACAATATCAAAAGCTGATGTGCAGAAACAATCCTCCGATGACGAACGTATCAAAGCAAGCCCCCTTGCGAAACGCATCGCCGCAGAAAAGGGCGTTGACCTAAGCCGCGTAACCGGCAGCGGCCCCAATGGCCGCATCGTTAAGGAAGACGTTGAGGCGGCAGCGAGAAACACACCGACAGTAACGGTGGCACATTCCTCCCCTGCGGCGGCTGCTGCGCTGTCTCCGGCGCCCACAGCGGGTATGAACACCGACATCCCGCACGAGGTCATCAAGCTCAGCAATATGCGCAAAACTATTGCGCGCCGCCTGACCGAGTCCAAGCAACAGGTGCCGCATATCTATCTGACCGTCGATGTGCGCCTTGATGCGCTGCTTAAGCTGCGCACTGAGCTCAATGCGTCATTGGAGGCGCGCGATATCAAGCTGTCGGTGAATGATATGCTGATCAAGGCACTGGCGTTGGCACTGGTTCAGGTGCCGAAGTGCAATGTCAGCTTCGCCGGTGACATTATGCTGCAATATGCGCGCGCTGACATCAGCGTGGCTGTCTCGGTGCCCACTGGCCTTATAACGCCAATCATTACGGACGCTGCGAATAAATCGCTGTCCAAAATCTCGACCGAAGTCGGCGAACTTGCTGCCCGCGCCAAGGAAGGCAAATTGCAGCCGCATGAATATCAGGGCGGCACCACATCTATTTCCAACATGGGCATGATGGGCATCAAGCAATTCGACGCCGTGATCAACCCGCCACAGGGTATGATCCTCGCCGTTGGGGCAGGGGAAAAGCGCCCCTATATCGTAGATGACGCGCTCGCCATCGCGACGGTCATGAGCGTAACCGGTTCGTTTGACCACCGCGCCATTGACGGCGCAGACGGCGCGATGTTTATGAAGGTGTTCAAGGAACTTGTAGAGAAGCCCTTGGGCCTGGTGGCGTAAAATGTCTAACTATGATCTCATCGTCCTCGGCTCGGGCCCCGGTGGCTATGTTGCCGCAATTCGTGCGGCGCAGCTTGGGTTAAAAGTCGCGATTGTCGAACGTGAAAATCTCGGCGGGATTTGCCTCAACTGGGGCTGCATTCCGACCAAGGCACTGTTGCGGTCGGCGGAGATCTATCATTATATGCAGCATGCGGGGGATTTTGGGCTGACGGCGGCCAATATCAGCGCGGATATCGACGCGGTGGTGAAGCGGTCGCGTGGCGTTGCCAAGCAGCTAAATCAGGGCGTCACGCATCTGATGAAAAAGAACAAGATCACCGTCCAAATAGGCGATGGAAGGTTACTCGCGGCGAACACACTCTCGGTCACCAAAGACGGTAAGACCGAGGAGCTGACCGCGAAGAATATCATCATCGCCACCGGCGCACGCGCCCGCGATTTGCCGTTTGCGCCTGCAGACGGAGAGCGCATCTGGACCTATCGCCACGCGATGGTGCCGCCCGAGATACCAAAGAAATTGCTTGTTATTGGTTCCGGCGCGATTGGTATAGAATTCGCAAGCTTTTACAACGATATGGGGGCAGATGTCACTGTGGTTGAAATGCTCGACCGCATCGTGCCGGTAGAGGATGCTGATGTCTCGGCCTTCCTTGAAAAGGCGCTGACCAAACAAGGCATGACCATCATGACCGGGGCGGGTGTCGAAAGCCTGAAGGCGACTGCTACTGGCGTATCGGCATCGATCAAGGGCAAGGATGGCAAAGTCGTGGCATCTGAGTTCACGCATTGCATTGTCGCCATTGGCATTGTCCCCAATACCGAGAATATCGGGTTAGAAGCACTTGGCGTAGAGATGGATCGCGGTTTCCTCAAAACGGATGTCAACTGCCGCACCAACGTGCCCGGCCTGTGGGCGATTGGCGACATTACCGCCCCGCCTTGGTTGGCCCATAAGGCAAGCCACGAAGGCGTGATTGCCGCCGAAACCATTGCTGGCGGGCATCCGCATGCGATGGAGCCGCTAAACATCCCCGGCTGCACCTATTGCCATCCGCAGGTCGCAAGCGTCGGCCTCACCGAAGCCAAAGCCAAAGAGGCCGGCTATGAGGTCAAGGTCGGCAATTTCCCGTTCATGGGTAATGGCAAGGCGATTGCGTTGGGTGAGGCTGAAGGCTTCATCAAGACCGTGTTCGACGCCAAAACCGGCGAGTTGCTTGGCGCGCATATGGTCGGCGCCGAGGTAACTGAGCTTATTCAAGGCTACACCATCGGTAAAACCGCTGAACTGGTTGAAGCGGACTTCATGCACACCGTGTTCCCGCATCCTACGTTAAGCGAGATGATGCACGAAAGCGTCTTGGGCGCTTATGGCAAGATGTTGCACATGTGACTTTGTCCGCACGTCTGCTTGTGACTGCCTTGCTGCTCTTTGCGGCAGTGATCGCATTAGGCTTTGCCGTCACAGCAGGGCGTTTTCATGATTTTGACATTGCGCTATCACACGCCCTAAACATGCAACGCGGCGTTTCGCCTGATTGGCTTATCCTTGCCATGCAAGGCATTAGCTGGATTGGTGGCGGTATTCAGCGCTATGTCATCGTTGGTATTCTTGCTCATGCGCTGTGGCGCTGGTGGGGTTGGGAGGCAGCATTGGCAATGGCGGTTGCGACCTTAGCCTCCGCAATGACGTCCGACGTGCTGAAAAGCTTTTTCGCGCGTGTTCGTCCTGTTCTCGTCCCGCAACTTGATCCGATCAGCAGCCCGGCATTTCCCAGCGGCCATGCAACCAACGCAGCTGTGGTCTATTTGCTATTCATCATGCTTGTTCCGCAAGCGCGCCATCCTGCTTGGCAATTGGCTGCTGTGGCTATGATTTTGCTTACGGGTCTTTCCCGTATTTTGCTAAATGTTCATTGGCCAACAGATGTCATCGGCGGCTGGATGCTTGGAACGTCTTTTGCGTTAATAGCCGCAGCGGTCATTTCATTCCGCCGGGAGCAATGGCAGAGCAAAGCCCCAGCTGTCCAAAAGTTTTAGAACACGGGGCGCTAATTTTTACTGTCCTACACGCCGGTAATTTGTCATCTTACAGTGCACTGATTATTTATGGGACGTGAAACATGCGGTTAATGGCTAATTTACCACGGAATTTGCGAGTCGCGGTGTTAACGGGTGCGGCACTTTTGTCTGGCGCAGCACAGGCGCAAACAACTGTCATTACCGCCGACAAGATGATCGACGTTTTGACGGGTAAAACCGTCGACTTTCCAGCAGTTTTTGTCGGCCCAGACGGCCGCATCACCAGTATAGCTGACGCGCGCACCGTCAAATGGGGCAGCGATGTCACGCATATTAACATGTCCGGCAAAACCCTTTTACCTGGCCTAGTCGATATGCATGTCCATCTCGATAGTCCTGCTGACATAGGCGGTTACCGCGGTCTCGAATTCACCGACAGTTTCTGGGGCATGACGGCGGTGGGATCGGCGCAGGCAATGCTGAAGGCTGGTTTTACCACCGTACGCAACGTCGGCTCAAGCAACCGCAATGATATTGGTTTGAAACAAGCCATAGAAAACGGATATGCGACGGGCCCGCGCATTGTGCCCGCTGGCTATGCTTTAGGGGCGACAGGTGGGCATTGTGACTCGACCTTCCTGCCACCAAGCCTCGAAAAATCGGGCAAGGAAGAAGGCATCGCCGACAGCGAAGACGAATTGCGTTACCAAGTGCGCCGTCAGCGTAAATATGGCGCTGAGGTCATTAAGGTGTGCGCAACAGGAGGGGTATTCTCCCGCAACACTGAGCCTGGCCAACAACAGCTTTCCGAGCGCGAGCTCCGCGTAATTGCGGATGAGGCACATCAATGGGGCTTGCGCGTTGCGGCGCACGCGCATGGCGCAGAGGGTATCAAGGCGGCAATTAGGGGCGGTATTGATACCATCGAGCATGCCAGCCTTGTCGATGATGAGGGGATTAAACTTGCTGTGGCACGGCCGCGTCCGGTCTGGTTCTCCATGGATATATACAACACGGATTATACGCAGGCCGAAGGCGCCAAAAATGGCGTGCTTGAGGATAATTTACGCAAAGACCGCGAAGTCGCGCAAATCCAGCGCGACAATTTCCGAAAAGCCCACAAAGCCGGCGTTCGGATGGTCTTTGGTTCCGACGCCGGCGTTATGCCGCATGGCTTGGTTGGCGGCCAGTTTAAGATCATGGTGCAATATGGCATGACATCAATGGAAGCCATTCAGGCAGCCACCCGCAATGCGGCGCAGGCCCTTGATCGTGAGAAAGACGTCGGCGCTATCGCGGTTGGCCGTTTTGCCGACATCATCGCCGTAGATGGAGATCCCTTGGCTGATGTGCGCGAACTGGAATCGGTCGATGCCGTGATTAAGGCCGGCCAGGTGGTGCAATAATTCGGAGTGGTCTAATCGTCATAGTGCATTGATTGCACAATGACGGTTGTGTAAACTAAGCATATCGCAGGTCGAAGAGCCGTCAGGTTAACAACATCAGGGATTTGAATAATGATAACCATCATCGCAACTGCACTGCTTAGCATGGCCGCTATGAAGGGCGACCCCTTGGATGACGCGCGTAAATCGTTCAACAATTGTATGATTGAAGTACATAATACTGCCGTAGGCGAAAAAGCGAGCCCGAGTGCTTTCATTCAAACCACCGACGCGGCATGTCCGACACAGCGCGCGGCGTATAAGGAAATCCTTCTAAAGTCAGAGCGGTCTTATGGATCAAGCCAGATTGAAGCGGAGAAATTTGCATCGGAAGAAATCCAGATGATTGTGGATTCGATCGTCACCAGCTTTAACGAGAATATCGAAAGCGGCGCGAAGCTTACACCGGAGAAGTAAGGGCGCGAAAGGCAGCGATATCTGGCGGACAGGGTGTCCTACTTAGTAGGGTCCAGTGAGCCATATTGAAGACTATTATTACATTGTGTTACAGTATGTTAAGTAACTTTAGCCTCTTGTAAGATCGTAATGGACTCACTATTATCCAGCCTTGAAAGGTGGGTATTAAGGTGGGTAGAAGTGCTAGGGCAGACCTAACTGTTCGTCAGGCCGAGACGTCAACAAAGATTGGCTACACGGCAGATGGGAAGCAGCCGGGGCTGAACTTGCAGGTTACAGTAGGTGCGTCTGGATATGCGCGATCATGGGTATTCCGTTACACAAGCCCTACCACAGGCAAGCGTCGTGAGTTGGGGCTTGGTCCTCTTCGCAGCGTTGGGTTAGCTGCCGCACGCGCGTTAGCTGCGAACGCCGAGAGCGAAGTTGCAAGCGGTATAGACCCAAAGGCCGCCCGTGATGCTGCTAAGGCTCACAATGCGGCTGCACGCCATCAACTGACATTCGAAGAAGCTGCTATGCAGTGTATAGCGACCAAACAGCATGAGTGGAAAAATGCTAAGCATCGTCATCAGTGGGCAGCGACGCTAAAGACCTATGCATACCCGTCGTTAGGTAAATTGCCCGTCGACCAGATCACCATGGAGCAGGTTCTCGGTGTGCTTGAACCCATTTGGACAACCAAGACTGAAACTGCCAGTCGCGTCCGTCAGCGGATTGAGACCGTTATGGACTGGGCTAAAGCCCGTAAACTTGTCACAGGCGATAATCCGGCATCGCTAAAGGGTGGCTTGGGGCAGTTGCTACCTAAGGCCCGCAAGATAGCAAAGGTAAAGCATCAGCCTGCGCTGCCGTATCAGGAGGTTAACGCCTTTGTGCAGGCGCTGCGCAACAAGAGGGGCATCAGTCCGAAGGCTTTCCAGTTCCTTATCCTTACCGCTGCGCGATCAGGTGAAGTGTTGGGCGCTAAGTGGGATGAGATCGATCTGGTGACTAAGGTCTGGACCATACCTGCTGAACGCATGAAGGCTGGTCGCGAACACCGCATCCCGCTTAGCGCAAGGGCGGTAACTATCATCACAGAAATGCTGAAGGGTAAGCACTGTGAATATGTGTTTCCTAACCCTACCGGCAAGAAGGGGATGTCAAACGGCGCACTTCTAGCAGTTATTAAGGGCATGCCTGATTTCACGGCCTATGTACCGCACGGTTTCCGTTCAACGTTTCGCGACTGGGCGGCAGAAACCACTAGCTTTGCAAATGAGACACTCGAGTTGGCGTTGGCTCACACCATCAAGGACAAGGCGGAAGCTGCATATCGGCGTCAGGACCAGCTAGAGAAGCGTTTCAAGCTCATGGAGCAATGGGCGGCGTACATCGTACATAACCCCTCTCACACAACAACGGTGCTTTTTCGAACTCAGAAAGGCAAACTCTGATGGCACGTCGAACTGATCGAAAGTCTGACCTTCCTTACAAACGTCTACTGATTGGCCTAGCGGATAAGCTTGACGCTTCGAGCCTCTCAGATGCAGAAAAGTTGCAAATCAGCGGCCTTCTAAGGAAGCTGGCTGCCGGACGTACTGTTGATGACGGATTGGGCATCATCCCCAGTCCGGGGCGACCGGAAACTGCCGATGTGTTTCAACGCGCTTGGGATGTCGCCATACTCTCTAACCCTAAAGAGCATTGGGGCGGTGGTCTCTCAATCGAGGAAGCTATCGTGCAGGTAGCAGACGCCTACAATTTGAGTGTTCATACCATCGAGGAAAACTGGAAAACTTGGGAAGCTCGAGCTATCCGAGATTTCGTCCGGCGTACAGTCGTCAATCCGCTGGAACTTCCATTGGAAGATTAACATTCCCCGAAGGGGGGGGGAGATGTCAGACATTTTCCCCTCGCAAAAAGCGTCAGAAACATCGGCATAGGGTAGGTCTCTATAACTTAAGGGATCTCAAAATGTTCGAAGTTACCCATTTAGATACCAATACAGTGCGGGTCGTTCGGCCCTCTGAAGCTTGCAATCGCGTGGGCGTCAGCCGCGCTAAGTTTGCGGACATGATTGCCAAGGGGCAATTTCCCAAACCGTTTACGATCATTCCGGGAGGCCGTGCAGTTGGATGGCTAGAGCGTGATGTTGATGCGTGGATCATGGATCGTTGCGCCGCAACGAAGGAGGCGTTGTAATGATCTGGCCTGTAACAGAGCAGCAACAGCGTGCTGGCATGCACGAAGGGTGGAATATCCTCGCTGTCGGGCAGCATAATCCGCTGCATATTCGTGCAATTTGGGGGAAGGGTGTTCCTGACCCTCAGCCCATCAAGAACATCACGTTCACGGCTACGAAATATCCAAGTTTGGTAGACCGCCAGCGGGCATTTGAGGACAAGGCGCTGGTACTCAATCAGCAGGGATATAACATTTACCCCTGCCTCAACCTCATTAGCCCAGTTTTTGAAGGCGACGAGGAAAACGGGTTATCCGTTAAAGACGCTGACATCGTTAGCCGTCGGTATCTGCTAGTCGACTTTGACCGTGCAGTGACGAACCAGCCAGCAACCGATCATGAAATCGCTGAAATCTTCACAGTGGCGCATGAGCTTGAGAAGGATGCGTTCTACAGCAAAGGCCTTGACCCCATTACGGTGGGTTCAGGTAACGGGGTGCATATATACCTGCCGCTTGAATTACCTAACGACAATGAGAGCAAATTGCTGTGCCAGAAGATGCTGCAAGCAATGGCCCGGAAGTATGACACAGATAAGGTGAAGGTTGACACGGCGGTGTTCAATGCATCCCGTATCACGAAGATGCCAGGAACTATCGCGCGTAAGGGTATCGAAGTGCCCAACGATACCGGTATCAACGAGCGCTATTATCGCATGGCCTCGGTAGTTTCATGAAGCCGTTGTCTCCCAAAGAATTTGAGCAAATGCTGGATGACTATGAAATGCAGGGATTTGGTAACGGGGGCGTAGGTACTACGCCCCCTAATGCCTTAAGCTCTAGTGCATCGCTGTCTCCTTTAGGTCAGTTGCTATCAACTCCCAGCCCACACGACATTTCCGTACTTGAAGACGCTCTGTCCTATGTTTCTTCCGACACTGAGTACGGGACTGGTTCCATCTTCGGCCCAGACGGCGTGCCCCTCTCGCACTATTGGTTCGCTGTCGTACTGGCAGTGGGTCGCGAGTATGGTGAAGTGGGTAAGGAAGCTGTAAAGAAGTGGTCCCAGCAGAGTAATCGCTACAGTGACGTTGGGTTCGAGCAAGCTTGGAAACAGCATAAAAAGCATCACCCCAATCCCATCACCATGGGTTCGGTTTTCAAGTTGGCGAAGACCTTGGGGTGGCAAGCTTCTGTTTTGACTTCATCACCGTCTACCGGATCTGCTAACCGCTTCCGTCTCCTCGACCGCACAGCAATCATGGCCATTCAGCCGATCCAGTGGTGCGTAAAAGGGTTGCTACCAACTACCGGCATCGGCGCGATCTTTGGTCCGAGCGGTTCGGGTAAGTCGTTTCTGGCTAAGGATCTCGGGGCGTGCATTGCATTGGGGCAAGATTGGTTCGGGCATCGGACAATGCGGTGCGATGTTACATATGTTATGCTCGAAGCTGAGGGGGGACTGCGTAACCGTGTAGAGGCATGGGAGGCCCACAACGGCAAAGAACTACCTTCCGGCTTCAAAGCCATGCCTCAGCCTTTCCAATTAGCCGACCCTGAGCAGGTTGAAGAGTTGGGCGCACTCCTCCCCTCAGGAGGTGTTGTGATAATCGACACATTTAACCGGGCAGCGCCGGGACTGGACGAAAATTCAAGTCAGGACATG
>Ga0114973_10001332_pt1 | contig 18513 bp, 18 predicted proteins | sample M_140807_MF_Meta_FD_87025 | JGI IMG/M metagenome (GOLD analysis project Ga0114973, IMG submission 87025) | Freshwater microbial communities from Lake Montjoie, Canada to study carbon cycling - M_140807_MF_MetaG | ecosystem: Environmental > Aquatic > Freshwater > Lake | place: Lake Montjoie...
TGGCGGAGAGGGTGGGATTCGAACCCACGGTACGGTTGCCCGTACGCCTGATTTCGAGTCAGGTACATTCGACCACTCTGCCACCTCTCCGGGTCACGAAGATTATCAGCCTGCGCGGAATGCGCAAAATAACGAGCTTCCCGGACGCCGTTCGCGAAATCGAGCTAGTCAAAATCCGATATCCGGAATATCCTCCGATCCAAATGCCTTAAATGGTGGATGGGTATAGCTTAGGCCCTTCAAACCATTCAAGCAGGTTCAAGTTCAGCCTGGATTAGAGATCTCTCCCAGGTGTTTTCGAGGAGTTCTGATGTCGTCCACGCCGAACACGCAGCACGCCACTCACGGCCATCACGGTCACCACGGCCAACATGGTGGCCATGGCGATCACGGGACGCATCACGGTCACGCGGGGGCATCCGACGCCCCGACCCTACCGGCACCCGTCGGCATCCGCGGCAATGTCTATGCAGCGCTGTTTGACCCAAATCGCCCGGGCAACCTGCAGCCCTTTATCGACAATTTCACGATGGCGCTCATCGTAGCGATCCCATTCGCGTTGTTGTTTGAGAATGTCCCCGAGGTTTATGAGTCTAACAAGGACCTCTTCCACTTCTTTGACATGTTCTCCCTGGGGGTTTTTACGATCGAGTACATCCTGCGCCTTTACACGGCGCCGGAGATGGAGGAGTTTAAGGGAAAGTCCGGGAGCCATTTCCGCTGGATGATCATGCCAATGTCGCTCATCGACTTGGCGGCGATCCTGCCCTTTTACCTTTCGCTGTTCATGCCGCTCAATGTCGGAGCCCTGCGAGCGATACGGTTATTGCGCCTGGCTAAGCTTTCACGAATCCTCATCCCTGCGATTCAGGAGTTTGCGCATCGGAACAAGGACAAGACCGTTCGCCAGAAAGTTCACGCACTCATTTTCCAGACCCCGACGTCTGGCAAGTTGCACGTGCTGCTCGATAACTTCCTGGTGATTTGGGTTCTGATCTCAGTCGTCGCAGTCATTCTCGAGACCGTTCCCTCAATCCACGACATCCTCGTCTGGGAATTCAAGCTTCTGGATTACATCGCGGTTGCGATCTTCTCGACCGAATACGTGCTTCGTCTCTACTCGGTGCCAGAAGAACCAGAGTTCAAGAATCGTTACGATTCACTCTCACGCTTGAGTTATGCAAAGACCCGAAACGCAATTATCGACCTATTAGCGGTGTTGCCATTCTTCCTTGAGGTGTTCCTGCACCACCTCTTCGATTTGCGATTCTTGCGCGTATTCAGGCTCATGCGTTTGCTCAAACTCACGCGTAACAGTGGCGCCATGGATACGCTTGGCAAAGTCGTGATCCGCGAGTGGCGGGTCCTTTACGCAGCCGGTTTCGTGATGGTTTTGCTGGTCATCTTGACCGCGAGCTTTGGTTATTTGCTGGAGCATGAAGCCCAGCCGGACAAATTCGAAAATATTCCCCAGTCAATTTACTGGGCGGTGATCACGCTGGCCAGCGTAGGGTATGGTGATATTTCACCCGTGACTCCCGGCGGCCGAGCGATGACGGTGATCCTCGCGTTCCTCGGGATTGGTATCTTTGCGATCCCTGCCGGTTTGCTGGCTTCGGCGTTTACCGACCAGTTGCGACTCGACCGGGAAGCCTTTGAAGACACCGTGCGCGAGGCCCTCCATGATGGTCACCTCACGCAGGACGAAAAAGAAATGCTCGAGGCCGAGGCAGCCCGTTTGCACCTGCCCAGGACCGAGGTTGACCGGATCATGAAAAAAGTCCGCCATTTGATGGCGCAAGAGCTCCTTGAGGAGCGCGAACGGGTACACGAACAGCACGCGCGAATCGAAGCAATGGAAGTCCTTAAGCACGAGCATGAACATGCCGCTGCGGGCGGCGGAGGTGGTGGCGGCGGCGGCGGTTCAGTCTCGTATGAGCAGATCGCGGGCAACCCGGAAGTTGCCTTCGAACAGGCCCGAATCCTGATCGGCCAGCTCCGGGTCCTTGGCACTGCAGTCGACCCCGACAAGCTTCAGCCGCTGTTTGCGAGCCCAGAGCGCGCTACCGATCAAGAGCGCATGGTCTGGGAATTGGTCGCGCGCAAGGCCGGATAAAACGCCTAACCGGCTCTGGGCTCACAACCCCGGTCCGGTCCACCTCAATCACGCATCGGGTGTGAGTCGGGCCACTCCACCCAGGTAGGGCTTGAGTACGTCAGGCACTACAATCGAGCCGTCGGGTTGCTGATAGTTTTCTAAAACGGCCACCAGCGCCCTCCCAACCGCAAGGCCGGATCCGTTCAACGTATGGACGAATTCCGTGCGACCCGGAGCAGTTCGCATCCGCGCGCTCAAGCGTCGCGCCTGAAAGGCCTCGCAATTACTGCACGACGAAATCTCTCGATAGGCCTGCTGACCGGGCAGCCAAACCTCGATGTCATAGGTTCGCGCAGCGCTAAAGCCCATGTCGCCAGTACAAAGCTGTAGCACCCGATAGGGCAACTCGAGCTTTTGCAGAATCGCTTCGGCGTTGAGCGTCAAGGTCTCAAGTGCCTGGTTCGAGGCGTCGGGGTGAGTGACCCAAACCAGTTCCACTTTCTCAAATTGATGTTGGCGGATCATGCCCCGCGTATCCCGACCTGCGGCCCCGGCTTCCGACCGAAAGCACGCCGTGTGAGCTGTCCAACGCAAGGGGAGCTGATCGGGCTCGATGATTTCATCGCGCACCTGATTCGTGAGCGTGATTTCGCTCGTTGATATCAGCCACAAGGGCGCTTCATCGGCCCGATGGGTTTCGGACGGCCCGCCGCGTCGAACGGAGAACATATCGTCGGCAAACTTGGGCAGTTGCCCAGTCCCCGCCAGCGATTCTGAATTAACCAGGACGGGAGTCCAGCATTCAACATAACCATGCTCGCGCGTATGCGTATCCAGCATGAACTGAGCGAGTGCGCGGTGCAGTGCCGCCAGAGATCCGCGGAGCAAACTGAATCGCGAGCCTGATAATTTGGCCGCCGTTTCAAAATCAAGACCCAACCGAGCGCCCAGATCCACATGATCTTTAGGTTGATAGGTCGCTGACTCGGAACTCCAAGCCTCCTGCTGCGACACAATGGGTCGACCTTGGACATCCTCTCCAAACGGACTCCATCGGCGAATTTCAACGTTCCCCGACTCATCGCTACCGACCGGCACATTGGCCTGGGGCAGGTTGGGAAGCGCTCGCAGCCATTCATCGACCTGGTGCAGGATCTGCTCATTCTCGGCCTTGGTCTGGTCAAGTTCGCCCCCCAAACCGGCAACTTCCGCAAGTTCGGCAGAGGCGTCTTCACCGCGCCCCTTGCGCTGACCCACCAGTTTCGAGAGTGCGTTGCGACGGGCCTGAAGTTCTTCAGTACGAACCTGAACGGTCTTACGCCGGGCTTCGAGTGCCCGAAACGCATCGACGTCGAGGACGACACCGCGTGTGGCGAGCCGCTCGGCAACAGCATCGAGGTCCTTACGCAGCAATTGAATATCGATCATGGTGAATTCCGAACAATTAGAAAAGACGGACGCAAGACCTTCAGGCTCAACGCCGTACGGGCGTAATTATCGCCGGGAGCTGGGGTGTTCAAGGTCGAGCTTTCGCAGGCGGTCAAGTTTTTCCTGAATCCGGGTCTCGAGGCCGCGATCGGTGGGCTGATACCAGCGGAGATCGGAGACATCCTCCAGACCCGACGGCAGGTAGGACTCTCCTGCGGAGTAACCATGCGGCTCGTCGTGGGCATAACGATAGCTGCGCCCGTAGCCCAAATCTGCCATGAGTCGGGTGGGCGCATTGCGCAAGTGATCCGGCACTGGATCAGAGCCACGCTCACGGACAAACGCCTGAACGCCCTTCCAGGCTTTATAAACCGCATTCGACTTGGGGGCGACCGCCAGGTAGGTGACGGCCATCGCCAGCGCCAGGTCGCCCTCTGGGCTACCGAGCCGTTCCCACGTCTCCGCCGCATCGAGCGCGAGCCGCAGTGCCCGAGGATCAGCCAAGCCAATATCTTCTGCGGCCATCCGCACGAGCCGCCGCGCGACGTAACGCGGATCGGCACCGCCGTCGAGCAATCTCGCTAGCCAATAGAGCGACGCATTGGGGCTCGACCCGCGGACGCTTTTGTGCAAGGCCGAAATTTGATCATAGAACGCGTCTCCGCCTTGGTCGAACTGGCGAACGCGGTCGCCCAATCGGCCTGCAATAGCGTTCCGATCCAATGTGGCTTCTGTGGGCGCTAACGCATCGATCAAGTTAAGCAGACGGCGCCCGTCGCCATCGGCGGTATCGACCAACAGGCGATAGCCCTCCGCTGTCACGGTGACCCCGGGCCATGCCGTCTCAAAGGCTCGCTCAGCCAGCGCCTGAAGTGCGGTTGAGTCGAGACGGCGCAGGACGTGAACCGCCGCGCGCGAGAGCAGCGCCGAGTTCACTTCAAACGAGGGATTTTCGGTGGTCGCACCGACTAACGTGAAAAGCCCCGATTCCATATGCGGCAAAAATGCATCTTGCTGCGCCTTGTTGAATCGATGCACTTCATCGACAAACACCAGCGTGCCCCGTGGCTGATGCTGCTGCGCGAATACAACCGCATCGCGGATGTCCTTAATACCCCCGAGAACCGCCGAAATCGTCATGAATTCGAGACCAAACGCATCGGCCAACAGCCGCGCGAGCGTCGTTTTACCCACCCCCGGTGGGCCCCACAAAATCATCGAGTGGGGGCGCCGGCTCTCAATCGCGAGTCGGAGCGCTCCGCCCTCGCCAAGCAAATGGTCTTGGCCAAGGATGGCGGCCACGGTCCTCGGACGCATACGCTCGGCCAGGGGCTCCTGCGATTGATTTGGGAATAATGATGGACTAACCATGACGGCGATTTCGAACCGATTATCAGACCCCCCTATTGTCGCTCGTCGGGGCTGAGGGCAAACTAAGGAATGAATTTGTTAACGCGTGCCATTGGGCGACAGATTGCGCGATTTTTAAATCGCCCGAGCAGCACGTATGCACCGCCGACAACGAATAGTCTTGCCGCCCTTCGCGCGGTGATTCGTCCTGGCGACGTATTGCTGGTCGAAGGCGATCGCCATATCAGCACCGCAATTAAGTATTTGACCCAGAGCACTTGGTCTCATGCAGCCCTCTGCGTGGCGACGTCCACCACCTCTGATCCCAACGCACTCGTTTTAATCGAGGCCGACATGGAACACGGCGTTCAGTTGGTGCCACTCGCAAAATATGGGTCAATGCATACTCGGATTTGCCGCCCGGTTGGCCTTTCCCCACAGCAGATTCATATCGTTGTCGACGCCGCGGTACGGCGTTGCGGGCATCAATATGACTTGAAAAACGTCGTCGATTTAGGGCGCTTTCTTTTTCCGCTGCCATTCGTGCCGCCCCGATTTCGCCGCCAACTCCTGGCCCTAGGCAGCGGAGATCCAACCCGCGCCATCTGCTCAACCCTGATCGCGCAGGCCTTTGCGGCAATTGACTATCCAGTGGCTGCGCGTATGCACCACCACTCACTGGTGGCGCCTCGAGACTTTGATACATCCCCGTGGTTTGAAATCGTCAAACCCTCCATTTTGCTCGGGGACCGATGGCAGCGGTACCTCGCCGATTGCCCGCCATGGGCGGCCGTCGCTGAGGCCTCCGAACAACACTGCGAGGCTGTCTCAGTTACGTCATCCGAGTGAGATAACCTGATCTCTGGTGGATTCTAGCGCCGCAAACGAATCCTCCCACCGAATTAAATCATTCGATGCAACACCACTACTCGACCTCCGATTGGCAGGGTCTCGGCAGCAGTCGACGCCCGATCAAAGCCGTGTGCCAGGCAGCCTGGGCGATCATGTCCCTCTTCTTGATTTCAATCGAGGGCGCCCACGCCGCACGCCCGATGATCACGGACGACGCGCGTATCGTTGACCCTAAAAGTTGCCAGGTTGAAAGCTGGGCAAAGTTCTACAAACAAGGGGGTTGGGAGCGCTGGGCGCTGCCGGGTTGCAACCCCACCGGCAACCTAGAAATCACCGTTGGCGGCGCTTACAGCCACCCCGAGGAGGGTCGTCACGCCAGTGATGTCGTACTCCAAGCAAAAACCATTTTTCGACCGCTGACCTCTGACAACTGGGGATATGGCCTTGCGGTGGGGACTGTACGCCACCCCTCGATTAAAACCGAACGGCAATTCGGTGATCAATATGCCTATGTCCCGGTGAGTTTTTCGTTCGCCGGAGATGACTTTTTACTCCACCTGAATGCAGGCATGGTCCGCCGACCACTCCTCCACGACACGATCGCGACCTGGGGAATTGGGTCAGAAACCCGGCTCAATCAGCGCCTGCAACTCATTGCTGAAACCTACGGCGACAGCAAATCGCGCGGCTTCTACCACATGGGATTGAGGTTTTGGGTTGTTCCAGACCGCGTTCAGGTCGACACGACGTTCGGCAACCGATGGGGCACTGAAACCGGCGAACGCTGGGTATCGGTTGGTCTGCGCTTACTTTCGCCGGCTTTCTTGCCCTGATTCCGCCGGAGCAACAAATCTAAACTGGCTTAGGTCGGGTTGCGAATCACGCCGGACTGATTCAAAACTAAGACGGGTGAGTTGCCCAAATGCGTCCCGAATCTCCATAGCGACAGGCAGCCCCTGCCGCAGGCCGATTGCAATGCGTTCAAATCCGGCATCCTTGCGATGCGGCGTAGCTTCGATCCAGGCAGCACCCTCCCGCATCCCCATATCACGCACCGCGAATTCGCGCTCAATGGCATCGGATCCGAACAAAATTGCTGCGGGGCTGGAACCAATCGAATCCCCCAACGGTCGCACGGACACCTGATCAAGATCGCGGTCGTGAAACCAAACCTGCTTGCCATCAGAGACGATCAGTTGATCATCTGGGCGAGTCACCTCCCACCGAAACCGCCCTGGCCGAGCGAACGCAAAGCGCCCGCTCACCGTGCGCGGCGCTTCCGGGCGTGATTGTTCCGTTCGTGATTGTTCCGGGCGGCCTTGCTCTGATCGACCGGAAGGCCCATCGGTGCGTGTCGTTCGTTGCGTAAACTCACCGTGCGCGGCCCGGGTGCCCTCGACAAAGACGCGCAACTGCGCAACGCCGCTGGCGGGATCAGGCTCCGGGGCCGACCGTGCTGGTGACGGCGAAAGCTGAATTGCGATCAAGGTCGCCACCGCAAGCGCCCTCACCCCATTCACGGACCACCGATCAAGACTCATTCGTTGCGTGCTGGTACCAGCACATCGCGGTTGCCGTTGCTGGCCATCGCGCTCACGACGCCGGATTTTTCCATTTGCTCAAGAAGCCGGGCGGCCCGGTTATAGCCAATCCGCAAGTGACGCTGAACCAGCGAAATCGAGGCGCGCCGGTTCTGGAGGACGATTCCGACGGCCTGGTCGTACATCGGGTCAGTCTCGGCGTCGACGCCTGCCTCGGAGAGCGTTTGGCTCAGGCCACCAAACCCCACCGCACTGCCCGTGTCAGCGCCTTCGACGACACCGCCTTCGAGCAGGCCCTCGATATAGTCCGGTTCGCCCTGGACCTTCCAGTGCTCGACAACCCGATGAACCTCTTCATCCGCCACAAAAGCGCCATGCACCCGCATGGGTACGCCACTGCCCGGGGGCAGATAAAGCATGTCACCCATCCCGAGCAGGCTTTCGGCACCCATCTGATCGAGGATGGTGCGCGAATCGATCTTGCTCGAAACCTGAAAGGCAATTCGGGTCGGGATATTGGCTTTGATGAGACCGGTAATCACATCAACCGAGGGCCGCTGAGTGGCCAAAATCAGGTGAATCCCGGCGGCTCGCGCTTTTTGGGCGAGGCGCGCAATCAGCTCTTCGATCTTCTTGCCAACCACCATCATCAGGTCGGCGAGTTCATCGATCACGACCACGATTTGCGGCAATCTACTGAGAGGCTCTGGGGCATCAGGAGTGAGCGAAAACGGGTTCGGAATCAAGGTCTCGCGCTGCGCCGCTTCCGCGATCTTCGCGTTGAAACCGGCCAGGTTACGCACGCCCAGCTTGCTCATGATGCGGTAGCGCCGCTCCATCTCCGCAACGCACCAATTCAGCGCATTGGCGGCCTGTCGCATGTCGGTCACCACCGGAGCCAACAGGTGCGGGATGCCTTCGTAGACACTCATCTCCAGCATCTTGGGATCGATCAGGATGAGTCTTACCTGCGCTGGATCGCTCTTATAGAGGAGCGACAGCAACATGGCATTGATCCCCACCGACTTACCCGACCCCGTGGTACCGGCCACCAACAGGTGCGGCATACGGGCCAGATCAGCGACGACAGCGTGGCCGCTGATGTCTTTGCCCAGGGCCATCGTCAGCGCCGAACTCGCATCAGCAAACACCTTGGCGCTCAGAATTTCTGACAGTCGAACCGTCTGGCGTCGTGCGTTGGGCAACTCAAGCCCCATGACATTCTTGCCGGGAATGGTCTCGACCACCCTGAGTGACGTCAGCGAGAGCGCACGGGCCAGGTCCTTACCCAAATTGACGATCTGGCTGCCTTTGACGCCAGTCGCGGGTTCGATTTCGTAACGAGTGATCACCGGGCCGGGTTGCGCGGTGACGACCTTCGCTGCCACGCCGAAGTCAGCGAGCTTCTTCTCGATCAAACGCGAGGTGTAGGAAATCGACTCCGGACTGACGGTCTCGACCACAGCCGGCGGCGGTTCGAGCAACGCGACGCTTGGCCTTGGGTCGGAACCTTCGAGGAGGCCAAACAGCGACTTTTGCGCCTCGCGAAGCACCCGAACTGACTTTTCAGCGGGCGGAGCCTGCGGTTCGATCCGGAACGATGATGCAGGTTCTTTAAGGGCGCTCGACGTGGCAGGCTGCGTGGCGGGCGGTGCCGAATTCAGGATCGGCTCCAAATCGGTGTCGCCCTCGATCCCTCGCTCTGCACGCAGGACAAGAGACAAATCTGCTGAGTCCGGATGCGCGGCTCCTTCTGCAAAAACCCCCGCAGGATGATCGCTCGCAGGATGATCGCGCTCTGGCAGATCGAGCGCCTGGTCATCCGCCTCGAACAATCCGGCCAACTGCGGTTCGTTGAACTCGGGGGCCGACGCCCGACGGGGCCTGGGGGCGGCAGCGCTCCCAGAGTCCGAGGCAGTCGATAGAAAATCCTCCACCAGCCCATCCGCCGACCTCACCTTGAGTTTTTTCTCATCGACGAGGCCGTCTCGCTCGAGGGCAGCTTGCTGTCCTATCGCCCGATCCTGGCGCACCGCAAGCGACTCGGCCATAAGACCAACACCGCGCTCGACCGCGCCGCCGATGCGCTCAAAAATCTCAAACCACGACCACCCGCTGAGCAAACTAAAGCCAATCGCAATGAAGCCCAGCAACACCATGGTGGTTCCGACCGGCCCCAACAACAACGTCAAACCATCGGCGATCAAATCCCCCGCCACCCCGCCTGGCGCGAGTGGCATGGGCATTTTGAGGGAATAAAGCCGGTGCGATTCGAGACCAACGCACCCAAGGAAAAACAGCGTAAACCCGAGCCATCGCTCCCAAGAAAAATGCGGCGCATCGGGATCAGTCGAAGCGGTCACGCCACGCGCCGTCATTTCACGTGCTCGCATGCGCAAGATACCGCGCCAGAGCAGAACCGCGATCAGGCCGACCCAGATCCAGGTACTCGCGCCAAAGAGATAGAGCAACAAATCAGCCATCCATGCGCCAACCCGACCGCCCGCGTTATGAATCTCGCGCGGAGGGCCAGCATTGGACCAACCGGGGTCGGCTCGATCGTAGGTCAGCAGAATTAGAGCGAGTAAAAAACCCGCTCCAGCGTTGGCGAACCAACGCGCTTCATCGAGCAAGCGCATGGCCCTTTCGGGCAGTGAGAGCGATACCAGCGACATCCTCAATCCGAAAGCAGGAAACCCCTCAATGCTAATTCAGGTAGAGGTTAATCTTGTCGCGTAGCAACAATCTTCCTTCGCTCACCGGGACAATAAACCCGTCGACCTCGAGCCCTTTCATGACCCTCGAGACCATTTCGCGCGACGCGCCGATCATTTTTGCAATTTCCTGCCGCGGCAACTTGCCCTTGACCACGCGCTCGCCGCCCACCGTTTCTGAAAAATCCAGGAGTACTCGGGCCACTCGACCGTAAACATCCATCAGCGCCAGGGTCTCAATCTTCTTGTCCGCTTCACGCAGGCGCCGGACAATGCCGCGCATGATGGCTAGACACATATCGGTACTCGAGGCCAACATGGCTTTGAAGCTTTCCTTGTTGACCGCGATGAAATCGCAGGGCTCGATCGTGATGACGCTGGCAGACCGCGGGGCGTCATCAATCAGGCTCATCTCCCCAAAAAACTCACCGGGGCCAAGAATCGCCAAAATGACCTCCTTACCCTCGGAGTCTGAACGCTGGACTTTGGCCCGCCCCGACAACAGCAGGTAAAACGACTGCGAAGTTTCGCCCTCGGCCACGATCGATCGCCCCCGTGGGAAGCTTCGCCGCACGCTCCCTGCAGCCAACATTTCAAGCTGGGATTCGCCAATTCCCACAAAAATTGGCATCCGCCTAAGAAAGGCCTTGTTCTCGTCATGAGCCATGTTTGTCCTTTAGGTTCATCGGGCCCAAGCTGAGCTCTCGACCTATAATTTCACAGATCCCGCCCCACCTACGAGCCTCTCCATGACCTCCCGACACTCACGACTTTTGATCCTCGGTTCAGGCCCAGCGGGCTACACCGCTGCCGTTTATGCCGCCCGCGCAAACCTTTCCCCTGTGTTGATTACAGGTCTCGCGCAAGGTGGACAATTAATGACGACGACCGAAGTCGACAACTGGCCGGCCGATGCAGATGGGGTCCAGGGGCCAGAGCTGATGGCACGTTTCCAGAAGCATGCTGAGCGCTTCGGAACCGAAATCCTGTTCGACCAGATTCATACGGTACATCTGCAGAACCGGCCGTTTCGACTCATCGGCGATGCCGGCGAATACACCTGCGACGCATTGATTCTGGCAACTGGTGCAAGTGCGAAATACCTCGGTCTGCCCTCCGAGGAGTCGTATATGGGTCGGGGGGTGAGCGCCTGCGCCACCTGTGATGGCTTCTTCTACCGCGGTGAGGAGGTGGCTGTCGTCGGAGGTGGAAATACGGCGGTCGAGGAGGCGTTGTATCTTGCCAACATCGCTCGTAAAGTCACCGTGATTCACCGGCGCGACCGCTTCCGGGCCGAGCCCATCATGGTCGATAAGCTCACAGCCCGTGTAAATGAGGGCAAAGTCGACATTCGCTGGTTTCAGGAAATCGATGAAGTTCTCGGTAATGAGGGCGGCATGACCGGACTTCGCCTGCGCGACAGCCGCAATGGCGACCAAACCGAGCTTGCGGTGCAAGGGCTTTTTGTGGCGATCGGCCACACGCCCAACACCGGTATTTTTGAAGGGCAGCTCGCCATGAAAAATGGCTACATCCAAACCCGGGGCGGCGCCGATGGCTACGCCACCATGACCAGTGTCGACGGGGTCTTCGCAGCCGGCGATGTTCAGGACCATGTCTATCGCCAGGCGATCACCAGCGCCGGGACCGGATGTATGGCGGCCCTCGATGCCCACCGATTCCTCGAAGCTTGAGCGAACCAACGACCGTGCACCTGCACGTCCTCGACGCCTCTCGAGCCTTGCAGAGCTCGTCGGCGTTCGGGATGCGCTGGTCGAATCGGCCCGGTACGAACGCCTGCAAGCCGCGAGACGGCGAGCTAAGGAAGCCGAGCGCACGCTCGATGCACGCACCTTCCGAGCGGCCATGGAAGACGTCACTCCGATGCCCCAGAGCCCGGTTCGCGTACTAGCGCCTCGTAAGCCGATTCCACCGATCCCGGCCATGCGTGTGGCCGATGAACAGGCTGCCCTCGTCGAGAGCCTGTCCGATGAATTTTCAGTTGAGACGCTGCTAGAGATCGATGACAGCCTGTCCTGGCGCCGGGACGGAATAGGTCCCGAAATCGTTCGCGATCTGCGCCGCGGGCGCTGGGTTCTTCAGGACGAACTCGATCTGCACCGATTGCGAACCGATGAAGCGCGCGAGGCGCTCGTCACCTTTTTGTCCAGTTGCAACCGACGCAGCATTCGCTGCGTACGCATCGTCCACGGTAAAGGGCTGGGGTCCGCGGGGCGCGAGCCGGTACTCAAGCACAAAGTGCCCCGCTGGCTCGTTCAGCGGTCCGAAGTTGCAGCGTTTTGCCAGCCGCGCGAGATCGACGGTGGTTCGGGTGCACTAATCGTCCTGCTGGTCGCGGCCAGCTGATCGTTGTTCTTAAAGCGCGTTAGCTCTCAGAGCTCGTCGATCCAGGCCTGCTGAATGGCCTCGAGAATCCGTTCGCCACAGCGCTCAGGCACATCATCAAAGCCGGGCAGTTCGAGGACCCAGCGCTGCAAGTCTGTGAATCGCACGGACACGGGATCGATGTCCGGATGATGATCGATAAGGGCGATGGCAATCTCGATCGTATCGGTCCACTTCATAGTCAGCCTTCCCGGGCGTGATTGATGGTGTATCTTGGAATTTCGAGCGTGAGATCCTGATGGCTCAGGACGGTCTGGCAAGACAAGCGTGATTGGGCGGTCAAGCCCCAGGCCTTATCTAGCAGATCGTCCTCGGCATCGGTGGCGGTCGCTAGCGACGCGCCACCTGCTCGCACAATGACATGACACGTGGTGCAAGCGCATGACAGTTCGCAGGCATGCTCGATCGCAATGCCTTGATCGAGTAACTGACGGCAGAGGTTGACCCCGACCGTCCCCTCAAACGTCAGGCCCTCAGGGCACAGCGCCGCGTGGGGCAAGACTTTAATAATCGGCATAAACTTCAAACATTCGTTTCAAACACTCGTATCAAGATCCTCGACCCGCCGGCCGGCCAGTGCCTGGCGAACGGCCTGGTCCATTCTCGCCGCCGCAAACCCCTCCGTCGCGGCCGAAAGCGCGGCGATGCCCGCCCTGAGAGCATCCGCATCCTTAAGCGTCTCGCAAAGCTCCGACAATTCGGCCATCCGCTGACCAATCAAGGCTTGATCAGCCACCGACAACAGCGCACTATCCTGCTCGATCGCAGTCTGGGTCGCCAATAACAAGCGTTCGGCATCGACAGCTTGCTCATGCAAACTGCGCATTCGAGCATCCGATTCAGCATTTCCGAAAGCGTCCGTCAACATCTGCGCGATCGCCTCATCACCCAGTCCGTAGGATGGTTTGACGATCACCGAAGCTTCAACCCCAGTGCTAAGTTCGCGCGCAGCGACTGACAACAAACCATCCGCATCGACCTGAAAGGTCACCTGAATCCGGGCCGCACCCGCAACCATCGGCGGAATACCACGGAGTTCAAACCGCCCGAGCGAGCGACAGTCGGCGACCAATTCGCGCTCACCCTGAACCACATGCACGGCCATGGCGGTCTGACCATCCTTGAACGTCGTAAATTCTTGGGCGCGCGCCGCTGGGATCGTCGTATTGCGGGTAAGAATCCGCTCAACAAGCCCCCCCATGGTCTCGAGACCCAGAGACAACGGAATCACATCGAGTAGAAGCCAATCATCGCCAGGCGCTCGATTACCGACCAATAGGTTGGCTTGCATCGCCGCACCGAGTGCGACGACTTGATCTGGGTCCAGGTTTGTCAACGGCTCACGCCCAAACAAATCGGCCACCGCCCGACGCACAGCGGGCATCCGGGTCGCGCCACCGACCAACACTACGCCATCGGCTTCGCTCGCCTGCATGCCAGCATCACGGAGTGCTCGGCGTGTCGTGACGATCGTGCGCGCAAGCAAAGCCGCGGACATTTTTTCGAACTCAGCCGCCGTAACGGACACCTCAACGCGACGTCCTGAGGGCAGCGCGCAGTTCACCTGTACTTCAGCGTGCGACGATAAAAGCTCTTTAACCCGCCTGGATTCAACTCGCAGGGCACTCGTGTCGGCATCACTGAGGACTGATACCGTCAAATCGGGCAACGCGCCCGGTACAACCAACGCGGCCAGATGGTCAAACAACGTCCGGTCAAAATCATCCCCACCCAGCGCGGTGTCGCCTCCGGTCGAGAGCACCTCAAAAACACCGCGACTCAGTTGCAGGATCGAGACATCAAACGTGCCACCGCCAAGGTCATAAATAACAAAGCGGCCCTGCGCCTGCTGATCAAGCCCATAAGCGATTGCCGCGGCCGTCGGCTCGTTTAGAAGGCGCAAGACCGGGATGCCCGCCAGACGAGCCGAATCCTTGGTCGCCTGACGCTGAGCATCATCGAAATGGGCCGGTACGGTGATCACCGCCCCCATGATTTCCTGATGGCGAATCCCCAGCACATCGGGCGCGGCGCCGAGAGCCCGCTCAGCGCGTTCACGCAAGGTCTTCAAGATCTCGGCCGAGACTTGCACGGGAGACCTCGGGCCGGAATCGCCCAAATCTGCCAGCGAATCGATCTCCGAAAGACTGCGCCCCATCGAGCGTTTGACAGACACCACAACATTACGTGGATCGGTGATTCGCTGCGCGAGAGCACCCTCCCCAACCACAGGGGCGTGATCCGCCCGATACCACACGGCTGACGGCAGTAATGCCCGCCCTGATTCATCAACGATGACCTCGGGCAGGCCGGAACGGACGGTGGCCACCAGAGAATTGGTAGTACCGAGATCAATCCCGATCGCTAACCGATGTTCATGCGGGGCGCTGGACTGACCCGGCTCGGCAATTTGCAACAAGGCCATACATCAACCCAAGGCGAATTCGGCAGCCTCGACGGCGTCCGCAAATCGTTCAACAAACATCCATTCACGAACCGCCGCCACCGCCTCAGCCCAGTTCTGCTGATGATCAATCGCCTGCTCTATCCGCTGCGACAAGCTTTTGCAAGCCGCATCAAGGCTGCGCCGCAATGCCTCAAGCGCCGCTGGATCACCCGAGTCACGTGCCTCATCGAGCGACTCGCGCCAGGACATTTGTTGCATCAAAAAGGATGCGGGCATCGACGTATTGGACTCGGCATCGACCGGGTGTCCATGACGCTCGCAAAGCAGCGCGGCTCGCTTGACCGGATCGCGAAGCACCCGCACCGCCTCATTGGTCGCGGTCGCCCACTGCACTGCAACCCGAAGATCGCGGTCAGACGAGGTTGCAAAGCGATCAGGGTGCACGATGCCCTGCACCTGGCGATACGCTAATTCGAGTGCGGATCGATCAAGCGCGTACCGGACGGGAAGGCCCAGTAGCGCAAAAGGATCGTTCAAATTGTTCAGAAAAAATCTCAGACGTTGAATGATTCGCCGCAGCCACATTCACTCTTGACATTCGGGTTCTGGAAGCGAAATCCCTCATTAAGGCCCTCTCGAACAAAATCAAGTTCAGTTCCATTGAGGTACGGCAGGCTCTTGGGGTCAATCAACACACGAACCCCGTGGCTTTCGAACTCGAGATCGCCTTCGGTGGCGGCATCGGCGAATTCGAGCTTATAGGCCATACCGGAGCATCCAGTCGTGCGAACGCCCAGCCGGAGTCCAATCCCTTTGCCACGATTCTCGAGGTACCGCGCCACATGGCGTGCGGCACTCTCACTGAGGGTCACAGACATGGCAGTCCCTTAAGCGGTCTGGTCGGCAGCAGACAGACGATGACGATAGTCTTCGACGGCAGCCTTGATCGCATCCTCGGCAAGAATGGAGCAATGGATCTTGACTGGCGGAAGCGCGAGTTCCTCGGCGATCGCGGTATTACGGATCGTCATTGCCTGATCGAGCGTCTTGCCCTTGACCCATTCAGTGACCAGCGAACTGGATGCGATTGCAGATCCGCAGCCATAGGTCTTGAAGCGTGCGTCGGTAATGACGCCGCTTTCATCGACCTTGATCTGTAACTTCATCACGTCACCACAGGCCGGGGCGCCCACCATGCCAGTCCCTACGCCAGCTTCATCACGTCCAAACGCTCCGACATTGCGGGGGTTTTCGTAATGGTCGATTACTTTTTCGCTATAAGCCATGAAATGATTCCTTGATGAGTGAGGATCAGTGCGCAGCCCACTGCACGGTATTTAGGTCAATTCCATCCTGGAACATTTCCCACAATGGAGACATCTCGCGAAGACGGCCAACCTTGTCGCGCAGCAACTGCACCGTAAAGTCGACATCGGCCTCGGTCGTAAAGCGACCCAGCGAAAAACGAATCGAGCTGTGCGCTAACTCGTCGCTACGGCCCAGAGCGCGCAACACATAGGACGGCTCGAGGCTTGCCGATGTACACGCAGATCCTGAAGATACTGCAATCTCTTTGATCGCCATGATCAGCGACTCGCCCTCAACAAAGGCGAAGCTGACATTGAGGTTGTGCGGGACGCGATGTTCGAGATGCCCATTGAGGAACACCTCATCCATTTGAGACAAACCAGCCCAGAGACGATCACGCAGCATCCGGATGCGGTCATTCTCAACCGCCATTTCGAGCCGCGCGAGCCGAAACGCTTCACCCATTCCAACAATCTGATGGGTCGGCAGCGTACCCGAACGGAACCCGCGCTCATGCCCACCACCGTGGATCTGCGCTTCGATGCGCACGCGCGGTTTGCGACGCACGAACAACGCCCCCATACCCTTCGGCCCGTAAGTCTTGTGCGCCGAGAAGCTCATCAAATCAACCGGGAGCTTGGCGAGGTCAATCGCAACCTTACCAGTCGATTGGGCTGCATCGACATGAAAGACAATCCCGCGCTCGCGGCAGAGATTGCCGATCGCGGTAATGTCTTGAATCACCCCGATCTCGTTATTGACATGCATGACCGAAACGACGGTGGTATCGGGACGCAAGCTGTCGCGCAGTCGATCCAGATCGAGCAAGCCGTCTTCTTGCACGTCGAGGTAAGTCACCTCAAAGCCAACGCGCTCGAGTTCGCGAAGGGTGTCGAGCGTCGCTTTGTGCTCGGTCCGCAGAGAAACCAGGTGGCGGCCGCGGTCGCGATTGAACTGTGCGGCGCCCTTGATGGCGAGATTGATTGATTCTGTCGCCCCCGAAGTCCAGACGATCTCGCGGGAGTCTGCACCCACGAGCGCAGCCACGTCGCCCCGCGCGGTCTCGACCGCTTCTTCGGCGCGCCAGCCGTAGGCGTGACTGCGGGAAGCCGGATTGCCAAAATCTTCGCGCAGGAAGGGCAACATCGCATCGACGACACGCGGGTCAACCGGGGTCGTTGCGGAATAATCAAAATAAATGGGCTGTTTCATAGGGGTGCTCAAACGGGTCGCAATCCATTGAGATCAATCGATTGGAGGGTCGACGTGGGCAGTTCGAGCGCCGCTCGATGCTCACGAAAAATAGAAACGGGCTCGGACCGTATAGTGGTCGGACGGTTGCGCTGCTGATTAACGAGATCGGCCAAGCTGACCGAGCTTAGGTACTCGAGCATCTTGACGTTGAGGTTAGACCACAGTTCGTGGGTCATACACGGGCCGTCGTCGTTGCAGTCCTCGCGCCCACCACAGTGGGTCGCATCGATAGGCTCGTCAACCGCAAAAATAATCTCGGACACAGATATCTGAACGGGCTCGCGTCCCAGCGAGTAACCCCCGCCGGGCCCACGCGTGCTCTCGACGAGTTCGTGGCGGCGCAGCCGGCCAAACAACTGCTCGAGGTACGACAGCGAAATCTTCTGGCGCTGGCTGATGCCCGCCAGCGTGACCGGGCCGTGTTGCTGGCGCATCGCCAGATCAATCATTGCCGTCACCGCAAACCGACCTTTGGTGGTCAAACGCATCGCATCGCCTCCTTGGCTGGAATGCCCCGGAAAGACCCAGTGTTCCAGTCAAGTATAGCAAAGACCGAGTGATTTAGTCAACCATTACGGTTAGGCGGCAGCCACCTGCGTTGCGCGCCGCTTGGCCACCTCCAGTAAGCCGGTACAGGCGTCCTGGATGTAGTCATACGTGGTGTCAAAGCCCTGTGTCCCGCCGTAGTAAGGGTCGGGGATCGTGGCGCTCTCGTGATCGCTGGCAAAGCGCATCAGCAACTGCAGCTTATGGTGGTACTTCTTGGGCGCCTGTTGTTGCAGGAGCGACAGGTTGTCCCAATCCATCGCGAGGATGAGATCGAAGTTCTCGTAGTCTGCATCCTCAATGCGGCGCGCGCGCATGTGGGCGATGTCGATGCCCCGCTTGCTCGCGACCGATACGGCGCGCTTGTCGGGCGCTTCGCCCACATGGAAGGCATGCGTCCCGGCCGAGGCCACGGTGACGACTTCTTCGAGGCCTGCCTGCCGGATGAGCGATCGGAAAATACCCTCTGCGATCGGCGATCGACAGATGTTGCCCATACAGACAAACAGAACGCGTGTGGTCATGGCGAGGGTGGTGGGTTCTTTCTTGGCCATTTCAGCTCGGTCGCGTGTTGGTTTCACGGGGATGAAAATTGAAACAAAATGTGAA
>Ga0114973_10001334_pt1 | contig 18499 bp, 19 predicted proteins | sample M_140807_MF_Meta_FD_87025 | JGI IMG/M metagenome (GOLD analysis project Ga0114973, IMG submission 87025) | Freshwater microbial communities from Lake Montjoie, Canada to study carbon cycling - M_140807_MF_MetaG | ecosystem: Environmental > Aquatic > Freshwater > Lake | place: Lake Montjoie...
CGCCATTTATGGGTTGTTTCACTTTTACTTAACGTGATTCCTGGAATTCTATTTGCCGTCGCCGAAACCGAAGTAACTTCAATTCTGGCCGGAATCATCAATGCAGTAACTCCGCTTATGACTTTGCTGGCAATCATGGTTGCATTTCGTGAAGAAAAGTTACCTAGTCATCAAGTGATTGGATTACTTCTTGGTTTCATCGGCGTGCTGATTGTCTTAGGTGCATGGAATGGCTTGGGAACTAATCCTTGGTGGGCGATCGGGGCACTGTTATTAGCAGTTGCTTGTTACGGAATTTCATTTCCATATTCGCGCAAAAATGTTTTGCCTCTAAAACTAAAACCAGAGGTTATGGCTGCTACTCAATTAGTTGCGGCGACCATCACGCTATTGCCGTTTTATTTGTTCGATGGAATCGCTGAAGATAATTACCGAATCGGGCCAGTGCTGGCAATGCTAGGCCTCGGAATATTTGGCAGTGGTTTTGCCTATATTTGGAACTTTAAAATTATGTCAGCTGCCGGAAGTGCAATCGCATCTTCAGTAACTTTTGTGACTCCAGTAGTTGCCGTGATCGTAGGCATAATTTTCTTAGGTGAAAAAATTACCTGGAACGAGCCAGTCGGAGGATTAGTTGTGTTGCTCAGTGCTGCGATTGCCCAAGGTCGGATAAAAACCACTAGTCGATTTTAAAACCACTAGTCGATTTTAAAACCACTAGTCGATCTTAAAGCCATCTTTAATCGGACCTAGTTCCATGCCAGCTTTTGTATGATCGCTGATTTCGCCTCGTTCTAGTTGTGATTTATGTGCCATATCGTGCCAGCGGTCTTCAATTTTTCCGTATTTCCAGAGCAATAGCGCGATCGCCCAAACAAATACAAAGAGTCCAACAATGATGTAACCAGCTGAATTCAAATCAAAACTGGCAGCGTAATCCCAGAAGAAACCAGTTAAATTCAATTGATCTGCAATCACTTGGCAGATTTCAAGACCACCAACGAATAGTGCAACTCCCACAGATAATCCGGTAATTACAATGTTGTAGTAAACCTTGCGAACTGGTTTTGAAAATGCCCAGCCGTAGGCGAAGTTCATGAAAGAGCCATCAATTGTGTCAAGTAAAGACATTCCGCCGGCAAAGAAGAGCGGTAAAGAAATAATTGCCCACCAGGGTAGTCCGGCAATTACTGATGAACCTGCCAGAACCAGAAGACCAACTTCAGTTGCGGTATCAAAACCTAAACCGAAAAGAATTCCGAGCGGATACATTTTCCAAGACTTATCAATTCGACGTGCAATTGGGCCAAAGAAGCGCATGAGTAAGCCACGTGAGTCTAAATGTTTCTCAAGTTCTTCTTCGTTATACAGACCTTTGCGCATTTTCATAAATACGCCCAAGATAGAAACTAAAACAATTAAGTTAAGAATTGCAATCAACATTAAAAATGTGCCAGATACTGTCGTACCGATTAGTCCAGTCCAATGATGCAACGAAGAGTTTTCATCTTTGAGCTGAGTTCCAAGGGCTTTGATTCCAAAGTTAAGCAAAATTGCTAGACCGGCAACAACGGAAGAATGTCCGAGCGAGAAGAAGAAACCAACCGCTAGTGGACGCTGACCTTCGGCCATTAATTTACGAGTTGTGTTATCGATCGCTGAAATATGGTCGGCATCAAATGCGTGGCGCATTCCTAATACATACGCCAATGCAGCAGTGCCCCAACCAAAGAGCGAACCATCAGCTAATTCATAATTGCCGGAAGTTGCGCGCCACATCAGTAAGGCGCCTGCGATGTGCAGGAATGCGATGAAGCCAAACATCAGACCCATACGGCGCCATTCATGGCGGGTCAGCAGCTCGCGGATCGGCGTGCGCGCTGGCTTTGGGGTGGTTATGTTCAAAAAAGCTCCCTGATGAATGACCCGCTGCAGATGCGAATCGTTTGCAACAAAAGTCTAAGCCACGCTCAATAACCTGTCTATTTGAAATGGTGTCGGGGTCAATCTGCCCCCATTCGGACAGGTTGGGCGTATAGAGTCACGCTTACTCGATAGATCAGGAAACTTCGATTGGGGAGATCCAAATGGGCGATGACGAAGGCTTGGAAGATCTAGTTACTGAGGAAATGCTCTGGGATCGAATTCCCGAAGTAGAAGGAGCTGAACGTGCCAGTACTTATTATGAATTAAGTGCGCGAATTTTTGCACGTGGCCAATATGACGAAGCACTTGCACTCGCTGAAACTGCTTGCGATATTTACGATCAACTTGGGGCAAGTGCGCCATCTGAAGGCGTCGCACAGGCATACAGCGCAATTGGTTATAACTTAAATCAATTAAAGCGTATGGAAGAAGCTGCTACTGCGATGTCTAAAGCAGTTGAGATCTTGCGCGCCAATAAATCATCCATTGCTCTAGAACTCGCTTGCACATTGGGTGAGTGGTGGTTTGCCTCGAAGAATTTTGAAAAAGTAATTTCCACCATGGATGAATGTGCTCAAGAACATTTACTTGACGGAAATGAATATGGCGCAGCAAACGATCTTTACTTAATTGGTTGCGCTAATCGTTCACTAAAGAATTTCCGCGAAGCGATCGTTTCATTCTATGAAGCACGCGATCTGTTTAAGCGCAACAAAGAAGTAATTCAGGTTGCCCGTTGTGATCAAAAAATTGCCTCCTGCCACGTTGCACTAGGCGAAGGCGATTTGGCTTCAACTCGTGCACGTAAAGCACTTGATGTTTTCGAAACTGCACACGATCACATTCGTTCAAACAACGCACTTTTTGAATACGGAAAAGCCCAAGTGCTGTTAGAGAACTATGAAGAAGGTCTAAACACCCTCGATCAAGTTTTAACTGTTGCTACCGATGAGGATCCAAAAGACTTCGAATTCATCGTAGATATTGAAACTTCGATGGCTGCAGTTATGCGAATTTTGGGTCGCAATACCGAAGCAGATGAAATTGATCGTCGCTTAATTTCGGTTCGCGAAGCGCTTGCCGATGAGCTCGAAGGCGAAGTAAGCAGCTCCTAAGGCTGCTCCAATACCTGCCAAAACCAGCGGTAATTCGTGGGTTCCTCGGCTCCATAGTGCGCCACCCCAGATGCCTGCACCCAAGATCGCAAAATTCATACTTGCTTGATAAACACCCTGCGCGCGCCCACGATGTTCCGGCTGACTCATACGCGCAATCCAAGATTTGCCTACTCCGTCAGTGAGTGCGCCAAAAAAGCCATAAAGGCCAAGCATTAAGAAAGCTAAGTGATGGTTCTGAGTTAGCCCCAAAGTGCAATAGGCAATGGCAAAAGTTATTAACCCAAACATGTAAACCAATTGGGGAGAGAATTTATCTGCAATTACACCAGCTGGATAAGCTGCAAATGTTGCGACTAGGTTTGCAAATGCATAAGCAAGAACAACCATCGTTGTGCTTAATCCTATGTCATGAAGTCGAAGTAAAAGTAACGCGTCAGGGATATTAGTTAGCTGAATAAGAACCAGTATTCCGATGGATCGTTTAAGTGGTGAAGGCAATAAAACTTTGACTCGTTTTTCTTTAGCAACTTTTACTTTCTTTACATACTTATCTTTTATCAAGAATGTAAGAAGTCCACTTAGTAGTGCTGGAATTAGTGCCCACTGTGCAACTTTTCGAACGTCACCATCTAGCAACCAGAGACCAGCAACAGCAAGCAATGGTCCAACTACAGCGCCAAAATTATCGCCAGCACGATGGAAACCAAATGCTTTTCCTAAGTGTTCATTCGGAACAGAATCATGAATTAAGGCATCGCGAGGCGTACTTCGCATTCCTTTTCCAATGCGATCAGTTACGCGGCCGAAGAAAACCAAAGGCCAAGCTGTCGCAATTACTACTAGCGCTTTACCGACTCCGGCTAAGCCATAACCGGCAACCACAAATGGCTTACGGCCGAAATAATCAGATTTGTTGCCAGCCCAAAGTTTGGTAAAGCCAGCAGCAGCTTCAGCACAACCTTCTATTAAGCCAAGTGCAATAGGTGCGGCGCCAATTACTCCAGTTAGCAAGATCGGAAGTAATGGATAAAGCAGATCGCTGGCAGCATCTTGAGTAAATGAGACCAGGGTTAAGACAATTAGATTTGGCGTTAGCCATTTGGAATTTTTGTTCATCTTGGTAAGTGCTGTAGCGCCCAGTGATACATGGCAATTGCACCTGCAGCCGAGGCGTTCATGCTGCGAGTTGATCCATACTGATTAATTTCTAGCACTACTTCACAAATAGCGACGGCTTCTTCGCTCATGCCGGCACCTTCTTGGCCAAAAAGAAGAACACAACTTTCGGGTAATCGCGTTGATTCAAGTTGCTTTGAAATTCCGGGCAAATTATCTATTCCAATAATTGGCAAGCCGGCTTCGCGGCAATAATTTCCAAAATCTTGCACGGTTGGGTGATGCACAATAGTTAGGTATCTATCAGTAACCATCGCACCGCGTTTATTCCAATCGCGTTTACCAACTATATGAACGGTACTCACATTAAAAGCATTGGCAGTTCGAACAACTGAACCGATGTTCAAATCATGCTGCCAATTCTCAATTGCGATCTGCAATTTATGACGTTTAGTATTTAGATCAGCGACAATTGCAGCAACTGACCAATAGCGGTACTTGTCTAGTACGTTGCGACGATCACCATTCTCAAGGAGTTCTAAGTCGTATTCATCACCCGTAGGCCATGGTTTTGGATGCGGCCCAACGCCAACAACGGGGAAAAATTCACCCGGACCGATTTCAGCTGGTGGCATGCTCATGGGGTCAATCTATCTTTAGTAATTAGAAAGTAGTATTCGTAGCATGAAATTACGTCCGTTATCACTTGCCTCAATCAGCGTAGTTATAGTTGCGCTTACAGCGGCCATGACTTCCAGCGCTCCTGCAGCTCTGAAAAGCAGCACTATTAGCCCAATTCTAAATACCGCTGCGGCAACTAAAACTCTTGCCCATCCGGGGATGGTTTTACTTGATCCGGTAACTGGCGAATCAATTTTCAAATACAGTGCTGATTCACTGCGTATGCCAGCATCACTTCTAAAAATATTCTCTGCAGTGGCTTTATTGGATTATGTAGATCCGGAATTTAGATTTACGACAGAAATTTTTACTGGTGCCGAACCCAACACCTTGATTATTGCAGGCTCACTAGATCCTTGGATGGAACGAAACGGAGTCCTAGCTATCAAAATGGGTCGCACCTCATTGCCTAAAATTGTAAAAACTGCGCTGAAAAAACTTGATGCAGATAATGGATCGCCCATAAAGACTTTGAGTATTGAGTATTCCAATATGCACAGCACCGATCTAGATTTTATAAAAGCGCAATTTGCCGCTCGAAATATCAAAGTTAGTATAATTAAAGTTACTGCCGAAGAAGCGCAGCTTTATTCAAAAGAATCAATTGCTAAATTTCAATCACCGACCCTGCAAAAAATCATGGACTGGATGTTGATCTGGAGCGATAACACTCTTGGCAATCGCATGGCCATGTATGCCTCCATGAAAGCCGGTAATGGTTACAGCGAGTCTGGAATAGAAAAAACATTCATAAAAACTTTAACCAATCTAGAAATTGATGCAACTGGCTTAAATGCAGTAGATGGCAGCGGGCTTTCTCGAGCTAATCGAGTATCAGCCGAAATGTTGAGCCAACTACTGCTTAAGACTTATAACAACGATAAATACCGCACTATTTATGGCGGGCTTCCAGTAGGTGGTGTTAATGGCACGATGCGCAATCGTTTTGTGACTAGCGCGCCTAAAGCCATTGGCTTAGTTAGAACCAAGACTGGCTCACTTACTGGAGTTGTTTCAATGGCTGGCTATGTGCAAGGCGGCGATCATGAATACATATTTGTTGCCATAGCAGACCGGATTCCAAAGAACCCAACGGCAGCTAGGGCTGCAAGAATTGCATTTGATAAAGTCTTAGCTAAATTTGCTAAACCTATCCCCGGTATTTCACCGAGCCCATCAAGTGCTATTGAAAACCTTGATGGCACTTCAGTAACCGGTAATTAATTAATCGTCGTCTTCTTCGTCATCGTCATTTTCTGACTTCTTGGATTCTTTGCCTTCGCTCTTCTTTTTATGCTCATTTTCGTCATCATCGCCTGACTTTTTTGTTGGCGGCAGAATTAAGTCTTTTGAAGAAGATCCGGGCGGAGTGATTGCCGCAGGCGCCTTAGTGGCAGGTGCTGCAGGAGGGTTCTGATTCGACTGTGCAGCTGCAGGTGTTGCAACTGGTGCAGAGCTACTTACAGAATTTGAGAATGCTGCCGCACGGTAATTATCGTCATCGCCTTCAGATTCATTGTCATCTTCACGAGAAGTAGATGGCATCGTGATTGCTTTGCTTGTTTGCGTAGGAGTAGAACTAGTTGCTACTGGAGAATCTTGCGTTAAATTCAAAGTTTCAACAGCGTTCGCTGATTGATCTTCGTGGGAGAGAAGTGCCCATCCGGCACCCATTGGCAGAACTAAGACGCCTGCCAGAATCAAGGCGAGGTTACGCTTTGGCGCAGATACCTTTTCCTTAAAACGGCGAGTTGATGGCTGATCGTTATCGGCTAGTTCGAACCATTCGGGCTTCTTGTTGTTTTCCATGTCCAGAAATTAACCCATGAATCTGTGAGCCCTCTGGGAACCACAACGGTGGGTGCTGTGTATTTAACTGAGTAGCCTTGCTCTGTGAGCGTAAATCAGCCAGATAAGAACGCAGATCTTCGATTTCGTGGCTATCTCGACCTTATGAAATTGCGAGTGGTCGAACTTTTGCTCGTGACCACGTTGCCGGCCCTAGTGCTGGCCCAAAATGGAATTCCATCGGTGGGGCTATCTATCGCCACAATTCTGGGCGGAACATTGGCAGCTGGTAGTGCAAATGCATTTAACATGGTGATTGAAAGTGAAACCGATAAGTTAATGAAGCGAACTGCGCAACGACCAATCGCAATCGGCATCATCTCGCGCAGAGAAGCAACTATTTTCGCAACCATTGTCGGGTTACTTTCACTACTTATTTTCTGGTTGTTTACGACGCCACTTGCTACCTGGTTAACTTTAATTGCAATTGTTTTTTATGTAGTTATTTACACAATGGCGCTTAAGCGACGCACTTCGCAGAATATTGTTTGGGGTGGAATCGCTGGTTGCATGCCAGTGTTAATTGGTTGGGCTGCAGTCACTAATGATTTATCGAACGTCGCGTGGGCATTTTTCTTCGTAATCTTTTTCTGGACACCGCCACATTTTTGGGCACTTGCAATTAAATATAAAGATGATTACAACGCAGCCGGAATTCCGATGTTGCCAGGTGTTACTTCGCAGAAGAATTTACATGGCCAAATGTGGTTCCACACCATTGCGATGTTTGTTGCCTCTGTCGTCACAATTAATTTTGCTGAGCTTTCACTCTGGGTACAGATTGTTAACGCACTTCTATTTTCAGTTTTTGCTACAACGCTTGCGCAACTTCGTGGCAGTAATCCAGATTATGGCAAAGTTGCAGCCAAAGTTTTCCAGTGGTCGATTACTTATTTAAGTTTGTATTCAGTATTACTGGTTGCCGCAGTTTTAATCTAACTTAACCCTAATTAAATTAGGTTAGTGCTTGCGCAATATCTTTAATCAGATCATCACTGTGTTCTAGACCAACTGAAAGCCGCAAAGTGGTTGCCGTAATGCCCATTGCTAGTTGATCTTGCGGGCTTAACCGGCGGTGAGTGGTTGAGGCTGGGTGAGTAATAAGTGACTTGCTATCGCCTAAATTGTTGGAAATATCGATGATTCGCAAGGAATCCATGAACTTATAGACATCTTTCTTAGTGCCCTTAAAAGTTATACCGATAGTTGTACCAAAACCAGTCATCTGCTTCTTTGCTAATTCATGACCTGGGTGAGAAGGCAAACCAGGGAAGCTTACAATTTCAATTTCCGGTCTAGTCGCTAGGAACTCAGCAATTTTCTGCGCGTTATTAGCCATACGTTCCACCCGCATATCCAATGTTTCAAGTGACTTTAAAAGTACCCAAGCATTAAATGGACTCAACGATGGACCGGTGTGGCGGAAGAATGGTTTGAAATATTCATTCATGTATCCGAAGCTACCGAGTACTGCGCCAGCAAGAACGCGACCTTGACCATCGAGATGTTTCGTTGCTGAGTACATGACTACATCGGCGCCAAGTTCAAGTGGGCGTTGCATCATTGGTGACGCCATTACGTTATCGACAATCACGGTTGCACCAACTTTATGTGCCAAATCAGAAATCATTCGGATATCAACAATTTCCATTAATGGATTACTTGGTGATTCGATGAAAACAACTTTGGTCGGCTTATTTAACGCTTCAGCCCAAACTTTTTCATCGGTGCCTTTCACAAGTTCTACTTCAACACCCCAGGCTGGCAAAAATTCGGTAAGCACAACATGGCAAGAACTAAACATTGCAGCGGTTGCAACAACACGATCGCCAGCTTTAACCATGCAGGCAACTGATGCGAACATAGCAGCCATGCCAGAGCCAGTAGCTACGCAAAGTTCGGCACCTTCAAGTTCAGCTAAACGATTTTCAAACATCGCAACTGTTGGGTTGCCAAAGCGGCTATAAACAAAGTGATCAGTTTCATCTGTAAAAGAATCTTCAGCTTCTTGTGCAGAAGAATAGGTAAATCCGCTGTTTAAAAAGAGTGCTTCAGATGTTTCGCCAAACCCAGTGCGGGTTAGGCCAGCGCGAACTTGTGACGTTTGCGGATTAACTTCCCAATCCGGGGCTGGGCGGCGGTTGGGTTCTTGATAGCCCCAAGCATCTTTACTCATCCGCTAAGTGTAAGGGAAAGCGCTATTGTGGTGAGCATGAGTAATCTCGCAGTGGCAGTTCAAGATTTAAGCAAGAAATATGGCGATACGTTTGCGGTATCACATGCGAATTTCGAAGTCCCAATGGGAACAGTGTGCGGTTTTGTCGGACCAAATGGGTCGGGTAAGACCACCACCATTCGCATGCTGCTCGGCTTAATCTCGCCAACCGGTGGCACAGGTGAAATCTTGGGCCATTCAATTAAGCATCCGGAAAAATATTTGGCCAGCGTCGGAGCGATGATTGAAGGCCCCGCTTTCTATCCAGCTCTAACTGGTCGCGAAAACTTAAACGTATTAGCAACTTTAGGTGGCTACGGCACCGACCATGTGCAATCACTTCTTGAACGTGTTGGCTTAGGTGATCGAGGCAATTCAAAATTTAAGACTTACTCATTGGGAATGAAACAGCGCCTTGGTATTGCTGCCTCTTTACTCCCTAATCCAAAACTATTGATTCTTGACGAACCAACTAATGGGTTGGATCCTGAAGGCATTCAAGAAGTTAGAGATTTATTGAAATCTTTAGCACAAGAAGGAACCACAGTTTTTGTTTCTTCACATTTACTTTCCGAGCTCGAGTTAATTAGCCAGCATTTAGTTATGTTGCGCAAAGGCAAAGTTCTATTCGCTGGCAAGATTGAAGATCTATTTTTAGCTCAACAGCCATTTATCTTGGTTAAAACTCCAAATGAAGTTGATTTAGTAAAGATTCAAGAGATTGCAACAAGTGCCGGACATAAATCAACCATTCGAAGTGGTGTTGCGCATATTGAAGGACCAGCCGAATGGGCAGCCGAACTTAATAAATCGGCCTTTGCCGCAGGTATTACGCTTTCGCAACTCTCACCGATGTTGCCAAGTTTAGAAGAAACATTCTTCGAAATGACGGGGGATTCCGAATGAACCAGATATTTAAGGCCCGAGTTTTCAGAGCCGAGTGGCGCAAACTTCGTCGACCAACGCTATTTCTCGGCACCATGTTGGCATCAGCTGGTTTGACTGGCTTAGTTACCTCTTTGCTGTTCTTGTTGATTGATTCTCCGCAAGGCAATTCTGATCGTGGCAACATGATTTCGCGTGAGATATTGCAACTACCAAGTGGTTTGAGTATTGGTTTTAGTAATGCAGCTGGGCTATTAGGCATAGTTGCCCTTTGTGTTTTTGCCGCACAAACGGCTCAGGAATATACCTATGGAACACTACGCAATTTGTTAGTGCGCCAACCACGTCGTATGCAGTTATTGATTGGTAAATATGTATCAATGGCCTCGTTTGCGGTCGTAATGGTGATCTTGGCAGCAACAGTGAGCATGTCATTAGCTTTTGGCCTATCGGGCAAAGCAAAGGTAGCAACTGATGCTTGGGTGACTTCCGATGCGCTACATGAATTGGTAAAAACATTTGGAAATGTTCTCTTATCTGTAATTGCATTCGGCACTGTTGGCATGATTTTAGGGCTCCTGCTTCGCTCACCAATTAGCTCTATTTCCCTGGGCGTTATCTGGTTATTGATTGTGGAAAATATTTTGATTGCAGTAAAAGCAAGCTTAGGTAAATGGATGCCTGGCAACTTGATGTCTACTATTGCTACAGGCGGCACAACCGAAGTTTCATATACCCACGCAATTTCAGTAACCGCAATTTATTTAGGAGTTGGCACAGTGATTGTGGCGACACTTTTTAAACGTCGCGATGTTTCCAATTAATAAAGCAATGACACGGCAAGGCTTCTAACTACTTTCCAAGGTGCCCCATTTATCCTTGGAGCATGTCGAAGCGGTTAATTGCGCTCGCAGTCGCGCTTACTTTTTTAGGTAGTAGCACGGCTGTTTATGCCGCCTCCCCAAAACCAACTTTGGCGCAAATTGAAGCAGCTAAAAAAGCTGAAGCTGTTAAGAAAGCAGCCGCTGATGCAGCAGCAAAAAAATTGGCCTCGGCAAATATGACGTTAAAAGCGTTGACCGCGAAAGCTAACGCAGCACTTGCACTTTATGTAAAAGCGAAAGCTGAATTAGCTAAGGCCACCGTAGAAGCCAACGCTGCTGCGGAGTACGCACGTAAGACTTCTGAAGAAGTTGCTCGCGCTCATCGGACGATCGGTAAATTAGCCGCAAACGCTTACATAATGGGCGGCACATTTAGCGACATCGAACCATTACTAAGTGCCAATGGTCCACAAGATTTAGTTGATCGAATTACAATTTTGCAATCACTTGGTGATCAAAACGCTAAAGCTTTAGAAAGATTCAAAGCAGCTGAAGTAATTGCTCGAGCAGCCAAAGTTGTAGCTGATGCCGCGAAAGTTAAACAAGTTGCTGCAACTGAAAAAGTTGCCGCTGCAAAAAAAGTTGCTGATGACGCCAGAGCGCTTCAGCAAAAAGAAGTAGATAAATTACGTGCAGTCCAAGATCAGTTGATTAAGGAATTAACCAGAGCTAAAAATGTCCGAGTCACGTTAGAGCAACAACGCCAATTAGCTTTGCTCGAAGAAGCGCAAGCCGGACAAGCCGAGATAACACCTGGGCAGTCAAAAGTCTGGCCGGATCTTGGATTCAAGGGTCGTTCCACAATTCGCACTACGCAAGCTCAACGAGATGTGGCTGTGGCGTTTGCCAAGAAACAAGTATTAGCGCGTAAGCCATATATATGGGGCGCCGAAGGTCCAAACTCCTTTGATTGCTCGGGCTTAGTTTTCGCGGCATATAAATCTGCTGGCTTGAATTGGCCAGACTGGGATCGCTTGAACTCAGCACTTTATGCGGGTTACACCAAGCACGTAACGATTAGTGAACTGGTGCCCGGCGATCTCTTGTTCTACTCATATAAAGGAACCATCTCAAGCATTCACCACATCACGATTTACGCTGGAAACGGCATGATGTGGGAAGCCAATTCAACGAAAAAAGGCTTGCTTTACTCAAATATTTATAGCATTAAGGGCTTAATGCCATTTGGCGGTCGGGTCTAGTCTTAACCCTGTGAGTACAAACCCAGCAACGGTCGCAATTCGTAGTGCTGTGCGTGAATGCCTTTCTGGTTGCAGTGCAGGAGATACCGTTCTAGTCGCTGTTTCTGGTGGTGCTGATTCGTTAGCGCTTGCAGCCGCACTTGTTCCAGAGTCTAAAAATTTGTTAGTTAATTTAGTGGGTGTAACTATTGATCATCAACTACAGAAAAGTTCTGGCGAACAAGCCGCAAAAGTTATTACGCAACTTTCAGAATTAGGAATCACACTAGTTGAAATAGTCAAAGTCAATGTTGAAATCATTGATGGGTTAGAAGCATCTGCTCGTCGTGCTCGCTACGCCGCACTAGATGCCGCAGCTGAAAAACATAATGCAAAATTGATTTTCCTTGGCCACACTCTTAATGATCAAGCCGAAAGTGTTTTACTAGGTTTGGCGCGTGGATCAGGTGCGCGTTCACTCTCTGGAATGGCGCAATGCACCGGAAAATATTGTCGGCCACTTTTAGAAATCACTCGATCTGAAACCTTGGCTGCCTGCGCCGAAAATCAATTAACTCCTTGGATTGACCCACATAATTCAGATTCGCAATTTGCTCGAGTTCGTGTGCGCACTGAGGCACTTCCTAAATTAGAAGAAAGTATTGGCCCTGGAATTACCGAAGCTCTGGCACGTAGTGCTGATCTTTTGCGTGACGATGCTGATGCTCTTGATGGCTGGGCGACTCAAGTTGCAGCTGGTCTTGATCTAGCTGATCTAGAAATTGCTCAGTTGGCTGACTTGCCCAAGGCCGTCAGAACTCGCCTTTTGCGTAAGGCAATTTATGCCGCAGGGGCACCAATTGGGTCAATCACAGCCGATCATGTGGCAACTGTTGAGGCTTTTGTCACCTCTTGGCACGGTCAAGGCGCTTGTAGCCTCCCCGGCGGTGTGAAGGTTTCCCGAATTTCGGGCAGACTTTCGCTCCTGTCCCGCTAATTTAAGCAAGCCCGCCATATCAATGAAGGAGCACCGTGGATTTATCAGTTATTGAAAGCGATATCGAGCGCGTAATAGTTAGCGAAGTAGATCTTCAAGCACGTATCAAAGAATTGGCAGCGCAAGTTGATGCTGATTACGAAGGTCGTGACGTTCTACTAGTTGGCGTATTAAAAGGCGCAGTTATGGCGATGGCTGATTTAACTCGCGCAATGCAACGTCATCTGGAAATGGATTGGATGGCTGTCTCTTCATATGGCTCCGGCACAAAATCAAGTGGCGTAGTTCGAATCTTGAAAGATCTTGATCGCGACATTACTGGTCGCAATGTTTTAATCGTCGAAGATATTGTTGATTCCGGGTTAACTCTTTCGTGGTTGAAGTCAAACCTCGAATCTCGTGGCGCTGCCAATGTTGATATTTTGGCAATCTTGCGCAAACCAGAAGCCGCAAAAGTAGAAGTTGCCGTGAAGTATGTTGGTTTTGATATTCCAACTGATTTCGTAGTTGGTTACGGACTTGATTTCGATGAGAAGTATCGCAACTTGCCATTTATCGGTGTGCTCGCAAAGCACATGTACGAATAGAAGCAATATGACTGAAGATATTAAAAAAGAAAAGAAGAAAGTAACCAAAACGGTTACTAAACGCGGTGAAAAGAAGCTAACCACTAAAGCTGGCCGAATTTTCCGTGGCCCCCTGTTCTGGATTGTCTTTGCGATTATTGCCGTCTCGGTCTTTGGTCAAATCTCTGGCGCAGGTAGCGCTTACACAAAGGTAAATACCTCTCAAATTCTCGATGCGATTGCACAGTCAGAAGTAAAGAGCGCAACTGTTGTAGATAAAGATCAAATTATTCGCATTGAACTAAAGCCTGGTCGCACGATCAACGGCGCTTCTAAAGTTGAAGCATCGTATGTGGTGCGCCAGGAGCCAACAATTGTTGATGCTTTAAGCGCTAATCCACCGCTAAATGGCTGGAATATCGATGTCCCAAAGACGTCTTTACTAGTTAGTTTCCTATTCTCGCTAGCACCAATCCTGATTATTGGTTTGCTTTTCTTCTTCATGATGAGCCAATCACAAGGTGGAAACAAAGTATTTAGTTTTGGTAAATCACGCGCTAAGTTACAAAGTGATGAGGTACCAAAGACAACTTTTGCCGATGTCGCTGGCGCTGATGAAGCTATTGCTGAATTACACGAGATCAAAGATTTCTTAGCTAACTCAGCGAAGTACGCTGAACTAGGTGCCAAGATTCCAAAGGGTGTTTTGCTCTACGGCCCACCAGGAACTGGAAAGACTTTATTAGCACGCGCAGTTGCTGGCGAAGCTGGAGTGCCATTTTATTCAATCTCTGGATCTGACTTTGTAGAAATGTTTGTTGGCGTTGGCGCAGCTCGAGTGCGTGATTTGTTTACGCAAGCAAAAGCAAATGCACCAGCGATTATTTTCGTTGACGAAATCGATGCTGTCGGTCGTCAACGCGGAACTGGTATGGGTGGCGGTCACGATGAACGCGAACAAACACTCAATCAGCTCTTAGTCGAGATGGATGGCTTCGAAGCAAATGGTCAAGTAATTTTGATCGCAGCTACTAACCGCCCCGATGTTCTTGATCCAGCGTTATTGCGGCCAGGTCGATTTGATCGCCAAATTGCAGTTGATCGCCCTGACCTCAAAGGTCGCGAAGCAATTCTGCAAGTACATTCAAAAGGTAAGCCAATCGCTAAAGATTTAACGCTACTTGAGTATGCCCGTCGAACTCCTGGATTTACTGGTGCCGATTTAGCAAATGTGCTGAACGAAGCAGCGCTACTTGCTGCTCGTGAGCAGAAAAAAGAGATTGGTAATCACGAACTCGATGAAGCCATCGACCGTGTAATGGCTGGTCCACAGCGTAAATCACGCTTAATGTCGGACTCAGAGCGCTTAGTTACGGCTTATCACGAGGCTGGGCATGCACTTGTTGCGCACGCGTTGCCACACACTGATCCAGTTCACAAAGTAACGATCATGCCGCGCGGTCGCGCACTTGGTTACACCATGGTTTTACCTGATGACGACAAGTACTCAACTACTCGTAATCAGTTACTTGATCAATTGGCATATTCACTTGGTGGACGCGCAGCCGAAGAACTTATTTTCCATGATCCAACAACTGGTGCTTCGAATGACATTGAAAAAGCTACTGCGCTCGCAAAAGCAATGGTCACGCAATATGGAATGACTGAAGCGATTGGTGCGATCAAACTTGGTACCGATGGTTCCGAACCATTTATGGGTCGTAGCTATGGACACGAACGTGACTACTCTGAAAAAGTAGCCGGAATTATTGATGCTGAAGTTCGTAAGTTAATTGAAAATGCACATCAAGAAGCTTTCGATATTCTTGTTGCCAATCGCAAAACTCTCGATGCCATGGTTCTTGAATTACTTGATCGCGAAACGATTAATAAGGATGACATCGCGTTAATCTTCAAGAGGGTTAAATCTTGGGCAGAGCGACCAGCCTGGACTGGATCAATTACTCGCGTTCCTTCAGATATCCCACCGGTAGAAGTTCCGGCGCGAGCCAAGGTTAGAGAAGTTGTTGAAGCTAAGAAGCCGCGCACTAGAAAGAAATCTAGTGAGTGAAATAAATTCAATCTCGATGCAAGAGGGTGATGGCCGCGCCAATCAGCCTTATGACGCAGCACGCGTTGAAGCAGCCGTTCGCGAACTACTACTTGCGCTAGGTGAAAATCCTGAACGCGATGGATTGAAAGATACGCCAGCTCGAGTAGCACGTGCGATGGCCGAAAACTATGCCGGGCTTTATCAATCGCCAGAGGAAGTCTTAACGACTACTTTTGATATCGGCCATGAAGAACTCGTGATTATTCGGGATATTGACCTATTTTCACAGTGTGAGCATCACTTAACGCCTTTCCACGGTGTTGCCCACGTTGGCTATATTCCAAATGGGAAAATTACTGGGCTATCAAAAATTGCTCGCCTGGTAGATGTATTTGCTAAGCGACCACAAGTTCAAGAGCGCATGACTTCACAAATTGCAGATGCCATGATGGATATTTTAAAACCAATGGGTGTAATTGTGATTATCGACTGCGAGCATTTATGTATGTCGATGCGTGGAGTACGTAAGTCTGAGGCCCGCACAATTACCAGTGCAGTGCGTGGAGTGTTACGCGATCCGGCTACTCGTGCCGAAGCGATGTCACTAATTACAGCTCGGTAGATAAACCATGTTGGTAATGGGAATTCTTAATGCAACACCGGATTCCTTTGCCGATGGTGGCGAACATTTCACTTATCCCGAAGCAGTTGATCACGGTTTAAAACTAATTGTTGAAGGTGCCGACATTATTGATGTGGGCGGCGAATCTACTCGACCAGGTGCGGAACGAGTTTCAGCCGCTGAAGAAGAACGTAGAGTCATCAATGTAATTTCAAAATTAGTTGATGCTGGCAAACCAATAAGTATCGACACCATGCGAGCATCGACTGCGCGAGCTGCGGTTATTGCGGGCGCTTCAATAATCAATGATGTAAGTGGCGGATTAGCAGATGAGGCAATGTTAGACACTGCCGCCGAGTTGAAAGTTCCATACATCGCCATGCATTGGCGTGGCCACTCTGCAGAGATGAACAATATGGCGGTTTACGCGAATGTGGTCGATGACGTAATTGCAGAGCTGAATTTGCGAATTGAGGCAGCACTTTCAGCTGGTGTGAGTAAATCAAATTTGATTATCGATCCAGGAATTGGCTTTGCTAAAGAGGCAGCAGATAACTGGGCAATAATCGAGGGAATTGAGCGATTTGTAGCTCTCGGTTATCCAGTACTAGTTGGCGCATCACGCAAACGATTCTTAGGGGGAGACGACCCAATTTCTCGTGAAGCGGCAACTGTTGAGCTAACCAAGCGTCTTAGCCAAAGCGGTATCTGGGCAGTTAGAGTTCATGGAGTAGCAGCTAACAAGGCGGTCTTGTAATGAATGATTCAATTCGCATCAATGGCATTAAAGGCTTCGGCTATCATGGAGTTTTTGCCGAGGAAACTAAAAATGGCCAAGATTTCCTGGTCGATGTTGAGTTAATTCTTGATTTAGAGAAAGCATCCAAGAGTGATGATTTAGCTGACACTGTCGACTACGGCGCCATCTGTGATTTAGTTGTAGCTGCCATAACTGGCACTCCATATAAATTAATTGAGAAGTTAGCTGGTGTGATTGCTGATGAAATTTTGGCAACTGCGAGCTTGATCGAAATTGCGCTAGTTACGGTGCACAAACCAAGTGCGCCAGTGAGCGCCGTAACCAGCGACATTAATGTGATGGTTATCCGCACTCGATGAAAGCCGTAGTTTCCTTAGGTGCCAATATCGGTGACCCTAAAGCAAATTTGGATTTAGCAGTCGCGCTTCTACGCGAAGCAACCGATGTAATTGCAGTTTCCAGTTACCTGCAAACCAAACCCGTAGGCGGGCCAGAGCAACCCGATTATTTAAATGCAGTTGCAATTGTCGAATCAGAACTTCCAGCGAAAGATTTATTGGCACTTTTAAATGGTATTGAAACTGCGATGGGTCGCACTCGCGAAATACATTGGGGGCCACGGGTAATTGACTTAGATCTAATTCAATATGGTGGATTATTAGTCCATGATGAGAAATTGACCTTGCCACACCCACGCGCTCACGAGCGACGCTTTGTTTTAGCGCCTTGGTTCGAGATTGAGCCCGAGGCAATCCTGCTCACACACGGTCGGATTTCGGATCTACTAAATACTGATTTAGAATAAGTTCGCATCGCCCGGTACCTGAAAGGACTGGAGCCAAAAGATGACCGTACTAGTTCCGACAATGGGCGCCCTTCATAAGGGGCACCAAGCGTTGATTAAGCGTGCTCGCGAATTAGATAAAGAGGTAGTTGTAAGTATTTTTGTTAACCCACTGCAATTTACTGACGCCGCTGATCTAGAAAAATATCCGCGTACGCCAGAAACCGATATCCAAATTGCAACTTTGGCAGGAGCTACCGAAGTTTGGTTTCCAAATTATGAAGAAATTTATCCCAGTGAGCCAGTTCAGATATCTGCTGGCACAGTTGGCGATCTTTATGAAGGTGCATCACGGCCTGGCCACTTTGCTGGTGTCTTAACTGTTGTTAATCGGTTATTCGAAATTGTTAAACCAAGTTCGGCTGTTTTCGGCGAGAAAGATTTTCAACAGTTGTGGCTGATTAAGAACCATTTCAAGAAAATTGAAATTGCGGCAGTACCGACAGTGCGCGAATTTGATGGCTTAGCTCTATCTTCAAGAAATGTTCGATTAACCGAATCAGATCGAGTAGCTGCATTGATTATTTCTAAAGCGCTAAAAGAACCAGGTCGGATGCACGAAATCTTGGCAACTGAGCCTGCCTTCAAATTAGATTACGCCGAAATTATTGACGAGAAAACTTTTCAGATAGCTAGCGCAACCACTCAAAACAAGCGGGCCATCATCGCTGGTTGGGTAAATGGGGTTCGATTGCTAGATAATGCAGTTGTGGAATCTAACTCATGAAGCTACTAGCCCCTAAGCCAGGTTGGACTTCGCGCGCCGATGTAATTGTGGTTGGCTCTGGAATTGCGGGCATGAC
>Ga0114973_10001337_pt1 | contig 18478 bp, 16 predicted proteins | sample M_140807_MF_Meta_FD_87025 | JGI IMG/M metagenome (GOLD analysis project Ga0114973, IMG submission 87025) | Freshwater microbial communities from Lake Montjoie, Canada to study carbon cycling - M_140807_MF_MetaG | ecosystem: Environmental > Aquatic > Freshwater > Lake | place: Lake Montjoie...
GCGCATGGAAACAAATTTCTCCAGCAAATCGGTTTTGCCTTCGGTCAAGAGCTTGCGCACTTGCTCCAACTCAATCGGCTGCTGCAAGATGACCCGCCCTGTTTTGAAATCGCAGCTCGGCGTAGGCTGTGCGTTGGTAGGTACGGATTTGCTACATACATAGTTGGCGCCGTGCTCATGAACAGCAGAGCCGCACTTGGGGCAGGCACCCAAGTTTTCGGCGTCGCCGAACTCCACAATTTCGCCGCTTTCGGCGTTTTTGTCGTCACCGAAATCGAACTCCAGTTTCCAGTTTTTCTCTTCGTCGCTGTATTTCAGCGCGATCTCGGCTGAGAACGGCCATCCCGCTTTGGAGCGGAAACCATCCAAGGGGCCGATTTTTTTATCGTGTAAAAACTGCTCCACTTCAGCCGGCTCGAAGGTGCGTCCTGCTGGCGTTTTACCAAACGAAAAACCACAACCTGGGCCTTCAATCTCTCCCTCTGCATTGGTGGTGGCCACCGCACCCGCTTTGCCAATGCAGGTGTAGCGGCGGTAGTTTTCTTTCACCACGCCGCTACAGGTGGGGCAGGGCGTGGACAGCGTGGCGTAGTCGCCTGGAATGGTGTCGCGGTCGTATTCTTTGGCCTTTTTCACCATGCGACCGGTCATGTCGGCGATGTCTTGCATAAACGCTTCGCGCGACAGCTTGCCTTTTTCCATTTGAGACAGCTTGAATTCCCAGTCACCGGTGAGGTCAGCGCGTGAGAGTTCTTCCACACCCAAGCCGCGCAGCAAAGTCATCAACTGAAACGCTTTGGCGGTGGGTATCAACTCGCGGCCTTCGCGCAACATGTATTTTTCGTTGAGTAAACCCTCGATGATGGATGAGCGTGTGGCTGGGGTGCCCAAGCCTTTTTCTTGCATGGCTTCGCGCAGTTCATCGTCTTCGACGGTTTTGCCCGCACCTTCCATGGCGCCCAGCAAGGTGGCTTCGCTGTAGCGTGCAGGCGGGCGGGTTTTCAGGCCTTTAGGTTCGGCGTCTTGGACGCGCGGTTGTTCACCGGCAGCCAGCTTCACCAAAATCTTGCCGGACTCTTTGTCCTCTTCCTCGTCAACTTCTTTGCCGTAAATCGCTTGCCAGCCCGGGTCTATCAACACACGACCGGTGGTTTTGAAGTGATGGGTTTTGCCGGCGGCAGCCACTTGGCTGATGCGGGTGGTGTCCATGAATTGCGCCGCGGGATAAAACACGGCGATGAAGCGGCGCACCACGAAATCGTAGAGTTTTTGTTCGGCGTCAGACAAACCGCTGGGCGCTTCTAGCGTGGGAATGATGGCAAAGTGATCGCTGACCTTGGTGTTGTCGAATACTTTTTTGCTTGGCTTGATATAGCCCTCGGCGATGGCGGTTTTGGCAAACGGTGCCAAGTGACCCATGCTGCTCTTGGCCAGCATTTGCATGGTGTCTTTGACGGTCGGCAAATAGTCTTCCGGCAAATGGCGTGAATCGGTACGCGGGTAGGTCAAGGCCTTGTGGCGCTCGTACAGGCTTTGCGCCAAGGAGAGCGTGGTTTTGGCAGAAAAACCAAAGCGGCCATTGGCCTCGCGCTGCAAGCTGGTCAGATCGAACAGACCCGGGCTGCCTTTGCTGCTGGGCTTGCTTTCTTCGGTGACGGTCGCGGTTTGGTTTCGCACCGCCTCAGCGATGGCGTTCGCTTCTGCCAGCGTCCACACACGGTCTTCTTTGATTTCTTTGTCGTCGGCGTTGGTCTTGTGCGCCGGGTTGAACCATTTGCCAGCATATAAGCCGGCAGCTGCGCCAAACTGCGCGTGGATTTCCCAGTAATCGCGGCTGATGAACTTGCGGATCAACTCTTCGCGCTCGACCACCACGGAGAGGGTTGGCGTTTGTACCCGACCGACGGTGGTCAAGAAAAAACCGCCGTCGCGGGAGTTGAAGGCGGTGAAGGCGCGGGTGCCGTTGATGCCCACCAGCCAATCGGCTTCAGAGCGGCTGCGTGCCGCATCGGCCAGACCTTGCATTTGCGCGGCGCTGCGCAAACTGCCGAAACCGTCGCGTATGGCTTGCGGTGTCATGGATTGCAGCCACAGGCGCTTGACCGGCTTGTCCAGCGTCTTTTTGCCGCCCGCGTATTGCTCGATCAGGCGAAAGATCAGCTCACCTTCGCGGCCCGCGTCACACGCGTTGATGATGGCGCTGACGTCTTTGCGCTTGGCTTGCTTGACCACAGCGGCCAAACGCGACTTGGTTTTCTCCACTGGTTTCAAATCGAAATACGGCGGGATCACCGGCAAATGCGCAAAGCTCCATTTGCCGCGCTTGACGTCGAATTCTTCTGGGGCTTGGATTTCCACCAGGTGGCCGACCGCGCTGGTGACCACATACGTGTCATTTTCGAAATGATCGTCGTGTTTTTCAAATTTACCCGCGCTCGGTGTGAGTGCCTTGACGATATCTTGTGCGACTGAAGGCTTTTCAGCGATGACCAGTGTTTTACTCATGAACAATTTCCTTGCTTACAATCGGCTTCCTCGCGTGCGCGCGCACGCGCACACGTACGTGTCCAACTTACCAGAGTTTTCAACTTGACCTCCCCCATCATCGCACCCGCCCATGGCAAGCGTATCGAAGTCCGCCACTCAGGTGTACATGGCAAGGGTGTGTTCGCCCTGGTGCCTATCGCCAAAGGCGAAATCATCATTGAATACATCGGCGAGGTGATTAGCTGGAAAAAAGCGCAAAAACGCCATCCGCACGACCCTAAGGACCCCAACCATACGTTTTACTTCCATGTCAGCAACAAAAATGTGATTGATGCACTGCATGGCGGCAACGATGCGCGATGGATCAACCATGCGTGCGAACCCAATTGTGAGGCCGATGAAGCTGGCGGGCGTATTTTTATCCGTACCTTGCGCAAAATCAAAGCAGGCGAAGAGCTTAATTACGACTATGGCTTGGTGATTGACGAAAAATACACGCCTGAATTGCTGGCCGATTACCCCTGCCGCTGCGGTTCTGCGATGTGCCGCGGCACTTTGCTCGCCCCCAAGGACTGAGGGCATCGCCACGGCTGCCGGCCCATCCCTATGTCAGCACTCGCCAGTTCTTATGACGGTTTTCAGCAGGTGGCTTCTTTACTGCGTGCATGGGATGGCCAAGCCCATGCTGAACACCTGCCTCTGATTGATTCAACCAACACAGAATTGATGCGCCGAGCCCGCAACGGCGACAATCGCACATGTTTGTTGCTGGCCGATGAACAAACCGCAGGCCGTGGCAGACTGGGCCGACAGTGGCAAGGCCAGCCGGGCGATGCGCTCACTTTTTCGCTGGGCTTGTCCATGTCGCCGACCGATTGGTCCGGGTTGTCGTTGGCCGTGGGTTGTTGTCTGGCCGATGCCTTAGACCCGTTATATGACAAAAACATCGGTTTGAAATGGCCTAACGATTTGATGCTTGGCAATTTAGACAAGCTGCGCAAGCTCGGTGGTATTTTGATTGAAACCGTGGTCAAACAAGGGACGCCAGAGGCTAGCCGTTATGTGGTGATCGGCGTCGGCCTCAACCTGACTGCGCCGCCTGCGGGAGATTACCGCAGCACACCGGCCGGACTGCGCGAAGTCAGCGGCGAACAATTAACGACACTCGATGTGCTGCAAACCGTGTTGCCCGGTTTGCTGAAAGGTTTGAAGCAATTTGAACGTGCTGGTTTTGCCTTGTTTCAACAGGCGTTCGAGCAGCGCGATGTGTTGCGCGGTCAGACATTGCAGCTCTCAAACGGTGAACACGGCCAAGCAGCTGGGGTGGACGCGCTGGGCGTGTTGCTCTTAGATGGCGAACACGGCCGCATCAAAGTTAACAGCGATGAAGTCAGCGTGTTGCCGATGGGGCGTGCATGAAAAAAGTTCTGTGGCTGTGCTGTGCCTTGTTGCTGCTCATCAACCTGGTCTTTGCCGCTTGGTCTAACGGGTATTTGAAGATGTTCGGCTGGCAGCCAAACGATCCGCGCGAGCCTCAGCGCTGGGAACAACAAGTGCAACCGGATGCGATGCAATTGTTGCCTTCAAATCAGCGTCAGTGAGGGTGTATAAAAACGCCAAGACATCGTCAATGTCTTGCTCGCTCAAGCGAGGATTACCTCCCGGTTTTTGACCATAAGGCACTTCGTCACGGTTGACGTTGGCTCTGAGTGCCAACGGCACGCCACCTAAAGGTGTTGCGGTGCCATACCAGCGCCGAGGGTCGGTGTCACGTGTGGCATAAAAGGCGATAACTTCGCGCAAATCGGTCAACACACCATTGTGAAAAAACGCCCGACGTACCGCGACATTGCGCAGGCTTGGTACTTTGAAAGCGCCGCACAAGCTCTGCGCATCCGAGCGAGTGCGAACCAATGGATGCGTGCACACACCTTTGTCTAAGGCTTGGTGTTTAAGCCTCTTTGTTGATACTGGTACGCCCAGGTTGTCGTAGCTGTTGTCGGTGAACAAAGGCGGCGTGCCGTCTTTGCCCACTTCTGCGGTGTGACAGGCGGCGCAATTGCCTTTTTCTGGGTCCTTGAATACTTCCCAACCACGCTGTTGCTGGGCGTTGAATCTGACTTTGCCTTGCATCACCTGATCAAACACAGCGTCAAACGGGTGAAAGTCGGTGTCTTCGGTTTCATAAGCGGCCAGCGCCTGGCCGATAGCTTGGAATGCGTCGTCAGGGCGTTGCCATACCTGCCCACCAAACTGCTTGGCAAATTTGTCGGCATAGCGTGACTGAGAGAGTTTGTTCACCACCGTTTTGGCATCCAGATTGGCCATTTCATGCGAATCTAAAAACGGCTCTAATGCTTGCGTTTGTAGACTGTTTGCACGGCCATCCCAAAAGAAGCCACCGCTGGCTTTGCCAGCTTCATCCAACGATAAACCCACACCTGATTGCAAATAGCGAATCGAGGGGACGTTACGCGTTCCGGTGTGCCGCATGTCCGTACCACCTTTTTCTATGCCGCGGCTGGATGCGTGTCCGTATTCGGCTACATGGCAGGTAGCGCAGGATTGTTCACCTGATGCAGACAAACCCGGGTCATGGAAGATTTCCCTGCCAATCTCAGCCAAAGGGGACAACTTTTGCGCAGATGTGCTGACCTGCCACTCAACGGCAAAAGCACACAGAACGAGAAATACTGCCAGCAACCCAAAGGACTGGATGTGGGTGTAAAAAGTGTTGATTGAGCGATTGAAAAATGACATGGATTTGTTTGAAAGCAAACATGACTATATCAAATGAGAATTATTCGCATCTAAAATTTGCTCCAAAAAGCAATGATTCAGCATTTAACGCTCACCAAACCACAAGCGGTGTGAAATATTGACAGGTTGGATGCCTTTTGTTGTCAGTGTTTCGCCATCAGGCGTTTGAACAGAGCCAGTGAGCTTAGGTGGAGAAAACCACACTGAATTTCGCACCGGGCTGGGCCTGTCCTGGCCGGGTATCGGTTAAAAACACTTTGGCTTGGTGTTTTTCAGCGATTTCCAGCACGATGGCCAATCCCAAACCAGAGCCATCGGCTTCGTTACCAAGGGTGCGGTAAAAAGGCTCAAATACACGTTCTCTCTCGGACTCTGGGATACCGTAGCCGGAATCTTCGATCTCCATGCGCCAGCCCGTGAGCGCTGATCCGCACACGCGGGCCGTCACCACGCCGGGGTTGCTTGGGGTCGAGGGCGTGTAGTTCAAGGCGTTGTCAATCAAATTGCGCACCAACTCCTTGAGCAAGGTGGCGTTACCGCGGACGATGGCAGTGCCGGTGTCCAGCCCCTCAAAGCCCAGATCGATTTTCAAATCCATGGCGCGTGGCAAAGAATCTTTCACCACCTCCATGGTCAACACCGACAAATCGCAGTTTTGCTTGACCATGCTCGCGCCACTGCTTTCGGCGCGCGCCAAGGCCAGCAATTGGTTGACAGTATGCGTAGCACGCATGCTGGCGCGACCAATCTGTTTGAGAGATTGTTTTAAATCATCAGCGTTAGCGTCGCTGCGTTGCGCCAAATCGGCTTGCATGCGCAAACCCGCCAACGGTGTTTTCAACTGGTGCGCAGCGTCTGCCAAAAAACGTTTTTGGGTAGCGATAGAGCCTTGTAAGCGTAACAACAAATCGTTGATAGAAGACACCAAGGGCACGACTTCAGAGGGGACGGTCTGTTCGTCCAAGGGACTCATGTCTTCCGGTTTGCGCTGACGGATGCGGTCTTCCAATTCGCTGAGTGGTTTGATGCCGCGTGACAACGCCAGCCAGACCAACAACACCGACAAGGGCAAGATCACCAACAAAGGAAGCATCACGCCTTTGATAATTTCATGCGCCAGCACCTTGCGTTTTTCCAACGTCTCTGCCACCTGAACCAATGCCGGCCTGGCTTGGGAGGGCTGAACCCGCACCCACACATAAGCGACCCTAACGGGTAGGCCGTCCACGATGTCATCGCGCAATCGCAACTCTTCGGTGACCAGTTTTTCATCATCCAAAGGCAGGGGTAAATGCGCATCTCCGCCCAGCAATTCACTGCTGCCGCCCAGCACTTGGAAATACACTTTGTCCGTATCGTCTGCATGCAAAAAAAGCGATCCGTTTGACGGTAATTGAAAGCTCACAGCGCTGGCGTCGCTTTTGACCAGCTGTGCCAACACCACGGCGTTTTGCTTCAAGCCCCGATCGAAGGGCACCTTGGCGATGCCTTCAGCGATCAACCACGTCAAGCCGAATGTGATGGGCCATAAAAGCAAAAAAGGGGTGAGCATCCAATCGAGAATCTCACCAAACAGCGAGCGCTGTCGGCTTTGAAAAAGCTTCACCATGGCTGTGGCACGATCAAGTGGGAGGGGGCAGAATTTTTTCCAGGCAATAGCCAAGACCGCGCACTGTAGCGATACGGATGGGGCCCTTTTCAATTTTTTTGCGCAAGCGGTGTATGTAGACCTCGATAGCGTTGTTGCTCACTTCTTCGCCCCATTCGCATAAGCGTTCAACCAGTTGGTCTTTGCTGACAAGGCGACCGACACGTTGCAACAACACTTCCAATAAACCCAATTCGCGGGCAGACAACTCGACCATGCGACCGTCGATGGTGGCCATGCGACCGGCTTGATCGTAAACGAGCGGCCCGTGTTTGATAGTGACCGTGGTGCTACCCATGCCGCGTCTTGTGAGCGCACGCACGCGTGCTTCGAGTTCATGCAGTGAGAACGGCTTGGCCATGTAATCGTCAGCGCCGTAATCCAAGCCCTTCACACGCTCTTCCACACTGTCTGCGGCTGTGAGTATCAGTACGGGCATGCTGTTGCCGCGCGCACGCAAACGTTTCAAAACTTCCAAGCCGTGCATCTTGGGCAAACCCAGATCGAGAATGAACAAATCGAATTCGCTCGAAGTCATCAACGCAGCATCTGCTTCACTGCCGCTGGCGACATGGTCAACGGCAGCGCCAGAGGCTCGCAATGTGCGTAACAAACCGTCGGCCAGGACTTGGTCATCTTCAGCAATCAGTATGCGCATGAACCGTCTCCCGGAATGTAGCAATGCCGCTTAATTGATTCTAGGTGCATGCATTGTTTATGGGTATAGCAAGTGGTAAGTATCAAGGGTTAACGATAGGCATTGCCGTAGGCTTCCAAGCCTAGGCTCACCACCGTTGCTACCTCATGTCCTACCTCTTGGCGGAACTCCTCTTGCGCCTGTGCCACGGCTTGTTCAAACGCATGCAACCAATCAAGACCCGTGGCAGTGAACAGAATGCGTTTGGCGCGAGTGTCCAGCGGATCAGGCACGCGTTGCACCAAATCCCAAGCCTCGCATTGCGTGACCAAGTCACCCATCGCCTGCTTGCTCATACCCGCCATTTGGCACAACTCGCTCAACCTGGCACCGTTGAGAGGCAGATGCCGTGTGATGTGAATATGCGCAGCGCTGATCTTGTCGCGTGCGGCCAAGTTGGAAAGCGCCAGAGGTACATCGATGTGCTGCGCCATCAATTCGAGTACGCGTTGGTCGAAGCGGCGCAAGGCGTGGCCTAGCAATCGCCCTAGGTGAGATTGCCGCCAGTCTAAGGCAGAGGCTAACAGGTTGAAATCCATGTCTATATGGTAAGGCAAACTGACAAAAAAATCTATTTACAGAATTTAACAAGACAGATAAAGTACTGTTCAAGTATCCAGCCTGTGTTTCAACACAGTCTTCGATAAGTTCACTAAACCACTGACATCAAAGGAGTTTTCCATGGACAACGTCAAAAGCATCGCCGCCGCCGGTGAAAAAGCCAAAGCACTGCAAGCCGCATTGGCGCAGATTGAAAAACAATTCGGCAAGGGCACCATCATGCGCTTGGGTGAAGGCGAGGTGATTGAAGACATACAAGTGGTGTCTACCGGTTCGCTGGGTTTGGATGTGGCTTTGGGTGTGGGCGGTCTGCCGCGCGGACGGGTCATCGAAATTTACGGACCAGAATCTTCCGGTAAAACCACGCTGACATTGCAAGTCATTGCTGAAATGCAAAAAATGGCTGGTACTTGCGCGTTTGTCGATGCCGAGCACGCGCTTGATGTGCAGTATGCGCAAAAGCTGGGCGTCAACTTACAGGAACTGCTCATCAGCCAGCCTGATACCGGCGAGCAGGCGCTGGAAATTGTCGACAGTCTGGTGCGCTCTGGCGCGGTTGATTTGATCGTCATCGACTCGGTAGCGGCGCTCACGCCCAAGGCCGAGTTGGAGGGTGAAATGGGTGACTCCTTGCCTGGCTTGCAGGCCCGCCTCATGAGCCAGGCCTTGCGCAAACTCACCGCGCACATCAAGAAAACCAATTGCACCGTCATCTTTATCAACCAAATACGCATGAAGATCGGCGTCATGTTCGGTTCGCCCGAAACCACCACGGGCGGCAACGCGCTCAAGTTCTACGCGTCTGTGCGTTTGGACATCCGCCGCACCGGCACCATCAAAAAAGGCGAGGAATCGATTGGTAACGAAACCAAGGTCAAGGTGGTTAAAAACAAAGTCGCGCCTCCATTTAAAACAGCCGAGTTCGATATTCTGTTCGGCGAAGGTATCAGTCGCCACGGTGAAATCATAGACATGGGCGTAGCCGCCAAAATCGTTGACAAGTCTGGCGCCTGGTACGCCTACCAAGGTGAAAAAATCGGCCAAGGGCGTGACAATGCACGCGAGTTTTTGCGCGAGAACCCAGTGCTGGCATTCGAGATTGAAAACAAAGTGCGGGAGTCGCTCAACATTCCTTTGCTAACCGCTGAGGTGGAAGAAACCAAGTTGCAAGCTGTCAAGTGAGCCAGGTGTTTCAGTTGATACGAGGTGGCACCCACACGCAGTCGTCGGCCGCGCCAGAGCTGACGACGCAACCACCAGCCTCAGCAAAGGCGCGTGCCGTCAGTCTGTTGGCCCAGCGTGAATACTCGCGCCAGGCATTGCAAGAAAAATTGACGGCAGAAGGGCAAAGCCCAGAAGCGCTGGCGCTGGCCTTAGACCAATTAGAGGCAAGAGGCTTGGTAGACGATAGCCGTGTGGCCGAATCCTTGGTCAATCGGCGTTCTGGCAAATTGGGCGGTATGCGTATCAAGCAAGAGTTGCAGGCTAAGGGCTTATCCCCTGAGGTCGTGGCGACAACCATGGCCAGTTTGAAAGAAACGGAATTGGCACGGGCACAAGCTATTTGGCTCAAAAAGTTCGGACGGGTTGCTGCGGACGCAGCCAACCGCAACAGGCAGGCCCGGTTTTTAGCCACGCGCGGATTCTCCAGCGATGTCGTGCGTCAAGTGGTGTCGGGTTTAGGTGAAGAAGACACCTGAAGCGGCGGGGTGTGCCTGAGGACGAAAAAGCACAGTTGCACAAGTTAAGCAACGAAGGTCGCTTACCCCAACTTATGCACCAAGACCCACAACAGACGATATAAAAAAATGGATGGGGATTTATGTTGTGTTGGTCAGCATCAAGCGGATGTTTTGTACAGCCGCGCCACTCGCACCTTTGCCGAGGTTATCCAAACGTGCCATCAACACTGCATGACCATGGTTTGTATTGGAAAAAACACGTAACTCCATCAGGTTGGTGTCATTCAATGCAGTGGCGTCTAACTTCAAATCATCAGTCGGTGGCATCACCCGCACACACGGGTCAGTTGCATGATTGGTAAGTGCGTAATGCGCTAGCAGCGCATCATGCAAATCATGTGCAGTCACACCACCCGGCAGTAAAGAAAGATGCAACGGTATTTGAACAATCATGCCTTGTTTGAAATTGCCAACGCTGGGCACAAACAGGGGGCGGGTAGTCAATCCCGTGCAATGCATGATTTCAGGAATATGCTTGTGGGATAAACCCAGCGCATAGGACTCAAACAAAGCCGCTGTGCCAGCTTGATAAGCTTCAATCATGGCCCGACCGCCGCCAGAATAGCCGCTGACAGAGGGCAAGCTCAATGGAAAATCGACTGGAATCAATCCTGCATCAATCAAAGGACGCAGCAAGGCTATCGCACCGGTTGCGTAGCAGCCCGGATTAGCCACCCGAGATGCTTGCGCAATCGACTTTGCTTGTCCTTCACACAACTCGGCAAAGCCGTATACCCAATCGGGATCGGTACGGTGAGCAGTTGACGCATCCACTATTTTGGGGCGCTTGCCGGGGAGACTGTTAACCATGGCGACAGACTCCTTGGCGGCATCGTCATGCAAACACAAGACCACCAGATCCACCTCTGCCATCAAAGCCAATTTGGCCGCCGCTTGTTTGCGCTCACTCGCCGCAATGCTGACCACTGTCAAGTCAGGCAGTTGATCCAATGTGTCGCGGATGAGCAATCCCGTGGTTCCCGCTTCGCCGTCAATAAAAATCGAGTGCATCTCAGAATTACTTTCGAAAAAAAGAAAAAGACTGTACCCAAATCGAGTCAAAGTCTATTGACATGCAACTGACAAGCTAAGTTCAGTCACTTTCATGTCATTTTCCTGACAGAAAACTGGCAAGATGATGCAATGCAGCATGATACATTTCCACACCATTCAGCCCATTAAGGGCTTTAACACGGGCCTATCGCAGATGGCCGTACAGGATTGAAAGCGAGTTCTCATGAAAATTCACGAATACCAAGGCAAGGAGATCTTGCGCCAGTTTGCCGTGCCGGTGCCGCGAGGCATCGCAGCCTTTACCGTACAAGAGGCGGTGGAAGCTGCGCAAAAGCTGGGTGGTCCGGTTTGGGTGGTCAAGGCGCAGATACATGCTGGCGGTCGTGGCAAAGGTGGCGGTGTCAAGGTGGCCAAAAGCATCGAGGATGTCAAACGCTTGGCCACTGAGATTTTGGGTATGCAACTGGTGACCCATCAAACCGGTGCATTAGGACAAAAAGTCAGGCGCTTATACATAGAGGATGGCGCAGACATTCAAAAAGAATATTACGTGTCCGTGGTCACCGACCGCGCTTCACAAAAAATCGCATTTATCGCCTCCAGCGAAGGCGGCATGGATATCGAGCAGGTCGCGCATGACACGCCGGACAAAATCATCGCAGAATTGATCGACCCGATTAACGGCTTGGGCGACGCCCAAGCTCAAAAAATAGCTGATGCCGTGGGCATTCCTGCAGACTCGACCGCTCAAGCCGTTGATGTGTTTAAAAAGCTATACAACTGTTACATGGAAACGGACGCTTCTTTGGTTGAAATCAATCCGTTGAACCGAGACAGCAAAGGCCATATCGTGGCCTTAGATGCGAAGTTCAACTTTGACGCCAACGCCTTATTCCGACACCCCGACATCGTCGCCTACAGAGACTTGGACGAAGAAGATCCGGCAGAAGTTGAAGCCTCAAAATTTGATCTGGCCTACATCAGTCTGGATGGCAATATCGGCTGCTTGGTCAACGGCGCCGGTTTGGCCATGGCCACCATGGACACCATCAAACTCTTTGGTGCAGAACCCGCCAATTTTCTGGATGTCGGTGGAGGCGCCACACCCGAGAAAGTCACGGAAGCTTTCAAAATCATGTTGAAGAACCCGAAAGTCCAAGCTATTTTGGTCAATATCTTTGGCGGCATCATGAAATGCGACACCATTGCACATGGGGTCATAACAGCTTGTAAAGCCGTGAATTTAAAAGTACCTTTGGTGGTTCGCATGAAGGGCACCAACGAGGACTTAGGCAAAAAAATGCTGGCCGACTCAGGGCTGCCCATCATCAGTGCCGACACCATGGCCGATGCCGCGCAAAAAGTGGTTGCCGCCTTGCATTAACCACTGCGAGTCACACCCTCTCACCACATGTCTCACTGACTATCGGGAAATTTCAACGGGGATGTCCCCAAAGCCAAAGCCCGCAGCTTGAACTATCAAAAGGATTCGGAAAATGTCCATCTTCATCAATAAAGATACCAAGGTAATTACCCAGGGTATCACCGGTAAAACCGGTCAGTTTCATACCGAAAAATGCCAAGAATATGCCAATGGCAAACACTGTTTTGTGGCTGGTGTGAATCCTAAAAAAGCCGGCGAATCGATTTTCAACATCCCGATTTACGCATCGGTCAAGCAAGCGGCACAGGAAACCGGCGCGACTGTCTCTGTCATTTATGTACCGCCTGCAGGCGCGGCTGACGCCATTTGGGAAGCAGTTGAAGCGGATCTGGATTTGGCAATTTGTATCACCGAAGGTATTCCGGTGCGCGACATGTTGATGGTGCGTAACCGCATGAAAGCCAAGGAGGCGGCGGGCGGTAAACGCACGCTGCTGCTTGGGCCCAACTGCCCGGGACTGATCACCCCAGATGAAATCAAAATTGGCATCATGCCTGGCCATATTCATCGCAAAGGCCGCATTGGCGTGGTGTCGCGTTCGGGTACCTTGACTTATGAGGCGGTCGCGCAACTTACCGAAATCGGTCTGGGTCAATCCAGTGCGGTAGGCATTGGCGGCGATCCGATCAACGGTTTGAAACACATTGATGTGATGCGCGCATTCAACGAAGACCCAGACACCGACGCCGTCATCATGATCGGAGAAATCGGCGGGCCTGATGAGGCTGAAGCCGCACGCTGGTGCAAAGCCCACATGAAAAAACCCATCGTTGGGTTCATCGCTGGTGTGACTGCGCCCGCAGGTAAGCGCATGGGTCACGCTGGTGCGTTGATCAGTGGCGGCGCTGACACGGCCGAAGCCAAGCTCGCCGTCATGGAAGAGTGCGGCTTCAAGGTCACGCGCAACCCGTCTGAAATGGGCAAGCTTCTCAAAGCCATGCTGTAAATGATGGATATGGTCGTCGGTCCTGACTTCTGGATCGGTTTGCTGAAGATCATCTGGATCAATATCGTGCTGTCAGGTGACAACGCCGTGGTGATCGCCATGGCTGCTCGCTCTTTGCGGCCTGAAGAACAGCGCAAAGCCATTGCCTGGGGGTCGGGTTTTGCGGTGGTATTGCGTATCGCCCTCACGGTGGTGGCGGTTCAGCTCCTGGCCTTGCCGTTTTTACAAATCATTGGTGGCGTGTTGTTGCTGTGGATTGGCATGCAATTACTGAGCGAAGAAGAAGAAAGCGAAGAGGACGCCAAAACGCACCATAACTTGTATGCAGCCATTCGCACCATTTTGATCGCCGACTTGGTCATGAGTTTGGACAATGTGATCGGCGTAGCAGCTGCCGCCAAAGGCAATTTATTATTGTTGACCATAGGTTTGGGTTTGAGTATTCCGCTGGTCATTTTTGGCAGCTCACTGATGATTGGTTTGATGACGCGGTTTCCCGTCATCATCCAATGGGGTGCTGCGCTCATAGGATGGGTGGCCGGTGAAACCTTGATCAGCGATGTGGTGTTGGCACACCTGATCAGTGAATTGACTTGGTTACATGGGTTGGTACCTGCCGTGTGTGCCATGGTGGTGCTGACTTCACAGCGCTGGATACCATGGTTGCGAAAGCAGCCCGCACAAAGCCTAGATAGCGAACCCTGATTAAGTCTTACAAAACGCTTCAGTTGTACTTGCATCGGGCGCTGGCCGGGACCCGGACAATGGTCAATCCCTCACCTACAGGAGCATCCATGCAAAAGCACAAACAAGACGGGTTCACATTGATTGAGTTGATGGTGGTGGTCGCCATCATCGGCATATTGGCTTCGTTGGCAGTTCCCGCCTACCAAGATTACAGCGTGCGCGCGCGTGTCAGCGAAGGCTTGAGTCTGGCTGGCGCCGCTAAGTTGCAGGTTCAAGATGTTTTCAACAGTGCCAGTTTTTCTACTTCGGGTTATGCCGCAGGCTTCAAACCCCCCGCAGCAACTGCCAATATCAAAAGCGTGGAAATTGAAGCCAGCACAGGTATCATCACTGTGACCACACAAAAAAATGCAGGAAATGGCATTTTGTTGTTGGTGCCGTACACAGGCGCAGCCTCGGCCGCCTCCGCATTGCCAGATGCAACCGCTGAATTCAGTGCACCAGATCAGGCGGCAGTGGCCTGGCGATGTTTGGCCAAGGGTGCCAGCGTACCTGCGGGTTTGACGTTGACAAAAAGTCCTACGCTTGAATCGAAATATGTACCCTCTGAGTGCCGCTGATAAGAGACCCTTGGACTGCTGTTTCATCAAATATTCATTGTCGACTTAATCAGTCAGCCACAAAACTCCCGCTCTTACCGCCATGCTTTTCCATCAACTTCACACCGTTGATGGTCATGCCTCTGTCTACCGCCTTGCACATGTCATAAATTGTCAGCAAGGCCACTTGCACCGCAGTTAACGCTTCCATTTCCACGCCGGTCTGGCCGTGTGTTTCCACGGTGGCGGTGCAATTCACGCGCGCCGGGTCATGGTGGGTGGAAAAATCCACGGCAACCCGCGTCAGTGCCAAGGGGTGACACAGTGGTATCAAATCAGAGGTTTTCTTGGCGGCTTGGATACCTGCGATACGCGCGATACCAATCACATCGCCTTTTTTGGCAGTGCCTGCTTCGATCAGCGCCAATGTGGCCGGCAACATGGTGATCTCCCCCGCTGCAATGGCCACACGATGGGTGCTGGTTTTGGGGCCGACATCGACCATGTGGGCTTGGCCTTGGTCATCGAAATGTGTAAGTGACATGATAAAAACCTGTTGCGACAGTCTGCTTGATGCCCCGGCTTTCGCCGCGGGCCCGTTCGAGGGGTAACATCTCCCTCCGATCATACGATTTACCTACCTGTCACCTTTGAAAACCATGTTCAAGCGCTCACAACAATTGGCTGCTGCATTGGCAATAGCCTGCTTGGCTGTAGGAGTGAATGCACAAACCGCAAGCAGACTGCCCAATATCGGTGACGGCAACAGCATGAGCGTGCAACAGGAAAGACGCTTGGGTGAGTCCATCATGCGGCAATTGATGCGTGACCCGGATTACATGGACGACCCTGTGCTGCTTTTTTATTTGCAAAGTATTTGGCAGCCATTGCGCGAATCTTCAAAATTACTTGGGTATTTACAGCCTGAGCTTGATGAGTCCTATGCATGGGATGTGTTGTTGGTCAAAGACCGCACAGTCAATGCATTCGCGCTGCCCGGGGGATTCATGGGCGTGCATTTGGGTTTGATCGCCGTGGTGTCAAACAAAGATGAATTGGCTGCGGTATTGGGCCACGAGCTCAGCCATGTGACGCAACGCCATATCGCGCGTTCGCAAGACAGCCAGATGAAACAAACGCCATGGTTGATCGGCAGTGTGTTGCTGGGCGTGCTGGCTGCCAGCAGAAGCCCGGATGCTGCCAACGCATTGATCATGGGCAGCACCGCCGGTGTGGCCCAAGGGCAGTTGAATTTTTCCAGGGACATGGAGCGTGAAGCGGATCGTCTGGGTTTTGCCGTCATGACCAACGCTGGTTTTGAACCACAAGGTGTCGTCAGTATGTTTCAAAAACTGGCACTGGCGTCGCGCTTGAATGACAGCGGCGGCTTTCCCTATTTACGCAGCCATCCCCTGACCACTGAACGTATAGGTGATATGCAGGCTCGCATGGGCGCGAATGCCACCAGCACGCAAAGCAATGTAGGCAGTTTGGAGCATGTGCTGATGTCTGCCCGTGCCAGAGCGCTGATGAGCACGCGCGCTGAAGAAGTACAAATGCTGATCAAAACCTATGAAAATCTCACGCCCGCAGACAACCAGCTCTTGCGCACAGCAGGCGTGATGTATGCCGCTGCCATGGCCTACACACAGCAACGCCAAAAAGACAAGGCCAGAGAAGTCATTCGTAAGTTGCTCACCTTCAGCGCATCAGACGCCACAGCCTTGCGAGCGGTCCAGTGGCTGTCCGCAGACACCGAACTTCAACTAGGAAATCCTCAGGCTTGTTTAAAGCTCATTAGAGAAACAGCGACGGACAGGCCCGATCAATTGCTCTTGATGCAATGCAAGCTAGCCAGCAAAGACAAAGCGCAGACACAACAAGTGATTGAAAAAATGCAGTTATGGCTGGCGCAATTTCCCAGAGATCCGTTGGCCTGGGACATAGAAGCCCAAGCCTATTTACAAAACGGTTTGTCTTTGCAAGCCATACGAGCAGATGCCGAGTCGCGCGCGGTGCGATGGGACGAAGTTGCTGCGATTGACAGATTGCGTGCCGGTCAAGAGTTGGCTCGCAAACTCAGCCAACAAGGGCAACTTGATTTGGCCGCTCAGCAAGAAGCCTCGATCATCGATACCCGTTTGCGAGCACTGGAAAAGATTCGCATTGAGTTGTTGCGACCGCAAAACCAATGAGTACGCGCGATACCATTCATATCACCGACATAGAGGCGGCTATCAACTATTGGCGCAAACTGAAACCCTCGCCTGATGGCGTGACGCTCGCGCCAGAATTGCGCGCACTCGCCGAAGTCTATGCGTTGATGGTGTTTCACCATGAAGAAGAGGCTGCTGAAAAAGGTTTTCCGCTCAAAGCCTTTGCCGCATGGCGCACATGGTATGACACCACGCCAGACACGCCGTGCATTGCCATTTGCTCAACCAGTCAAGGCGATCCTTTGTGCAAAGGTTGCGGTCGTACGTTTGAGGAAGTACAACACTGGACAGAGATGGGTCCAGGTGCCAAGCGGCAGGTCTGGCGACGCATCACATTGAACCGATCCTCGTGGCGCTTCAACCGCTATGCAGAGCGGGCAGCAGAAGGCTTGAATGCTGTTTCAACAGGCGAATAAAAAGCTGCGTACAGCCAATGCTTGTGATGTGCGCCAGCTTTGTTTTAAAGAGTGTTGAATCACGCGCCACTGGCTCATACACGACGCGCCAAAGCAGCAGCCATTCCGGTATAAGTCGCTGGTGTGAGTGTCAGCAGACGCTGTTTTTCTGTATCGGGAATCGCCAGTTGTTGGATGAGACCGTGCAAGTCCTCACGGGTGACGCGTTGTCCGCGCGTGACTTCTTTCAATTGTTCGTAGGCACCGCTGACGCCAAAGCGGCGCATCACGGTTTGAATCGGCTCTGCCAATACTTCCCAAGCATTGTCCAAATCTGCATGCAAAGCCTCAGCATTCAATTCAAGTTTGTTCAACCCTTGCAGCAGCGACTGATGCGCCAGTACCGCATAGCCCAGCGCCACGCCCATATTGCGCAACACCGTGCTGTCGGTCAAGTCGCGTTGCCAGCGGCTGATGGGTAGTTTCTCGCTCAAGTGGCGCAGCAAAGCATTGGACAAGCCCAGGTTGCCCTCGGCATTTTCAAAGTCGATGGGATTGACTTTATGCGGCATGGTGGAAGAACCGATTTCACCGGCTTTTAAACGCTGCTTGAAATAACCCAGCGACACATAGCCCCAGATATCGCGCGATAAATCGATGAGTATGGTGTTGGCCCGCGCCACGGCGTCAAACAACTCGGCCATGTAATCATGCGGCTCGATTTGAATGCTGTAAGGCTGAAAAGTCAGGCCAAGGCCCATGGCCACAGAGGCGTCGGCAGGTGTGTCTGTGGTTTCAATCACCCGTCTTGCAAAAGCCTCCCAGTCGTAGTCTGCACGCGCAGAAACATGGGCATTGAAATTGCCGACCGCACCGTTCATTTTGGCCAGCAACGGGACTTGCGCAATCCGTGACATGGCGGACTCCAAGCGCACCAGAACATTGGCCATTTCTTTGCCTACCGTGGTTGGACTGGCGGTTTGACCGTGGGTGCGGCTAAGCATGGGCTGATCGGCATAAGCGTGCGCCATCTCACGCAGTTTGAAGGCCACTGCTTGCAACCCAGGCAACAGCACAAGCGCGCGTGCTGATTTGAGTTGCAACGCATGGCTGGTGTTGTTGATGTCTTCGCTGGTGCATGCGAAATGGATAAATTCAAGTGAAGCAGCCAGTTCAGATTTCAACGCATCTGCTAAATCAGCGCTCTGACATTGCGCCTTGAGCCAGTACTCCACGGCTTTGACATCATGGTTGGTGGTTTTTTCAATCTCTTTGATAGACA
>Ga0114973_10001338_pt1 | contig 18478 bp, 12 predicted proteins | sample M_140807_MF_Meta_FD_87025 | JGI IMG/M metagenome (GOLD analysis project Ga0114973, IMG submission 87025) | Freshwater microbial communities from Lake Montjoie, Canada to study carbon cycling - M_140807_MF_MetaG | ecosystem: Environmental > Aquatic > Freshwater > Lake | place: Lake Montjoie...
CAATTAGGAGAGACAATGCTTCAGAACGACCTGCGTCTTCTGAGGTTGGAATTGCCTTAATTGTAGATCCATGGCTGAATTCTACTAGTTGCTTATTGTTTGCAGTGACTGTTGGCAGAACTAACCATGTAGGCAAATTGTTGATGATGGTTTTAGTTTTCTTGATGAAGTTCTGTGCAACTTGCAGTTTTGTTGCAATAATAAGAATGTTCTTGTCTTTCTGGAACAATGCAAGCCAAACAGCATAAGCAGCAACCAGCGTAGACAAACCAAGCTGGCGACCCTTTACGACAATTGTGAATCTATGATCAATGAACTCTTTGACACAATCATCTTGGAAAGGAAATGTCTTAAATGGTATAGTTCCTTTCGTCGGGTGCTGGATCTTAACGTAGTTGTTGAAGAAATAAGACGGATCTCTACCGCATTTTATAATTTCACTTACCTGTCTTGACTTGTTAGTTGTTTCCATCAGCCATTAACAGTAAAGACTGCCCTCCGGCGATAGTATGCTGTACGCTTTGGATTGTAAGGCGACATACTAATCAGTTCAATCTCATCTGTCGAATCGCCCTTCTTAAGTTTTAGAGTTGATCCTGCGACGCGTCTAAATTCTTTCTTGACTTCATCAATAAAGTCACCAATCAGTTTCTCTGAGACTCTTTCTTCTTCTTTGACTTGATCTCTCATGACTCTATCAACAACTAGATTGACGATTGTCGTATAAGTCACGTGAATATTGTCACCTGACATTTTTGTCTTGATTGAGAAAGATGGGCTCTTAACAGTCGAACTTTTACCAAATGTGGTATCAAGTATCTGTCCAAGGATGTTAACTTGTTCAAATGTCATATTTCTTCCTTTTAGCATGCAATGCTAAGGCAACACGGTCCTGTTTATATTTATCAATCTCTTCTGGAGGTGGCCTCCACCCTTGTTTCCAGTTATCATATTGTGGCTCTGCCCATTTCATTGCACAATTTCTGCAACACTTGTACTTATTGTAATGAGAAAAATCATTTCGATAATCAAGTGAAAAATTGCAAATTTCACAAAAAAGTTTCATATCACTCATGACTTACTCGTGCTTTTCCATTAGAAGAATCAATGCTTAGAATATTGTCAACAATATCTTTGATTGCATCGACGTGTGAAATAATCAGTATTTTCCTAAAGTAATTCTTTAGATTTTGTAGAAGTCTTGCGCAAGCCTCAAGATTGCTCTCATCAAGGACACCAAATCCCTCATCAATGATCAACATGTCTGATTTTGGTAGCGAGGAGATGTTTGTAAGTGCGACTCTAATTGCTATTGAAGCAATCATCTTTTCCATCCCAGATCCTAACTCAATAATACGTCGACGATCTCCGTAATTAATGTAGATCTCAATTGAGCTAGAGTCGTCACATTCGATCTCAACTGTGAATCCAGAAATTCCGCTAAGAATCTTAGAGATCTCGCTATTGATCAGAGGAAGATTCTTTGCAATGATATTCTGTGGGATTCCCTTCTTAGAAAAAGCGTTTTCAAGAAGTGTCAATGTTTCAAATCTCTCAAGCGTCGTCTTCAGCGTGTTTATTTGTTGTTCTGTGTTGAAAAGTTTTTCTGTGATACGACCAATCGACGATGCTGATGTTAAAGATTGACTTTCAAGAGTTTCGATCTCTTTCTTTAATTCGACATACTCTCTGTGCTTATCGTGAACACCTGCATCATTCTGCTCTTTTAGAAGATTAGAAAGCTTCTTATGCTCGGCATTAAGTGTGTCAAGAGCGGTCAGCTTATTAGCGATTCTTTCATTAAATAGAGTGATCTGTGATTGTGCATGGATTTTTTTTGTTGACATGTCTTTTTCAAGACCTGCAAGCTTGTTGATCTTTTCAATCTTGCTCTTAATATCGTCCTTACTGGTCTCTGTGAGTTTCTCTCTAAGAACGTCAAGTGTCCGCTGAATTGTAGATCTTGTCTTTTCTTCGACCTCGAGAACTCTTTTGCTATTATGTGCGTCTTTAATGAAGACGCACGTTGGAAATGAGTCACCACAAGGCACGCTGTCAAGAATGCCGATGTTCCTACGAAGCGCTTCTAGGTCTCTGTCCTTAGATTCAAGATCCTTTAGATTGATCGTATACTTCATTTCAAGATCTACGATAGCATCTTGCTGCTTCTGTAGCTCTTCAACGCTAAATGCGTTCCTTACATCTTCTATCCTTCTAATCTTCTCATCGTAAGATGTAATGTTCTCAGTGTGTTCTGTGATAGCAGATTGCAAGCTTTCAATTTCGCGTTGTGATTTTTCAATCTTTTGAAAAATAGAAGCAACATCATGTTCTGAAACGACATTAACTGTTGCAGGCGATGAAAGTACTGAAAGCTGTCCTCGCTTTCTAGAAAGAAGATCCTTTAGATTGTCTGATTTTTCTTCTAGGCCATGCTTCTCTTGAAGGAGTGAAGTATGCGTTTGCTTCAATGACTCTAGACTTGATGCCGTACGAATAGTTGACTTAATCGGACTTAAATCTTGCTTAACGCATTCAAGATATTTGTCAAAAATTTCTAAATCAAGAAAACGACTCAGAATCTGTTTTCTGCTAGTTGACTTCTCATTGATGAACATATTCATCTGACCTTGAGGTGCCAGGCACGTGTAGAAGAAATCATCGGCTGTACCAATAAGCTTCCTTACAATTTTCTCGGTCTCTCGACGCTGTTCGTCATTTAGATCCTGGATGATGTCGCCGGTGCTTTTCTTCTTAAGCGAAAGAGTCGTATTTGCCCAAACGTCTCCTTTCTTTGGATAGTTTTTTGTAGATTCTCTAGTAATCTCATAATCTTCACCTGAGACTGCGAGATTGATCTTGCTCCGACATGACTCTGCATCTGTGTTGATGATGTGAAGATTTTTCATTGCACCTCTGTCAGAAGTGTTGAAAAGATTATAGACGATAGTTCCTATAATCGAAGATTTTCCTGCACGATTTCTTCCAAAGATGCCTGTAATACCTTGAAGGTTATCAAAATTGATCACATTGTCATTGCCATATGCAAAAATGTTATCAAATTCTATATTTTTAAGACTCCACGTGACATTTCTTGCAACTTCATCATCAAAAGTCACATCATCAAAATACTTGTCAAATTCTTTAAGCGCTGCTACGATCTTTACATCTTCTACAGCGCGTTCCTTTAGATAAGTTTCAATGACATTTTTGATAGATTCTCTGTCACGCAAGTTTGAACTCTTGAATTGCGTGACAATGATCTCATCTTTCTTCTCTGTCTTAGCATCAATCTTGAAGACGACTTCAGAAAAGTTCTTCAGTTTTGTTGCCATATCATGAAGGCTTCTGGCATCAACATCAGAGACATTGCCCGGCAGATTAAATCTGATTCGAGCACGGTCGGGAGCCTGCATAAGTTGTGAGATTGTTGAAGTGACGTCATTAACCCAGTCAACATTGATAAACGGGCTATTGTTGTCTACTGGAATGAACTTGGTAGTAAACTTGTTCTTATTCTTAATGTCCCAGACTAGAAAACCTTTCTCTAGGTCTTCACCGTAGTTTTGTTGGATTGTTGATCCGCAATATGCAATTGTCTCTGCGTCATTCAGAAATTGACGACGGTGAATATCACCAAAAAAACCAAAGTCAAAGTGAGAAAACAGGTCAAGCGTGACTTCGCCTTCTAGATCGAAATCGCTGTCAGACTTTGATCCATGAACAGCGCCATGATACAGGGCAATGTTAATCGAATCAAGTTCAGGCTTAATGAGATTCCAGTTCTCTTCATCGAATGGTGAAAACACGCACCATTTGAATCCCTTAACGGGAGCGTCATAGACCCCTGATTTTTTGAAAAGTCTAATTTGAGGATTATTAAGCGCCTTGATGACTGGTGTAATTGCATCTTGCCTGTCTTTGTTAAGAAGAAGGCCATCGTGATTGCCAAGAATCACGTCTACGGGTGCAATCTCTGCGAGACTAGAGAACCACCAAGCAAGAATGTCAATCAACTCAGGTGTGATTCCTTGAGTTTTGGAGTGAACAATGTCACCACCGATATAGATGACATCGGGCTTGATCGATCTTAGCTTCTTAAAGGCGTCTTCAAAAGCAAAACGATACTCATCATGTCTTGCCAAGCCTCTAAAATGAACATCTGCGAAGTGTGCTACTTTCATGTAGCAATCATAAAGTGTGATGTTCTAATTTATCTTATTGAGTTGGTCAATTTAGAAACTAGATGCCTAATGTTCTTGACATTCTCAATGACAGCAGGATCATTGTAGTTATCACCAGCCCTGTCGTAGACATTTATCAATCCATTGATAGAGTCGTAAACGTCGTGTCTTACAACACCAGGATCGCTATCGATAGATAGTCGATCCTCGTAGTCATCTTGATCGCCTGGAACTTCACGCTTGTGGAACAGCGCGTCATCATTGATAAGCGCTACAATTTCTCTTATGTACTGTCTAACGTCTTTAATCATGTTCATAAATATCAGATAAGCGACCCACTTTTAATATTTGCAATCTTATAATGAAATGATGATCTCATATCCCATTGAGAGATTCGCTCTTTGGCACTTTCAATTTGTTCACGTGTCATCTCGCCAAGGTCTTTAGCAGATGACGTGTTCATAACTGCGACATTGCATCCATACTCTGTGAGTAAATCTGCAATTTTTCCTGTCTTCTTGACCATGTCGTTATCAAGGCAGAGTACAACATCAGACTCGTTTGCAACTATTTTCTTAAAGAGCAAAGAGTTCTCAGTCAATGAAGATCCTAATAGGCACGTACCATTTTCTTTAAGCGCAATTAGATCAAAAACACCTTCAACTAGAAAGATTTTCTTATCCCAGTCGATGTCGATGTCGTTGAAAATAATTGCAGTCTTATCTGCGCTTGCATTTAAGTACCTAAAACGTGAGCTATTGTCGACGCTTCTGCTGACAAAGTAATTTACATCACCTTCTGTGTCTAACGATGCAAATATAGCTCTTCGTGCGAACTTTGAATCAGAAGAAAATCCTACTCGATACTTCCACATGTCATGTTCGGTCAATCCTCGTTTGTTGAGGTATTTAACGACAGCTTTCTGGTCAGGCAGAAGTTTTTTTGCGCAAACAATAGGGCAAAATGCGTCTGGAAGGTGAACTTTTTCTTCGATGGGTTCAACACCATCAGCATGCATCAGACTCTGATTTAGAAAGTGCGATCGATAATAGTCGACTACATCTCTCGAACTATGCTTCCTGAGGAGTGAAACTAGCGAATTTCCTCTGGCACTGCAAACCCAGCAGTGGTATTTCCATGTATCAAGATTAATCGCTAGTTTCTTCTTTGATGCTGAACCGCATGTTGGGCACGATATAGTAATGTCATTTCCGTCACGAGAAATGACACCTTTGCCAAAGTTTTTTTGGATGAAATTAATACGTTCTGTGTAGGTAGAAGACACACTACATCATATGTCGTCCTCGTTTAGTTTACCATCATTGAGAAGGTTGATTCCTGCGCGACAAATGACGTATGAGTCTGACATGTCATAACATGAGGTCTTAACTGCGCCTGTCTTCTTCTTTGGCCAGTCAAAAGTTATCTCTCCTGATACCCAGTCGAAGATCTTCTCTTTCGTAGTTTTAGACTTGTCTTTGTGATTGATTTTTAACCCCACTGCAGATCTTGCTTTAGTGACATTAATCAGATCAGGTCTTATCATGAATGTCTGATACGCCATAAAAGTAACTGCCCCGTTAAACCTAGCAAGCGTATTGATAGTTGCTGCTGAAGAAAGACCTGGTCTGAATGCTTGAAGATCCTGTTCTATAAAGATATTCTGTATCAGATGTGACTTTTTCAAGTCATCTAGATATTTTTTTACTTCTACACATTTTTCAAAGAAATCAGAACATTTATCTAGTCTGATATTATCTAGAAGCACCAATTGTTTGTCTTGATCCAGTATACAGATTCCTGTGCACGATGTAGATATATCAAGCCCCAAGAACTTAGAAGTCGTATTTAAGCCTAAAGAGGAATTCATCTGATTCTCGCTTAGCAATTGGTTGTGCTAGATTTGCTCTCATTATAACATTCAGATTTTCATCATGTAAATTGATTCCCGTTATGTAGACGAATCTATCTTCTCTTTCGCTAACGAAATCGGTCACAGGAAATGCCTGGTATGAAGGATTCGAAGATGAATTAATCAAAGATGCGGGTGCTGGTGCATTAACAATGAAAACATTGGTTCGTTGCTCACCCTTAAGATTCAATTCAAATTTGTCTTTGCCAAATAAAGCAAGTGAAGGATTTGTCAATATCGCTGTTCCTTCAACATAGAAAATATTCCCGACAGAATTCCAAGTTGCCTGCGCAGTTAGACAATCAGCGCGATAAAGCGAACCGTTGCTGTTGTCTTTCAACGTCATTTTAACAACACCGTGTGACGATGACATATCTGAATCTGTCAATGTAAACGAAGTAGGTAGTATTCTTCTTCCGTACCCAAGCGTTGTAAGATCGAAAATCACGACTTGATTTGAGCTTGCATCTTTAAACCGCTGCGCGATTGTGAGTGCTGGACCCGATGTTGCAGTCATAGATTCAGGAGTCGGGCCAGTCAGACCGTCAATTTCATTTAAGCCTGGCAAAAATGATGAAGTACCAGCAAGATTACGCATAGAGATGATGCTATGATCTACATTTCCCAAGTCATTAATAAAGAAGTCACTTGATTCGTTGGACAATATACTAAAGTCTGGTATTTGTCTGCCGTTATCATTTGGCAGAATCATTAAGTTTCGCTTGGTGACACCAGCCTGCTTGTATAGAATTTCATTTGCCGTTTCTTCAAATGCAGTGTCAACAACAGAAGCAGTCAAGTTGTAGAGTCTTGGAAATTGTCCTGTCTTGTAATCTTTGACGTAATTTTCAAGATTCATATAAAAACCGTTGACAGAAAGTGACATGTCAGCATTGAATGGACTATATGTCGTCTTTCTTGTAGTCTGGAATGGCGTCAAAAAGACTTCACGCGTATTTGTTATTGTGCTAAATGCAGGTGGTAGATAGAATAGAAGATCTGGGTCCGTTCCATTTGACTTAGTATCAAACTTGACGATATCGACATTAGAAATGAACCTATTGAAAATCTTAAGATCGTGTATTTCTGCCTGGAGCGGGTTATTTAAAGTGAATCCTACTGGATCTGTTGTAAATCCTGTAAAGCTTGGTATACCTTCGTTGTACGCCGTAGTTTCATTGAAGAATTTTGCAATCTTGTCTGGACCGTTATAATAGTTTCCAACTACGAGCGCATCAGATTCGTCATCGGTTGATATAGATGCTGATGGTACATTAAAGTAAGTCTCAACACCGTCGATGACAATACTGCCTGATCCGTAGCTCCTTGTTAGGCCTCCCCAACGCACAGTGACGTGATGCCAGCGATTGTGTAGCAAAGAATTGTCAGGCGTAATGAACGTTAAATCAGAAGGATAACTAAGACCTGCTTCAACGTTTGTTAGATTCAACATGCTTGGAGAAAAATCTGCACTTTGAGACAACTGTAGCAGCAATCTAAATCCGACGCCGTCTTGATTCTGGTCTCTTAACGTGCCCGAGACCAGTGACAAAGCAAATGTTGATGATAGATGAAGTATGGTGCCTGCTGTAAATTTTGAGCCTGATGCAAACTTATATCTCGGATTGACGTAGAAATCAATTGAAAACGCATCTGTAGGTGTGTAAGCTCTCCCAGCAGATGATGTGTTAGCATAGATCAATGCAGTTGCATTTGTATCATTACTTGAAGAGAAGAAATTCAAAGCATTGTAATTAATACAAGAGAAATCACAAAAATCATAACCATGCCTGTAAAATGTCATTAAATCTTGTGTAAGATTACGCTTCATAAAATAAGGCGACCCATTGTAATCATCAGTAAAATTAACAGGTTGCCTGTAGCGTACGGGTGAAAAGCTCACTGAGTTTCTGTCGGGCTGTGACTGCAAATTCACGCCTTTCATGTACTGTGAAATTAATTCAGATATATCTGAATCGCCTCTGTTGTAATTAAGTGAGGCAGCCGTAAGTAATCCTTCTATTTGTCCGTCATTGAACTGGACGTTATCTGGTATACTATCTGTTATTTTTCTGATGAAACTGCTCGGCCGCTCGACCAGCTTTATTGTGCCTGTGACACCATGCGACGATGACACGATGGTGCGTTCTGGATGAAGCACCAAAGTGACGTTCTCAAAATTCTCTTGTGTGATGGGTATAAAAGCCATGCTTCTCTTCTTATGGCATGTGAGAAGCGAGCTTAGAAGTCGAGTCTCACACGCACGGTTAGGTCTTTCTCATCATTCTTTTCAATTGGACGACTCAGCTTGGCAACTGCAAGCAAATCTCCTGCAGTGTCATAAAGTCCTACCGAGGTGATGAATGAGAATGTTCTTTGTGTATCCTCAAATCCAGGATCGATCACAACAATTCTTCCATTTGTGTCTGTTGATGTCGGGTTTGTTGAGTAATTGAACTCATCTGCTGTAGCTCTGCAGAAGACTAGTGACGAATTAATGTTTGTGATATTTTGGAAAGTAATTGCTGTATCAGACCCTGACGAGAACCTGGTCGATGCTATGCATTTAACGATGTCATCGACCGAAGCCGAAACAAAGAGGTCGGGTATAAATGAAGCAGAGACGTTGCCCTTTGATGAACCTATAACTGCTGACGAACCTGGTCCCATAGCGCCTATTGTTCCAGAGACGTGCTGTGAGGCCCACAGCACCTTTTTAGCATCTAGAATCACAATTCCCTGGTCGTAGAAAATCAAACCCACATTTGACGACGTGTTTGAGGCATTAACAATATTCCCAACTTGACCACCAAAACCAAATTGTGGTGAAGAAGCAGCACCAACATCTGAGAATATTGATGAACCTGACGTGCTTGTTCTATTAATGTTGCTGCCCGTCAAACCGTTGAAGATCAATTTTTCTGCGCTTCCGGCGCCTGGTGATCCGTCTAAGACGCCTGTTGTATAGAATTTCATGGCGAAAGTCTCAGGCTTGATTTTATCTCTTGCAAAGAGTCTCTTAAAGTTGATAAAGATTGCTTCATTAATGGGACTAGTAGCGTCTATTGTTGTCACATTAAAAGGTGAGTTAAATTGAAGAGACTTGTCACCCAGCAGATATTGTGCATACTCTTGATAGTTTGCAACTTTCTCTCGCATCATCATTGATTGAGACGAGAACAACAACTTGCCACTTGAGTCTGCTCCTGTGTAAGATGAACCCGTCACCGTGCTCGACGATGCATAAAGCCCAATTGTCATATCAAGAACTTCATTTGCTGTAGCAAGCAGATAAGACTGGTCATAAACAGTCTGAAAAAGCGATGAAGTCACTGAGTATGTAGACGAACCTGCAATTGATGATGTGACAAACACCTCATACGACCGTCTTGTGCTTGAACCGCTAATATTTTCTTGAATGACATCTACTAGCTGGTTAAGGTAAGACGTGCTTGTCTTGATATCATCGGGAGAAATCAGCTTAATCATTTAGATCCTCTTAATTGTTTATGTTGCAGAAATCTTTACTTGGATCTCTTTGCTCAATCCAGAATTTCTTCCAACGATTCTGATGTAGGTACTTATATAAGATCCGCCCGAGAAAGACGAATACGCATTATAGACAGACGATGGCAGGTCATTTGCGATAAATGTGATCGGGGTTGCTAAACCTGACGATGGGATCTCATATCTCGCGGTATTGAGCGTGGGGTTATTGGAAAGCGCAGCGCTATTTACAGGACGATTTCCGTCTACTGATAAAAATAGTCGATTAACATAGACAATAAAGATATTGTCAACAAGCTCAGACGGGACATTACCTCCGATTACAGGGCTCATTGAAACATTGATTGTAAGCCCAGAAGACTTGTTGCCCTCGACAAGAGTTAAAACACCGCTTGTCAATCCTGACACCGTCATTTGTGGCATGTAAACTTGATTTGGATTTGAGATCGATGTAAGGGTGTGCTTTATTGCAAGATTTGTGTTTGTCAATGCTTCGAATACGGGCGTATTCTTTTCAATCTTTTCCTTGCCAACATTTTGACCGTATTTTTGAATAGTTCCATAATCTACCTCATCATCGCCAAAAGCAAAGGAAAAGATTGAAAAATTTCCTTGTGCAAGCTTTGCTCGACCCGTGTCAGTTAAGACTGCGTCGACTACGATGTTGTTGGTATCTTGTCTAAGAAATGCCATGGTAGACTTCCTCTTGTTTTAATTATTTGTACAAAAAGCTCAAGTTAAAAATTATCGGACTTGTGTGTAAACTTTTGCTTCACTAATTGGAATAGTGATAGGAATTTTTTCATCGCTGAGCGTGATATTCACGATGTTGTCCTGCGCAAGATTAGTCTCTAGTATGTGCAATTTATAAGTAGGTTGTTTGTTGTCATATTTAATGACTCCTAATGGTCTCCCATTTGTGCCAATTAGGTCCGTATAATCTGGATTGAAGAAGACTTTCATTTGCGTGTGACCTGAATCTTTTAGAAGATCGACAAAGAAGTCTTGCTCTAATAACAAGTTAGGGTACGGCTTAGGACATCCTTTTCTTACAACATCCTTGATTATCAACGTCTCTGTGAAAATATTGACGCTAACTTCAAATTGTGTTGAGTAATTTGACGTATATCCATGTGCGTCTACAGAAACAATTGCATAAATGTATTTTGAATTTACGTCAAAATCTTGATCGATGTAGAAGCACGTAGGGACAGGTGTATAAAAAATTCTCTCTGCTGGGATGTTTTCATTGCTAGGTGACTTGATTACTGAGTCGTCAAAGTTTATTTCCTGTACTAGCGTGAATGCCTCTTTGATAGTTTTTCTTCTAAAGACTTGGAATTTTTTAATATCTCTCTGCTTGTTGAATGGAAACTTCCATCCCACAAATAGATCAGCCGAAGGCATAAAATTGAAAAATACATCTTCAGGTGGTTGAGGTGGGACTGACTCTTCACAAAATCTGTCTACATTCTTGCCCGTAGTGGCTATAAGCATTTTTGCTCGTGTGATGCCTACAGGCTTGCCTGCAGCAGTCTCTGATGCAACGACGATAGAGACATCATAAACTGCACGTACTGTATAAGAATAAAGCCCACCGTATCTTACGTTAGGATCTGATATCGCTGTAACTTTAGGATCATCAACGTAGATATTGTCATAAACTGTCACAGACCCGTCTACATTTTGTCCAAATTTTTCTATGATGTAACCGACATGTGTTACAATAGTCGCAAGAGACAAATCTTCAAGTCCGGATTTGAGTTCAATATCTTGATAATCATAAAAAGGAACCGTTTGATCATATGCTGTGCTAGGCACTCTGTGAGTTGTTACACTTTCTCTTGTCACGCTTTGTATATAATTTGATCTATCGATTGCTGCTGCAAATTCATCTGCAAAGATAGAATTTTCATTTTCAAGAATTCTATTTGCAATATCACCAATAAAGAGATTGCTAAGTGACAAACCTGATGAGAATCCTCGAACATTGCTAAGAAATTGGTCACTAACAAACTCGCTAACATCAGTCATTGCATACTGGTAGCCTGCTGTTTGAATATTGTTTAGCGCATTAAATATGAAACTTTTGCTCGAGATAGCTGCGCTTGTGTTTGTTCTCAGTGTTGTTGAAGTTTCTGATAATTCTATATCACTGGGTGCAAAATCTCTTGACGCCGAGGAGATCATGTAGGATCGTGAATCGGCTAACGTGTCGGCGACAACTATGGAGCTTAAGTTGGTGTTAAAGGGGGCATCTTCATAAAGGATCGGAGACCCATTTTTGATGACGTTTGTTAGACCTATGTTCCTAGATCGGACTCCGCTATCTAGCGTGAAAGATAATTCAATGAACCTGGGAAGTTTGCCGATCTTCGACGCAAACGAAGCGTGGTCCGTCACATTGTCCATAGGCGTCACGCCAGATGTTTCATTAACTCTTTCATCGGCCATGAAGAAATTGTAAACAAATTCAGTGCTTACAGCTTCAGCATCTTTAAGACCAACAGCGATAGCAGGTAATGACGGGTATGTGTAATTTTGTGCCATTTGCTTACCTATTTTTGGTCCTTTCACGACCAGATTCTAAGATTCTTCCAGATGTCTCTGACCTTCTAGTTCCTGTATTTGATGATTCCAGCTCTTCGCTTGTTGTCAAGTCTATGTCTTCTGCAGTTTTCAGCGTTGCTGTTGCAATGATGTCACAGATGTAAGAGTTATTTGCACCGCTTAACGATTGACCTGAGACTGCAATCGCTACTATCTTGTCAAATGCAAATCCTTTTAAGCCATCTTCAAAGATCTTTTTCTGCCTTATACCTAAGTAATTTTTTGACGTTGTATTGTATCGAGACGTTATCAAATCATTCAAGCGTAATGAAGAAATTTGATTTGATATTTTCTGTGCAGCAGAGTCAATACCTGGAAATATTGAAGATGCATTAACGTCTTGTGTTTGTTGAAATGCTGGCGCATCAAGGTCAAGCCCATATAAGACACGCAAGTATTCAATAATTGAAGTGCTGTCTAACTCATTTGATTTGACAGCATCATCAGTAAATGTGTCTACCGTAAGTGATCCGTTGGCATTCAAGAAAAAAAGTCGAGTTGCTGCAAGTAGTGATTCTTTACTTGCGACATCATTGATTGAATACTGTTGAACTGTAGGATCAATAAACGACGCAGCAGGAAATGTCTTTCTTACTTCAAAAGCTATTGTTGAATCAAGATCTATATTTCTAAATGTGAGTGTCACATTTATGTCTCTTTCAACTTCGAGATCATATGCTCCGAGTTTTTCAAGGAATCCATAAGGTAGCGCACACAAGACAATGACGCTGTCTTCTTCTCTTGGTATTACTCTTGAAGCGTTCGCTATCATTCCATTAAGGTAGGCGGTGTCTCTTACAAAAATTGATGGATAATTTGGCGCGTTATTTGAGGCTTGAAAACCTCTTTTGCTTATGTGGTTTAAAGTCGTTACAGAGTTAGCAGTATACAAAGATGCCAAACTTTCTCCGTAAAGAGGCGCATAGTTGTATGCAGTCTGTGCTGCTATGGTCAATAAATCGCTGGCATTTTTTAGGAAAGTTCCTGAATATGTGAACGCATCAAATGCAGCTTGCACTGGAAAAAGCATGGCATTGACTGCGACAGCAGTAAAAAGCCTAATGTCTGCATAGGATGTCGCAGTCGGTGTAGGATCGGATGTTGCAATGCTAATTGACCTTCTTGTAATATCTTTAGCAAGAAGAAAAGGAGACGAACCAAGAAAGTCAATAGAAGATCTCAGCGTGTCGAAGTACCTAGTGTCAATTGACACACCCCACTTTAACTCTGCTGGTTCAGTGCGCTGATTGTCTGGGTTTCCGTCTCCAGTGACATAAGAAGATTTTAGGCCAGTACTCATAGAAAATCTTCTGCCACTTACACATGTCTTCATGAATGACAAAAATTGTAGTAGCAATGCAAAAGCTCGATGGTCTCTATAGCTTTGGAAAAATTGTACTATTCCTGCCACCTTATAAGTCAATGGGTCTTCGGGTCGACCCGACGTTCTTGTGAATTCGATGTTATTACCTGTTTCAAGACTCTTTGCCGAAGTAAAGAAATGATCCCAGAGCATTCCGCTGGAGCTTAAAAGATCATCGTACAAGGTCTTAAATACAATGTCAAGTTTGCCAGTATTGTCTTGTGTAACAGAGATAACATCTAGAGCGTCTCTTCCAATTTGAATATTATCTAGCGTTCTTCGTGCAACTTCAACTTCTGCATCAGATCCGCTGGATCCGCCCCTCGCGCTTGGCCGGTATCCTAGATAGTCATTAAATAGATCGTCAATAGCACGCTCTAAAAGTCTGTATGTGGTTGTTAAAAATACACCTGTCTCAGAACTTAAAATTTCCTGAGCAGCTTCTATATCGCTTACTGACGCATTAGCATAAGATTGACGAAATTCCGCTAGTGTTATACCTGATCCCAGATATTCTTCAATATTTCTCAACCTGTCTCTAAGCATCATGATCCTAGCGATGCGCATGAGGAGTTCACTATCGTCGTATGCTCTGATTAGGAATGCAAGTCTAAGAGGATCTCGACCCGGGTCTGAAAGAGCCGAACCTTCGATGAAATTTGCGACCAGGTTGAGGAATCCCTTGATCATAAAATCATTGTTATTTCTTGTTAACTTATCTGTAAATGTCGTTATTTGAGATACTGTTTGTGCAACGTTCGTGTTAAATGAAGTTGATCTAGTCTTAAGAATCTCTTTGTCTGTTGTCAAAGGTTGCATTATGAAGTAGTCGTCTGCTGTAATATAGCTATTTACTGACGTTTGACCTGACAGGTTATTGTCAAGAAGCATGACTTGCGGTGTGCCAGTCGATCTTGGAAGCAGGGTCGTAAACACACCTGTGTCAGTAATTGTCGCTATATTCTGTTCTCTACTTAAATTAGTCAGATCACCAATCATGACTTGCATAAGATTTCTAATGTTCTCATTGGTGAGACCATTGCTAAGGATCATTTCGTTATTAAGCATTGAAAGCGTCTTAATTGCTATTGAATCAAAATCACTAGAAATTGTTTCGGGTGAAAATGAGTAGAGAGTTTGCAACACGTTATATGAAATAGCATAAGACACGGGAGGACGCAAACCGTTAACGACCATCCTGTCGTCTTCAACTTGCTCTTGAGAGATATAGCCTAGCCCGTATTCCAATATTGCTCTTGAATTCTTCAATGCTTGAAAGAGATTTGTGATATTAGTTCTACTTGATAAATTTTGTACATTTATTAAAGATGATGCCCAATCCTGTGTTGTGTCAGTAGTGCTTATTGACCATACATTTGAACGTAAAGTAATAGAAGTAATATTAGTAATGTCAACGTCGGGGACATTGACGTCCCACATTGTGCCATCTGTTATTTGAATACCGAAGGCATCTTTGATAGATGTAAGGTAGTTTGACTTAGCACGATAGGCATTCGTGAGCTTACGTGTGACAACATCGAACTCAGGCTGCCTTATTACTTGTATTGTGTCTTTTTCTTGCTGTGTAAGTGCGGGTATTGTCTCATTGATGATTTTAGAAACTGTCTGGAGTGTTTGAAAGTTAAGATTTCTTTGAATGTCAATTATAGATTCTTCATTAACATCTGTATGAACAGGAATAACGCCAAGAATTAATGGTTGCGAAGAATTAATCCCCTTTTGCTTAATGAATACGTCGTAACCCGATTCGGCAATCGTAAGTGTGTCATCATGATTTGCATTATATGAGACAGGTTGTCGATTTTGTTGAGATTGACCTCTGCTGGTCTTGAAACTTTTACCTGTAGATGCATCTTTGGGCTTTGATGCTTTTGTTGTGCCCGTTTGAAAGACAAGTTCTGGTTTCATTTATCAAATTCCAACGTTATTTTTTTCATTAAATTCTGTTGTTATTATATCACCGTAATTTGTGTATGTCCTAAGTGTGACGTGTGTCGAAGAAGTTTTAAATGTAGCACAATAAGCGAAAACTCGCTTATTGACATTGCATTTTACGGTTTTACCTGTTCCATCAAATAATTCAAATCCAATTGTGTCGTCAAGGTTCTGTGCTGTCCAGTTGACAATCAAACCATCAGGTCTAGACGTGATCGAACTTGGAGAAATTTTTGGTACAACTTTGGCATTTCTAACAATGTGTGATCTTAGAATACCATTGCGACCTGCTTCAATTCCTGCGTTGCTTGTTGCAAGTGTTTTTCCATATGAAAGTTGACCTTTTGTGAGAGAACTTCGATTGAAAAACTTTTGTGTAAAATTTGACTTATATTTAGACGGATCAGCACCTAAAACTTTTGATGCTATAAGTTGTGAACGAGGATTGAATTGTCCTGTAGCACCAACAAAATCTGAGGAAACTCCGATCTCTTCTATGACTTCAGCAGGTGAACGTAAGCAGACTTCAAGTGTATAAACATGATCTGTGTCATCTTGAGAAGTGATTGTTATCTGACCTGGTTTGTAGATTCCTACTCTTTCTGCAGCACCCGTGCTTAGGCTTGATCTCGTGACCAAAACGCCTATTATTGGATCGAGCTGTGTCGATAAGTTCTTAATTTCATTTGGAAAGATATTATCAATTCCTAATCGTTTTAAATCACTTAAGACGCTTGATGTATTTGAAGGTGTCTTGTAGGTTACTATAGTATTGAAATTGCAGGTTGTTTCTCCATTTACGACGCTTGTTAATAATAGTTGGCTTTCAAATGTAACTATGTCATCCAGCAAGACGGGACTAACTAAACAATTTGCAGATCCGACTCTTCTTGAGCCATCTTGAAATTCAAGTATTACCTTATAATCATAAGAATTGTAAGGAACAATTTCTGGATCAGTAAAGGAAAATCCGCTCGGCCCAGGGCGTCGTTGTGTGTAAACTCTTGTGTAACTCAGGTCTCTTTGCGTTACATTTGATCGTAAGAGATCAACAGATATGACTCCATTAGGCAATGAAGCAACTGTAATGTTTACAGAAGATGGGCTTAAGCTTGTTGGATAAATTAAACACTGTGTGTTAGGTTGTGTGTCATTATTCACAATGACTTCTTTAAATTGAGCAAGCTGTGTCTTAGTAAGAAATGAGACGGGTGATACTCGATAACTTTTTTTAACGGATCCCGTGTCAACAAAGTCAACAAATGCTCGATTATTGCTATCAACATCAATCAAAGTTGTATTTGACACATAGTCAAACTGGTCTTGATTGGCACCCATGTGATTTCTTGCTGTAATTGTAAATTGCTTAATTCTCTTGTCGTTAGATGAAATTTGTATTCTTCTCTTGCTTTCACCTATACGCTGCGTGTCAAAGAAAAAATCGTCATATGGCAGTTCATACTTTTTAGCCACATCAGAATTATCAAAGGTGTAAGACGCGAGTATCTGATCTGCAGCATTATCGCTTGAGAGAAAGTATGCAAAGATCTGTTGATTTGGGTTGACGATCTGGACGTCAAAGTCGATGTACCCTTTTTGAATGTTATGATAGTCGACAGTAACATCAGCAATTGCTGTTTTCTTCTTGACGATTTCTTCTCTTCTTTTCTTGCTGTATGTCTTAATTGATTCTAACGTTGAATTTGTCGTTCTTAGCGTCATGTTCTTGAACATGTTTGGCTTTATTCTGTACGGAGATTCATCTGCAAATCTCAATGTGACTTTCTGCTTGAGAATGTCTACATTAATGACATTGAATTTGACTCTATACGTGAAGACAAGCTCATTTGTGTATCTGTCAAACTTATGGTCTAAAATCGTTATCGGGTCTGTTTCGACAAATTCGATGAGTTTGCTTTGTGTAAGTACGATTTTCGCCATTTCTATTCCAGGATAATTGTAAAGATGTTAGCGAAAGTTGGCGACTGGTATCTATCGATATAAACTTTGCCGATAAATACGATTCGCTTATTGGGCCTTTCATCGTCTTCCACTATGACTTCTCCAAAATCAACCATGTCTAACTTTTTAAGAGTGCTTCCGTCTATCTCGTATGCTTGCATACAGATGTCATTGGTCTGTGAAGTTTCAACAAACCTGACTGTAGAAGTTGGGCAAAGTGGTTGATTTGCATCCTTTCCCTGTAGTTCTTTAATTAAGTCATCATAAGAATATCTGTCAACTTGCCGTACGTCAGGATAAACTCCTAGCGGTAGCGTTTTATCACCAACTGTCGAAACAGGAGGAAGGTATTCAAAATTAATTGAGTTTGCAAAGCGTTTGTGAGTGAAAAGTGAGGGTGCTTGATCAACAGAAGGGGTTATATCTTCTCCAACAATCGGTCCTCTATTGCCATACACAAAAGTCAGTGATCCTGTAGATATAGAAAACTCATCGGAGTTATCAATCGGGTCTCTAGATGCAATGATTCGTTGACTCCTAAAATTACCTGCTGTCGACCTCAGAATATTGTCAACGTATGAGGCAAAGCCTGTTCCCGGTAAATTTCTTATTGGTGTGCCGCTTTCTGTCGAAATTGTTCCATCATAGACGAAAACATTCTGACCACTTGATTCTTGAGAGCTAACAATTGGCAGAAGGTTGCCCATGTCATTTGCTTCAACTGTTATTAAGTCATATGGAAGGCAAGCAGACTCAAAATAAGCTCGATTCAACGCAGAATCATAAGATCCTGAGATTGATGACTTATCGTAGAAAGTCCCACGATCTGTGAAAGACGCATATCTAACTTGGAAATCACCAGCAGCAAGCTGCTTCTTCCCTTCTTGCGTCATTATGAGGTCCATGACCCTAGTTTTTGAGTTTAAGATTCCTGCCATGTCTTTATTAAATATCCCGTGTCATCCTACGTCGATGACAATAGTG
>Ga0114973_10001340_pt1 | contig 18476 bp, 11 predicted proteins | sample M_140807_MF_Meta_FD_87025 | JGI IMG/M metagenome (GOLD analysis project Ga0114973, IMG submission 87025) | Freshwater microbial communities from Lake Montjoie, Canada to study carbon cycling - M_140807_MF_MetaG | ecosystem: Environmental > Aquatic > Freshwater > Lake | place: Lake Montjoie...
GCGACCCGCACGGCATCGACGCCACCACCTACTCCGCCACCGGCTGAAGGTGGCGGCACTTCGTCGGGAACCTCGCGGATCATTTCTTCGAGGACGACGTCGGTGGCCGTCACGTCATCGCCGCGCCGCAGCCCGAGGCGGACCTTCCCTCCAGGCTCCAGGCCGGCGAGCGCCCCCGCGAGTGCCGCGTTCGACGGCGTCTCAACCGTATCGCCGTCGACCGAAGCGCCGTCGAGCGGCACGAGCGAGGCCACACGGCAGCCGGCGGTGACACCCGCACGGTCGGCGGGCCCACCGGGCATCACCCACTCGATCCGCGCCGGCTCATCGTCATCTTCGTCGTCGGACGCGACGACGACACCGAGGATCGCCCGCCGCCACGGCGGCAGCACGGCGGCGAGGGTGGGCCACGCCGTGACGCGCGTCGCCTCGTCCCCCCGGCCGCGGTCGACCTCAACGTCGATCACGTCGCCCGCGTGCCGCGGCGCGACAGCGTGCCGCGCGTCGGCGATCCGTCGAACCAGCCGACCGTCTACGGCGACGATCCGATCACCCGGCCGGAGGCCGGCGCGGGCGGCAGGCGAACCCTGGCGCACCGACGCGATCACCGGCGCGCCGTTGATCGCATCCCGAGACCGATAGCTGATACCGAGAATGCCGCTCGCGAGCGACTCCCCCGCCGCGAGCCTCGGGAGCACCGCGAGCAGATCCTCGAGCGACACCGCGAAGCCGATGCCGGCGTCGTAGAGTTCCGTGCCCCGCATCATCTTCGCGGGCTCGGCGGGGAGCGGCGCCACAACGCCGATCACCCGACCGGCGATGTCGATGAGCGGACCTCCGTAGTTCATCGGCGACACCGCCGCGTCGGTCTGTACGGCAAGCCCCCAGCCGCGATCCACCGCGGAAAGGATACCCACCGACACGCTCGGCTCAGCGGCCGACCAGCCGCGACCGACGGCGATCGTCCACTGGCCCGGTGCGAGAAGGTCGCGGGGCACGGGCTCGATCGCGGGCGCGGCGGGGATTGGATCGGTCTTCAGGAGCACGATGCCCCGCGGCACGTCGCGGCCAAGAGGCTTCGCTGCCACGCGGCGACCGTCGGCTAGCACCACCACCGCCTCGCGGGCCGTCTCAGGCACGGCAAACGTCGTGGCGACCACGAGCCCCGCCGGGTCGACCACGAGACCCGTTGACGGACCCGAGGCCACGCCGGCCTCCTCGCCAGCGGCTCCCGTCACCGCCGCACCGGCGACGGGTTCGATCCGCACCACGGCGCCGGCAACCTGCGCCACCGCCGCGCGAAACGCCGCCTCCTCGGCGAGCGTCGGCTCGCCCGCATTGGCGGCACCGCCCACCGCGACAACCATCGACGCCATCACGAGCGACAGCATGCCAAGCGGCCAGTTCATGGTGCAGCTCCCTGCGGCGCTCGACCTTCCGCCACCGTCGGCCGCGGGCCGAGCTCGCAGTCCACGACCTTGCCCTTGCGGATGACCGAGAGCCGCAGCGGATCGCCGGCAGGAATCGCCCCCACGGCCCGCTCAGCAGCGGCCCGCGAACCGACCGCCCGACCACCGACGGCGATCAGCAGGTCGTCGGCGGCGAGCCCGGCCCGCGCTCCCGTCGAGCCCTGCACCACCGCCTCGACAAACGGGGGCGTGCGGTCGAGGAGATCTGGTACGAGCACGATACCGAGGAGACCCAGATCGAATGGTGTCGTATCGGCCGCGGGAACCGCGACGCTGCGGCCCGCGACAATCGCCTCGCACCCGGCCAGCAGTTCGTCCACCGGCAGGGCGTAGTTGAGCCAGATCCCGCCGGCTGATGACCGCAGTTCCTTGCCGATCATCCCGAGCAGCCGGCCGCGGGAGTCGACGATCGCACCACCCGGCGAGCCGGGATTGTTGGTCGTGAAGTCGAGCACGTAGACCATGCCGGTGTATGGCGCATCGGCGGCACCGCGCCGGGCCTCGAGCGGCACGACCGACGCGATCACACCCCGCTGCACACTCGCCCGCTCATCGCCGACGGCCACTCCAAACATGTTCGATACCGCCAGCACCCGCGTGCCGGCAGCCGCACGCTCCTCCGCAGGCACGGCCGCAGGCAGGTCGGCGGCGTCGATCGTAAGCACCGCCAGTTCCCGCCGCGGATCCACTCCCAGCAGTGTGGCCTCGAAGCGTCGGCCGTCGTCGAGCACACAGTCGATGCCCTCTGAATCGAGCACCGTGCTCATAGCCGTGGCGATCCGGCCGTCGGGCGAGAGGATGATCCCCGACTGGTAGGCCTCGAGGCCGCGGAGCCCGCCCGCGCCGTAGATCTTGACGACGCTGTGCGCGGCGGTGGCCGCCACGAGCTGCGGCGACGACTCGGTCGCGGCGCCGACCGCGCGGGCGACCAGGAGAGCACCGACGAAGACCACGGCGCGGCAAGGGATCATCGTGGTGCCTCCGCTGCGGCGGCGTCATCGATCACGAACGTCGCGAAGCGCTCACCACCGAAACTGGCATCGATCGACGACGGCATTCCGCCGGCGGTGTTCCCGTCGGGCCAGGTGAGTCTCACCTCGCACGGGTCGGCGTCGGGCGACGTCCAGAGGTCGATCCAGACGACGTGGCCGGCGGTATCCACTCCGAACCGAGCCACGACACCAGCCGCGGCCGACTCGAGCACGTCAACGAGTTCCCCCGCCGCTCCGGCCGTGAATGAGGCGGGATGCCGCGGCGCAGTTCCCCAGAAGATGGTCTGGCCCACCGCTGCGGGGCCTTCGACGACGAGCCGTCGCCAGAGCACGAGCGCCGGCAGGAGGCCGCCGCTCCCCGGAGGCACCGGCTGGCGATCAAACTCGTCGTCGCCCGCGAGCGTCGAGGTGCCGGTGGGCAGGTCGATCGTTGCGGTCGCGTCGGACAGTTCGATCCGAAACGCTCCACCCGCCGCGAGCGTGCCGGCCAGCACCCACGGCCCGACCGACCGCGCGTCGCGGACGGCGGCGAGTCCTGCGGCGACGCGATCCCGCTCGACCACATTGAAGTGATGGTTGGCGAATCCGGCCCTTCGGTCATACACATCGCGCACGGCGGCCGGCACCTCCGGCTTGTCACCCCCCGCCCGCGATCCTTCCTCGGTGTCACCGGCGGCGAGTTCCGCGAGCTTCGCCGGCGAGTGCACCGCCTGCAGCCGCACCAGCAGATCCTGCCGGCGGCCGTCCCGGCGGATCACGAGCGGCACCTGCCATCCCGCGGGCAGAACCCCAAGCACGTTCTTGAACGCGTTCACCGTCCGCACCGGCCGGCCCGCGAGCGACACGATCTCATCGTCGTACCGCAGCCCGCGCCGCCAGGCGTCGGACGATTCGAGGATGTCCGCCACCACCACGTGGCCATCCACGGCGGTCGAGACCGTCGCCCCAAGCGTGGCATGGTCGCAGATGCGACCCGACCGGAGCGCCCCGAGGAAATGTCGCAGCTGATTCGCCGAGATCGCATACCCGGCGCCGACGTTGACTCGCCCCCGCTTTTCAAACGACGCCCGGCCATTGATGCCGATCAGCCGCCCCACCGCATCGAAGAGGCCGCCACCGGAGTTGCCGGGATTGATCGCGGCATCAACCTGAATGCAGTCGGTGTATTCCAGGATCGTACCCGCGGGAAACTGGTAGCGATGCACGCCCGAGACGATGCCCGCGCTGATCGAAGGCTGCAGATCAGTCCCAAGCAGGAAGGGGTTGCCGATGGCGAAGCACTCGTCGCCAACCTGCACGCGATCGCTATCGGCCACCTCGGCGACCGGAAAATCATCGCGGCCCAGCAGTTTCACGATCGCCAGATCACCCGTGGGATCGACTCCCACGAGCACCGCGTCGTAGAGCCGCCCGTCGGCGAGCCCACAGGTGACCGCCGGGCCCGCGGCCTGCACGACGTGGAAGTTGGTGGCGGCATAGCCGTCGCGGGTGAGCAGCACGCCGGAGCCTCCCCCGGAGTCGCCGGCGAAGATCGACACGGCCGCCGGCGTAGCTCGGCGGATCGCGTCGATCCTGGCCTGCTGGGCCTCAAGGACGGCGGGATCGACCTCGACGCCACAGGCAATCGTGGCGGCGGCCATCATGATCGCGGCCACGAGGCCCCGAAGGCCACGATGTCGTCCAGCGATTGGAGCTGCCCGTGCCCACTGCGAACCGGGAAGACACACAGGTTGCCAACCTGTGCTACGGGGGAGAGCCCACGTCTGAGAACTGCGCGTAACCCGCATCACTTCTCGAACCCCGCGTCATCGAACCGCACGGGAACACCGATTCCCCCATCGGCGAACTCGACGCCGATCGTCAGCCGCCGCGCGTCGTTGACCTCGATCTCGATGGGTGTCGCACCGGCATCGTCAAGCCGCTGTCGCCACTCCGGTCCGTCATCGGCTCGCGCCCAGACAACGACCGCTGAAGACGAGGCCGTCGCCACGCGAACCGCCCGTGCGTGAAACCGGCGGCTGTCGTCGGGCACCCTCCAGGTGGCGGTCGCCCGGGGCCGCATCAACCAGGCCGGCTGCCCGTTTTCGGGAGTCACGATCCGCGGCGCAAAGAACGCCGCCAGCCCGTCGAGCGTTGCAAGGCCTCCGAAGAACGGCTCGCTCGACGTGGTCTCGGGCTCGATCGCAACGAGCGCCACCGTCCGCCCAGCTGCGAAGTCGATCGACTGGAGCAGCTCGCCGGGAACGCGAATCACGCCGTCGAGCACGAGTTCGCCATCCCGCCATTCGACCGTCGAAGCACCGAGGGCGCCGCCGATGATCGAAACCTGCGTGGCCCCCGTCGTCGAAGTCGACTTTGCCGCCGGCGGACGCACCCAGACGAGCCCGAGCACCTTGCCACGGTTCACGGGGATCCGCTCGCCGTCGAGCATCACCGTGACCCCGGTGGGCGAAATCGCGGTGATCGCGCACTCCACGAGTTCGAATCCCTCCGACTGCGTGACGGCGACGAGATCGGCCGCCGGTTCGGCAGGCACCGCCGCGATCCAGTCGGAGGCGCCAGCAGCTTCCTCCACTGGCCGCCAGACGGCCCGACGCAGACGCTCGATCGGTAGTTCGATGCCCGCGGTGCCGCGAACGATCGTCGCGCGACCGGCTTCCCAGCGGAGGTCGTCGCCGCCGATCGTGAGCCCGCCGTCTCCCACCACCTGGACCACCGCGGGCGGCATCGCCCCGCCTTCACGAGCGGCGACGGCCGTGAGCGTCCGCACGTCGGCCAGGGGAACCCGCCTCGCTTCACCGTCCACGATCAGTTCGAGGGCATCGTGATCGATCGATCGCAGCCCGCCCTGCAGCGGCGCGGCGGCGGTGCCTTCCACCCGCACCTGCACGTCGGTGGCGGCGATCCCCGCGACCGTCAGGACGGCCCAGCACACAACCGCCCACGCCACGGTTCGCAGCCCGAAGCCGCAGGGCACCGCGATGGTCCGACGGCCTCTCACGTCAGCGATCCTCCGCGCCGTTGGCCAACCGCTTGAAATACTGTTCGATCGCCTCGCGATAGTGCGGCGGAAACTCGCGGCCGATCTGCTGGAGCGCCCGCTCGCGATCGTGGGGCGGCAGGTTGCCCCACGCCTCCCCAGGGGCGAAATCTCGCTTCCGCACCTCGCCCGTCCCGCGGCCGCGGGCGATGCGACTGTCTTCCATGGGGCGGCCTCCTCCCCCCTGCCCCGAGCCGCTCCCCGCGCCCGCCGACGATTCGCCCTGTTGGTCCTGCCGCTGCTGGTCCTCGAGCCGCTTGATCAGTTCGTCGAGCGACGCGATCACGCCGTCTTGCACCTCGCGGGTCGTGGGACCGGCACTGCCGAGGTCGAGCCGCCGGGTGACATCCCGCATCCGGCGGGCGATGTGGTCGAGCGAGCCCTTCTCCAACGCGGCGACGTCGGCCCGCAAGAGTCGCGCTACGGTGGCATACCGCACGGGGATCTCCGACTCCCGCTCCAGCAACCGGTCGAGCGATTCCATCGCCTCGTCGATCTTGAGGAGCCAATGCTCGCACGCGGCCCGATGAAACAGGACCGTGGCGGGATCGACCGAATCGCCGACTTCGAGCCGCTCCAGCAGCGGCAACGCCTCGTCGAAGCGGTCGCGACGCACGAGTTCGCGACCCAACCAGAGCGTCACCGCGTCCCGCACGAAGGCGTCGGTCGCGGGGTCATCAAGCCATTCGATCAGCGGATCCTGCCCGCGCCCCATCGCCACCACCAGTGCGGCGGCTCGGGGCTCATGGTCTCCGATCGCATCCACCACCGTGTCGAGCAGGTCTCTGCGGCCGGCGGCCACGTCGTTCCACGCCGCCTGCATCGCGGAGGCCCGCGCGGGATCGATCGCGAGCGAGGCGGAACCCGCAGGCCACTGCTCCACCTTCAACCTCACCGCCGTGGCGGTGGGAATCGACCACGTTGGCTCGCGGGCAAGCGCCGGCTCTGAGGCCGCGACCGCGACCTGCGGCGGCGACCACGCCGCAGCCCAGGCAGCCGCCACGAACAGGCCCCAAGCCAGCGTGCGGCGAATCGACGGCGAGGGCATGCGCGGCTCCGGCACATTGGGAACGAAGCACAGCCTGTGAGTGTAGTCTTCACGGCCGCGCCGGGGGAAACCATCGGCCAACGCGCTACTCGGTGAGCCCTTCGACGATGTCGCGGGCAGCCCGTTCGATCTGCCGCTGCCGGTCGGCGAGCCGCGCGAGGGCCGCCCGCAAGTCCGCTCCTGCCACGGGTGCGTCGTCGGCATCGAGCAGCCGGGAGAGCCGCTGTGTCCGCGTGTTCACCCGGGCCTGCAACGACCGCAGCATCTTGAGTTCGGCGAGTTTGTCGACGAGCGGCTGCTCGCCCGCCTGTCCGGGGCGTCCGCCCGCCGGTGCGGCGGTGGCGTCCTGCTGGTCCTCACGCGCCCGTTCGACGGCCGCGAGCATCTCCTCCAGGCCGATGACGATCTCGCCAAGCAGGCTGATCGTGTCGCGACCCGCGTCGCCGCCAGCCAGCCGCGTGGCTGCCTGCCCCGAATCGTCGTGCACCTGTTCAAGAGCTTGCGGAATCGCCACGGCCGAGCCGTCGTCTCGTACCAGCACGAGGGCCTTGGCGGCCTCGGCGGTGATGGTCCCCTGCTCCCTCCCGAGCCGCGCCGCCTCCAGCTGCCGCTCCCGATCCGACTGCCCCGTCGCCGCGGCCAATCGCTCCGCATCGGCGAGCACACCCCGCTCGGCCTTGAGCATGCCGCGAAGCCGCGTTTCGAGTTGGACGAGCAGCCGCGTCACCTCCTCCTCCCGCATCTGCCGAAGGATCTGCTCGAGTTCGGCCCGCGCCGTTTCGAGTTCCTCGACCGCCCCTTCCTGCTCCCGACGCGCGGCCCCGGGGTCGGCCTTTTCAAGACGCTCCTGGGCCTGTCGCATCCGCTGTTCGGCGGCCCGCAGACGCTGCGCCGTCCGGCGGCTCCGGGCCACATCGTTGTCGCCTTCGGCCTCAGGCTCCTCGGCGACATTCGCCGGCAGCGGCTCGTTTCCATCGGGATTGGATGGCTCTGCCTCCCGGCCCCCCTCCTTCCCGGGCGTGCCGGATGTGTCGGCTGCATTGGCCGCCGGCGTCCCCTTCGCATCCTCGTCGAGCCGTTCGGCAAACCGCTGCACGTCGTCCCCGAGCGCCCGCGTCTCGTCTGCTGCCGCCTGCTGCCGCTCGGTCAGGTCGCGGCCGGCGCCTCCCGCCTCCGTGACACCCTCGATGTCGCGCTGCTTCGCGATCTGCTTGGTGATCCTCCCCATGAAGGCCTTCAGCTGCTTCGTGGTGTCGGCGGCCCGCTGATCACCCGCCCCCGCCTCGAGCAGTTCGAGCAGCGAGCGAAACTGGCCGATCGCATCCTTTTGGCTCGTACCGGCCTTGAGGAACTGCCCTTGTTCGAGCATCGCGACGATCGCAGCCACGCGATCCCCAAGCTGCTCTTCGCGGGCGCGATCAAACGTCGCCCGCAGCGCAGCGGCCCGCCGCGGGTCGGTCGCCGCGAGCACATCGGCCAGCCGCAGGAACGACCGCTCGAGCTCCTGGTAGCGTTCGAGTAACTCGGCCTCGCGGGCGGCGAGGGCCGTGGCGTCTGACCGCGGCGTGTCGACCGCCCAGGCGGCGCTGCAGGTCGATGCAGCGAGCACCGCCGCCATCACGGGAAGCAGGCAACGTCTCATGGCGACTCCAGGGCCTCGCGGCCCCGCCTCCGCTGCCGCTCGAGCGTGTCGTCTCGGATCTGCTCCTGCACGCGAATCACGCCGCGGAGCCGTTCGATCACCTCGTTGATCGATTCGAGTTCCAGCATGCGGTCGAGGACCGCGCGGAGCTTCGCCACCGCGGCATCGAGGGCGGCGATCACGGCCTGGCGACCACCGGCGGCACCTCCGGCCGGACGACCGAGGCTGATCACGGCAGCCAGCTCTTCCGTCACGATCGCCGTCAGCGGTCCGGCGATCTGACCGAGGAGGCGGGTCTCAATGTCGGGCGTCACCAAGGCGTTGTTGAACAGTTCGCGGTGGATCCCCCGAAACTCTGCGGCGATCTCCGTGGTCTCACCCGCCGCGCGGGCGGCCGCCTCGCCGCACCGACGGGCCGTGTGGTCCTCGCCGGCCTCGCCTCCATCGGCCGGCCGCGGGTCGTCCGCGGCAGCCGCATTTCGCGTCTTCACCAGCTCGTCGATCACCCCCTCGAGCCGCCGCCGGAGAAGCACCTCGCGAGCCTCGACGAGCGCCCTCAGCGACTCGGGCGAGACCACGTCGAGGATCCAGGTCTCGCCGACCGTCTCGTGCGGCCCGTCGGCGAGCGTGCAGCGGTCGCGTGCCGAGACCGACACCTCGAGCCGCGTGCCGATGGCGAGGCCTGCCTGCTCCAGCGGCACCACTTCCGGTCGGTCCGCCGCAAGTTCCACCGCCGCCACTCCATCGAGAGCACGAGCGATCGGCACGATTCGGCTCGCCTCGCCCACCGTCAGCCGCACGTCGGCCGACGCCAGGGCGTGGTCGTCGGTGATGGTGCCTTCGATGGGGAGGGTCGCCTGCGGCGTCACTGCCGACGAGATGCCCGCGAGCCGCACCGCCACCCGCGGCGGCTCATCGGGAAGGGCGGCGAGCACCACCACGACGGGATCCCGGTTCACGAGCCCCTGATCGTCGACGAGCCGCACGAGCACGGCGGTGTCGACGTCGATCGGTGGCGTCACGGCCGCGATCGCCTGGGCGGGGGCCGCTGCCGAGTCGAGCCGGGCGATGAGCTGCTCCACCGGCTCCGTCCCTTCGGCGCCTGCTGCCCTGCGAATCGACACACTCGCCGCCGACAGCGGCTTACTCGACGCGCATGACAGACTCACGGTCGATCCGCGGGGCACGGTCACGATCCGGCTCGCCGCCAAGGTTCGCGATCCACCGCCGAGGTAGGGCGGCAGCGTCGAGGTGATCTCCAACGCCGTCACCACGGGAGGATTCTCGACCACGATGCGGAGTCCGCGAAGCCTGGCGCCGCCGCCCCGGATCTCCACATCGAGATCGTCATCCACTCCCTTGAGCACGTGACCGAACGACTGTCCGACGGCCGTGGCGCCGCCGCGGGCCCCCATCCGGTCGGACCGCACGACGCCGCGGCTCCGCGTGCGGAGTTCGACCATCTCGGGCGGCTCACCCCAGGCCGCGGTCGCCCGCACGAGTACGTCGACGTCGTCACCGCGGGCAACCACCCGCCGCCCGTCCACGAATCCCTCCGGCTCAAACGCCACCCGCCGCGGCCAGGGTGCGTCGGAGAGCCCACACATGCGCTGCGCCCAGATGGCCGTCTCCGTCGGCCTCGACACCGCCACTGCCGTCGTGGCAACAACCGCAGCAGCAACAGCCGTCAGCACGCCCGCGAGCCGCCGACGGCGAAAGAGATTCCCCGTCCGAATGACGGCGGCGCGTGCTGCGGCGGCCGACACCGTGGCCGCGAGCATCTCCGGATCGACTTCGGCTTTGCCCCCGAGGCTGCACGACACTGCGGTCGACAGCGCGTCGCCAAACTCGGGATGCGTCCGCTCGACGACGAGCGCGAGCGACTCGTCGGAAAGTGGCACCGCCAACCGCATCGCGAGTCGCGTGACGAGCACCCACGCCACCGCGGCGATGACCGCGGCCAGCATCGCTCCCCGTACCCAGACCGGCGGTTCGACGAGCCGATCGAGCACGAGCGACAGCCACGCGCCGGCCAGAGCCAAGGCCGCCGCGATCGCGAGCGACTCCGCCCAAATCCAGATCCGCGTCCGGCGGCGGACCGCCGCGAGCATGCCGAGAATCGACGCAATCGATTCGTCGGTCACGGCGAGGTGGGGTGTGGCGTCCATGCGTCAGGCGAGCCTCGCGAGCCGGCGGACAATCCACTCGAGGCACAGGCAGCCGGCGCCAACCGCGAGCAGCGCGGCGTTGAGCCAGCGCTTGAACGCCGGATCGGCTGCCCCTGTCTCATACTCCCGTCGCGACCGGTCGGGAAGCGCCGCGGCGATCCCCGCGACGATCTCGCGGGAAGAGCCGCCGTCGGCAAGGAACCGTGCGATCCCGCCCGTGTCGTTCGCGAGCTGCGCGAGCACCCCGCGATCGAGCCGTGGGTTTGCCAATTCGCGGTCGGGCAGCTGCACCTGGATCCGGCGGGAGAGACGCTCGTCTCCGGCCGTGAGCGGTTCGACCTCCACGAGCCAGCCGCCCTCGCGGGTGACGACGAATCCGCCCGCAAACGTGCCGGGCCGCGTGGGCTCGGCCACGAGCGGCACCGGCACGGGGCTCCCATCGGGAGCAACGGCACGGCACTCGGGTGGGCGTGCCGTGCCGGGCGTGACGAGCCGGATGCGCACCGTGCCGCCGACCGCCACGCGATCCTGCTCGACGATCAGCCGTCCGCGGCGGGCTCCGCGCATCAGGCGGCCCTGCGCGACGTGCCGCACGAGTTGGGCCACCAGGCGCTCGTAGACATCGTCGCCGATCGCTCGGAGCCGCCAGAGTTCACCGCTGCCCATCGCCAGCACGCTCCCCGATCCATAGAACTGTCCGGCAAGATACGCCGGGCCTTCGCTCCCCGCTCCCGCGGCGAGCCGCGCGTAGACCGTCGCGCCCGGCTTCACACCTCCTGCCGGATAGCAGGCATAGACGCCGGGAAACTCTCTCCAGACCGCGTCGCTGGCGGCCCTCGTGCCGGCGAGCCTGAGAAACTCCGCCTCGCTCCCGTCGCGGGTGAGTTCCAGCCGCCGCGGTTCCTCCGCAACCATCCTGGTCGCCGCCGCATCGCCCCGCCGCCGGAGGTCGAGCGGATACAGCCCGCGAATCGTCGTCGTCCGCGCGTCGCCGAGCCAGCCGTCCATGAACACGCTCCCCGCCACCAGCATGAGCCCACCCGACTCGCTCGCCACCCACCGCTCCAACCGTGCCTGCGCCGCCGGCTCGAGCAGTCGCCAGTCGTAATCGATCGCCACGACGGCGTCGTACTCACCGAGTGGCTCGTCCGCCGGTGGAAACGCGTCGAGGATGCGGCGGGCGTCTTGCGAGATCCCGGCCGCGGCAGTGCCGAGGAGCACGTCGACCGCGAAGCTCTTGTCCCGCTCGAGGACGTTGCGCATGAACTGATACTCGCGGCCCGGGCCGCCCGCCATCAGCAGCACCTGCGTCACGCGGTCGACCACCTCGATGTCGACGGCCTGCACGTCATCGGCGGCCGAGCGATCCGCCGCCGGAGGAACGACCCGCACCGCAACCAGCCGCCTGCCCGGCGTCGCCAAGCCGGGCACGTCGAACCGCACCGGCACGAGTTCGCCATCGGCACCGAGCATCACCTCGACGCCGTCGAGGACTCGCCCCGCCGCCGATTCTCCCGCCCCGCCCCCCGCGCCATCTCCTGGCCGCTCCTCGAGTTCGACGCGGACCCGCTCGCCGGCGAGGCCCTGCGCCTGCACGAAGGCCGATACGGCAAACCGGTCGCCGGGGAACACGCGTGCCGGGGCCACGAGGTCGGCCACGCGAACGTTCGCCGGCAGCACGTCGCTCCCCACGCCGACAGCGTGCACGGCCACGCCCGCCCTCGCGGCGGCCGCCCCCGCTGACCGGGGATCGAGGCCGGCGTTCTGACCGCCGTCGGAGAGCACCACCACACCCGCAAGCGTGCCGGCCGGCCCACCCTCGACCGCGCGTGCCACCGCGTCACCCAACCGTGTCTCGCTGCCACCTGGCGTTAACTGCATTCGCCAGTCGCCATCAGTCGCCGCGGTTGCGTCCGTTCCCGGGCTGGCGGCGGATCGCCGCAGCACCGGAGCCGAGTCGGCGTCGAACCGCCACACGCTCACGTCGTGCCGGGGCAGCATCGCCGCCAGCAGGTCCGACTCCACGAGGTCGGCAGCCAAGACCGCCCGCGTGGCGGCGGCGTCGTCGCCGTCGGCCAGCGACATGCTGGCACTCGAGTCAACGAGCACGGCCACGCGTGACGGCAGCGCGATCTCGTGCTCGGAAATGCGTTCGATGTCGAGGATCGCCGCCGCGACGGCCGCCAGGGCCACGAGCCGAAGCACGGCGAGAAGCACGGCCACCGGCCGCGGAAGCTCAGCGGCGTCTCGCCGTACCATCCAGGCGACGTACACGGCCACGGCGGCGACCAGCAGCAGCGCCACTGGCATCTGCCACCAGTCGTCAAAACCGTCGAGCAGTCGGCTCGAGACGCGGTGTCTCATGAGGCTCCTCCGTGATTCCCGCGGGGCGTGGCCTTGCGATGACCCGCCGGCAATGAGGGCGGGAGCGGCCGCACGACGGGCGGGCACAGGTTGAAAACCCGTGCTACGGGGGCGGACGTGAGTAGGCACAGGTTGGCAACCTGTGCTACGGGGGCGGAAGTGGGTAGGCACAGGTTGGCAACCTGTGCTACGGGGGCGGAAGTGGGTAGGCACAGGTTGGCAACCTGTGCTACTGGGGCGGAGGACGGACACAGGTTGGCAACCTGTGCTACGGGCGAACGACGTGGCGAGGGGCTGCCCGTGCCCCGGGAGCCGGGCTCGGCGGCAAGCGCAGCCGCGACCAATCCGCCTGCGGCGGATCGGTGCCCGGCGAAGCGCAGCCGGCGTGCAGTGAGCGAAGGGCAGGAAGCCCGCAGCGAACGTCCGGCGACGGGGCGCGGGCAGACCCGAGTCGACGCAAGGCATCGAGACGCGGATTGAAACGCTGTGCTCCGATGCGGCAACGACGTGAGATTGGGAGTGAGCCGTCTCACGTCGTTGGCGACGGCGAACAGCAGCGGCAGTGGGAGCGGCGTCATGGGCGCAATGCTTAGGCCGTTGGCCGGCGGGCGACGGGATGGTATCCGGCCGCATACGCGACCATCTGTTCCAGCAGCAAAAGCGCCGCGACGACGATCAGGAGAGGCACGGCGAGTGGACGGCCGGCGACGTCGCCGGCCGTGGCTGCAACGTCGGTGGCTCGATCGTAGCGGAAGGGCACGCCACGCAGCGCTGCCTCCAGTCGCCCGATCCCGACCCGCTCCAGGCGTCCCTCACCGGGATCGACGTTGACGGCGAACGACCGCTGCCGCTCGGTGCCGTCGAGCCGCCGCCACCGCGCCTCGACGATGCCCGCGCGAGCCGTCGCCGAGAGCGTGGCCTCGAGGAGCGGGCCCGACGTGGCGACGGCTGTCTGCCGCACGACCGCCGCATCAGGTGGCACGACGAAGTCGACATCGGGCTCGTCCACGCCCGCCTCGAGCCGCACCGTGACGGCTTCTCCGACCGTGACCGACTCGGCCTGCCGTCGTAACCGCGCCAGATGGCTCTCGAGTTCCAGGAGTACCACCACCCAGCTCGGATTGGCCCGAGCCCAGTTGTTCCATTCGGGCGCGGCGGTCGTGAGCACCGCGACGACGAGGCCGTCACCAAAGGTCTTCTCGATCGCGAGCGGCTGACCCGTGCGGAGCGAAAGCAGCCGCCGCACGCCATGGTCGGCGGCATCGAAGCCACGGTCGATCGCCCAAAACCGCTCGATCCGCACGGCATCGAGAAGCGGGTTCCGCTGGCCGGCAAGCACCGCCACCACCGGGTGATCCTCGACGGTGACGTCGGGCGTCTGCGCAGCGGCCTTGGCGTCTGGCAACAGGTCGATCGCGCCGGCGAGCGGCACGGGAAAGAGGCCCTCGCCGCCGCGGTGGAGGGTGTCGTTGACGACGTCGGCGCGGGTTCGCGGCCCACAGAAGAACACCACGCCGCCCCCCGCGCGGGCATAGGCTTCGACCGCGGCGACGGCCGCGGCATCGAGCCGCTCGACGTCGAGGATCCAGAGGCAGTCGAATCGCGACAGGTCGGTCGCAGCCAGGGCCGCCGGCGGCACGACTCGTGGCCGCAGCCCGGTTGCAGCGCCGGCTCCGGGAGCCAGCGCCGTCGCCACGTAGAAACCGTCTCCCGATCCGAGTCCACCAGAAGCGGCATCGGGGGCTCCGTCCACCACGAGCACGTCAACGCGATCGACCACGTCGATCACGGCCTGCCGGGAATCATCGGCCTGCAGCACATCGCCGGGAAGCGATGCCTCCAGCGCATGGCTGCCGGGGGTCGTGAATCGGACGTCGAACCTGCGACTGACCGTGCCGCCCGGCGGAATCTCGTCGATCCGCACGCCGGGCCGGCCGCCGCCATCCTCCCGGAGTTCGACGGCGACATCGCGAACCGCGGTTGGGCCGTCGTTGCGGATCTCCACCTCAACCGGTAGCAGCACGTTGGCCGCGGGCACCCCGCCCACCACCGCGAGCCGCTCGAGCGTGAGGTTGCTGCCAGGGCCGTCGCCGGCGCAGTCCACCAATCGGAGCGTGGCGCCATCGGCGGCCAGTTGCCGCAGTGTCGCCGCCGGCTCGTCGCTGCCGAGCCAGTCGCGACCGCGAAAGTCGCCCACCAGCCACACCACCCGCGGCCCGCCGGCGGCGGCCACCAGCCGACGCATCCCCGGGCACGCCTCCCGCGGCCCCGCCGCACCAGCGCCGGCAGCCGCCCGACCGACCGCGTCGCGCACCGTCTGGATGCTTCCCGGCGCGATGTCGGTGAACGGCAACAGCGGCGGCAGCGCATCGGCTGAGGCCGCCAGTTGCGACGTGACCGCGACGGCGAGCCGATGGCGACCCACCGACGAGGCGAGATCGGCGGCAATCCGCTCCACCACGCGCCGGCCACGATCGAAGGCCGTGGCCCGCCGGGTGTCGCCAGCGGCGGCGTCGGTCTCGAGGTCACCCTCGTCGCCGGTTGCGTCGCCCATCGAGCAGCTGTCGTCGAGGATCACCAGGTGCGTCGTCGCGTCGCCGCCCGCAATGCCGCCTGCCGATCGCCAACGCGGCTGCGCAAGCGCGGCGACGAGCCCGAGCACCGCCAGCGTCCGCAGGGCGAGCAGCGCGATCTGACGGAGCAGCACGCGGGTGCGGTAGCGCCGCTGGCTCGCCAGCAGAAACTCCATCGCCGCCCACTTCACCCGCCGCTGCCGCAGCAGGTTGATGAGGTGGATCAGCACGGGCGCTGCAACGAGCGGCAAGCCCCACCAGAAGAGCGTCGCGAAGTCGAGAGATGGCATGCGCGAGGGCTCCGCCTAAACAGCCACACTCGCCCGCCGCGATAGAAACCGCACGAGCGCCGCATCGAGCGGCTCCCCGGTGCGGACCAGCGCGTAGTCACAGCGGACGGCCGCCGCCCGCTGCCGGACCTCGCCGAGAAACGCCTCGACGGCCGCCAGATAACCATCCCGCAACGCCCGCGGGTTGCAGGCGAGATGCGCCGGGAGTTCGAGTCCCTCGAACCGCGTCGCTCCCTCAAAAGGAAAATCAATCTCGTCGTCGTCGAGCACGTGCACGATCGCCAGGTCGTGGCCCCGCGTCCGTAGCAGCTGCAGCCCCGCGAAGACCCCATCCCGGTCACCGAGCAGGTCGGAGACGATCACCACCATGCCGCGCTTCGGCAGCGATTCGGCGACGGAGCGGAGCACGCGGTGGAAGTCCCCGGCGCCGGCGTTTCGCGGCGCCTCGAGCACTTCGCAGATGCTCGTCAGTTGCGATCGCTTCGTGCGGGCCGGCACGCTCCCCCGCAGCCGGTCATCAAACACGCCACAGCCGACGGCATCACCGTGCGACAGGGCGAGCCAGGCCAGGCTTGCGGCCAGCGTGGCGGCTGCGTCGTATTTCGCGGGCCGCGGCGGCACCGCCTCCGCACCGCCGCCGTAGTCCATGCTCGTGGAGCCATCGACGAGGAGGGTGAGCCGGAGGTTCGTCTCCTCCTCAAACTCCTTGACGGTGAAGCGATCCTGCCGTCCCCAGACCTTCCAGTCGACGCGCCGCAGATCGTCGCCGCGGACGTACTCGCGATGCTGGAGAAACTCCACCGACTGGCCCTTGAAGGGGCTCTTGTGGAGGCCCGCCAGCGCGCCCTCGACCACGGCCCGGGCACGCAGTTCGAGCCTGTGGATGCGGGCGATCGCGTCAGGACGCAAATATTGTCTGGAACCGCGGGTCACGCGACAGCTCGTCCTCTCTGGCGGGGGTGGACTCGATGATCCGTTCGATGATGCCGTCGGGGGTCACGCCTTCGCTTTCCGCGGCGAAGCCGACCACGATTCTGTGCCGCAGCACCGGAGCGGCGAGGGCGCGGATGTCTTCCTCCGCGACGTGCGGGCGGCCCTGAAGCAGCGCCCTCGCCTTCGCGCCCACGACCAGAAACTGCACCGCCCGGGGCCCGGCTCCCCAGACCAGCTGATCAGAGACGAACTCCGGCACGCCCCGCTCTCCGGCCCGCGTCTGCCGCACGATGGCGAGCGCGTAGCGGACGAGGTGGTCACTCACCGGCACCTCGCGGACGCTCGCCTGCAGGGAAAGAATGTCGGCTGCCGAGAGCACCGGCTGCGGATCGTCCAGCGGCGCGCCGGTGGTTCGTCGCGCGATCTCGAACTCCTCCGCAAACGACGGATAGCGAACGAACACCTTAAACATGAAGCGATCCTGCTGCGCCTCCGGCAGCGGGTAGGTGCCCTCCTGCTCGATCGGGTTCTGGGTGGCGAGCACGAAGAACGGATCGACGAGCCGGTGCCGGACGCGTCCTACGCTCACCTGCCGCTCCTGCATCGCCTCCAGAAGCGCTGCCTGCGTCTTCGGGGGCGTGCGGTTGATCTCGTCGGCGAGCACCACGTTGGCGAACAGCGGCCCCTCGAGAAACCGCGGCTGCCGCGTGCCGGTCGCCTTGTCCTCCTCGAGCACGTCGGTCCCGATGATGTCGGCCGGCATCAGGTCGGGCGTGAACTGAACTCGGCTGAACGAGAGATCGAGGCTGCGGGCGAGCGTGCTCACGAGCAGCGTCTTGGCAAGCCCCGGCACGCCCTCGAGCAGGCAGTGTCCGCGGCTGAACAAGCTGATGAGCAGCTCCTCGATCACCTCGCGCTGGCCGACGATCACCCGCGAGAGCTGATCGAGAATCCGCTCATGGGCCTCGTGGAGGCGGTCGACGGCAGAGGCGGGCATGCGTGAAGGCTCCGAGAAGTGGAGACGGGATAACGAAGTGGAGACGGGACAACGAAGTGGAGACGGGACAACGAAGTGGAGACGGGACAACGAAGTGGAGACGGGATAAGAAGTGGAGACGGGATAAGAAGTGGGGGCAGAGTCAGCGCTGATAGATCGGCAAGGAACCCTTGTCGAGCTGGAGGATCACGAGGTTGGTGGCGGTGGTGTAGACGGTGCCGATGTAGCCCTGCGGCCAAAACGCACCGTCGCGGTCCCTCTGGGCCTCGGCGACGAGCCGCTTGCCGATCTGACCGTGGTACGACTCCCAGGCCTCGCCTGCCTCACGATACATCACCTGGGAGTAGTAGAAGTGCGCGTAGTGCCAGTGGCCGAAGCTATTGTTTCCGATGTTGCCCAGATTTCGCTTCGCGTAGGCAAGCATTCGCGGCACGTGCGTGTCGTCCTCCTCGCCGGCATTGAACAGGCAGGCGATCGCCGCCGCCGAGATTGCCGGCCGGCCACCGCCCCCCTTCGAGCTGTACTGCACGCCGCCGTCGGGCAGCGTGCAGGCATGGATGTAGGCGATCGCCTTGTCGATGATCTCCCGCGGCACCGGGATGCCGGCGTTGCGGCAGCCCCGCAGTCCCTGCACCTGCGTGATGGTGGTCGAGCCCTCGTCGAAGTCGTTGGCGTCCTGGGCGCTCACGTAGCCCCAACCGCCGTCTTTCGTCTGCGCGCGGCCGGAAAACACCACCGCCTTGGTGAGCACGCCGACGAGTTCCTCCCGTCGCCGCTCGTCTTCCTCCTCGCCGAGCACCTGGGAGAGGAAGAGCATCGCGAAGCCGTGGCCGTAGGTGTAGCGGTCGTCGGACTGGGGGTCGCCGATCAGGCCGTTGGCACGCGAGCGACTCACGAGGTAGTCCACCGCCAACCGGATCGCCTCGGCATGACGGCCCTGCGAGGTCGTCGAGCCCTCCA
>Ga0114973_10001355_pt1 | contig 18374 bp, 14 predicted proteins | sample M_140807_MF_Meta_FD_87025 | JGI IMG/M metagenome (GOLD analysis project Ga0114973, IMG submission 87025) | Freshwater microbial communities from Lake Montjoie, Canada to study carbon cycling - M_140807_MF_MetaG | ecosystem: Environmental > Aquatic > Freshwater > Lake | place: Lake Montjoie...
CCTTACCTGGATATCCCGGTGAAGTATGGGGACCCTACCGTAAACAGTTTACAAAATCCGACTTTGGCGGTCAGGTGTTCACGCCACCCGAATCGGTCGACGGCGTCCCCATCCTCTGCCGTTGCCGAGATATTCCAACATATATGCGCGATCCCAGAGGTGGTCGTATGTTACAGGGTTTCGGTGCAGTTGCCCTCGGCAAAAGTATGCCCGCCTGCTGGGATGATACTGAAAGTATCTGGAATGCGTTCGGCGGAATGTATTACTATTTAAAAATCCGCGAGCCCAGTTTCTTTGCGTTTGCAGCAAGTAAGGACGGACTGCTCGGGGTCGCAAAAGGAATTGCCACCGGTCCCGTTGGTCCCGTACCTCTCGCCCTCGGTGCGTACTTTTTGACAAAGAAGGGCGGTGGCACACGTCGGCAGCGGCGACGGACAACCAAAAAAAGAACACTTAATAATAAGAGGCGTAAATAAGATGGCAGCAGCAGCTATTACTTCTGCGAAACAACTTACAGACTCCATAAGAAATGCGGATTTAGAAGGTTTAATAGAAGCACTTGAGGCTCATCCTAATTTATTGAATTTTCAACCAGGGGTGGCAAGCAGAACCCCGCTTATGCGTATAATAAACCAAATTAGTATGGAAAACGTTCCGGATGATGATTATTATACCTTGATAGATGAACTTATAAATCGTGGTGCAAATCTAAATCTGAAAGATAAAGATGGAAACACAGCACTACATTTAGCAGTTAATACATGTGATTCTATAGTAATAGAATCTCTGTTAGAAGCAGGGGCTAATATAAATCTGAAAAATAAAGATGGAGATACAGCACTACATTTAGCAGTTGTTCTATGTGATTCTATAGTAACAAAAGATCTATTAGAAGCAGGGGCTGATAAAACTATTTTAAATAATAACGGAAAGTCTCCATTAGATTTTGCGAATGAACTTGGAGATGATGAGATTATTGATTTATTTTTTTTACATCCTCCTGGCAATGAACCTCCACGGGAACCCGCACTGCCACCACCACCGCCACCAGGAAGACCACCAGGAGGAAATGTTGGAGGCGGACGTACCCGCCGCCGCCGCAGCAACCGCAAACGCACAAGAAAAATGAACCGTTTAAAGTCAAAACGTCGTTGATAGATATAGCACTATGAGCGAGCCATCTTCACCCCACCTGGTCGTTATGGCAGCACCAGACGAGCCAAAAGTCTACAATCCCTGGAATCTCACTAACCGGCGCATACCGGATGCTGAGATTCTTGCCATTCTCCGTGCTTACGGCATCAAAGATAAGCCCCGCCGTTGGGAACTTTTCCGCCAAGCCTGTATTCACAGCTCCTACGTGGACCGACCTGAAGGACCCGTTACCAGTGGCAAGGACGCCGGCGAGCCCGTTATTATCGCCCCCAAACCCGAAGGATGTATGCCGCTCGCCTCTGCCGATAACGAAGCGATTGAATTCGTCGGTGATTCGCTCCTAGGCTGTGTAATTGCCCTGTACCTACACGAGCGGTACCCAGACCAGGACGAAGGATTCCTAACGCGGCTTCGCACACGCCTAGTGAATAATAAGCAGCTCGGCGAGCTTGCCCTCAAAATTGGATTTCAACGCTGGATTGTCCTTAGCCGACACGTAGAGGATGTCTGTAACGGTCGCCACAATCTCCGCATCCTCGGCAGTATGCTCGAAGCCTGGTGCGGTGCAATGTACCTAGACCTGGTGGAACAGAATCCTGGTGCGGCGTTTATGAGAGTCCGCACCTGGCTAATCAACTTGTTCGAAACCCAGGTAGACTTTGTAGCACTCATCAGTGAAGATAATAACTTCAAAGACCAGCTACTCAAATATTACCAAGCGACCTACCACTCCCCGCCCAAATACAAGGAAGTCCTGGTGGAGGGACCCCTTCACGACCGTACATTCACAATGGGCGTTCTTGCACCCAACGGCTCCGTTGTTGCCACAGCGGTCGCACGAAATAAGAAGGTTGCCGAACAGGAGGCAAGCCGACGTGCTCTCATTAAGTTGGGCGTAATTCCAAATGAGGATGAGTAGGCGATCCGCTCATATCCAACGTTACAACTTGATGAATGTCTTTTACACTGCCTTTACTACTCTCAGGCACCAATTCATTTGCTTCTAAAATAGAGTCCAATTGTGTTTTTGTTTTCCAAGCGAGAGAATCAGCCGGTTGCGTCACAAGATGTGTTAATTGTTTTTGTACAACAGAACTAATACGGTCTTCTTTATTATCAACACTAATATCACGCATCTCTTGTATAGCTATATCCATTAAAATTCGTGGCAAACTGGATACATCCATATCTAATTTTGTCTCCGTTTTCAAATCTTTTTGGGCTTGTCTAGTAACACCAACTGGTATTTCTAAATTCGTTTTGAGCAAATCAAGATAAATATTTTTATTCTTTATAATCATCCATAAGGCATCCTTACGAAGTTCAATCGGTAATTGAAGCTCCGAGGCAATATCCGCACTAAATGAAATCCAATCTTGTTTCGCCTTAATATTTAATTCAAGATTTTCTTGAATTTGATAAATTTTAATGTAACCTGTCATAATCGCTATGCTAAATGTCATTACAATGAATATTACGTTAAGTATTATAGTAAGATTGACGGTTACACTATTTGGAAAACCGGCTTGAGCGGTTGCTATAGTTCCTGACAAAGTGGATAAAACTATGCCAAGAATTGTGTTTGCTCTTATTTTTCTACGATAATGCGCAATCGCTAATTCTAGACAGCGTATGTTATATGCCGCAATTGTGACCCATTCAAATAATACAGATACATTGGATTTTGTCCAATTTGTTCCATAACTTTTTCGTAAATCTAAACTCGGAGCAGGCATTGTCGGTGATTGCCCCGCTGCTGGAGATTGGGCAACTGCATTATTCATCTTAAAAATTGCACTATTCTTACGTTCAAGTGGTTTACGCTCTGTAGCCATCCTAGTCACATCTTTGGTTTTATTTTAATGAAATAAGGTAAGGAAATACTATGTCAGCTCCTAAACCGCGAGGTCCGCCCCGGTTTGTATCTCCTATTGCGGCTGGCAAGATTCGTATGGCTCCTCCACCACCATCCATCTACGAGTTACAGGAATCGTTGACAGTTGCCGCCCCCACCGAAATGGCGGAGACCGAAATGGGAACCGGCGTCGGTGTAAGTGGAGCGCCTGGCGGCACAGCCGATATTGTACCTGTTGAGGCGTCTCTGCCCAAGACGGTAAAGCCCAAAACGGTTCGTGCGCCTCGCGCTGCTGCCACTGAAGAAACTCCTGCTGCCGCTGCTGAGCCTGCCGCTGCTGAGCCTGCCGCTGCTGAGCCTGCCGCTGAGCCTGCCGCTGAGCCTGCCGCCGCTGCCGAAAGCACGCCTGCAGCTACAACTAAACCCAGTGTCCGTATGGCACCTCCCCCAGAACCAGAAGTGCCTGTAGCACCTGATGCCCTTGCCAAACTTGCCACTCGTCTAACTGAAAAGACTGACCAAAGGCAAATTAAGGTGGCGCCAGACGCATTTATGCCTACAAATCGTCGCGCCTTCAAAGATTTTGTTATCCAATCGTATCGCCGATACAAACTCCCTCCTATTTCCGCCGTACCCAATCCCGATGCGTGTGCGGAGGCTGCAGCTGCTTCCAAGACCCAGGTAAAAGCGTTCGCCTACCAGGAATTTGTGCGCGACTACATCCAAAAACCCTCACCATACCGCGGTGTCCTTGTCTACCACGGTCTCGGCTCCGGTAAGACCTGTACCTCTATTGCCGGTCTAGAGGCACTGTGGCAAGCCGGTCAAAAGCCCGTCTACGTTATGACCCCTGCCTCCCTATCCCCCAACTACCGCGACGAAATCACCAAATGCGGACCCTTTGTCTTCCGTACAAATAACTACTGGACGTTTGTTGCAGTAGCTTCGGTAAAGGTACCCTCTGCAGAGCTGGACTTTCTAACAAAAGTTCTAGGTCTGCCGTTGGGCTCGGTGAAAAAGCGGCGCGGTGGCTGGGTGCCGGACCCCGCGCGTGCTAAAAAGCCTAACTTCGACATGCTGCGACCCGAGCAGCGCCGTGAAATTACCGAGCAAATCGTTGACCACATGGACTACCGCATTCAATTCATACACTACAACGGCTTGTTAGAGCGTCAGGTACGTGATTGGGCGTGTAATCACCCCACAATGTTTGACGGTGCAACGATTATTATTGAGGAGGTTCACAATTTGATTCGTACTATTAATAACTCGGCGCTTGAACAGACCTATAAGGACGAGCCCCGTGACCTAGTCCAATACGTCCCTAAATTCTGCTCGGTCGGTAAGAAGTACCGTATCTCCTACTTGCTGTACCGTATGTTGTGCTCGGCGGTCGGTTGTAAAATTATCGCACTCTCGGCGACGCCTATTATCAATTTCGCCCAAGAAATAGCTATATTGTCGAATGTACTTGCCGGTGACATTCGTATGGTTGAAGTGAATACATCCGGTTTGGATAAGCGTGTTCAGATTAAACGGCTTTTGGATGCGCATCCAGAAGTGGATTTTGCCGAAGTTGTGCCCCGCCCCGAAATATCCGCCTCCACCCTTCGTATTACACCCGTACCCAGCGGCTGCCGTAAAGTTATCGACCCCGCTACAGGCGTGTTTCGCGGCTTCATTCGCGATGAGACAATGGCGACAATGAGTACCGAAGTGAATCGTGAGCGTAATGTAGAAGCGTGGTTTGAGCGTGTAAAGGCTGACCTGGCAACCGCCGGCGTCACCTCGTTTGCCGCTGTTACCTACAAATCTATCTCGCGCCTGCCTGATACCGAAAAGCAATTCCGTGAACTTTTCATTGATACGGATAAGTTAGAGGTGAAGCCGCGGCTTGCTCTACCTCTAATGGCACGCCTGTCTGGACTCATTTCTTACTATAAGGGCGGCAAGGCGGACCTGATGGCGACCGTCAACCGCGATGAAGTCGTAATGCTTGATATGAGTGACCTACAACTTAAGAAATACACCGAGCAGCGTAAACCCGAAATTGATAAAGAGGTCCGTGCGCGTAAGGATAAGAAGCCTACTAGCAGCGAGAGTGTCTATACGCAGATTTCAAAGAATATTAATTCTACATTTAAGATTTTCTCGCGTGCCGCCTGTAACTTTGTCTTCCCTGCCGACTACGAACGCCCTATTCCCGCCGATTACCGCGATGTTCTCAAAATGATTGGTGCAAAGAAACCGACGCTGGTCACCGACGACGAAGTACTCAATTCCGAAGACGAGGTCACCGAGGTGGAGAAGGTCGCCGAAGCTGTGGAGGCAGGTGAGCGTGACGAAATGACAAGCGACGACGCTGCCGGCACGCCGACTGCCGCCGAGGAAACGGCTGCCGCCACCGGTGTTGCCGAAAATACGGCAAATGCGTTGCCGCCCGCTACTTATGCAGAAGCGCTCACTGCCGCCGTTGCGATGTTACGTAGCAATGCCGCTACATATTTTTCACCTCAAGCATTACCAACGATTTCCCCTAAATTTCAGGCGATTCTTGACCGGCTAACGTTGTCCAAGGGACCCGTGCTTGTCTATTCTAACTTCAAGACTCTTGAGGGCGTCGGTCTGTTTTCGGTTGCCCTGGAATTCCAACAAAAGTATACGAAGTTTGATATTGTGAAAACGGCTGGCGGTGACTGGGCGTTGTCGCCTGAAACCATTGCCGCCGGTGCTGGTGCGGGCTTGCGTTACATCACCTACACCGGCGACGAGGAGCGTGAGAAGCGTAATATCCTACTGGCAATTTTTAACGGCAAGTGGGGTCGTGTACCTGGAACGCTGGCGGCACAAGTCAAAGAGCTGACGGGTGCCGAGACGAATTTACACGGCGAAATCGTCAAAGTGATTATGATTACCCAGTCGGGTGCCGAGGGTATTTCGCTTGCCAATGTTCGCCAGGTTCATATTATGGAGCCGTATTGGAACTATGTCCGCCTTGACCAGGTGAAGGGTCGTGCGATTCGTATCTGCTCGCATATGGACCTGCCGGTCGACGAACGCAACGTGGATATTTTCACCTACGTGATGAAATTCTCGGAGCGGCAGCTTAAGGAGCGTCTTATCGATGAGACGATTGGAATTATTGACGGTGGCGATACGACCGACCAGTCTATTTTTAAGCTGTTAATGTCCAAGAAGCATCTAAGCGATTCCATTTTGGACGTTATGAAGAAGTCGGCGGTAGATTGCGAGTTGAACTCGACCGAAAACGGCGGCTACGCCTGCTACCGTTTCAAGGGCGATGCGTCGTCGACGGAGCCGTTGTTCCATCCGCTGGTAGAGATTGATGTGACCGTAGCCGAGGCGTCAGTTCGTGCCGCTGTTTAGACCAGCCCAGCAAGTATCCGCCGTTGGCTTTCGTGTAAAGGTGCCGCCACGTCTCAAATCCGTGGCGTCGGTACAGCCGCTCCGCTGCTGGATTATCGTAGGAGACCTCGAGAATAACATTAGGACTTAACTCTTTTACTTTTTTTAATAGAGTTGAGCCAATTTGTTTGCCCTGAAAATCGGGGTGGACAACTAAGTAGGCAAGTTCTATGGTATCCAAATACCGAAACATTCGTGTATGTCTGAGTAAGGCAAAGCCTACAACTTGGCGGTTGTTGAGTACAACGATTGATTTTGGGTCGGCGTCCCGTACGGCGGCACGGAATTCGTGTATATAAGTATTGTCAAATGTCTCTTCACCAAGCCGTTCTACGGCATGGTGATGATGGGGCTTATACGGCGTGTAGGTGCTCATTTACCTACCGGGTATTCAGGTTTTCTTAGGGGCATATTTACCTACGCTTGCGTGTGCGTCGTACTTTACGACTTTTTCTGCCTCGGCGAGTTTTGTTAGGTTTACCTACAAATTTTGCAATACTACGTGTTACATTCCACGGAGTGTTTTTATTTCTGGAGATTTCGGTCAAGCCGTGGAGTTCCACACGGCGTTGCCGCGCGTTCACTCCCTTCTGTAGATTGGGTAGAACTCCTGACATACGGCACTGCTCCAGTGCCTGAAAAAGCTGGCGTTGAACTTCAGGACTGTGCGGATCTGTCATAATAATATACCGCCGACTAATCTCATCACGGACTTTCTGGATGAACGCCGGTGTTCTTTGGTCCAAAAATTCTACCATTTTCCTCCAGTAAGAGGGTTTATCCATAAAATGTGCATTCGCACTATCTACACCAATTCCTCTATCTCTCCATCGTTGCGGAATATCCACCGTTGCCATATCCGTTAAATCCAAATTATTAATACGGTTCAAGGAAGTAACATCAGGCTCTCTATAATCAATACGTTGTAAAGAGTCAATTCCCAACTCTGGAGGAATATCTTCAACCGAGTATTCAGAATTTAAAATCGTGATGCTCATATCGTCATCTGTATTATTATTTTCAACTTCAGTTGTAAATGCCATATAATCTCCTCCTTTAATGTAAACAAACGGTCTAGCAGGACGTAGAGACGATGTAAGTAGATTAGCAATACAATCACCTGCTTTTTGATATATAGTACTGAAATCTACATCCTCAAAATCCAGTAAAGGTCCAATCAATCGGGAGGGAATATACATCGCATCTGCTGTAATCTCATCCTCAGACAACGGAATATTAGGCGGAGGTGGTAAATACCGCGGTGCTGGCAGACGATATTTAGGCGGCGGATAATGATACGACTGCATCCTATTTACTAAAGATATAGAAAAGTTATTCTCTAAATTTTTATTGTATGTATAAATTAAGATAAGGGATGCCAATGATTGTTGCGCCACCGGCACCCGTACCAGCGGTTCAAGATGCCTTACCGGCGGTGTTACCGTTTGTAGAGGTTCCTGAATGGCTTCCATTAGTTCGAGCCTCATTGACTGCTCGAATCGGCGCAGAACGTCTTACAATCTTGAACGGACTTCTACAAGAATGTGGCGGAGTTATTGCCGGCGGAAGTATTTTGAAATCTGTTGTTGCGTGGAATCCTGAGCCCGTAGATGCAGCTAGAATAGATACACCAAATGATATGGACATTTATGTTCCTATACGAACAATATCCCGATTTATTGATCGTATGTTTACTTCCGAAGATCCAATGTTTGCTACAGGTTATTATACTGCTATTACTGCCAGTCGTTACTGTACATCATTTTTACGTAAAAATGGTATTCGCCGTGTTTATACATTTAAACTTCCTGAAAATACGACAATAGATATTATGTCTGTTCGTAATCGCCGTACTCCACAACAGGTTGTAACAAATTTTGATTTGACATTTTGTCAGGTTTGGTATGATGGTGATAAAGTATATACTACACATCTTGATGATATAAGAAGTAAGCGAGGCAGCCTACAAGAAGATTATATACAAAATTTACGGGACGCTAATATATTTATTCGTAAGCGTATAAGAAAATATATAAGTCGTGGATTTACAGTTTTAGTCAATGGTGTTCCATACGATCATGATACATTTCATGGTAGTCATTTTGATATACGTATGGCTAAACGGGCGGCATACGATAAGACATGTTATGCTCCTGGAATGTCAATAAGTCGCCGGTCTATGCCCGAATATTGGACAAAATGGGTTGCTAGTGTCTTTACAGCGTGGTCTGTACGAACAATGTATGGTATTTCTCTAGCTCCTGCATTACAGTCAGGCGGAGTGAAAAGTATGATTTTTCCCACCGATGAGTCTTTAACTCAAGTTAATATTGTAGTTCCATTAACAAGTAATTTTGACATTGGATCGCGTACAAATCGTGGTTTATATACTGAAGCACGGATACGAACATTTTGGGCAAACTATCCTGATACAGGATATGATTCTGAAGATTATGAAATTCTAGACAATAAAAAATTTATGGCAAAACAAATTATGACCAAATTTGGATTTGATATTCCTGAGGATCAAGCACTTGCATTAATTGGCAATCGTCTTGTTGAACTCCAACTCTTTCCAACAAAATACAAGCGACTGGTGGGCATGGCGGCAGGTTTTGGTTTCCGATTTATATATAATTTAGGAGCACTTTACTATAATCAAGCTATACAGCACCTTCCAGCTATGGTTGGTGATGCGCCAAGACTTCAACTATCCATAATTAATGAATATATAGAGAATTTATCAAATGAATTTATACGAATAACTCCAGTAGCATTAGAGTTTGCTGAAGCAAATTCACGGGTATATGATATTCACTTACATAACGCCTTGGCTGCTATTTCTAAAAACAAATTTATAAACCATTTGAAACGTCATAAACTTTTTCCAAAAGATAAAATTCCTTGCTATAGTTGCGACAAACTTCTAACATTTACAGAAATCTATCATATTATTGGTCCAGACGATTACAATACTTGGTTGGCTGGCAATATGGACGCACCTTCAGAAAAGTGGAAGGGATATACAAAAGGGGATATTACCTTTCTAGATCTTATTTTTTCTCGTAATGGCAAGGAAATTGCAGATTGGTCTTTTTGTCCAATCTGTTTATCGTATGTATCTCGTGTTGATGGATGTAATTATTTATTTGGGCATAAATGTCCTAATATGAATGTGTCTTATTCACGCTCCTTATACCAGAAATATAAAAATGCTGATGGATATGTAACGTGGTGTACACAATGTGGGCGTATTTGTAAAGATCATCGGCACTATCAACTTTCTTTAGCTGAAGGACCTGTGCCGCATGTAGGTAATCCTGGTAATCCATATGATAAAGATTGTCGTAATACTGGCGGAGGAGGTATTTCTGAAAAATTTATTCGATTCAGTCAATTAAGAGAAACAGCATTAGCTCTTCAAGCTAAAGTTCATATAGAGACTAATGAAAACGTGAAAAACGAACTTATTGTTGCTATATGGAATGCACCGGTTAAAATTTCCGTTGAAAGAAAGGCTGAAATTAATGCGATGTTTCCTCCTGCTCCTAATGCGCATCCAGTTGCACGAAATAATGTTGTAGCCTATGCACTTCCATCAAATTCATTTCCTTTAGCAATTCCACCCGCACCACTAGCAAATGCCATCGTTTCTAATAATATCGTTTATCCTAATATAACTTACCCCAACGGCGCCGGTACCGACCCTTTGCTACCCATTCTCCATACTGAAGGCGATGATGCACAAACCTATGAAACAGAAGTACGACCGGTAATTCAATTTGTTCATCGTCGTCAAAACGGTGAAGTAAATCTTCACCAAGATGAATATATTGGACTTAAAAATTATTTTAATCTTCTACAATCTCGCAATGATGAATATGCACAGGGGCGAGGAGGAGATATTGGTATGTGCTGGAATTTTCCTGACTGTGATGCACGAATTCACCCGCAAGAGATTTTAGCCATTCTTACTCGTTTGGATACAAATGCCGGCGATTATCCTGAAGTCACTGCAGAGGATAAAGCCCGTTATCGGCAAATATACAATACATATAAAAAATTATATAATAAACTATTTCGAGCACCTGTTGCCGGTGGTAGAAGAAAAACACACAGACGTCAACCTAAGCAGTACGGCGGCGATGGCAGCGATGGTTCGTTTTTTGTAGAAGCAACCGATGTTCAGTGTAGTATAGTAATACCAAACGGGTCCAAGGCTGGATCTAATAAGCCACGCAAGCGTAAAACACGTCGGCAGCGCCGCCGCTAATCTAAACCAATCTTAATTCATATAGGATAGAATGTCTATCAAATACGAAGCTGCTCTTATCTACGCCGCTTTTCAGCAGATTGCCAAACGTAAATTCAAAGATGAGCCTGAATTCTTACATAGTTGCCGTATGGAACTAGAGCCGTTCATCTTCGCTACTCTTAACCACCGCTACGGTGCCGAGTTCCAGCGGTACTGGGACAACTCTGTAATTCCTAACAATGGAAATAAGACTGTTGTTATCGTAGAACGCCGTTGCCACCCCAATCTCCGTTTCTGTCTACAAAACGCCGCCTACTACGCCCGTGGTTGGAGTATCACCGTTGTTTGTAGCGATGTCAATGAGTCGTACGTGAAAGCGTGTGCGGGTTCGCAAGCTGCATCGATTCGTATTATTCCTTTCTTCAAAGGGCTCGCTACACCTGAAACGGGCAAGACAGAATACAATACGGTTTTACAAGAATGGCGGTTTTGGGAACTTTTTCTCGAAGAGCACCTACTCATGATGGAGACCGATACCTATTTGATGAAACCATTGCCCGCCGAGATTGAAAACTACGACTATGTGGCGTCTAAGTGGCCGTGGGCACCTAATGCCGCCGGTGGTGGCGGGCTCTCCTACCGCAAACGCAGCATGATGGCACACGTATGTTCTTTGAATTTGCCTATCCAAAGTGCACAGGATTGTTTTATTAGCGATGCCGTAGAAAAACTTCATTTCAAAACACCAACCATGGAAGAATCTACGAGATTTTTTGGCGAGTTCGCCTTCGTGCCTACAATGTGCGGAACCCATCAGTGGTGGACAGGTATTCGGTCGCACGATTTGGACTCTATTGCCGGTGCCCTTACTTTGTCTTTGGTTTGACCTCTGGCACATCCATTTTTTTCTTCGGCTTCTCATAACTACACGTACCGCAATGATCCACATTTGCCCAATCAATCTTAATCTTATTCTGCTTCATATCGGTGATTGTCCATCGTCCTAGCAGCGCCGGTTCCCTAGACACAATAAACATACGAAAGACTTTACGAAACATTGTTTACAATCTTGTAAATTGTAAACAGTATTATCAAATTTTGCGGGTCCGGCGGTCCTTACCAGCGGTCTCAAACCGGTGGTCCTTACCGGCGGTCTTAGACCGGCGGCTTGATATCCGGCGGGGTCTTCGGCGTACCTGCCTCTCCCTTTGCCGGATCGCCCCAATTGTAGTTCGGTGGCTGCCGCGGCGGATCCAAACGTGTAATAATATACTGGAGTGGCGGCGGCTTCAAGGCAAAGCTGTATTTTCCAAACATCTTCATGTAGTTCACAAGAGTCTTATCCTTTGCACCGCCCCAGAAGTTCACCGCCACAAATTGAATGCCCAACGCCTGTGCGGCACCTACTGCATAATCGTTCGACTGTGCCGTCGGGTCCTCGCTCAACGGAGCAACAAATGTCAGATTCATCAAAATCTTCTTCTTCGCCTCTCCCGCTTGGTCGCCCGAAATTGTCTGAAGCTGCCCCGCAGGATACTCCAACTGGATACCATCTTTTATAGAGAAATTGACGAAATCCATAAAACGTCCTGATCCTCGAACATTAGATACAACAATAACCTTAGAGAAGAGCTGATTAATCGGTACCTTGAATAAGCGGTCCGCCCCACGACAATTATTAAAGGACAAATCCATACGGAATGGTGTAATCACCGACTGAAGTGCGTCGGCAGTCTTATCAAACGTCTCTGCTCGTGGATTGCCACGGAAACGTAAATAGAGTATGAGCGGGTCTTGATGACCGGGATTGGTTGGCGTTTCCAGTGCCTGAGCAACAACCGCCTGAAGAGCCATCACAAACGGCAGCGCATTGAGCGTTGTACGGCGCCACATACTATCCGCCTCAATTACCTGAAGCGTCGGTCCAAAGTCGCCACCTGGCTCTACATCCGGCCATAAATCAAAGACAAACGCCCGTGCCCCGCCCGCTACCGCCAGCCGTACAGCATCTGTAGACACTATGCCATTGACCCCAGGAAAGAAAATGCCACCCGCATTCACCGTACTCACATAAAAGTTGGTAAACGCAAGATTCTCCTCTTTATAGCCACGGCTTACAAGAGTATTGTACAAATCCGGCATACCCTTACGTCTCGGATTATCTATATTATAATGGTCAGACGCTTTCACATTATCACGAGTAATACGCGCAATATTATACGGCGTTTCCAAGTACTGCCGATAATCTATATACCAGGCTACAATTGCAATAGCCACGACCGCGACAATAAGCATCCCCCAAAACGGAAACCCCGTAGACGGGGTATCAATCGCATAGGTTCGTGCACCCGTAGCGATTTTAGAAAACGATCCTTTCATACTATCCAAAAAATCCGTAAGTTTCTTATTCAAAACCGGCGTTGCTGAAAGTTGTGCCGCCATTCTAGCGTGGCGGGTCATTTATTTTTTACCGCCCGATCCCGAAAGAAGTGCGTACGCCAACGCCATCTTATCTACCGCCGACAGCTTGGCTGCCGCCCGTGCCGCTGCATCCTCTACCAGCCCATTTATCTTCGGTGCTTCTAACATAAACTTACGTGCCTCTTCCGCTATTGCCGTATAAATATTATCAATGCCCGAATTCTGCGACTTAATCGCATCGTAAGACGGGATATTCGGTCCCGCCGTCAGCCGCGGCGTTGACCGGCGCGCAATATGCTCGCAAATCATCATTGTCAATGCAGCGAGACAGTCGCGTCGCCCTTTTGCCCCCAACTTATTCCAAGTAATATTTATTGCATTGAAGATGCCCGCGCGCTCGTCCGTCGATAAAAATGCCACATCGTTCGCCAGGTCCTTCATTACATCTATTAAAAACCACATCACACTTTTCCGTTGTTTGGGAGTCAGGTAGCTCGGTCCACGCTCTTTTACCGTCGGTTGCTCAGTCTGCGTATCCAGAGTAATGAACCAAATGACCCAAAAAAGGGCACGATTGAGATTTGTTGCACGGCACGCCGCCTCAAACTCGTTACCAATCTTCAGCAGGTCATTGCTTTCAATACCGGCTGCCCAAGTACGGCGGGTACTTAACTGGTCTACAACTCCCTGACCTGTCCGAAATCGGGTACGCATCGCCTCTGCATCACGGAAACAATCGTCAGACGTCGGCAACTTTGGCAACTGCTTTTTTTCCGATAAAACCAGGCTGGACACGGCTTCTGCTACGTGCTGTCGCACCTGCGGCGTATTTCTTATCGCCTTTGTCGATTCGCCGCTCCTTGCCCAAAGCGCACGTATTTGCGTCGCCGAATGAACCCACATCATACACCACGCCGGATTATTTGACGCTACATGCGTTGCCCACGCATTCACTAACGCCGCTTCTAATTTGCCCAAACCCTGCTCGGAACATACTAGCTCCGCCGCCCAACGCTGGGATCGTACCATATCCCCCGCACCTATTGCCTTAATTAGCGAATTTACAACATCGCCCCATGCATAACCGCAAAGAGTATGTTTATTTGTAGCCTTCGGCTCCATTTCTTATAGTGAGATGCGAAATCTAGTGGCGTCTTGCGTACGCACCTGCACGGCGTAATTTGAGAGCATCTAATAGGAATGGGTGCTAAGTGGTACGAAGGTATTGACACACTCGATACTATCCAAATTGTTTTGGTGGTGATTATATCTATACTCCTGGCGAACTATCTCTACATTCGGTGGATGATGGTAGGAAATCGCCGGACCGAGCTCGACGATATAGAATCGTTTGCGAACCCCGACGATTCGCCCGAAGCGGATGTTATTATACTAGGAAATGAAACCCTCTATGATCCATTTTACTCTAAAATCTACGATAAGATTGTTGACGGCGCCGTACGACAACAACAAGAAGTAGGACTTACACTTATTTGGGCAAAGGGATACCGTCCCGAAATAAATACAATTGAGGTCCTAGACATCGGTTGTGGTACCGGCGGCGACGTCGAAGAATTCCGTAAAGAAGGGGTCGGTAAGGTGGTCGGTATGGATGCATCGGATGCAATGATTGAAGTTGCCCGTAAGAAACATCCTAAGAATGATTACCGAGTCAAAGAAGCCGAAAATATCGGCTCGTTTAGTTCAAGTGAGTTCAACCTTGTCACAATGTACTATTTTACCTATTACTACCTACGTGACAGGGACCAGGTGTTCCGTAATGTATTTAACTGGCTCCAACCTGGCGGCTGCTTCGTAGTCCACCTTGTCAATCGCGAGAAGTTCGATCCAATTCTAGAAGCCGCCTCCCCCTTTGTCGCTTTCAGCGTACAAAAATACTCTAAAGAACGTATCACCCGGAGCAAGGTCACATTTGATAAATTTGAATATGAAGCAGATTTCTCCCTTGACGATAATCGTGCCGAATTCCGTGAGGAGTTCCGTTTCAAAGATACAAAAAAGATGCGTCGGCAAATCCACCATCTTCGTATGCCGAAGATGGACGAAATAGTCTCGGAAATCGAGGCGAACGGCTTCACCTACAAACAATTCATTGACCTCACACCTATTGGCTACGAATACCAATACCTATTCTGTTTTGTTAGATAGTCTGCTTAAGCGAGGTAGCGACGCACTTCACCAGGCTCGTAGAAAGATTCTTTGCAGCAGCTTGCCGGTAGTCAAAAGAGCAACGATGCTCTTCTGCATACCGATGCTTTCCACAGTAGCGGTAGCCGCACTTACACGCCATATCACTTAGCATCAGTTTGACCTTACAATCAGCGTGATTACAGCGATTCAGATTCTTTGGTACCGCCTGGGTTTCTAACATTAGTGATGATGGCTGTGTTAGTGCCTGTCCAGGAAGGAAAAGGGGTGAATTTGGGGTTGTTGCGGGTGTGGACATCCTAGCTGGGCTGGTGGTTTCGGGGGCGGAGTAGGGCGGGGTCAATTTTTAGGCGGGCTTAGAAAAAATGACAGGGGCTAACGGAGCTAGGAAATAGAATAGTATGCCACCGTGTAAAGCAATCAAAGCAAATTATACCCCTTGTACTTCGAAACTGGGAATACCGAGCAAACAACTATGCGGTAGTCATAATCAGAGTATTGCAAAAGAGGCGGCGAAGGAAGCGGCGCGCAACGCCGACAATACCTCGGCGCTGATGAAGGCGGCGGACCGAACCAGCAAGGCGTTTGCTTTGATGACCATTACACAGACACCTGGTACCGAAAAGGAATACGCCGAAGCGAAAGCCGACGAACACGCCCTTAAGTTACGTGTGAAGACCGAGAATGATAAGCACGAGAAAGACGCAATGACACAGAAATGCAAAGAGGCTATCGCTATCAAACTCTACGATGGGCTCAATCTAGAAACAGATACGGCGCAAACCTGTTACGCGATTCCATCGAGCCAAAACGTACAGTGCGCTGGCGTCGGCTCGCCGCACGACCATCTATGCGATACGCATCGTACTACGCTTGTCAATCACGCATCAGTTCTAAGCACATATACAAATTCACCTGTGACCCCCAATACGTTGCCGTTTCGGTTTGCCACTGACCTCAATAATCACCTCTTATATGAAGCATTCCGTGAGGGTATTCGTGCCGCCCGTTTTGCACGTTTTGGAGTCACACTGGCGCCGGCACCTGCAGCTGTGCCAAATGTGCCCCCACCTCGCCGTATTGCCGCTGAACCCGTCCTCACCGCCCCTGTAGACGTTGCATCCCACATTGCCCGACAGCATCTTGAGATGTCATTGGCACTGGAAAAACCTATTAGCTGCCCTATTTGCTACGACGCCGTGACCGCTGAGAACATTGTGATGACCCACTGTGGTCATGTCTATTGTACGCCGTGTTTGACAGCGGCACGGCAACGGGAGCGGAAGTGCCCCCAATGCCGCGTAACTATATAAGGACGGCACGCGTTATTGTAGTAAGATGCCATTTTGGTCAAAAACTGTTGCCGCCCCCCGTTGGATAGACACCTGGTTCACCGATCATATGCAACGGACGTTTTTACGTCTGAAGCCTCCTGCCGAGCCAAAAACGCCCGAGGGGCTATCGTCTCCTGTACGTCTAACAATTGATGATGTAGGTACGTTGTCCGCATTTTGGACGGAAAGTTACGGCGGCGATGACTGGTATATGGACGCCCAGCCGGCGTGGGTATCTACGTATTTGAAAGACTCCTCCGTTATAGTATTAGGCGTGTACGATACTGGAGGCAAACTTGTAGCTACGATTGTGAGCGTACCGTTTTCGGGCTCTAGTACTGAATTGTCTACGGGGGCGATGCTATACTACGGCGCTATGCGGGTGATTGAGGGACTCTGTATCGCGAAGTCGTGGCGTTCTAAAGGGATTGCGGGCTACATGATTGGAATGATGGATTGTTGGACGTCGACAAAGTTGCCCGTAGTGCATCTTTGGGCACGCGAAACCGCGGTGACGCCGTTTTTTAGCACAGCACTGCGAACAGATACATACGCAATGGCACCGACAAATAAGTTGGTCGGCTCGATCAGCTGCGAGAAAATGGATTGGTTACAGTTTAGCGGTATGTGGCAAATGTCATTTCGTAATTGGATGATGAATATAGGCGAAGGCAAGCCGCCGCCGCAAATTGTTTCGACCAAACCCGTCAATCGCTCCAACCATATTGACGTCTGGGTTACGAAGAAGCGTCCCGATATAGATGCAGAACTACGTAAGGTTGTTGTTGTTGCAAATACTCGCCGGCGTTCCATCCCAGGCGATGAACGGATTTTTGAAGTCATCTGGTGCGGATATTTGGTCGGTAGTAAACTCAAACCCAACACCGGTACCCGTGGATTCCGATACGTTCTTGAATCTATTGGAGCGGGCTATAAGGACTCGTTATTGTTTGCATCTAGTGGATATTTGGGCGGAGAAGCGCGCCCTAGTTGGGCGGCACCGTGGCAGTACGGTCGGTCCGGCGTCCACTCGTGGCATATCTATAACTATATGCCACCGACGTTTGGAAACTGTGAAATTGTGGCAGTCCGTGATGAAATCTAAACCGCTGGCAATAAGAAGAAAGAAGATGGGCTGCGACTATTATACGTGGATAGAAACTATCATCGTATATAAGGATTTATCAGGCACAGTCTGCCGATTTGTAGAGCGTGGTCCGACACAGCGATGCTATGAAGACGTTGGAGAAATAGATACCGATTTCAAGGTACCGCCGACCACCGGTCAGATTCTTGCCGACGAAATCCGCACCTATAGTCAAAAGAAGATGTTTATGGACAATTATTGGTTATGCCACTACAACGGAAAAATGCGCATTCGTGAGTTATGTACGGCGAATGATATTCCGTTTGATTCACTCATAGAAGTATATAAGCAACTGGGCGGACGGGTCGCTTAACGGCGGTATTTACGCGTACGACGTTTGCCACCCTTCCAGTTTGCTATTTGATTGGACGGTTTCCGTGGATACCATTCACCAACAGATAATGAAGCGTTACTATTTCTACGAGAAGTGTTATTTGATAGTGTAGTACCTAGATTGGATGCATTTGACGGCGAACCCGTAGAACGCCCATTCCAGTTGAGCCGTACGTTATTGTTTGAAACCCCAATCGGTATAAGTTGTTCAAGTTTCTGAATGTAATAATTGAACAAAAATGGAACAAAATAATGGAGCTCCTCCTTGAGTTGTCCATA
>Ga0114973_10001356_pt1 | contig 18366 bp, 14 predicted proteins | sample M_140807_MF_Meta_FD_87025 | JGI IMG/M metagenome (GOLD analysis project Ga0114973, IMG submission 87025) | Freshwater microbial communities from Lake Montjoie, Canada to study carbon cycling - M_140807_MF_MetaG | ecosystem: Environmental > Aquatic > Freshwater > Lake | place: Lake Montjoie...
CAAGGTAGTACAGGGTATGTACAATTCCAAAGTGGATCAAGTGGAAACTCAGGAAGTAATACTTTTTATAGTTTTACAGATAACACAGGAACTGCTGCTCATGATATTTACTTTTTACCAGGCTCAACACAAACATTTCAGAACTTTAATGTTAAAGGAGCATCAAGTGCAGCAAGAATTAGATTTGTATCAGCAACAGGAACAGGAACAACAAGTTTAATAAAAACAGGAGCAGGTGCTGTAATATGTGATTATTTAGATTTAGGAGCTGATGTAACATCTGTTACTCCTGCTAACACATGGTATGCAGGATATAATAGCATAGGTTCAGGACCAGGTTGGGTACTACGCAATCCTCCAGGACTATTACTAATGGGAGTGGGAGGATAAATATTTTGGTTAACTCTTAAAGATTTTGTATATTATATTGTAAGATGATCTTACACAAATTGTATTATTTTATAACAACTTAAAAACCAACTAGTTATGTTAACTCTTAACGAAAAAGATTTAAAGGATTTAAATGCATTTATTCAAGAACTTCCATTAAAACATGGATTGCCTTTATTAAACTTTATAAATGCAAAAATGCAAGAACAAACTAAAGAAATTGTTCCTGCTCTTGTAGAAGAGAAATCTAAAAAATAAAATATCCAATCCCTATGAAACCTTATAGTTCTAGCTCTGAAAAAGAAAACTGTTCTCCACTATCATCTAATTGTGTTGAATGGCAAGGACCTTTTATTGAATGTATTAATATTTGTAAAGGGGATAGTGTATCTGATATAGTATATAAACTTTCTGAAAAAGTTTGTGACTTAGAAGGTACAGCTGCCGTTGGTAGTGTTAATGTTACATGTCTTCTTGAATCATGTGATTTTTTACAAGCACCTACTGGTACTCTTGGTTCATTGCTTCAAACTATAGTAGATGGTATTTGTTGTTCAGTAGGTACATTATCTTCAGAAACAGCAACTCTTACAGCTAGAACATCTAATCTTTATAATGAGCCTAGTTTAGTTCTCCCTACTAATTTTCAATATACAGACCCTAGTACAGGTTTACCTGTAGTTCAATTACCTCTTAGTGGGTTTGCTGAAAATACAGCAACTAATACATCTACATTAAAAACTATAGTTCAAACTCAAACTGTTCAGATTTCTAATCAAGAACTTAGAATACAAACTTTAGAGAGTGATCCTGGTTATATTCCTCCAACTGTAACTCCTCTTGGTACATATGGTGGTGTAATTTCAGGTATACCAACTCAAATGAACATTTTGCTTACAGCTGTAGAAAATGATTATACACTTTATAAGTTTTCATTGGGTAGTACTACAGATATTATAAATGCTACAAATGCACAAGCTTCTTTTTTAGGTTCTTCAGAAGCTTTAGGTCAACCTGGTGTAATGTCTAGTATTTCAGGTTGGAATAACACTCTTAGTAATTTAGCTCAATCTGTACAAAATCTTTGGCTCACTGTATCTGATATGAGAACAGCTGTTAATAGTATTAAACAAAACATCACTCCAGACTGCTCACAATTCTTATTAAATTATGTAGTTTCAACTAATACAAGTAGAACAAACTTAACTATTTCATATAATGGTCTTACAGTTATTCCAACTGGATTTAGCAATTGTCCTACATTATCAACAGTATCAGTAACTGATGGAGTTATTACATGGATTGATTCATTAGATTTAACAACAGGAGTTATTGATGGAAGTACTGATTTAGATCTTTCTATTTCTGGATTAAATGTTAATTTACCATGGGTTGTTACAATTACTGGTTGTATTGTAAATGGTGGAGTTAGCTGTAGCAAAACAGTTAGTAAAACAAACATTCCTACCACAACTACAACAACATCTGCATCAGCTGTATTATATTTGATGTATATTGATCAAAATGATATTGATAAAGCAACAGGAAATACTACAGTGACTTATTACAATGGTAAAGTATTTGTAAACTATACTAATAAATCAGGTGTAGCAGCAGTTCGTGTCTCAACTGCTCAAGAATCATTTTCTATTTGTGTATATCCAGGTATTGTTCCTACAATAACTTATTATGCTGCTAATAATATTCAAAATACAGCAAATTCAACTAAAACTGTAATAGGAGTTTGCTAATAATTAAAAAATACAATTAATGTCTTGTACTTGCAATCAATCTATAAACTGTGATCCGTGTGCTTTTTGTACACCTCCCGGTGTTACATGTTTAACAACATGTGCTCCTATAGATCCATGTCAAGAAAAAATAGATATTGATTGTGTTATATATTCAGGAGAAGATCATTCTTGTTCTGAAATAACAAATGGTCAACCTATTTCTCAGATAATGTTACAAGCATTATCTTTAATATTTCCCATAGAAGAATGTTGTTATTTTGAAGCAACAGTTGTACTTATAGATCCACCTCCTTCTCAATATACTTTTTGTTACTCATCTGCTGCTAATAATGGTAGTTGTAATAAAGCATGCTCATGTGATTCAACAACATCTAACATTACTGTTTATAGTCTTGACAATCCTTTAGTTACAGGGTCGTTATTATACACTGATAGTAATTTATCTACATTAGCATCAGCTGGATGGTATGGTGCAAATAATCAATGCATAACTGTTTCAGGAGGAACTACTATTCCTGGAGTTGTAGGTGCTATACAATCAATTAGTTCTTGTATTGTTACAACTACTACAATAGCCCCTACTACTACATTAGCTCCTTGCTATTGTTATACAGTGACTATTGGAGAAATTTCTTCAACTATAGTTTATGTAAATTGTGCAGGAGTTGATCAAACATCTATTGAATATAATGCTGACACTATAGTAACAATTTGTGCTCAAAGCATAACACCAAATATAGGTTATACAGTAAATAATCCTACACAATATTGTGCAAATAGAATAAATTGTCCAACCACTACAACAACAACAACTTTAGCCCCTACTACTACCACTACTACCACTATTCCTTGTAATTGTATTACATTTACTAATCCTACTGATCAAGCTCGTATTAGTTGGAGAAATTGTACAGGTCAAATAGTAAGTGATACAATTGCAGCAGCTCCGGATGCTAACAATGGTGAATTTACTATAGAACGTAGATGTGGATCAAGTGGTGCAGCTAATAATCCTAAAATTGATATAGTTGTTGGAGCACCTTGTACAGGAACAATTCCTGTTTGTTTTATTAGTGAAACTACTACAACAGAAGCATGTTCTCCATGGGTTTTATATTGTTGTGGTAATACTAATGGAGGTATAATAAGTATTAAACCTTGTTTTCCAAATCCAACAGCACCATTTGCTGTTAATAATATGTATACTGATGAACAAGGTAGAAGATGGATAGTTGTTGGTTCATCTGGGACAGCAACAAGTACATATAATCCATCATCACTTACATTTGTTGGAACTAGCACTTTAGCAAATTGTCAATCAGCATCAGTAGGTCAGTTGTGTCCAGGTATAACAACTACAGTGGCACCACCAGTTGCTAGAGTGATGAAATTTAGTTCAGTAGATTGTGTCACTGCTTGTACTACTACATCTACTGTTACTGTTTATTCTAACTGTGCTGTGTTATCAATATCTAGTTGTAGACTGTATACAAATTCTGGACTTACAACTCCAGTATCAACTGCTGGATATTATGTTGATACTACAACTAACTTAGTTTTTCAAGTTAACTCTAGTGGTTTTTTAGTTAGTCAATTTAGTTGTGCTACAGCACCATGTTTTGTTCCTCCGACAACTACAACTACGACAGTATTTAATAGTAAAACAATAAGGATTGAAAATAATGTTTTGTACTCACCACCACAAACTCCTAATAATGGTTTACCTATTATAACAGAAGTTGGTTTTTATACTGATTCTACAAGTTTAGTCCCATGGATTTACCCAAATGTTAGTTGGTCCGGGCCTGGTTTTCAATTTTCTAGTGTTACTCCAGGAGGAACTCCTTCAACTGGTACTTATACACAACTTCAAGGATTACCATTAGGAATTCGTATTTCAAATACAACAACTGGAGGAACTCCAGCATACACTGGAAATTATTATGTACGTGTTTTTAGAGATGGTACACAAATAGGTATTATAACTGTTCCATCAAGCCAACAAACACAATTAGTAAATTTAAATAGCACATTTGTTTTAGGAGATACAATAAAAATTACTTTAAGTATAACTCCATAAATATAATTATGTCAAAAGCAGCAACTATAACAATTCTTAATCAAGGTGCCGGTGTAGGACCATTTAATCTTTATGCATTAGATGTTGATGGGAATATTATACAGACAATTCAATTAAATGTTCCTTTATCTACTCTTACTGCAGGATATAATGTTTACAATTTACCTGATGATACTGATGCAATTAAAATAGATTCTAATAATTCATTATGTGATAGAAGTCAAACTGTATCAATAGCAACTCAAAATCCACCTGCATGTAATTGTATTACTATTGAAAATCCTGTTGATGAATCAGTTTTGTATTCGTATTTAGACTGCAATGGTGATGATGTTACTGATGTTCCATTAGGTCCACTTAGTGCAGTACAAATATGTGGATCCAATTTTACATCTGATTCTATTGATTTAATTATAACTTATGGTAATGCTTGTGATGCAGGTGAATGTATAAATGGTACATTAGTTGTACAAAACTATACAAGTAATGCTGTTAATATAACTAATATAACACCAACAATATTTTATTCATTTAGTGTACCTCCTACATTTCCTGATGATCCTGCTATAACTTTTCCAATACAAACAGGTGATAATGTAACAGCAACACGTATAAAATATAACTTACCAATAACAATCACTGTTAATACTGATGGTGTACAAGAAATAATTTTACAATTATTTAGAAATGATGTTTTAATGGAAACAAAGTATATAAGTGGAATTGTTGGAAATAACACTGTAATATTTAATTCATTAGGTAATTATACATTTAATACAACTGATGAGTTAAAAATAGTAATGATTGATGGTATAAATTAAAAATTATAAATTATGTGGTATTCATGTGGATGTTCTTGTAGTTGTGGAGATGATCCTTGTGGTTGTCAGAGAGTTGTATGCACTAATTGCACAACAACTACTACAACTACATCAGCTCCATGTATAGGTGAGAAGTGTGATGAACTTTATGATTGTGCATGTATTATATATAATGGTCCTGATTTAGCATGCTATGGTGTATATAATGGAGATAACTTATGTAAGATATTACAGATAGCAGCATCTAATCTTCCATCATGTGTTCCTTATGTTCCTACAACAACCACAACATTGTGTCCATGTATTGGTTATGATTTAGTTAGTGTTAAAGGTCAGGTGTTTAGTGTTTCTTATATTCCTTGTGGTAAAACTAGTGAACAAATAGAATATGTAACAGATCCTGTAGTATCAATATGTGCAAACCGTAATTCTATACCAGTTATTGCAAGTGGTTTTGGTTATATAAATCCAAAAGATCCAGAATGTTGTACATTATAAATAATTAAAACAAATAAGAATGTCTTGTAATTGTAGTGCTAAATATGATAATAAAGTTCCTTGCTGTTGCAGTCAGGGTAGTCCTTTAGTATGTACTACCACTACATGTGCAGATGCTCAAATATGTGATCAAACAGTAGAATCTGATTGTGTAATTTATACAGGTCCTAATATATCTTGTTCAGGAGTTATCACAGGTATGACAGTGACACAAGTAATAAATATTATATTAGAACAACTTAATTTAATTAATTGTAGTTATTGCTGGTATGTAACTAATGATGGAACTGTTGAAACAACTTTTGATTATGTAGATGCTGATGGTGTAACAGTTACTTATCCTAGTCCTGTTGCTGCAGGTGCTACAGTACAGGTGTGTGGTCAAAGTGTTGATACAACAAATGTAACATCTCTTCAAATAGGTAGATGCTCTGTATGTAACATTACCACCACTACAACAACAATACCAGGAACTACAACTACTAGTACAGTAACTCCTACAACTACAGTTGCACCTACTACAGTGGCTCCAACAACTACTACTAGTACAATACCAATTCCAACTACAACTCAACCTTCAGCATATCCTGTTAGTTTACGTTTGCATAATCAATCATTTACTACTGATCGAGTTAAAGTTTGGTACAGCATTAATGGTGGAACAACTTGGGCTTATTGGACAACAGCAGCAGGTACTAATATTGATTTTAATGCATATGGTGGTTTATCATTTCCTCCAGGAAGTAATGTATCATTTGCATTTACTAATACATCGGATGTTAATATTAAATATGGTTTAGGTCCTAATCCATACACAGATTCAACATCTAAATGTGGTAAAATAAACTTTGTAACAGTAACTAATTTGTCATCACCAGAGTTTATTAATGTTAATTTTGCAGTAAGTGGAGGAAATTTAATTACTTGTTAATTAAAATAGTATTTTTATAAAAAAACCAATATATGAAATATGTCTGTGCACAACCGGCAGTGCCATATTATACATGGCAAATAGAAACAATGATTAATAATTTTATTAGTCATGGAATAAATCCTAATGATATACACATATTGTGTGCTTATTATGGAGAAATTCCTGAAGATTGGAAAAAACTTCAGGAATCTAATAAAGATGTAAAGTTCTTTTTTTATCAGGATACAAGAGGAGACTATACTTACATACCTTCCATCTACTTTAATTTGATGAAACAGCATATTAAAGCAAATCCTCAGTTACAATATGAACCATTGTTTTTACATGATTGTGATATTATACTAACAAGACCAATAGACTTTAGTGGTATGTTACATGATAAGATTTGGTATTTAAGTAATACAGTGGGATATATAAGTACTGACTATGTTCTTAGTAAAGGTGAAGATGTTTATTTAAAGATGTGTAATGTAATTGGTATAGATCCTGTTATTCCAATAATAATGAATTCTAATTCAGGTGGTGCTCAACATTTAGTAAAGAACACTACATATGAATACTGGGATAAAGTAGAAAAAGATTCTATAAAACTATATGCTCATTTATGTGAAGAAGAACCTAAATGGCAACGTAGTGATTATCCTTTACAAAAGTGGACAGCAGGTATGTGGTCTCTTTTATGGAATGCATGGTTATTTGGAAATGAAACTAAAGTAGACAGTCGTTTAGATTTTTGTTGGGCTACAGATCCAATATTTAGATGGGACCAATGTTCTATATTTCATAATGCTGGAGTTACAGGAGAAGGTAAAGGTCTTTTTTATAAAGGTGGTTATATTAACAAGTTACCATATAATGAAATAAAACAAGAAGATTTTGATAGTAACTTTTGTTCTTTTAAATATCTTGAGCAACTTTTAAAAACAAAGGAGGTAACATGTCTAATGTAAAAGTTCTTTGTTTTACTACAAGTTATAAAAGGCATAAGATGCTTAGAGGTACTATTAATGATATTAAAAATCAAAGTTACCCAGTGGATATGCATTCTATAAATGTAGCATCTGATGTTTTTGATTTTACTGATTACTCTCCGTTGTATGATGATGTAGAAAGTGACAATTGTAAAATAGTATATAACATAAACGGTCATCAACATAAAAACTACATAAATGCTATTACAGCTGTAGATTATAGTAGTTATGATTTATTTATAAAAATAGATGATGATGATATTTATAAAAAAGAATACGTAAAAACTATAGTAGATTATTTTAAACAACATCCTGAAGTAGATGTGGTATCATCTAAAATAAGTTTACAATTAAATGGTGATATTCTTAGATTAGTAAATGCTAATAATTTAGGAGGTAATCCAGAAAATTGTGATTTTAAAATGCCACCAACATTTGCTTTTAATAGAAAAGCTGCAAATCATGTAGTTAGTTTAAGTAACATCTATGGGTTTGAAGATCACATGTGGAGAGATGCTTGGTGTGCTAATTGTAATATAGCAGAGATTAATAATCAAGATAATATTATATGGAATATTCATGGGCAGAATATATCCACTTCAGATTTTTTAATAAAATAAAAGTCAGGTTTTGTTGGTTTAATCCTGACAAACAAAAAGGCCGGGTGTTTCCACATCTGGCCTCTATTTTTTTATATGAACTATTTAACATAACTTTATTCACCGTACACCAACCTTTAAAATTATGACACTACTTGAACAAGTAAAACAGTCTCTAAAGTGGAAACAATCAAATTATTTTTGTGCCACAAAGTTAGGTATTTCAGTTGAGAAATACAAAGAATTAAAAAGACAAGTTAAGTTTCAGTTTAGTGAAACTATAGAACATCCCAAGTTTAATAAAATATTAGAGTTTAAAGAAGACCTTGACAAAGGCACTGCAGAAATAAAAGGTTTGTCTCTTACAGAACCTAGAACAGCAGAAGAAATTATAGAGCTCCTAAAGATTGACACTAAGAAGTGGAAACTTAGTTCATACTGGAACAAAGAAAGACATGATGGTTGGTTTATATCAGCCATGGTCACTGCTATTAAACATGAGTCTAAAGATGTACTAGTTGAAGTGATAGCTAACTTTAAACCTCAGTATCAACCTGTTCTAAATATACTTATAAATGAAAAGTTTGATAGAGATTGTGTAGGTGTAATATCTACTCAGGATTTACATTTTGGTAAAGAAGATAATGAAGATATAGTAGAACACTTTAAAGATGCTATAGAAGATTTAGTACATAGAGCATATATGTCTCACAAACTTACTAAAATTATATATGTAGTGGGAGGAGATCTTCTTAACATGGATACATTTAATGGATCCACTACATCGGGTACACCCGTGGATAATTCTCAGAGAGCACAAGAAGCATACACAGAAGCATTTGATGCATTATACTGGTCTATTAATTATCTCAAACAATTCTGTATAGATTTACATGTTGTATATCTCCCAGGTAATCATGACAGACTTAGTTCATTTCATATGGCTCATGCTCTTTCTAAATGCTTTAACTCAGAAGACATTAGCTTTGATGTAAAGTATGCAGAAAGAAAAGTGGTTATGTACGGAAAGAACATGTTTGCATTTGAGCATGGAGATATATCCAAAAAGAATACTGCTTTAGTATATGCTACAGAATTTCCTATAGAATGGGGAATGGCAAAATATAGAACATGTTACACAGGACACTTTCATTCTAAAAAAACTACAGAGTTTATTACAGAGAATGAACATAATGGTTTTGCAATCAAGCACCTACCTAGTCTATGTTCTACAGACTACTGGCATTACCACAATAAATACACAGGATCTAAACGTCAAGCTATTATGGAAATACATGATGTATGGAAAGGTAAGATATCTGAATTTGTATATACAGTATAAACTATTAAAGTTTAACTAGGAAACTTCAAAGATTTTTCGTAAATTATAATATAAGAGAGAGTGGCAAAACAATATAAAAAACCAGATCTAAATGCACCTAGGTATAGACCTACTAAACTTAATTTAACTAACACAGAATTTTATAATAAGTTTATAGAAGACAATCCTAAATATGCTAATGTTACAATAGATCAGTTTAAAGATGTTATAAAGATATTTAACGGTATGATATGGGATGCTGTTGTAAATGAAAGAGATGGAGTTCAGTTGCCAGAACAACTTGGATATATTTTTATAGGAAGTTGTCCAAAGAAAAAAGGGGAAAACACAAACTATAAAAAATCAGAGCAATATGGAGTGAAGATTCAAAATCAAAACTGGGAGTCTGATCAATACACAGCTAAGATTTTTTATACAAACTTTGAAACTAAATATAGATTTAAAAATCATGAGCTTTGGGGATTTAAAGGAGTGAGAGATTTTAAAAGAACAGTTGCTAAAACATATCCAGTAGAATGGAAAAAATATGTTCAAGTGGATAATAAGCTTAAAATAAGTAGATTGTTTAGAATGGAAAAATTTAAACAATTTAAAACAGAAGAAACAGCTGAATTATTAAAAAATTATGATGAATTTAATTTAGACTAACATGGCTAAAAATACTATTGGAGACGTTGTATCACGATTACGTACTCAGTTTAAAGGGGACAAACAAGATGCTTTTCTTACAGATCGTATGATATATACTTTTGTATTAAAAACTGCTAAGTTTCTTATGAAACGTGAAGATAGTAAAATGAAACTTTTAGTTTTTTCTTCAGTAATACAAACAATGGATTTTGTAGAACTTCAAGAAATAGATAAAGTAGAAGCATGCTGTACAGGAGTAAGATCAGATTGTACAATAAAAAGAACAAAAGAAAAATTACCTATTTTTTTACAAGGATATTTTGGCCCACTTATTAGAACAATATCTTCTATAGATGGATCAGAAGAACTACAACCTGTATTACCAACTACATATGTTAATTTAAGTAAATCAAAAAACTTCAGATTTAATAAAACTAAGTATTATTGGTTTCTTAATGACTATTTATATTTTCCAAATTTAGAATGGGATGCTGTACGTATAGAAGGAATATTTGAAGATGATATTAGTAAATGGACATGTGAAGAAGATAGTTGTATTATTAGACAAGATCAAACGTTTAATGTTCCTGATTATTTGCTTGCTGAAATAGAAATGCAAGTGTATAAAGACATTATGGGATTATATCAAATACCAGTAGACACAGCCATTGATAAACAAAATATTGCACGATAATGAAGACTGAACTGAAATATAGGACATTTAATGAGCTTCTTGCAGAGGTTTCAACAGACTTTGCAATATATAATAATGAAGGTTTGATTGAACCAGCTCAACTTATTAAAGTGGCTCAGAAAGTGAATTATGATTTAGGTTTACGTATCAATGGTACTAAAGAAAAAATGTTAGAAATAGAAAATAGAAAAGTAAAACTACCTGATGATTTCTATGTTCTTAACTATGCTTATCTAGCTCATAGGCACACTGTAACATATAGAGCTAATTCTGGTAGGCACACTGAAAATGTAGTTACTGGATTTACTGGAGATGGTAATTGTGCTAAATGTTATAAACCAGAAGTAGACTGTTGCTGTGAAGCTACATATGCACAAGAATGTCAGAATGGAGAAAAGATATTTGTACAAGTGATAGAGAAACGTAAAATGGAAACTAGAACATATGAATCATTTGATAGAGTACATATATCTACAGATAGTGGTAGAGAAGCTGCTTTAAAGGGGCATGATCATCAACATGTTGCTTATATTAAAAATGGTTTTATATACACTAATATAGAACATGGCAATTTATATATTTCATATCAAGGAGCATTAGAAGATGAAGAAGGAAATTTATTAGTACTTGATCACCCTATGATTAATGAATACTATGAGTATGCAATGAAAGCAAGACTTCTTGAAAATCTTTATATTAATGGTGAAGATGTAGCTCAAAAATTACAGCTAATAGAACAACGTTTAAGACCTGCACGTAACAATGCTCTTACTATTGTAAATACTCCGGACTTTGCAGAAATGTATAATGTGTGGAAAATGAATAGAAGAGCAATGTATGCTAGATATTATGATATGTTTAAATCATATGATGATTGGAATAGACTTGAAAGATTTGATAATTATTAATGAAAATAACAACAACCATAAAATTAGATACTTATAGTTGTGAATTAATATTTACAGCAACTGATCAAATGAAAAATGATTCAGAAAAAATATATAAAAAGTACAAGATAAAAGTTGAGGAAGAAGATGAAGGTGAAAATGAAGGCATATTATTAACTACAGATATAAGTAAATATTTTTTATTAATAGATCTTAAATATTTATCACATAACACTATAGCTCATGAAATATACCATGCTGTAGTTAGAGTGACTGAGGATAGAGGAATAGTAGATGAAGAAGCACAGGCTTGGTTATGTGGGCATATTACAGGAACCATTTATAAATTTTTAGATAAAAAGAAGCTACAAATTAAACATGGCTGATCAACAAAATACACCATCAGGGGGAACTCCTCAAGCATCTACTAATACTTTTAGTAAAGGTATGTTTAAGGATTACAATGAAACTTTTATAGGAGAAGGAATATACACCCATGCACGTAATGGTGTAAATAATTCTCATGATGGTCAAGTTGGAGTAATTGGTAATGAACCTTCTAATTTAAAATGTGTAACACTTAATTATACAATGATTGGGTGTATTCATTTATTAGATGATGAATGGATTATATTTAGTACAGATGATAATGATTCTGAAATAGGAATATTTGATGAGTCTGCATGCACGTATGTTCCCCTTAAAAATAAAAATGGTGATGATATAGATTTTAGTTGTCTTGGTTTTAAAACAACAAATCTTATAACAGGAGTATTTCGTAAAAGATATGACTGTGAAAGACTTATATATTGGGATGATGGTTTAAATCCTACACGTACAATGGACATTGATAATGTTCCTTGTATACAAGATTGTAGCACTCCCACTCCTAATTGCACCGTGTGTGTTGATACTATATATCTTGATTGTGAAGCTATAAGAATTGCTCCTATTGTAGAACATCCTTGTATTAATATTTCTAAAGGAACTCTTCCTGGTACACTTCCTAATGGTTCATATCAAGCATGTATTGCTTACACAGTGAATCAACTTAGAGTGACTGATTATATTGGTCTTACTGAAGTGCAAGGTATATGGAGTCATGAAAATACATCTGGATCTTTGAAGATTGATATAACAAAAATTGATGCTAGTTTTAATGAATTTGAACTTGTTATATTATCAAATATAAATGCACAAACTGTAGCAAAAAGAATTGGTTATTATAATACATCTAAGGGTACTATATATGTTGATAGATGGGATACAGAAACAGTTAATATTTCTGTTGCAGATGTTGTATTTAGATCTGAGCCTATAGAAAAGTCAGATGCAATGTACACTGTAAATAACTATTTATTAAGAATAGGTACATACAGTAAATTTAAATTTAACTATCAACCATTAGCTAATCAAATTAAAGCTAACTGGATGGCTGTAGAATATCCAAAAAACTATTATCAAAAAGGAGGAAACAATGTTTCATACATGAGAGATGAACTGTATTCTTTCTTTATTCGTTTTGTATATAATACAGGAGAGTTTAGTGAGTCTTATCATATTCCCGGTAGACCTATTACACCAGGTGTTGATGATGTTTTGGTTAATGGTTTGGATGCTTATGAAGGTTCTTTACCAAGATGGAAAGTTTATAACACAGCCACTCCTAATAGTGCAAGTAGAGTTCCATATACATTAGCTGATGGTGGCCGAGTGATAGCAAGAGGTGATATGGGGTATTGGGAATCTGCAGAAACATATCCATCTGATAAAGCTAATATTTGGAATAGTTTTCCTAACTTATCATTAAGTCCTTATAATCTTTGTGGTCAACCAATTAGACATCATAAGATGCCTGATGAAACAGTAGGTAATGGAGAACTTAATTTATATGATGACAGTACGGACAATATAAGATTACTAGGAGTTACATTTGATAATATTCAAAGGCCTGTTGATAACTATGGTAGAGTGATAACTACCATATTAGGTTATGAAATACTTAGAGGATCTAGAGAAGGTAATAAGTCTATTATTGCCAAAGGTCTTTTAAACAATATGAGAGACTATACTATTCCTAATGGAACAAATAAAGGATTGTTTGTAAACTATCCATATAATGATTTAAGAGAAGATTCATATTTAGTTGATGCTAGTCAAATTAATAATAGACCTACAGGGTATAATGGAGATATTCTTGGTAAGGAGTTTACAACTAAAAAAATGAATTCTTTTAAAAAAGATATATTTTCATTTCATAGTCCTGATACTACATTTAGTAAGCCTTATCTTAATGCTGCAGAGGTTAAATTATATAATGAGCATATTGGTATATCTGAAGGATTGTTTCAAAGTCCATATAGAACACCAAAAGCAAAAGTACCTTCAGGTTTTCTGGCTATGTTGCAAAATTTTATATCTATAATGAACACAATTACTGAATTAAATGCAGCATATAGTTCAGGTGAAGCAATTCAGTTTACAGGTACAGAAGAAATGCCTATAACATTTAGTTATGTTTTTCCTGAATTTCCAAAATTTGCAGGTGCTGCAACATTAGCTGGTTTAATTTTAGCTGGTATTATATATGGTGTTCAAATTGGAGTGTGGATAGCTATGACAGTTGCTCTTACAATTTTAAGTTTAGCATTATCTGATGCTAAAACACAAAAGTTGTATGATATATTTTATGCTTTAATGCCTGCTAAAACATTTGCTGCTCAATATACGTCTCATGGATTTTATAATAAATACAATCGTATAACTAGAACAGACAATACACGTAGAAGTGTATTATTAGCTAATTATATAGGATCTGGTGTTCAGCAATTTGGATTAAATTATCAAATAAATAATATCAATAGAGGTGTAGGTGATATAGTTATTCAGTTAGGTAATCCTATAGAGCCTGGTACAATCACCACTGATAATAGTAGACAAACTTCTGAAGATGCTGGTGTAGGTTATGATGAAAATTTTAAATCAGATATTGCATCTTATTATGGGGCTCTTAAAATACCTATGATAAGTCAGTATGGTCAATTAGAAACTATTAAACAAATACCGGTTAGTACATGTATAAGAAGTATTAGTTCTACATCAACAGGTAAAACTCCATTGTTTGGAGGAGATGTTTACATTAATAGATTTACACAAAAGAATACAATGTTCTTTTTTAATAGTTGGTTAGTGGGTCAACCTGATCTTTATGAATTTAACTATTGTAATTATATTAATATTCCATATCCTAGATGGTGGTTAAACTCTGAAGAGTATAGAGTGCATACAGGTAGTGGCCCAACAAATCATAGATCTTTAGATAATACATCTACAGGTGGAGGTATTGAAATAAAAGGATTTTCTCTTATACCTTTATATGTTGATAGAGCTTTTTTTTATTTATTTAATTCAGGTGTACGTGATTTCTTTTGTGAATCAGAAGTTAATCTAGCATATAGAGATTATGAAGATAATGATATAGCAAAACGTTTTTATGATCCATATGGGTTTTCTTCTATATCAGGAGTCTCTAGTATGTTTAGAAGTGATCCAGAAATTATTACAGCAACAAACTATTATAAATATGATTATGCATTAAGTAAATCTAAATTATTTAATTCTAGCATTACATGGGGACAAACTCTTCCTAGAGATTATAATCCTGAAGTAGCTGAGTCCTGTTATGTCTATAGACCTAACAGAGTAATATATTCTCTTCCACAACAAGATGGTTCTAAAAAAGATAATTGGAGAGCATTTTTAACAAATAACTATAAAGATTTTCCATCTAAAGTAAGTTCTATAAAACCTATAAATAAAACGGGTGCTTTGTTTATGATGAAGTATGCCAATCCATTACAGTTTATGGGTGTTGAGGAATTAAGACTTAGTGATTCAGGAACTAAAATTACAATAGGTGATGGTGCTTTGTTTAGTAGTGGTGGTGTAAGTCAACTTCAGTCTGTAGTTAATTCAGATGAGTCATATGAGTATGGATCTAATCAAGGTAGATTTTGTGCAATTAATTGTATACATGGTGTATTTTGGGTAAGTCAAAACCAGGGTAAGGTATTTCAATATGGTGGTGGATCGGGTCTTCAAGAAATATCAGCAGGTGGTGGTATGAGATGGTGGTTTGCTAAATACCTTCCATCTGAACTTCTTAAGAAATTTCCTACATATCCTTATTATGATAATGCTGTAGCCGGTGTGGGAGTACAAATGATTTATGATAATACACATGAATTAATATATATTACTAAGAAAGATTATATACCTAAGGGTAGTCAAACACTATCATACAATGGTAACTTTACAAATGGAATACAAGTTACAAGTGGTCCAACATGTCCACCAGGATACTATTTACAAAACGGAGTGTGTATTTCAAGTACACCAAATTGTCCTGTAGGATATACATACGATCCTGCACAAAATTTATGTGTTAATGTACAAACTGTAGCAGCTATCCAATCAGGAACAACTATAAGTTTACAAAGAACTCCATATTATGCATATGGATATTTTGGAACAAAAGTTCATAACACTGCTGTTGTTAACTCAACATCTACAACATTAAACACTGCAAATAGTTTTTGGATAAGAACACCAATTAATGGTGGTATTCCAAGTGGAACACCTGCTCAAAAACAAGCATTTGATTTAATCAATGGTCCTGTAAATAGACTTGCAGTATGGGGTGCTGGTCCTTTTAATAATTACGATCTTCCTAATGGACAAGATATTCAACCTGTAGATGTATGGATAGGATTTACAGTGTGTTTAGATATTCCTGAAGAAAAAACATATCAAGTGTGTATTGCTGGTGATAATTTTTATAGGATTAGTTTAAATAATAATATAATTTTACAAGATGATAGTGGTCAATTAGATGCTTTTCAAACTTTGCATATATATCCTGTTACTATTCCTGCTGGTAGTTATTTATTAAAAATAGAAGGTCAGAATAGTGGTGGTTTGGCTGGGTTTGGTTGTGAAATATTTGATTTAACTAGTGTAGCATCAACACAGGCACAAGTAGTAACATATCTTAATGCTCAAACAGATTATACTAATCTTGATGCATTAACTATATTTACTACAAGAGATCAAACTACATTTACATCTAATTTATTTAGTTGTCCTACAGGCTTTGGAAATTTATCAAATGCTGATTGTGACTCTCCCCCTACATGTAGTAAAACATTAACTAGTCCTCCTACGTATTCAACAATACCTGCAACAATACCTACACAAACTATTCCATCAGAATTTGAAAACAAAGAAGATTGGGAAGAAATTAGTTGGACCATATCGTATGATCCTAAAATTAAAGCTTGGGTAAGTTTCCATGATTGGATACCTACTTTCTTGATTCCAGGTAGATCTCACTTTATGAGTGTTGCTCCTGAATCAGGATCTGTAGTAGATAGCATTTGGAAACACAATATACGTTGTGACTCTTATTGTAACTACTATGGTGTAGATTATCCATTTGAAATAGAGTTTGTATCTGCCACCGGGCAAACAGTAAATTCTATGAGAAGTATAGAATATCTTTTAGAGGCTTATAATTATTCTAATGACTGTCGTGATAAGTTTCATAACTATTATGAAAACTTTGATCAAGCAATAGTATATAACTCAGAACAAATCTCTGGTTTACTTAGACTTAACTTGCATACTAAGAATGATCCTTTAGCTCTACTTGCATATCCTAAAATAAATACAACACTTGGTTATATTGATATACAATACTCTAAAGTAGAAAACAAATATAGATTTAATCAATTTTATGATATAACAAATAACAGAGGGCAGGCTTTACCTAGTCCATTAAATATTCCAATGTTTAATACAAATGGAAATGGTTATATCTATCCTATTAATCCAGCATATGTAAACTATGCTAAAAATCCATTAGAGCACAAGAGGTTTAGACATAATGTAAATAGAGTGTTTTTAAGAAGATTAGTTTCTGGAAATAATAAGTTCTTATTTAAAATATCTAATCAAAAAAATTTACAATCACCTAGATAATGAGAAAACCTAATTTAGACGATATCATAAAAGGTAACTTAAAAAAAACAGGTCATGTACCTAATATAGGTTTACCAAGTCTTAAAAAAGATCAAAAATATAATCCTTATTTTGAAATGTATGGAAGACTTCCATCTGATCAATATTCTCCTTTTGAAGTTGGATTTAATGCAGGAATACCTATAAGTAATAATAGTGGTTTATCAGGATATTATAATACATTACAGTTTCCTAATAGTTCATCTAAAAGTGGGTATGGTGTAAATTATAATTATGTAGGTAATAAAGGAAACAGAACTCAATTTGGTGTAGGTAGAAACATGGAAGGTCAAACAATGTTAAATGCTAAGTTTCAATTTGATAATGGCGGTATTTATTTATCAGATAGAGCTAAGGCTACACAGTTTGGTCAATATAAAATGGGTGGGGGAATGTTTCCTCCATATCATAGTTACACTCCACCTAGAATGAAAGAAGGAGGACCGGCAGAACAAAAAGCTTGGATGATATCTTACATTCAATCTCCTATGTATAAAGCTAGACTTAAACAAGAATTTGCTGGTAAATCTGAAGCTTTTATAAACAATGAGATTAAACAAAGATTATATAACGTAATGAATGAAAAAGTAAATTACGTTGATAGTATTGGTAAAAAACCTGGATATATATCTGGTATTACTATTCCTAAAAATTATGAAGGGGAAACTTATGACTATAAAGAAAAAAA
>Ga0114973_10001364_pt1 | contig 18289 bp, 19 predicted proteins | sample M_140807_MF_Meta_FD_87025 | JGI IMG/M metagenome (GOLD analysis project Ga0114973, IMG submission 87025) | Freshwater microbial communities from Lake Montjoie, Canada to study carbon cycling - M_140807_MF_MetaG | ecosystem: Environmental > Aquatic > Freshwater > Lake | place: Lake Montjoie...
ATTAATTAATAATCCAATATTAAACAATATTGTGGAAGAATGTCTTACGACAATAGTGAAATAGTTCTAATATGATTGTGATTGTCGTGGAATTCCATTGTTTTATCATCTGTTATTGATAACAATAAGTCTATAGTATTTTGGTCAAGGTTATTAATTGTATTAGCGTATTGTTTATTACAATCAAATAATTTTTGACCTTTTTCTTTTGCTTTACAACTACATATGTTTTTGAATTGGTCTACACAAACGCATAATTGCATCAAACTACCATTGGTTGTTAATGGTTCTTTTGTTTTAATGTAATTATAGAGTTCATTTAAATTGCTTATTCTCATGGTGATAACTTATTGAATATAAAATATGTAATTAATGATGTTACATAAATAGTAGGTATTTCTATAAACGAATAACCAAAAATGATTTTTCCTATTAAAATCAACCAAAAGTTAAGACAAAATGGACATGTTATCAATCTGGTAAAAAAACTATTATGTTTTTGTAATAGATATGAATGATATGTTAGTGTAAAGTCAGAATCTTTTGCATTTAAATAATCATTAACTTTAAACCATTTGACTTTTAATAAGTGACTATATTCAACAAATGCTTCAGTGTTGAACCATATTATTAATAAAAATGTATATAAAAACAATAGTATTATCATAATATGTTAAATTTATTATAGAAATTTTCATTTTTTATCAAATGTGATTCGTATGATTGCATTGATTTAATTTCTATTTTGAAAATGTCATATTCAAATATACCTATTTCTCCTGAAGATTCTATTATTTGAGATAAATTTTTGATAAATTCAAAATGATTATTTTGTAAATATCTGGCATCAAATTCAACTAAAATATCATTTATTTTGGTGTCATTAATATTTTTTACTCTAGATTTTATATCAAATTTAGAAATTTTTTGTTCTTTATCTATATAATTTTTTATGATGGTGTTATTCTCAATATAGATATTATCTGTCCACGGTTCTAAAATATTCAATATTTGTTCGTTTGCATTTTTTATTATAAAACCTACGTTATATCGTTTGTGTACTATTGGAAGCATATTCTCATCATGCAAAACATCACTATGCCATTTTCTCCACCACTCACGGAATTTTATTTCTCTTAATCTTTTATATTCGTCTGAATCTTCGGCTTTCTTCCATACATGCCCATTTCCTAAAGGAATTTCATTTACGATTTTTACACCGTCTTTGAAACGACTTCCTCTACAAGTCATATGATATACCATTGCATCTCTTGATTGTATCAATGTATATCCGTTTAATAAAAATCTATTGAATAAATCTGAATCTTCTAATTCCATAGGAGCAAACAATTTTTTATCATGTCCTTGTATATCAAAAAAGTCAGTTTTGTACATCATCCAAGGTGCAAATATTCCACTTGTTGTTTTATCTACATTTTCAGATTCACACATAGATGAAAAGTTCAAGAATTCTTTTTCTTTAAATTCTTCTGGTTCCAATCCAAAGTCTTGAACATATTTTTCTGGCCCTGGAGGATGTAGTGGTGGTTCTATTCTTGTTGCAGATACTACTGTTTTTGGTTTTAAGTGTTTCACCATATTATTAATATAATTTGGTGTGGCAACCATGTCTGCGTGAAATATACCAAATATTTCATTGGACGAGAGTTCTGCTCCTACATCATATAAAACAGTATGACCAACTCGTTCAGGCCCATTGTTTCGATAAATTTTTACATTGTTATCTGAACCTTTAATTTGATTCATCCATAACCAAGTGTCATCTGTAGATGCATCATCTAATAAGACAATTTCTACGTTTGAAGAGATATGTTTTCGTATGCTGTTATAAGCAAATTTAACATATTTCAAATTATTTCTGGAAGGGATAACTAATGATACATTCATATATTATTTGATTGGTAGACATAGTAAGTTTCCATGTACTCCTGATTTAATTTCAATTGAATTGGATATTAATTTTCTTTTTGTATTTGATGACAATCCTTCATTTACATTACCTATATCATATACTTCATAGTTAAGTTTATGTAGTGTATCTAATAATGCGTGAATTTCATCATTTGTTAATCCAGAATACATTTCAGTAATAATAGCTGGTTTTATTGAATTTATCAATGGAATAATTGTTTTTAGAATTTCATTATCATGACCTTCTGCATCAATTTTTATTAATGATATATTATTAATATCTTCTTTATGGTGTGTATTTAAAAAATCCAATAAATTGACAGCATATACATCCATTGGAATAATATGTCCAGTTACACCAATTCCTTGATTACATCCTTTAGCAAATCCACCATTACAAAAACCTTCGTCTGAATAATGAAATTCTAAAATATCTTCTTTTGTAGAACATGCTAAATTATAAGGTATAATATTATTGTGAATTTCACAATTTTTATCTAATACTTCAAATGTTGCTGGATTTGGTTCAAATGAAATTACCTTTTTTGCAAACTGTGCAAATCCCACTGACATTAATCCTATTTGTGCTCCTATATCTAGAACAACACTATTTGGTTGAATTAAAATTTTTAATCCATTCAAAATATCATCTGTAAAAATTTCATTATATTCCCAATTACCTTGATATGGGTGTTTCCACTTATAATATTTTAGATTATATTCGCCAGAGGAAGTACTATATTCAGATGATATAGATTCATAATGTTTTTCATTTTGTTTCAATACATCAATGAATTCATTTCTATAACTTTCTGTGGGATCAAACAATGAATTTGATATTTTTTTAGTTGCTGTAATATCATAAATTTCTATTTTAATATCAGTATATCCACATTTTTTTAAATGTTTAATTGTATTATTTAATTTTTCTCCTGTTGTAAATGGACCGTCACTATGTCTAGATTCAAATTTAATATTTTTAATTTTATATTTTGTAAAATCTGTAGATAAGATGATATCGCAATCATGACCTTCTGTATCTATTAAAAGATATTCAATTTCTTCATTTTCCCATTGATATTTTTTAATTAGATTATCAAGTGTAAGTAATGTTACTGGAAGTTCAGTAATAATATCTCTTCCTAAACCATGATTATGGGAATGTTGAAAATTTATATCAAGGCTTGCATGTGGAGAACAACCTTTCCACAATTCAATTTCATCGACATTTGAATTTTTAATTTTTTCATTTCTATTTGGAACCCAATCTGGGATTTTATTTATGTCAGAATTAAAAGTATCAAAATTGTCAACATAAAGTTTACCTGTTCCATTTATATTAGATATAGCAACTTCTTCAAAATGTAGATTGTAGTTAAATTTTTTATATCCTTCTTTACATTTATTTAATGATTTTGGATTTGGTTCAACTAATATTGCTTCATATTCGTCTTTAAGTAATATTTCAGACGTAAAATCAGGAATTTCTTTTGCATATCCTACATTTGCTCCTATTTGGATTAATTTTTTCATAGTATGTTATTTCTTTTTGAATTTTCGTGCCAAATTCGGATATATTGTTCCATTTTTGATTCGAATTCTACTCTTTGATTTGGAATGGTATTTAATGATAAGTATTTTTTATATACAGATGGATTTTTTTTATTTTGAAAAATACCTATATCTTTGTCAAAAATAATTTGATTTCTTAAAACATACTGTGAAACATCTACATTAAAATTATATTTTGCAATATTACATACATGTAATCCGTAAAAATCCCAGGGACCATATCCATGCCAATCTGGGTGACATGGTATTAATGTATCGTGGAAATTTTTATTATACAAATCCAACCATCCTGCCCATTTGAATTGATTGATTTTTTCAAAATACGGTGATTCGTTCATGGTTTCTGATATATAAATTATTTCATTGATATTTCTATTTTCCCATGTTTCATATGGTTCGTTAATGAAATTTTTATTTGTTAAAATGTCCCATGTTTGATCCCACAACTTTGGTATTTCAGGAGTTATCAAAAAATATTTAGTTGTAATTTTTTTTGCACTTTCTATTAAATAGAAAATAGTATGCGGGTGAAAATATACATCTGAACATATTTGTATATAATAATCTATATTTGAATCTTGAACTTCTCTTTGGAAATCTAAGTGTCCATATAATTCATTTTTATCATAGATATTACATTTATGATTAATTTCGTAAAAAACTTTACTAATATAATTGTACTTATTTATATAAAATTCTTTTGGTATAATAGATTTATCCCAATCTATAATATAACTAGATAGATTAAGACATGTATCAATTGTTAGTTGATCATCTGGACTTAAATATTTTTTAACTATTGCTATTTTATTAAATACATTGCTGGCATCATCTAATTCCCAAGGCATCAGATGCATGTAAATTTTGATATTCATATTATGAAGTATAACATTCTTTAATTCCGAGCTCAAGTCCTTTATAATTTAAATGTAAATTATTAAATATTGTTCCATCACCACTGTAATTTAATCCTATTTTTGTGTTTTCGATAATTATGGGAACTTTATAATTGTCAAGATTATTTATTATATTTGTTATATCTGATAATTTGTATTTTTTATTATATACTACATTTATATCTTTAATTTGTTTTAATGATCCGTTTAATATATTGATTATTAGATTACATAAATCATCTATATATACAAAATCCATATATTTATCTTGATGTATAACCATTGGTTTTTTTAAAATATAATTATTTAAATTTGAACGAATCATCCTTGTAATATGTTCATTTTTATTAAAACAACCAAAAAGTCTCAAATTAATTCCATTGGGAATGGTATTGATTAATTTTGATATAACATTTTTTGAAAATCCGTAATAATCTGTTGGGATTCTGTTATAAATCTCGGTTTCTTTGATATTAATAATATCAAAATTTCTATCAAATTCCGATCCACTGGCAATATTAATAAACAACCCTTTAATTTTACAAGCGAGTAAATTTTGTACCATTAAAATATTATTATATACGATGTTTTTATCATCAACCGCAAGTCTTTTCCCACCTTCAATTGCGCAGTGTATAATACTTTCAATTTTATTATCTTCAATAAATTTACGAACATCGTATAATGAATATAAATTTAATGACGATTTAGTAGCTTTAAAAACAACGTTAGTATTGTTAAGTTCTAATGTTTTTATAATATTAGATGCTATAAACCCATTTGCGCCTGTAACTAAAATATTCATTACTTTGTTTTTAAAAAGTCTGCATATTCGACTAACATAGTACTTTTACCATCTGTTCTATTTAATGCTTTTTCATATGCGGGAAAAATGTCTTCTGGTTCATTTAATTCTATGATATCAATTGTTTTACACATTAATCGGAATGCTTCTGAAAAATTGCCTTTGTGTTGACATTGTGGATCTACTGGATATTCACTTCCTACGGACACTCTTATTATTAATTTAGGATCACATTTACCGTCTGACATGATTGTAAGTTTATCCAAATGATTTACGATCTGATCTGTCGCCATTAATAGAAAATTCCATCTAGGAAACATTGTAACTACGGTAAATCCTTCCAATCCCATACCAATACTTGCACCCATTTGTAAATATTCTGCAACCGGCCATTCAATTTTCTTTTCGTCAGGAACATTTAATAATGTATCATATAATCCTGTACCACCGTATTTAATTGATTGACCTATGAATATAGTTTTACTATCAGATGAAAGTAAATCCATTGATTTTATTATTTGATTTAAATATTTCATAACTTAAAATTGAACTCTTACTCCTGCACCTGCATGTGGATATTTATCATTTTGATATCTGTAATATATTATTTTATTGTGATTATAAAGTTCATTTTCTTTGAACTTATTAACATCAATATAATATGGATTCGTTCTACCCCATATTTCTGGTGTAGGTGTTAATACTGATTTAGAATTATCTTCTATAATCCATGTAATTGGTAAATCAAAGTTTAAACTGTATTTATATGATTCATGAAATGTTCCTGTTTCAGCAGACATATCTCCCAGAAAACACCAAACTTTTGATTTAGACTTTTTTAATTTTATTGCTAATGATGTTCCCATAGCAATTGGTGTTACTCCACCAACAATAGAACTACAGAAAAACTTATATTCCGGTAAATTCATAATCATAGATTTACCATTTAAAATTTGTTCTTTTAAAATGTGTTCTGGGATACCTTTACACAATGCTTGATAATGATTTCGCCAAGTACAAAATACCCAATCATTTTCAATATCTACTTTTTTGAATATTTCCATCATTATATCTTCGTTTCCGTGATATAAATGGACAGGGGATTTAATCTGTTTTTGATTAAACAAATTACCAATATCTTCTTCAAATTTAATTAACGAATCTTTTGTAATCATAATTTACCATATAAAATTTTTCTTGTAATATTCTACAATTTTGCCAATAACACTATCAAAATTAACTTCTGGTTTCCATCCAAGAGATCTTAATTTATTATCGTTTAACGCATATCTAATATCTTGTCCAGGTCTTTGAACTGAAAAATCTAAATATTTTTCTTTATAATTGCCGGGTAAATGACCTATATAATTTGAAATTATTTTTTCTACTGTAATTATATTAGATTGTTCAAATCCCCCCGCAATATTAAAAATTTCATTTTTAATTTCGGATTCGATTATTTTTATCACACCTTTTGCAGTATCGTTTGCGTGAAGCCAATTTCTTACTGGAGTACCATCATTATGTAATGGGATTTTTCTTCCAACTGTTAAGAATTTACATGTTTTTGGTATTAATTTTTCAACATATTGTCCGATACCATAATTATTTGTAGGTCTTACTATTATATAAGGAATGTTGTAAGTTCTTGCCCATGCTAAAATTAATTGGTCTGCAGCTGCTTTTGTAGCGGAATATGGATTACTAGGTTTTAGTATATCCGTTTCAATGTGTTCTCCTGTGTCTATATCACCATATACTTCATCTGTGCTAAAATGTAATAATACAGGACAAATACCACCTTCTTTTTTACTATATTGTTTTAATAATTCCAAAATGTTATATACACCATTAATATTTGAATGTAAAAATTCTTCGCTTTTTCTTATAGAATTATCTACATGAGATTCTGCAGCAGTATTGATGAAATAATCACATTCAATCAATCTGTCCAAATCACATATATCTTTTTGTTCAAAACTAAATTTTTCGTATTTGTTAAATTCTTCAAGCAAATTTGGTTGTGCCGCATAAGTGATTTTATCAATGCCTTTTACATACCATCCCTTATTTAAGCATTCCCTAGTAACATATGATCCTATGAAACCTAAACATCCTGTAATATAAACTATTTTTGTCATATACATTATATATTAATTTGAATTATCATTCATTTTTTTTAAAAAAGTTTTGAACTATTGTTTCAACATAATCTAATTGAATGGAAGTAATTACCGGACTAGTTCCAAGGAAGAATGTATCGGTAGTAATCTTTCTTGCATTTGGATATTTTGTAATTACTTCATTTTTATCAATCAATCCATCATATGCTGGCTGTAACATAATATTACCTGCGAAATATGGTCTAGTTTGAATTTTGTTTGATTCTAGATGATTTACGATATCTTTTCTTTTAAACTTATTATTGTCTTTAATAGTTACTGCAAACGCAAACCAACTTGGATCAGACAATTCCGTTGATTTTGGTAGAACGAAAAATTCTTCGTAGGGTTTAAAGATGTTTACAAGTCTTGCGTGATTTTCTTTTCTTCTACGATGAATTTCTGGTAACTTCTTCATTTGTTCAAGCCCAATGGATGCTTGTAGTTCAATTGGTTTTAAATTATAACCAATTTCATCATATACATACTTATGATCAAACACTTCATCTGGTAGTTCTGGTAACCAATTACTAAATCTAGTACCACAACTACCATTTTTTAACAGACCTGCTTTTTTACCAACGCAATAACATCCACGACCCCATTCACGGAAACTACGAGTAACAATTTCTTGCATCTTAGTATTACATGCAACAAATCCACCTTCACCCATAGTCATGTGATGTGCAGGATAGAAACTGCAACTTGCTAGTTCACCAAAACTACCAAGTGGTTTACCATCATAAGTTGAACCAAGCGCATCACAACAGTCTTCCAATAGAATTAAATTGTATTGTTTAACTATTTCCATCAAACGCTTCATATTGGGTGGGTTACCTAATACATGAGCAAATGTAATGATTTTTGCTCCTTTCTTTGCTACTTCTTCAACTTGGTCTAAGTTGAGGTTTAATGTATCTAAATCAATATCAACAAATACTGGTTCAAATCCTACTTGAAAAATTGGATTTAGTGTAGTAGGAAATCCTGCAATAGGGGTAATTACTTTGGTTCCTTTTGGTAGATTATATAATCTTTTTGATGTCATTGCTAACATCATTAATAAATTAGAACTACTACCACTATTTGTAAGAATACCATATTCTTTGTCAAATTGTTTTGGAAATAGATTCTCAAAAGTTATTGCATCTTGTCCTAATACTAACCATTCATTCAATAATGATTTTACTGCTGCTATATATTCTTTATCATCAAAAAATGGACCTGCATATTGTACCCAATCTTCTCCAGCATTCCATTTTTTTGATGATTGTTTGTTTTTAATAAACGAAGAAATTTCTTGTAAAATGTTATTCATGTTCTAATATTACGCAAAAAGTTTATATTAACAAGTTTTTTTAAAAACTTCTACGATTATATTTTTGTAGTGATGTTTTATTTTTTAATTCCCTTTTTTGCAATTATAAAATTTAAAGGTGTAATATGAACCAACTCGTAATCAGTATCTAATAATAATTGTTTTGCGAATGTATCATTATATACACCCATTTCGGTATGTTCAATAATCATTACTTCCGGTGAATATTTTTTATAATTAAATGAAGACCACACTTCTTTTTCAAATCCTTCTACGTCAATTGATATCAAGTCAATTTTTGTAATATTATATTTTTTGAGCAAATCATCTAATCTAGCACAGTTAACTTTAAAATCACCAGTTCCGTTAACTACCAAATTACATTTTTCCTTAAACCACATTTCTTTTTCAGTAGGATGGATCGCTACATTTTCAACATAACAATTTCTATTTTCTTTAAATAATTTATAATATGTTGGATCTGGTTCAATTGCCAATCCATTCCATCCTTTAAATTTTTCAAAATGATACGTATTAGATATAATGACAGGATAACAAGCACCTATATCTAAAAATGTACCGTTTTCAGGCAATTTTAAATTTTTTGAAATCCATCTATCTTCACCTTCTTGTGATGCAAATTTATCATCTGATAAATTATTTGATTTGCATATTTCTACTAATATATTTCGTGTTCTTCCCATTAAATCCGCATAATGTTTTGCAAGTACAAAATTATATTCTATTGCTTCTTTTCTTTCAATATAAAATTCGGGGGTTAATTTATTAACCGATTCAATTATTTCATTTTCATCTTTGCAATATATAAATCCGTCTGGATTATATCCCAATTCTTCTAAATTTGGACACCCCCAATATATAGGAAAAGTCTTAGATAAAAATGCATCAATTATTTTTTCAGTATGATAATTTTTATTAGATGAATTTTCTACTGCAACTGTAAACATACTTTCCCATAATATTTTCTTTTCACTTCCGGGAGGTTGACCATCATATTGTTTAATTGTATGATGTCCATTATTGAAGTCATAATCTGGTAATGTATAATACCATTGTTTTGGAATTACAATTTCGTTTTCTCGTTTATGTAAACGATGTCTTAAATGATGTCCTTCTATTCTAGTTTTTCCACCACATAAAAAAGAGACTTCAAATCTTTTTTTTATTTTATCTACACCGTCGATGTATTGTTTATCCAACCAAGTTATCCCCATTGGATGAAATAATGCATTTGGACAATTATCAAGGATTTCTTGTCCCCATGTTAGAATAATATCATATTTATGATAGTTTTGTAACGCATAATTGTGTAGACCAAATAATTGATTTGGTTCCATAATCATCAATATATTAATATCATTTAGTGATAATTGATGTTCATTCGACGGATGATCATTAAATAGTGTTATTGATTTATATTTTAAGTCATCATTTCCATGTAAATAAAAATCATTAGTATTGGGATTGTCATTCATTCCATCTAAAAAACCACTTAATGGAATGAAATTTGAAAATATTTTTAGCATAATTATATTGAATAGTTTAGGTATAAATTTATATGTGATATCATAAAAAACAGATTATGTTAATTTTTTATCAAATAATGTACAATTACATTGTTCTTTGAAATACTTTATTGTTTCTGGATTAAACCAACTTTTAAAATCTTCTAAAACTTCGTAAAATTCTTTTAATGGTCTTCCTCCCAATCCTTCAACATAATGAAAGGATTTTATTTTTTTATGGTCTGATGTATATAATTCATTATCTTTAACATACCAATACCATATTGGACTTAACATTCCATCGTAATTAGGGCCACATTTATTTAATTTTCCATTTTTAATCATGTTAGTTCCAAATACACCTTTTGATCTAGCATTATATACAATTTTACTCGTTGGATATGGAAAATCAACAATTTCTACGGGATGTGTTTTTGTAATCCATGCCATATCATTTAATGCACCCTGTTCAAGAAAATCAGTTGGACGATTTATACTTAAATCTATTAATGCTTTTATTGCTTTTGCATTGTTAAAACAAACTATATCAGCATTTATATTACCGTGATCAAAATATTCTTTTCCATCGTGTATATATTTAATATATGGTGTTGTCCAATATTCGGTGGATTCTTGACATGGATAATTTAATGTTGCTAAAATGTCTGTATTTTTATTTAAAAATTCATCTAATCTATTACATGTGATTGTATCAATTCCCATAGATATAATCTTGTCATATCCATAAAAGTCCATTATATAATATGATAAAATAAATTTTAAAATTCCTACATTTTGATATAATTCTATTTCATTTTTTGTTCTAAACAATTCACAATATTCTTCAAAATTATTATTATCAATTAAAAAAACATCACAGTCAGGATGAAATTTTTTAAAACTATTAATTGCATCGGCTGCAAGTGGATTATATTTGTTTATATCACATTTATCATCTAATCCTAATTGTAAAAAAACTGCAGCTGTATTATTTATTTTTTTCATAACATTTTATTGTATACAATAATCCTTGTATTTTTTTAAATACAAATTTATAATTGTATTTTCTACTTCTTTATCTATTGGAAATCCGTTATAATATATAGTGTCTAAAATAGATAAAAGTCGGTGTTGTATCATTATTTCGTCATTGATATTATCACTTTTATTTGTTTTTGAAATTCTAGATTTCCAAAAATCAGGAATGTCTTCTGTCGTCCATTTATAATCGATGCCTTTAATATTTTCTGCAAAATATGAATTAATTTTAGGATTTAAATTTGTTACTGTTATATCAACATTTCTTTCATCAAATCCGTAATCTATTTTAATATTGTTATCAAAAAAACCTTGGGGTATTTCAATTGCAGGACATTTATTATTTAATATTGGAGGATTGCAATGTTGATAACCATCAAAATGTCTACAAAGTTCTTTGAGAGGTATTATTGATTTATGTATTGGTACATTTTTAATTTCTGCCAATCCAATTCCGAAATAATCAGGTCTAGGTAATTTATATTGGTTGAAATTACCAGTTAACCACCAATTTTTATATAATTCTTTAGTAATAATCTGAATACTATCAAAACAATTATTTCTTATATAAAGATAATCATTTTCAAATTTATAAGAATTAAGATTAAATGGTGGTGATGATCCTCCTAATTTGGCCGTTCTTATGAGTTCAGGCCAATGGGAATATCCTAAACTAACATATTCTTCCGAATCGTTGTTCATTTGTTCAACCAAATAATTCAAATAAGAATTGTCGGAATCTATGAAAATATGATCGTGATTACAATAAAACCAAATTAATCTATCATCTAATAAATCAAATGATTCAATCCAGTCGTTTTGATGTACATTTCGTTTCCATTCCAAGTGAATAGGACAGTTTTTAAATTCTTGTTTTATGAATTGATTTAATTCATCTTGTCTGTGTTTATAACACTCATCTAATTCTATTTTAAGAATTACTTTACTCCATTTATATATTTTAGATACACTGGCTAATGAATATTTAAAAATATCAAAATTTGTAAATTTTCTTAAATTACCTCTATCAAGATAACCTTTTCCAATTTTGGGCTTCGTTTCAGTAATAAATGTATTACAAAAATAAATCATATATCAAGATCTTTTAATCCTAAATTTCTGACTAAGTTAACTGAATATGCAGTTAACATTCCGTCCGGTTTAATATCATTTACTACTACTCTTGGTCCTCTTCCAACTCCCATTATCAATTGATCATAAAAAATACCAGCTTCTTGTAATTGTTTAATAGTAACTTCTCTGTTACTTTCTCTTCTACCAGTGGTAAGTATGATTGTATATCCTTTTTTATTCCATTCTAACAATTTTTCAATTGTTCCTTCTAATACATCCATTTTATGAGAAGGAAGAGATGTTAAATGTGGATTTTTGTGTTCAACTAGTGTGCCATCTATATCTAAAAATAATGTTTTGTCGCTAATTTTTTCCATATAACTCTTTTAATTTTTTTGAAATATTGTCTTTAATAACTACATCAATATCTACTCGTAAATTATTTTTAATTTTTTCTATAAAACTTTTATTGCTTAAAATATAATGTCCACAGATATTAATTAATTGTTTTTTATTTTTAAAAGGATCAAATGATTTATCCACCCATTTTTCCCATTTTTTTGATTCGTGACATATATTAAAAAATAATTCAAATAATTTTTCATTTTTTATTTCATTCAAATATACTTGAGTTTCAATTTGACCAAATTCCGGTGCTATATTAATTGTATCTAATCCACTATTAAATTTTTCTTTAATTAAGAATACCGGCAAATAATCACCGTTGTGTTCTTTTGAAATTAAATTATATTTTTTACAAATCAAAATCATTTCTAATAATCTTTGCTTGTCATATGATCCTGTATTTTTTGTTTCTTTCAAAGAAGTACCACTTTGAATTACTGCAAATTTTATTCTATCAAATTTTTCAGATGTTAATTTTGATTTTAAATAATTTAACAATTCATCCAATTGACTTGATTCATACTTAAAGATAGATTGTTCTGTACCCACTTCATAAATAAGGTTATCATTTATATTGTAACAATAATCAATTAATTCTTTTGTATAATTACAACCTTCATTAAATGATTTAACTACTTTCCACGGATCTATATGAATTGCATCAAAATGTCTTGAATCATGATTTAAAGAAATTAAACCATCATCATTATATAATCCTTGGCCAGGTCCACCATGATCTCTTTTTAATAATATATTAGTAGTTTTATTTTTTACATAGTTACTAAATGTTTCTGTAGTCCAATTATTTACATATCCTCCTAAATAATCAATTTGTCTTCTAGATGGGATAAACATTAAATGATGATCATATTGATTTGCAAATTCAATACACGCATCAACTATATTAAGAGACATTACTCCTATTCCATATTTATAGTTCATATTTTATTCCGGTATATATTTCAAATTGTTTTCTTGATTGATGTTGATGAAATAAATCGCCTGTAAAAGTACCAATAATACAATCAATAAAAGTATTTGATTTATTTAATAATATATTGGTTATAGGAGTACAATTAAATATTAAACTATTTTTTAATTCTTGTATTTTATACCAATCATTTCTTGTTATATTAACAATATAAAATCCCATTTCTTTAGATTTTGCTTTTACAGACGAAGATAGTCCACCATTACCTAAAATATATATCGTTTTATATTCAATATAGTTTTCTAACAATTTTTCAGTTGCATAGTAATCTGTATTATACCCTTTTAATTTATTTGAATCATAATCAAACATAATTGTATTTACTGATTCACTATTTATGACACTGATATCTTTTTCATCTACCAATTCAAATGCTCTTTTTTTGAAAGGCATTGCAATTGCACATCCGTTAAATTTTAAAAATTTAGCACAATTTAATGCGTCATCAATATTATCTACTGAAAATGATTTATAAATTGCGTTAATATTATATTTGTAAAATGCTGGATTAAAAAATTGACATCCTTTATTTCCAGCATTTTTACTAAATGAACAATATATTTTTGTGTCCTTATTTATTGGCTGACTCATATAACATCTCAATAGATTTAAACCATAACATTTTATTGAACTTGTTACTATGTAATGGTGACATATTTAGATATATCAGACCAGTAATTAATTTAACTTTATTTAAATCATAATTGTGATCGATTAACCAATTTTCATATAATTTAATAAATTCTGTTAATTGATGAGATGTATTGTGGGAGTATTCAACTGCTGAAACTCCTTCTGTAACTGTTATTGAGTCTTCACATTTGAGAATATTATAGGGAAGAATACATCCGCCATATAATTTTGAAAGATCATAATATAAATCTCCACCTTCAGTATTACCTGCAAATGATTCTCTCCAATCAATATAGGTAAACTTTTCAATGGTTGAGTTGTAAATTATATTATCAAATTGCAAGTCTCCGTGAAACGAATTGTAAAATAAATTTGATTCAAAATTAAAATTTATTTTTTCTAAAATTGATTTTAAGCTAGGATAAACTTTACCGTTGATTTCAAATTTATTATCGAAATAACTATTTCCATATTTTGTGATAAATAAATCAATCCGAGAACGTGTTTTATCAACATAAAAAGGTTTGATTAGATCTGGGTTGGTCCAAGTTTTGGAATTCTTAATAACATTATCCAAGAATGATAAGAATTTGTTATATGTGTTTACGGAGTTATATTCATATAATGTAATACCTTCTTCCCAGTTATATGATATAAAATTGTTTGTACCATAAAATCCTGTAGGAATTAGATTTACCATTACATTACCACGCAAAGTTCTATTTTTTGTAATGGTTTTATCGGAATTAAATTTTAAAAATTTGTTTCCAATTTTATATGTTATTTCATCAATTTCTTTGTGTAAAGATAATGGGTTATCGTTAAAATGTTCTTTTGCTTTTTCAATATCATCTAAATTTCCTGTATCAAACCATTTTAATTCTTTTGATTTAAGGGTAGGATAAATAACGGGATTATACCACGCAGATACCAACTCTGTATCTTCAGAATTAGATTCCAATTGATTCCAGAAAATAGAATAATCCCAAACTGATGCTAGTCCAATAAATGCATAATCAAATCCTTTATCTGATTTATTTACAAATTCTAATATATTAGAATTTTCATCGATTTTCGCAGTAGAATATTTCTCTGGACATCCTGTAGGATATACGCCTAACCAATTGCCATCTAATTTAGGCACATTACCGTCTATTAGACAATCTGCTGTTGTAATATAAAATGGTCTTTGTAAGTATTCTTTACATTTTAATGTTGTATAACCTGGACCAATCTTGGAGTTTTCCCATTTATCGACATTTACAAATTTGAAATTTCTATTAGGATGTGCAAATTTACAATATTCAATTAATGAATCTTTTTCATATCCTACAGCGACTACCATATCATATGATTCTGGGAACTTATCAATAATATGAGAAATTATTGCTTTATTATTGATTGGAATTAATGCTTTGTTTTTTGATTTGGTATGATGTTTTAATCTAGTTCCTAAACCAGCAGCCAAAATTAATACTGCTGGTGTAGTATGTTCGCCGTCGATTTTACCGTCTTTACGATTTGCATCATCTTCTAATCTAATTACATCATCAACTTCCGGAGTGGATACTTCTTGTAAGATAATGTCAGTTAATGCAATAACTCTATGCTTTTTAGGTGGAGTAACATTGAAATATTCTCCAGCATTCATTATTTTCTTTTCTACCACTCCGTTATCGTTTTCCAACCATACTTCGGCTGTACCTGATATAATGTAATTTGTTTCTCGTTTCTTTTCGTGATATTGGTAACTAGTTTTATAACCAGCATTGATATGAATTCTTTTATAACAATACTTTTCGTTTAGTTCCAACCATACTTCTTTTCCCCAAGGTTTAATTACAGTTTTCATAGTTGAGATTTAATCCAATTAAATGTTTTTTCAATTCCTTCTTTGAGAGGTTGTGATGGTTCCCATCTCATTTTTTCCCGATACAAAGTGTTATCAGAATTTCTGCCCCTTACACCTGTAGGACATTTAAATCCATATTTTTGTTTGAATTCTTCGCCTGCAAGATTTTTAATTTTGACATTTTTTCCCGTCAAATTAATTGCAATTTGAGCTAATTCATTAATAGTTACCATTTCTTCTGATCCGATATTTACTGGACCTAAGAATGAATCTTGTCGCATAAATCGTAAAACTGATTCTACACATTCATCGATGTATAAAAATGATCGAGTTTGTAATCCATCCCCCCACACTTCCAACTCACTTCCGTCTACTGATTCCAATGCTTTTCTACACATTGCTGCCGGAGCTTTTTCCTTACCACCTTTATAAGTTCCACACGGACCAAAAATGTTATGGAATCTAGCAATTCTTACATCTAACTTATGATTTCTATTATAAGCTAAATATAGTCGTTCACTAAATAATTTTTCCCATCCATATTCACTATCTGGTTCTGCTGGATATGCATCTTTTTCTGCACATTTAGGATTATTTGGGTCCATTTGATTATATTCAGGATATGCACATGCACTAGAAGAGTAAAATACTTTCTTTACTTTTTTCTTTGTACATTCGTGTACAACATTTAGATTGATCAATGCCGAATTGTGCATTACATTTGCATCGTTTTGACCTGTAAAAATATATAACGCACCACCCATATCGGCTGCAAGTTGATATACTTCATCAGCATTTTCTGGAATTACAGATTGTACAACGGTTGGATTTGTTAAATCACCAAGAATAAATTCATCGGCATAGTTATGATATTCATTATTCTTAATATCAACACTACGAACCCAATATCCTTCAGATTTTAATTTTTTAACTAAATGTCCGCCGATGAATCCACCGGCACCTAATACTACAGCTTGTTTTTTATTCATACTTTAAATCCTTTATTTTCTTCTTCTGTAAAAAGTTTATTATACTTAATATTTGTTTCTATTTGTTTTTCTATCGTTTTATTATGATGTAAAGACAATTCATATACTGATGGTAAATGAACATATGTTTTTGCACCTTCTACTTTTTCATGTAATCTGCGTTTCCATTCAATATACGATACATTTTTAAACAGTCTACCTTGTGGATCTGGCCAATTAACAATTAATCTATCTTCGTATGGTGTTAATCTCCAACCCCATTGTTTTGCATTATCAGGATTTACACCCTTGAAATCATTTATACGAGGAACCCAAAATAAGTCAACATCATTATTTAATTCAATTAATTCTTTTAATGATTCTAACAATGTTTCTGACGGTAATTCGTCATCGTCAATTTGAAAAATATATTCTCCTTGACATAAACTTTTACCATAATTTTTGTGTTCACTATAATTTCCATCAAGTTTATGTTTATGAACTTTAAAGAAATTGTTGTTGTCAGATACGTCATCTAATACTTGTAACGTCGATAAATCATCACTGTAATCATCTAAAATAATACATTCGTTGTTTTGACCGTATTTGTATAGTCTTTCTAACAGAAATTGAAGTTCAAATCCTGTATTTTTAGTGGTTACTAAATATGATATGAACAGTTTTGTCATAATTATCCGATATTATTTAATTTTGGAAGTTCAATCTTCTTAAGTTTAGGTAATACGATTTTCTTTTCAACCGCAAATTCAGGAACATATTTATCTAAAATTCCCCAAAATTTAGTATCCATTGCATTAAGACTAAAATTTTCTGCATTTTCAATACGAAGTTGTTCTGCTTTATCGGTATAAGATTGGGTGTAACTATGATAATATTGTTTAAATTTATCTTCTGCCAATCCATAAGCAACATAAAACCAACTACTTTCTTTAATCAACCAATCATTTGCAGATGATGGGTCAATTTGTTTCAATGAACCTTCAAAGAAAGATGTATACTTTGGATTCAAGAAATCCAAATGTCCACTCCAATTTGATGATAATACAGGTTTACCACTCAATGAAGCAAGCAACAATGGATGTCCAAATCCTTCACC
>Ga0114973_10001365_pt1 | contig 18282 bp, 14 predicted proteins | sample M_140807_MF_Meta_FD_87025 | JGI IMG/M metagenome (GOLD analysis project Ga0114973, IMG submission 87025) | Freshwater microbial communities from Lake Montjoie, Canada to study carbon cycling - M_140807_MF_MetaG | ecosystem: Environmental > Aquatic > Freshwater > Lake | place: Lake Montjoie...
CAGATCCCTCGCTTCGCACCAATGGGATTGATAGCTCGAGAAACGACGCTCTTGCGGAAAAAGTTTTTTGTCTGAGCCAATCCAATCCACTATAGAGATCAACCCCGCCAGCCATTCCCGTACACTCAGCGGCGAACATTCGGCGTTGCACGTGATTGCCCCGGCACCGGTGACATCACCCAAAAGACTCGTCAGCTCACCATGAGCGTGACGCCATCTGAAGTCGAGCGCCGACAGATCACGTTCGGTCGGTGGCAGGTCGATCCCGAAGCCATGATGAGCGGCAATAGCCCACACAACTTGTCGGCGTAGCCTACGCGGCAGGCCATTGGTCTTCAGCGCGTGATTTGCGATCGTAAAGCTGAAAGCGTCATGCCTGTCCCCCAGCAGGGCCTGCCCTCCCCCGAACGGAAAACCCGCTTCTTCTGCAATCAGCCTGCCCGGTTGCCACTTTCTTTGAAACCCGGGCGTAGCCTTACCTAGATCGTGCATCCCGGCCCACATTGAAACCAAGGACGTGACTTGGGAGCTTTTGCAACCAAGCTCTCGAGCGAGACGCGCTGATGCGCTATCGGGTAGACGAAGACATAACTCATAGGCTACGGCTGCCACGTCGAGTAGATGCATCGGCAGAGGGTAGCCGCCGTATTCATTGCTTTTGGCCCAAAGCGCATGGCAAGGGAGCCGTTGCGCATCGATTGAGGAAGACTTCACTTGCCGGCCCCTCGGCGATATTTGGCGGGACTACGATGACTAATTCTTAAACGGCTAATTGCACCACACCAATCAGCGCCGCCACTTACATCCCGACATATCGTTCCACAACTACCAGCAGCCTGTCGTCACCTATTCGGGTGAATTTGGACACTTTATTTTTACCAAAATCCGCGTTTTACAACGGCCTGTTAGAGAAAGCGCTTCGATGCGAGACAGCAACCCGATCGCGATGCCGAAAATCCACGTATCCAAAATCTACGTCACTATTCCTAGGTGTCGCCCGTAAAAATCTCTCGATCGAATAGACTCATGAGTGCAGCGGCGACATAAAGCGCTGGGGCTCACCCCATTTCATCGCTGCGGCAAGGACCAAGTCCTGATGTACGCCTGCGCGTGAGTAAATCGACCTCCCACTTGGAACTGAGCCTTGCGGTCTCCGCCGAGGGCGAGGTAAAGCTTCTGGCTCAGACTCAGCTCATTTACATCCATTTGAGATTTCGCTTGGATCTCGAACATTTTGCGTCTTTAGCAAGCATTAACATCACCCATTTCCTTGCCGTTCCCACGATGAATTCCGCGTACTGCGTGACGGCCGTCGTCCTGCTGCCGAGGCTCGACTCGGCACAGTAGGGACACTACTTTTCTTGGCTCATCACCCGGCCTCAGTACCCACCCAATCCTCTACCGCGGTTGGCTCCAGCCTGCAGCCTGAGCCTCGGCCTCGGTGCAAAACCATCGCTCACCGCGCGACTCGTCAATTTTAGTGCGGTCGTATGAGGGGCTACCGGGAACGTGGTAGAGCTTGCCGTTGTCGCTGATGTTGCCTTTGATGAGGCAGGGACCACCCGGAGGTGTCGCACTCTGTGCCTCGAAAGACGCAACGGCTTGGCTGGTAGGCGCCGCCGTCGAGGCATGCCGGTACCGCCACGCCCCAAAGCTCACCGAGCCGATGACTACCAGGAAGGCGATTAGACCACCAACTCGACTGCCTGCCCGTGACCAGCCAGACCGACCGTCATTATCCAGCCGCATCTCGCCGCTCGTTTCGTCCGAGCGCACTGACCGCTTACGCATGTAGTCACGATCGGCGATGCCCATGACAACCTCTGAAAGGTGGTGGCGGACCGGGTTAGTGTAGATTAAATCAACGCACAAATTAATCGGATCGGTAGCGTCGGACCGAGACTGAATGGTCCGTGGTCAGTGCGCGAGCCTGCACGGATCACGCGACCTGCTCAGCTGCAGCTGTTACTGCTCTGCCGATCTGAACCATTCATCACCGGAATAGGTGATTTCATTGCACAAGGGTTCGAACCCCTCTGGGAGGGGCGAGTTTGGACGACTGCCCCTCGATTGAGCGGCGAGGAGACACTGGCCGGCGTTGTGCTCGCGATCGCTGGCCAACGTCGATTACGATAGTGGTGTAGGCGTGCTCGATGAGAGCAACGTCACCCCGCCGAGCAAGCGCTGCAGCGACGTCTACGACAGCGGCACGCGGTACAAGTGCGAGGACACGTGGACGGACGTCTCACCCCGGCTGGGACTCACCTATCAGTGGTCGGATGACATCTTCGGCTATGTGGTGGCCAGCCGCGGCTTTCGCAGCGGCGGTTTCGATGGCCGCCCGACCGCGCTCTCCGGCATCAACGATTACAAACCGGAGCACCTCGATTCTTATGAAATCGGCCTCAAGACACTGCTGGCCGACCGGCGCGTGCGCCTGAACACTGCCGTGTTCTACAACAAGTACGACGACAAGCAGGTGCTGCTCAGCTTCGGTACCACGGTGGTCACGCAGAACGCCGCCAAGGCCACCATCTACGGCGTCGAATCGGAACTCGAGGCAGCCGTCACGGACCGCTTCACGGTGCGGGGCAGCGTCGGTTACACCAAGGGTGAGTACGACAAGTGGTTCGATCCGAACGCGTTTGGCGGACCGGCCGATTACTCCGACCGCAAGCTGCGCAACACGCCGGAGTGGACGGCGAACCTCGCCGGGATCTACGACATGCCAGCCGGCGCGGCGACCATCCGCTTCCTCGGCAATCTCTCCTACGTTGACGACATGTATCTCGACAGCGAGAACGCAGAGATCCTGCACGCCGATGCACGCACGCTGGTGGATGCGGGTGTGTTCTACATCGCACCCGACGACCGCTGGGAACTTGGACTGCAGGGCAAGAACCTGACCGACGAAAAGGAACTGGTCTCCGGCTTCAACGGCCTGCAGTTCTTCGGCTACGCGGAGGGCTTCTACAACCCGCCGCGCCGCTACTTCGTCACGCTGAAGTACAACAGCAAGTAAACGCCCGGCGGGCCTGCGCCGCCGGCACACACGAGCCGCCATACCCACCCGGGTGTGGCGGTTTTTTTTGCGGTCACGGGCGCGCGCGGTCTGGCGCCGACGGGCGTCGACCGGCAATCACCGCAAGCCTGCTGCGGTTTCACGTGGTTGGCACGCATCCTGCTTATTCCCTATCAGCGCCGGCCCATGGATGGGTGCGGTCCCGATCGCAATCGAAAGGAACTCGATATGAAAGCGAATCTCAGGATCATTGCAGCCCTGGCCCTTTTGGCGGGTCCGCTGACCGGTCAGGCCGGCAGCTTTGACTTCTCACAAGGCACCTTTGACGGCGGCGGCGGAGTCGTCGGCACGTTCATGGGTGATGACGTCAACGGCGACGGCCAGATCGTCTCGTTCGATGGCGAAGTCACGGGCTTCTGGATGACGTTTTCCGGTGACGGCCTGGTGCCGGAGTTCAGCGCCGGTCTGACCGATCTCTACAGTCTCGTCTACGACCTCGGCAGCGGCTACATCGGCGATGGCCTCGGTGGTGCCCTCGAGGGCATGGGCGTCTGCGACGCAGTCGATTTCACTTTCTGCTACATGAGCGGACCCGGCGCCACGGGCGGCCCGGGCGGTTACGTAACCAGTTTCGTGACCGAAAGCTCGAGCGCCACCGCCGAGATGATCGTCGTGACCGAAATGCCGTTTATGACCATGCGATTCAACGCCGTTCCGGAACCTGGCACGCTCGCCCTGTTCGGCTTCAGCCTGCTGGGCCTTGGGATGGCGGGTCGGAAATCCCCTCGGCGTAGCTGAGTAATCCTTTCTGCGCCAGCCAGTCGCGGTTGTGAAACCGCGACAGGTATTTCTGACCGCCGTCGCAGAGAATGGTGACGATGGTATGGCCCGGACCCAGTTCGCGGGCCACGCGCACGGCCGCGGCTACGTTCACACCACTGGTGCCGCCGAGGAACAAGCCCTCCTGATGCAGCAATCGATAGCCGGTGCGCACGATCTCCGGATCCTCGGTCTGCACGGCATCGTCGAGCGGTGAACCTTCGAGGTTGGCGGTGATGCGCCCGATGCCGATGCCTTCGGTGACCGCGCTCGATCCGCTGGCCTTCAGTTCACCGTGTTTGACCCAGTGGTACAGCGCGCTGCCCATCGGGTCGGCGAGCACGCAGCGCACGTGCGGCTTCTGCTCTTTTAGGTAACGCGATACGCCGCCCATGGTGCCGCCCGTACCGGTGGCGCAGACGAAGGCATCGATCGTGCCGGCGGTGGCCTGCCAGATCTCAGGCCCGGTGCTCGCGTAATGCGCGGCGCGATTGGCAGTGTTGTCGAACTGGTTGCCGCAGTAGGCGCCCTCGATCTCGGCCGCAAGTCGCGGCGCGATCTTCTGATAGTGCTCGGGATTGCTGTAGGGCACGGTCTTGACGACCTGCACTTCGGCGCCGAGCGTGCGCAGCAGTGCCGCCTTCTCCGGTGACTGGTTGTCCGGCATCACGATGACGCAGCGATAACCCCGCTGATTACAGAGATGCGCAAAGCCGATGCCGGTGTTGCCTGCCGTGCCCTCGACCAGCGTGCCGCCGGGCTTGAGCAGTCCGCGCCGTTCGGCGTCATCGAGGATGCCGCGTGCCGCGCGATCCTTGACCGAGCCGCCGGGATTCATGAACTCGGCCTTGCCGAGAATTTCGCAGCCCGTTTCGTCGCTGAAGCGGGCCAGTCGGATCAACGGCGTGTGACCAACCGCATCGTCGAAACCGTTGCGGATGCTCATGACGCACGCCTCTGGCAGGGCACGTGATGCGCGAAGTGCGGGTCAGCAAATGACTCAGATTGGGCAGGAAAACACATGGGCTCCCTCGTTTTTGACATAGCGCAGCGGCAAACCGAGCAGTACTCGACGAAAACCTTTTTCAATCCGCAGGGTACAACCAAAACGGCTTCAACTCGCAAGTGATTAGTGTGACGCAGTTCCGGGCAACCCATTTCACACGGAAAGCAACAGGCAGACACTGCACTCACTTGATTCACCAACGGCAAACCCGTCGCAAGGCGGGGACGCAAAGCCTCCGGTCCACCGGATTCGTCCGAGGGATAGCGGGGTTACCGACCAGAGGGCTTCGTCATGCTCACTCAATACACGGGTTCATTCCGTTCCGTCGTTCTGACCTTAGTCGCCGCCACGCTCGTGGTGCTGGCTCCGACCGCCGAGGCGGGTCGTCGCAAAACGTCCAACGCCGCGCCGGTGATCTCCGGCACCCGAGTCACCACCGTCGTCGTCAACACGGCCTACAGCTTCACGCCGACCGCCACTGACGCCAACGGTGACCGCCTGACCTTCGCCATCCGCAACAAACCATCGTGGGCCGTGTTCAGCTCGGTCACGGGCGCGCTGACCGGCACCCCGACCATCATCGGCAGCTACCCGAACGTCGAGATCCGCGTCAGCGATGGCAAGGTATCGACCGCCCTGCCGCTGTTCTCGATCACGGTGACCAGCGCGCCGTCGACCACCCCGCCGCCGACCACCACCACCAATCACCCGCCGGTGATCAGTGGCACGGCGGTGACCACGGGCCAGGCCGATCAACCGTACGCGTTCCAGCCCACCGCGACCGACGCTGACGGTGACACGCTGACCTACACGATCCAGAACAAGCCGTCGTGGGCAACCTTCGATGCAGCCTACGGCACGCTGTATGGCACACCGACCGCAGCCAACGTGGGTACCTACAGCAACGTCGTGATCGGTGTGAGCGATGGCAAGAGCTCGGCGACACTGCCCGCCTTCACCATCACCGTGAATCCGGCCCCGACCCGCAGCGTCACGCTCGGCTGGACCGCACCGGCCGCCAACACGGACGGCAGCGCGCTCACCGACCTTGCCGGTTACAAGGTGTTCTACGGCAGCGCGCCGGGCCAGTACAGCGCCTCGGTGACTGTGCCGGGCAGCTCGATCAACTCGGCCGTGATGTCAGGCCTCGCCGCGGGCACGTGGTACTTCTCGATCAAGTCGGTGAACAGCGCCGGCGTCGAGAGCGACTTCTCCGGTGAGGTGTCGGCAGTCCTGTAAGGGATTACCGAAAGCTCGACCCCCAACGCCCGGTCAACCCGGGCGTTGGTGTTTCCGGGGCACGCGCATCTGCAACAGCCGGTCTACAATCGGTCGTGGCCAATGACAACGACTCCGCCCGTATTCCGTGGTTCCGCCGACTCGGGCCTGGCCTGATCACCGGCGCAGCGGATGACGACCCGGGCGGCATCGCCACCCATTCGCAGGTGGGCGCCCAGTTCGGCTTCGGCCTGATGTGGACGGTCGTCCTGACCTTCCCGCTGATGAGTGCCATCCAGTCGATCTGTGCACGCATCGGCCGCGTCACCGGCAATGGTCTGGCTGCCAACATGGCGCGGGTGCTGCCGCGCCCGATCGTCTCACTCATCGTGATGCTGCTGTTCATCGCGAACACCATCAACATCGGTGCCGACCTGGCCGCCATGGGCGCAGCGGCCGAACTGGTGCTCGGCTGGGGCCAGGTGACGTTCGCCGTCATCTTCGCGATCGGGTCGCTGTCGTTGCAGGTTTTTCTGCCCTATCACCGCTACGTCTACATCTTGAAGTGGCTGACGCTGAGCCTGCTGGCCTACGTCGGCGTGGTGTTTGCGGTGGACGTGGACTGGGGCGCCGTACTGCACGGCACCCTGTGGCCGCATCTCGAGTGGTCGCGCAGCATGCTGGTCGCCGTCATGGCAGTGTTCGGTACCACCATCAGTCCCTACATGTTCTTCTGGCACAGCGCCGAGGAAGTGGAAGAGGAAACGCTCTCCGGTGACGGCCCGCTGCTCGAGCATCCGGAACGCGGGTCGGAGGAATTGCAGCGCATCGCCGCAGACACGTATGTCGGCATGGGGTTCTCGAGTCTGATCTCCTTCTTCATCATCCTCACCACGGCCGTCACGCTGCACTCCGCCGGTATCACCGACATCGAGACCTCGGCGCAGGCGGCACAAGCGCTGCGGCCGATCGCGGGCGAGTTCGCGTTCCTGCTGTTCAGTCTCGGCATCATCGGCACGGGCCTCCTTGCCCTGCCGGTGCTGGCGGGTTCGGCCGCCTATGCCATCGGTGAATTGCATGGCTGGCGCATCGGCCTCGAGGAGAAGCCAGAGAACGCCAAGGCCTTTTACGGCGTGATCGCACTCGCTTTCGGTCTCGGTCTGCTGATGCTCTTCCTGCCGATCGACCCGATCAAATCGCTGTTCTGGAGCGCTGTACTGAACGGACTGATTGCCGTACCGTTGATGGCAGCGACGATGCGAGTGGTGTCCAGTCGGCGTCACCTCGGGCAGTTCGTCGCACCGCTCGGACTGCGTATCCTCGGCTGGCTGGCGACGACGGTGATGGCGACGGCGGCGATCGCGATGTTCATACCATGATGACCCATGATTTTGCAGTAGAGACGTTACCGGGCGACCGGCTGCACGGCGCCTTTCACGCGGCCCGGGCTCGCCATGCGGTGACGCCTGCCCTGTTCGGGGGTCGCGAGGCCGTGCTGATCACCGGGCATGAGGCGCTGGCCGAGGCCTTCCGTGACAACGAACGCTTCCCGCCGGCGGATGCGTATCGGATCACCATCGAACCCGTGCAGGGTGTCACGTTCCAGACCATGGAAGACGATCAGCACCGCCTCTACCGGCGGCTCGCGACGCCCGCTTTTCGCTCGCGTGCCGTGGATGCCATGGAACAGAACGGTCTGGCCCGCATCGCGCATGAACTCGTCGATCGCCTGCCCGCCTCGCGACAGGTCGATCTCACGACTGCCTTCACGCATCGCGTGGCGTTTCTCGTCGTGAGCCGCATGCTCGGCATTCCGCCCGATCGCGAAGACGTCTTTCGCGACTGGGCGGTGGGGTTTCTCGGCTTTCCGCGCGACCCGGAGCATTCGCGGCGCTGCGCCGCGCTCATCAACGAATATCTGCGGCCGATCATCGAGGACCGTCGTCGCGAGCAGCGCGATGATGTGATCTCGGGACTCGTCACGGCGGACGCCGACGGTCACCGACTCAGCGATGAGGAGATCCTGGCCCACATCCGCTTGTTGTTCAGCGCCGGCGCCTCGACCACCACCGACGCGCTCGGCAATCTGCTGTTTGCACTGCTCAGCGAACGGCGCAACTGGGAGCGGTTGCAGGCGCAGCCCGAGCTGCGAGCCAACGCCATCGAGGAGTTGTTACGCTGGGAGACACCGGTGTGCGTACTGCCGCGCATCTCGGCGCGTCAGCCGATCGAGTTTCGCGGTGTGACCATCCCCGCTTCTACCTTCTGCCTGTTCGCGATTGCGGCAGCCAACCGCGACCCGGCCGTGTTCGCCGATCCTGACCGGTTCGACATCGAACGAGACAGCAGTCGTAAACTGCTGAGCTTCGGCCCGGGACCGCGCTTGTGTCCCGGCATGCACCTCGCGCGGCGCCAATTGAGCGTCGCCCTCGACGTATTGATGAGCCGTCTGCCGGATCTGCACTTGGCGGATGTGGATGCAGCGCGGCCCGCCGGCGCGATTTTGCGCGGCCCCGGTGCGTTGCCGGTACGCTGGTAGTCGTTAGGTCAGCGAGCGAGAAACGGATTGATCACTGCCGCCACTGCTGCGGGATCTTCCCAATAAGCGTTGTGGCCGAGCTCCTTGAAGATCTTTACTTCCGCCTGTGGCAGCGCAGCGCGTAGCGAGCAGCGGTCGCGGCTGCCGAAGATGCTGTCCTTCTCGCCCCAGATCAACAGCGTCGGCGCCTTGAGACGCGGCAGCGTGCTCTGCAGATCGAGACTCGTGAGCCCCTGATCGAGCACCGCGAGCCACACGGCCACCGGGATGCGCGCGGCATCGCGGCGCTGCCGACGCAGGAATTCCGCATCCACGGGTGAGGGCGAGGCGTACCACTCGATCATGAATGGCGACTCCGGATCGATCGGGTCGCTGAGCTTCGTAATCGATGTGCGATAGTCCATCGCCGGCGGGTCATTGGCCGCTGCGATACACCCCTCGCGCATCCCGCCGGTCGATGATTTGAGCACCACGCGCCGGGTGCGTTGCGGCCAGTACTCGGCGAAGGTCTGCGCGATGATGCTGCCAAGCGAAGTGCCGACGATATCGGCCTGTGGAATCTGCAGTGCATCGAGCAGCAGCTTGACGTCATAGGCGAAATCGACGCGCGTGTAACAGCATTCGGGCTTGTCGCTCTGGCCATGGCCGCGGATGTCCGGGATGAGATACCGGCGCTGCGGATCGAGGTAGGGCAAGAGCGGCACCCAGCCGCGCGCATTGCTGGTGTAGCCGTGGATCAGCACCGTCACCGGCCCATTGCGCGGCCCCACGTCGACATAGGCCATGGTCAGTCCGTTCGCCAGCGCAACGCGCTGGCGGGAATTGTCGAACTGATCGAGATCGATCTTGAGCGGTGGAGCTGCGTGCGCGCCGACCGTGACGAGCAGCCCTGCGCAGAGCGCGAGCAGCGAAAGCAGGGCGCGCTTTGCGGATGGAGCGAAGCCGGCGCCGCACTGGGTCGCTTCAGTTGCAATCGAGACTGGCATGGGCCGCTCCTCTTATGGCTGCACGTGGTGTGGCGCGACGCGGTCGTGCTGCAATCGCCTCACGGTCCTGCTCGTTCAAAGACGACGTTACCATCCATCACCGTCATGTCGACCGGCACCGAGTGGATCTCGAGCGGCGGCGTGTCGAACAGATTGCGATTCAAGACCACGAGATCGGCCACTTTGCCTGCGCTGACCGTACCGCGCGTGGCGTCGTCATGCATCAGATAGGCGCCCGCGCTGGTGTAGGCACTGATGGCCTGCGGCAGACCGAGGCGCTCGCCGGGATTCCACGTCGTGTCGGGCTTGCCGTTGGGATCGATGCCGCCCGGGTAGCGGTGCGTGATCGCGGTCTCGAGGCCCTCGAGCGTCGACACACCGGTCACCGGCCAGTCGGTCCCCCACACGAGCTGCACACCGGCATCGAGCAGCGTGCGAGTCTGGAAGATCCGCTGACTGCGCTGCGGGCCGAACAGCTTCGGCGCGAAGATCGCCTCCCAGGGATCGCCGCGGCTCCAGATCGGCGAGAAGTTGGCGACCACGCCGAGCTGGCGAAAGCGTGCAATGTCAGCCGCATCGATCAGACACAGATGCGCAATCGTATGGCGGTTGTCACGCACGCCGTTACTGCGCCGCGCCTCGGCAAAGGCGTCGAGCCCCGCGCGTACCGCGCCGTCGCCCTGCGCGTGGATATGCACCTGAAAGCCGGCGGCATCGAGTTGGGTGATCAACCGGTTGAGCCGACCCTGCTCGACGAACAACTTGCCCTTCCCGTATTTCTCCGGCTCATCGCTGTACGGCTCGAGCAGCACCACCGTGTGCGAACCATACGCACCGTCGAGAAAGATCTTGACGCAATCGGCCCGCACATACCGTCCCGCGAGCGCCGCGCGCTGCGCGATGAAAGACTGCACCTGCTGAGCGTCGTCGCGGTCGGGGTTGTGCGGCAGGCACAACCGCGAGCGCAGTCGCAATTGGCCGCGCTCATCGAGGGTCTTGAATGCGCGCGCCACCTCGGGCGTTGCCATGGCGTCGATCACCGCCGTGTAACCAAAGCGCAGCATCTCGTTCTGCGCTGCAGTGAGATCGGTCACCATCTCCTCGGCCGTCGCGGGCGGAATCCGGGTCGCCACCAGATTCATCGCCGACTCTTCCTGCAACGATCCGGTGGCGACGCCGCGCGCATCGCGCTCGATGCGACCATTGGCCGGATCGCGCGTCCTGGCGGTGATCCCGGCGAGGTTCAAGGCGCGAGTATTGACCCAGGCCTGATGCCCAGAGTTGTTGACGAGGTACGCGGGACGGTCCGGCACGAGCTCGTCGAGCATGGCGCGGTCCGGCTGGCCACTCGGCAGAAAGGCAACCTCGTCCCAGCCATCACCCACGATCCATTTCTTCTCGGGATGGGCACGCGCGTACGCCTTGATCTTGGCGAAGATCTGCTCGCGCTTCACGAGTCCGTGCAGAGACAGGGCCGTGGCGGGATTCGGTGCCATCGCCGGGTGCGAGTGCGAATCCTGAAATGCCGGCAGCAGCATGCGCTGCCGCAGGTCGATCACCCGGCTGGTGCTGCCGGCCTGGCTGCGCGCCGTGGCGTCGTCACCGACATAGGTGATGCGGTTGCCGGTGACGACGACGGCAGAGGCCCAGCTGCGCGCGGCATCGCCGGTGTAGACCGCCCCATTGACGAACACGAGATCCCCGTACGGGTGAGCAGGCTTGCCCTGCGCCAGCGCGGCCACCGCCGCCAGGAGCAGCAGCGCGCCGAGCACTCCACGCAGTCGCATGAGATCGATCATGCCACGCGCTACTGACCACCCATGCTGTACGACACGCGCAAGCCGATGGTGCGCGGCCGGTTCGTGACGGTCACCAGCGGACCGTTGTCCGGGTTGATATACAACTCGGCGCGGGTGTCGGAGAGGTTCTCGCCGTAGAGTTCGACGCCCCATTGCGCATGGGTGAAGCCCATGGCCGCATCCCAGGTGCTGTAGGCCTTCTGGTTGTAGTCAAAGGGCTTGATCACGGACGCCTTGGAGTGGGCCGTGTGCTGCGCAGCGGCCTGTACGTAGGCATTGAAGCCGCGCACGTCGAACTCATAGCGAGCCCGCACGTTACCCTGGAACGGCGGCGACTGCGCCAGACGGCTGCCCTTGCCTGCGGTGAGGTACAGGTCGACCGGTTGCCCGTCGTTGCCGAGCACGATGGGCTGGTTCATCTGTTCACTGCTGTTCCACGAGGCCGAGGCCCACAGCGTCAGCCCCTCGGTCGCCTTGAAGACGATCTCCTCTTCCGTGCCGCGCACGCGGTAATCGGGGCCGTTGCTGGTGAAGACGAGGTTGCCGTAGATGCTCGGGTCGAACTGCGTGATCAGCACGCGCTTCCAGTCTTCCTGGTAGATCGCGCCGTTGAACAGCAGCCGGCCGTCGAGCCAGGTGGTCTTCCAGCCGATCTCCTTGTTGACGAGATCGTCGCTGTCGAAGAACAGCGGCACCTCCCAGCGACCCTTGATCGGCGAGGTATCGGGCACGATGCCCTGTCCCCGGTTGAATCCGCCGGGACGGAAACCCTCCGAGTAGGTTGCGTAGACCATCGCCGCGTCGGTGACCTTCCACGTCAGGTTGAACTTCGTGGTGTTGCCGGAGAAATCCTTCTGCAGCTTCAGGGCATCGAGGTTCTTGCTGAACGGCGCCTCGGTGCAGTCCACCACCCAGCGGCAGCCGTACCCCGAGTTGGCCGAGCCCTTCTCGTAGGTATCCATGTTGTAGAAACGGATGCCCGCGGTGAACGTCAGGCGCTCGGGCAGGATGTCGTAGGAGACCTCGCCGAACACGGCCTGCTGCTTGTAGCCACGGGTGATGTCGTTGAAGAACGCGTTGCCATCCGGTCGGCGTCGCGGATCGAACTGCGTGGTCCCGGGCACCGGCTTTTGACCGAAGAAGCCCGCATCGCCGTTGCCGAAGATGAAATTCGCCGAGTCTTCGATCTTGAAGTCCTCGTAGAAGATGCCACCGATCGCACGCAGCCGTTTATCCGAGGGCGTGCTCACGCGTATTTCGTGACTCTGGTGGCGGTTCTCCTGTATGTCGCGCCACACGGCACTCGGCGAACCACAGTACGGCGCGGTCTCGGGGCCCGCGGGATTGGAGAAATACGGGCCGCCGGCGCACTGATAGTACGGGCCATAAAACGAATTGGCGTAGGAGGTGTAGTCGGTGACGCCGTCGAGCTTGCGCACCAGATAACCACCGGTATAGACCACATCGAGCGCGGCCAACCGCCCGTTCACCGTCCACGCCGTGTTGTTGAACTTGTCGTCGAGCCGGGTCTGGTTGTACTGCGCGATCTTGAGATCGCCGAGTTCCGGATCGAAGCCGAACACACCATCGGCGCGCAGCTTCTGGTAGCTGTGCTGCACCGAGAGCTTCCAATCGTCATTGAACTGGTAGACGCCGCTGATGCGTGCACCCTGATACTTGACCGGGTTGTAGGCATCATCGACCAGCCGGTCATTCGACAGGGTGTTGACGCCCTCCGGCAGCACGCCGCCGAAGTAATACTGGATGCCAGAGCCGTCGGCCGTGCGCTGGAAGGTCGAACGCACGTTGTGGATGTAGCCACCACGCTCGTCGTTGTAGACGACGAGGCGCGCGGCAAGTTTGTCATCGATGATCGGGATGTTGACCCACGCCTCGACTTTGTTGCTCGGATCACCGTGCGAGGTCGTCTCGTAGGCGGCTTTGACGCCGAAGTCGAAATCGTTGAAACGCGGCTTGTTGGTGATGTAGCGGATGGCGCCCGCCTGCGCGCCTGCGCCGTACAGCGTGCCCTGCGGTCCCTCGAGCACTTCGATGCGCTCGAGATCCGCGGCGTACACATCGAGGTTGCGCCCCGGTAGTTGCACGGACTGATCGTCGAGATAGACCGCAACGTTCGGGAATGGTCCGGTTCCGCCCGAGACCTGATTGGCGTCGGTCACGGCCGCAAGGCCACGCATGTAGATCTGATTCTGGCCCGGACCTTGGCCCGCCGCCGTCACGTTCGGCAGGAAACGCAGATACTGCTCGAAGGTCTGTATGTTGAGGTGATCGAGCGTCTCGCCGGTCAGCGCCTGAATCGCGATCGGCACGTCCTGCAGACTTTCTGAGCGACGCGTGGCGGTGACCACCACCTCTTCGATCTGCCCACTGGCGGCCGACGTCTTGTCAGCGGCCGCAGCGGTGACGCCGTGAGAGGCAAGAATCGCCATGATGGCGCAGGACAACGACGAATTGCGTGGCATTGAGTCCCCCAATGGCACGAAACCATAGCACTCGGCTCCGTGCACTCTTCTCCGACGGACGCTAACCGAATCGCTCGAGGCATGCAATGCGCTCGCTCGTTGGGGCCGCCCGGACCGCGACCGACCCGGGCCTGATCCCGCGTCGACCCCGTCTCACTAACTGCACGATGCTGATCGCCCGATCCCGCGCCGGCGTGCAGCGCTGTCGCCGCGGCCGCGGTCGTGCGTTAGCATCGGTCCGCCTGTCGCACAGTCTTTCGTGGTCCTGAAAACAACAATGTCATTGCAGATCCAGCCTCTCGACCTGCTGCTGCTCGTACTCTATTTGGGGGGTACGGTCTGGCTCGGCGTGTGGCTCGGCCGCGGTCAGCAGTCGACGCGCGACTATCTGCTCGGCAACCACAGCCTGCCGTGGTGGGCCCTGTTGATCTCGATCGTCGCCACCGAGACCAGCACTGCCACGTTTCTCAGCGTGCCCGGTATTGCCTATGGCAATGGGTTGCCCGGCACGACCGGCGATCTGCGTTTCCTGCAATTGCCACTCGGCTACATCGTCGGGCGCAGTATCGCCGCGTATCTGCTCTTGCCGTTGTATTTCCAGCGCGAGATGTTCACCGCCTACGACGTGTTGCGGGTACGGTCGGGACCCGCCGTGCGCACACTCGCGAGTGGTCTGTTTCTCGTGACGCGCACACTGGCCGACGGATTGCGGCTGTACCTGACGGCCCTGGTGGTGCAGGTGATCTGTGGCTGGCCACTGCCGGCCTGCGTACTGCTGGTGGGCCTGACGACCCTGATCTACACGGCGGTGGGCGGGATGCGCGCCGTGGTCTGGACCGATGTCATCCAGTTCTTCGTCTACGTCGCAGGTGCGCTCGCAGCCGCGGTCGTGTTGAGCCACTCGCTGACCGGCGCCACGGGACAGGGTACCGGCTTGCAGACGGTGCTCGCTCAGGCCGCCGCCGAGGGCCGCCTGCGGCTGTTCGACTTCAGTGTCGATCTCAGTAACCCCTTCACGTTCTGGGCCGGGGTGATCGGAGGCGCCGTGCTGTCGGTCGGCAGCCACGGCGTTGACCAGTTGATCGTGCAACGCTATCTCAGTGCGCGCAGCCTCGCCGATGCACGCAAGGCATTGCTCATCAGCGGCCCGTTGGTGCTGCTGCAGTTTGCGCTGTTTCTGGTAATCGGCCTCGGCCTGCACGACTACTATCTGCAGCATCCACCGGCGAGCCCATTCACACGCAGCGATGCGGTGTTCGTCGACTTCATCGTGCACCACTTACCGACCGGCCTCGTGGGCCTGGTGCTCGGCGGTACGCTCGCGGCTGCCATGTCGACCCTGTCGAGCTCGCTCAATGCCTCTGCCTCTGCACTGCTGACCGATTTCATCCTGCCCGTCACCGGTGGCTCGGCCGACGATCCGCGGGCGCTGCGCATGGCGCGGGCCGCGACGATCTTGTTCGCCGCGTTGCAGATCGCGGTCGGCGTGAGCGGACTCGGCGGTGCCAATGCGGTCGTCAGCAGCGTCCTGAGCGTGGCGACGGTCACGACGGGCGTGATTCTCGGCTTGTTTCTGCTCGCGCTCTCGCCGCGGCGTCATCCCGCCGCATCGCTGCTGGGGTTGGTGGCGGGCATCGCGGCAACGATGGTCGTGGTCTTCGGCTTGCCCCTGCTCGACATCAGGCTGGCATGGCCGTGGTATGGCGTCGTGAGCTGCGGCGTGACTAGTGCCGTCGGTGCACTCGCCGCTCGACTCATCACCGTCGGCACCCGCGACGAGCGGGCCCGCGGCGACCGAACTGGCCCCGTCTGAACCAGTGCCACGACTGCCCCCGATGAACGACGGGACTGCGGTTGTGACGGATGCAATCCGCGGGCGCTTTGGGACAGAATGGGCTCATGTACGAGCGTCACAGTGAACCGTTGCTGCCGATGGCCCATTTCCTGCGCCGTGTGTCGCGTCACACCCTCACCTGCGTCGGCATCATCCTCGGATCGCTTCTGATCGGCACGCTGGGCTATCACTGGCTGGAGCATCTGCCATGGCTCGATGCCATGCTCAATGCGGCCATGATCCTGACCGGCATGGGACCTGCAGCTGCCCTGAGCAGTCCGGCGGCCAAGATTTTCGCGACGCTCTACGCGCTGTACAGCAGTCTGATCTTCGTTGCGGTCACCGCCGTCCTGCTTGCACCCTTCGCGCATCGCCTGCTGCACAGCCTGAACGCCACCCAGGACTGAGTGCCGTGAACCCACAGCACCGAAGCTGGTTCCCATGGCTGCTGGGACTGGCGACGCTCGCGGCCGTGGTGGTGGTCAGCCTTCATCTGACCGAAGAACGGGAGCTGGTTGCTCTGGCCGAGCAGGCCGAACCGCGCTGGCTGATGCTGGCATTGGTACTGCAGGCACTGACCTACCTCGCGCAGTCCGGCGTCTGGCGTACGGTGCTGCGCCGCGCGGGCACGTCGCTGCCCTGGCCGGACGCCTATCGACTCAGCCTCGCCAAGCTGTTCGTCGATCAGGCCCTGCCCACCGTTGGCGTCAGCGGCACGCTGGTCGTGGTCGAGGCGCTGCAACAGCGTGCGGTGGCGCGGCGCGCAGTGATGTCCGTGATCGCGGTCGACATCCTGTCCTTCTACCTGACCTACGCCGCCGGCCTGGTATTGGCCCTGCTGGTGCTCGCGCGACTGCACGAGGTGACATGGCCGCTCCTCATCGCCGCCGCGCTGCTGCTGGTGTTCGCCTCGACCGTGATCGCAAGCGTCTGGCGGCTACCAGGCCGCACGGGAGGCATGAGCGCAGGGCAGACCGCAGCACCCACTGGAATCCGACGCGCGGCAGCCATGATTCGTGATGCCGATCCCGCCACAGTCCATGACAGAGCGCTGCTGATCCGCGCAATCGCGCTGCATGCGACGATCATCATGCTCGATGCGGCGACGCTCTGGACCTTGTTGCGTGCCGTTGGCTATCCGACCGGGTTCGCCGCGGTATTCGCGTCGTTCATGGTCGCCTCGCTGCTGCGCTCGGTGGGATTCATGCCGGGAGGACTCGGTACGTTCGAAGCGGGCGCGGTCACTGCGCTGCGGCTCGCTGGCGTGCCGGTCGCGGCCGGGCTGGCGGCCACCTTGCTGTTTCGCGGCTTGAGTTTTTGGCTGCCGATGCTGCCGGGGCTGATTTTTTCACGCAGCCTCACGCATCACCCTCGGCCAGCGCAACAGACCGCGAAATAACCAACGCCACAAACCGCGAAAAAATAAAAAGGGCGATGCAACCTGTTGGCCGCATCGCCCTCCAGTGCGACATCCAGTCGCTACCGTCACTGCTCTTATAGCAAGGGTTACTTGCGCGGGTAGGCTCCCGTCATGACGTAGTGGGCAGCGTCGTTTTGCACACCCACGCGCAGCACGCGCGGCTCGGTGGTGCGATCCATCATGCCGAGTCCAACGGCAGTCGTGCCGTTGAGGAACGCGTACTGACCCGTGCAGCTGGAGAAGCTGTAGCTGATGTCATAGGCGTTGTAGGTCGCGCTGATGATCTTCACCAAGCCGTTGACCACGCAACCGGTCGACGGGCTCTGACTGAAGATCGTGCCGTCCTTGTTGATGTTGATGATCGACTTGTCGGCCGTGTTGGTGTAGTTGCCGGAGATGTCTGCCAACGAGGAGCCGTTGTTGTACATCTTGTCGTAGGCGAACGTCGCACTGCCGATCGGCACTGCCGTCCCGGCGGCCGTCGTGAAGCTCATGTTGGCACTGATCGTCTTGCGCGAGACGACCGTTCCGCTGACGGTGCCCGTGCCGTAGTTGCTGCCGTCAGGGTAGGTCGAACCGACCGGGAGCGCACCCAGATAGGTGCCGGCCAGGTCGTTCCCGACGGTGTGGAAGGTACCGTAGTACTGGCTGCCGTCGTCGCGGAGGAAGGCGAAATTGCCGGTCTCGGTCACGATGCCGATCAGCTTGCCGCCCGTCGAGGGATCGGTGCCACGCCAGATGCCGCCCGCGATGGCGTTGCCATTGCTGATGCTCACCTGGACGGTGGCCATTGCCGTACCGCCAAGACCCGAACAACTGAGCGAATAGGAACTGTCGGCCGAGACCGTGACCGTCTCACGACCACCGGTCTTCTTCGTGCCGGTCCAGCCGCCCGAGGCGCGGCATGACGTCGAGTTGGAACTGGACCAATTCAGCGTCACCGTTCCGCCAGCGGCCACCTGCGAGGCCGAGGCGCCGAGCGTGACGGTCGGTGCCGGTTTCGGCTTCGACTTCTGCGCGACGGGTGCGGCATAAGCAGCGCTGCCGAGACACATCAGTGCGATCGGTGCGGCCAGAGCGATGTTTCTTTTTGTTGTCATGATCATTCCTTCGACCGAAACATGTTTGAGCGCGGATCGCGCCTTGGGCCGTATTA
>Ga0114973_10001368_pt1 | contig 18252 bp, 20 predicted proteins | sample M_140807_MF_Meta_FD_87025 | JGI IMG/M metagenome (GOLD analysis project Ga0114973, IMG submission 87025) | Freshwater microbial communities from Lake Montjoie, Canada to study carbon cycling - M_140807_MF_MetaG | ecosystem: Environmental > Aquatic > Freshwater > Lake | place: Lake Montjoie...
AGCTATCTCACGCTCTGGCCGATGACACGACGCGAACAGCGTGGCCTCGGACAAAGCGGTCGCTGGGAAGACTTGTTCGCCACGCCCGATGCCGGATGGCGTGAGCTGTTGGGCGACGAGAAAGGCAGCCCCGAAGACTGGCGCATGCTGGCTCGTCGCGGCGGTTTTCCAACGCCGGCGCTGGAGCTCAATACGGCCTCGGAGAGACGTATCTGGTTCGACGGCTACGTTCGCACCTATCTCGAACGCGATCTGCAGGACTTGGCGGCGATCAGCGGATTACCCGACTTCCGACGGCTCATGCGGGCCGCATGTTTGCGCATGGGGCAGCTCGTCAACCAGACCGAACTCGGTCGCGATGTGGCGCTACCGCAGCCCACCGTGCACCGCTGGCTGAACCTTCTGGAAACGTCATACCTTCTCGTGCGCCTGCCGGCCTACGCGGTGAATCGCACCAAACGCCTGATCAAGGCGCCGAAAATCTATTGGGGCGATACGGGCATTGCGATGCATCTGGCCGAAGCCGAAGAGCCGACCGGTGCGCATCTGGAGAATCTTGTGCTGCACGATCTGCTGGCGTGGCGCGACGCGCGCATCGAGCACGCGGAGTTGGGCTATTGGCGCACATCCATTGGAGAAGGAGTGGATTTTGTGATCGAAGCGGGTGGCAAGCTGCTGCCGATCGAAGTGAAGTCAACGGCGCGCCCCCGACTTTCCGATGCCGCGCACCTGCGCACGTTCCGCGCAGAGTATGGCAAGAAGGCGCGCGCTGGACTGCTCCTGCACACCGGCAACACGATTGAATGGCTGGCGCCGGATGTGCTGGCCGCGCCCTGGTGGTCGGTTCTGTAAGGTGCGGACGAGCGAGAATCAATTGAGTCGTTCGGCATCTATCGTCGTCTATCGCTCCCAAGCGAGATATTGTGCCGGTGTTTCTGACGGTAACAGTGAAGTGCCCCGATTCGAAGTTGTCAGGTTTCAAAGGCTTGCCCGCACCGGGGACGATTGAGTGGGAGTAGGGTCGGCGCTTGGAAGCGCCAGATGAATGAGTTTATGCTGCGCCGTCCACGGCAGGATTGACCCCATGCGTCGCAGAGATTTCCTTTCGCTGCTCGCCGCCTCCTCGGCGTGCAGCTTGCTGCCGAAGCGTGTGCGTGCTGCCGCTGGCTCCCGCCCGCACGTCGTGGTGATTGGTGCCGGTACAGTCGGCGCGTCCTGCGCCTGGCACCTTGCCTTGCGCGGAGTCAAGGTTACTGTGCTGGAGGCCAGTGGTCCCGCGGCGCAGGCCTCGGGTCACACTTTCGGGTGGCTGAACGCCGGCGACGGCTTGCAGCCGCTCGGTTACCATGTGCTGCGGACACTGGCACTGGGTGAACACCGCCGGCTCGCGGCGCAGTTGCCGATGCCAGTCCGCTGGAACGGCAGCCTCGAGTGGCGCGATGCTGCGCACGGCGCCGATACGCTTGCGGCCGAGGTGTTGCGCATGCGCGAGCGCGGTACCGAGATGCACTTGCTGGACGCGGCCGGTGCCGTGGCGATACAGCCGGGACTGCAGCTCGCCGCAAACGTGGAACTCGCGTGGGCCGCGCACGACGGCGCGCTCGATGGACCGGCAGCCACGCGATTGCTGTTCGAACGCGCGCAGTCGCTCGGCGCCGAGGTCAGGATTCCGGTGCGGGTGAATGCACTCGAATCGCAGCGCGGTGGCGGGGTTCGCATCAAGACCGGTGGCGATACGCTGAGCGCCGATCGCGTCGTCATTGCGGCGGGCACTGGTGCTACTGCACTCGCCGAGACGGCGGGCTTTGCGTTGCCGCAGAAGACCAAGGCGGGCATCATCGCGCTCACGGAGCCCATGGCACCGCTGCTGCGCACCGTGCTCTACGGTCCCGACGTGCATCTGCTGCAACGCAGCGATGGACGCATCTTGCTTGGCGAGAGAGACGGTCCGCCCGCGGGCCCCGCTCATGCGGGACGTCTCGCCGGCGAGCCCAACGCCTTCCCGGATCCCGCCATCGCACGACAGCAGGGCGAGCGGCTCGTCGCACGTGCGAGTCGTCATCTGCCGGCGATTGCCGCGGCGAAGATCGCGGATGCCGGAATCGGCTGGCGGCCCATGCCGGCGGATGGGCTGCCCGCCATCGGGTTTGCACCCGGCTCCACGGCGGTCTACACCGCCGTGATGCACAGCGGCGCGACGCTCTCCGCGCTCGTCGGACGCCTCGCGGCCATCGAGATCCTCGACGAGACGCCGGTGGAACTGCTTGCGGATTTCCGGCCGGGGCGCTTCGCATCGGCCTGAGCGCGGGGTCGCGCCGCTTTTCAAGGCCTTCGCTTCCATGCCGGGGTCGCTCGAGAAAGTCAGCCTGCGCATCGTCAACGAAATCGCCGTCGTTCGGGAAGCGCTCGACGTCCACCACGAGGCGGCTGACCGGTGATCGGACGATCGCGGCATCCGAGGAAGGATCCGCGAAGAGCGCCAGCGTCCGGTGATCCGTCATGCGGGCCGGCGCGCGCCCGAGCTCGACATCGTCTAACAGGAACTGCGGGCGCACGGCCACCGGCACGGTCGTCGAGTCGTGCGGCACGTGCAGGACGACCCAGGGCAGCCTGCACACGGCTGCCGCGCCGATCGAGGTTGAGGCTGCGCCTGCTGAACTCAGCCCTCTGCATCGTCGTCATCCTCCTGTTCAGGAAAGTGCTCGATCACCCGGTGTTGGCACAGTTGGCCGAAGTCGGGGTAGAACTCGGACGTCGCGGAGAAGAAGCCCAGGCTTCCTTCGAGGTCGTCGTCGAAGTTCATCTCGAGCACCTCGAGAAGTGGCCATGCTCCGAGGAAGAAGTCCGTGAACTCACCAAGCGTCATGGGCCTGTCGGTGCGTGTTTCCGTTTCCCCTTGCAGCGTCTCGCCCTCGTACTCGTCGACCACCCGGTAATGAATGGCGCCATCGACTGGTCGTGCGTAGACGCACGTGACGTCGTAGGTGGTCGATTCGATGCTGATGCGAGCGATTTCCACCTCGCCGTCTTCGGTGTCCGGCAGGTAGTTGCCACCCATGAACATCGGGTGGGAGAACTCAAGGGCCTTCCGATCGGCGAGCGATATGCCCTCGTCTGTCAGAAGCGAGCGCACCTCCGCGTGCCGGCCAGCATCGAACAGGGCCTGCAGGTTCTTGCGCAGCACCGCGCCCTTGACCTTAGACAGCAGGTACCGCTCCAGCTTCTGCGGCCGGAAGTAGGTGTCCGGCCGGTAGTTCAAATCGATCTCGCCGCTCATGACCGTGCTCCCCATGTGGCATTGTTCTCCGACGGCAGGTCGAGATCGTCCCGACCGAAGTGCTCGTAGGCTGCCGTCGGGTAGTAGATCGCGCGCTGGAGTTCCAGGCACCGGACGATCCCTGCCGGCGTGAGGTCGAATTCCCTGCGCAGCGCATCGGATATGCGGTCGACCAACTTGTCGGGATGGCTCTCGGAGACTGACCCCGAGGAGAACAGACCATTGCAAATAGACATCACTCACTCCTCTTTAGCCGCTTTGACGATGTGTCGGGGGCGGCAAGCTGGATCAAATCCCCCCGGTCTTTCGCTCGGAAGCGGGCTGACCACGCCCTGTGGATCACTTCAGCAAGATCAGTTTCGGCACCGCGTCGGCACCGCTCCAGACGAAGCCGTTCTGCTCCAGCCTCGCGCAGAGGGTCTTGGCCGCCTCCAGCGTCAGGCCGAAGACCAGGAAGCTCGGCTCTCCGGCCCAGCCGTTGGACGGATGTTGGCCAACCCCCTCGGCAAACGACAGGCTGCGCGAACGCAGCTCCGTGGCCAGATTTCTTTGCCGGAGTTCGTTCTCGACGTCGGTCAGCTCGGCGCTGTAAGGGTTGCAGGCCGTGATGAAGGCGCTGCAATCTGCCCGATGCAGGCGGTGAGCGAACTCCAGCACCGGATTGGGCTGGTCGATGAGCAGCGTGAGTTCGAGCCCTGGCACCTTGTAGTGGGTCTCGCGGTAGGCCTGGGTCAGGCGCGGCGGGAGCGTCGAGTCAGACAACAAAAAACCCTCCGTTTCACGGGAGGGCCGACGCTTACCCGCTTGGTTGCCCCGTCAGGGACCACATCCGCTTTCGCGAACCACCTTGCCCGGGTGGGCAGGTTGGCGTGGGCGTCGGCCCATCTCAGGATGTACACGCTATTTTAACCACAGCACTGCGCAGGTCAACAGGCAGTGGCCGCTATGCCCTATACGAGGCCGACGCTCGCCAGTTACCGCACGGCAACGTAGATCGCGAGCGCGATCAGCGGCGTCCAGATCAAGCCGCGCCGGGGCGTGCCGCGGCGGTGCTCGCTGCCCGAGGGTTCGCTACCGTCGCGCTCAGACTCGTCCGTCAACGTCTGCCGGTAGGACAGCCCCGTGCCGGGCGCGCCCACCGTACCCGTGACCTTCTCGCGACGAACGTTCATCGATGGTCCAGGCCCACCAACCGTCCAGGACGTTCCGGACTTGCTCAGATTGAGGGTTAACCCTTTGAAGATGCGGATGCGCTTCTGAAATCGGAACCCCATGGCTGACCTCCCCGTAACGCACGTGTAGCTCGGGCTAGGCTCACCCAGTGAGCCTGCGGCGGCGGAAACTTAAGTAGACTGCGCTTCTGGTGTGACAACGTTGCTTTATTTTGCATTTCATTCCACCGTTTCGGCAGGAGCCTTGGCCACTCGATCGCCCAAGACCGACATCCTGATGATCAAGGAGGTCGCGAGTACCTGAGGTCACAGAGCGGGCCATCTACCGTCTCGCAGCCGCCAAGAAGATCCCGGCCTTCAAGGTCGGCGGGAGTTAGAGGTTTTCGAGGGCGGATATTGGTCGCTGGATCCAGCAGCAAACATCGGCGGAGATGTCCCGTTCGCTGTTGAACCTCGAGCGGTGACCCCTCCTTGATCGACATGCCCACCCACTCCGGGATATCGTCCTCAAGTACAATTTCTGCATAAAGGAATGAGGGGGCCGCCTTGGTAACCACTGGCGAACGGGTCGCCCTAGGTGCGTTTGTCGTTGTCGAAGAACCGCTGATCTTGTCGGGCGGAAATGTCCGCCCCGAGGTTTTCACCGGAGCAATGGGTCGCAATCGACAAATTAAATGACGCGGTCCACATCGCTGTCTATAACAATCGGGGGGGCAATGGCAGGCATGGAAATTCTGAAGCCGGTGGTAGCACTGGCAATCTGGACGATGGTGATGTGGGTGTGGATGTATGCAACCCGCATCCCGGCGATCACAGCGTTGCCCAAGTCTGATGATCCGAATGCCGATGTGGGCTGGACTGGCGCGAAGCTCGAAGGACTGCTCAAGCCGAGTATCCAATGGAAAGCGCATAATTACAACCACCTGCACGAAGCGCCTACAGTGTTCTATGCGGTGGCGCTAGTGCTGGCCCTGATCGGCCAAGGCGACGGTATCAATCTGACGATCGCATGGGTCTACGTGGGCTTGCGGGTTGCCCACTCGATCTTCCAGTCGACCGTTAACAAAGTGACGCCTCGTTTTGTTCTGTTCGCACTGTCTAGCTTCGCGCTGATGATGCTCGTCACGCACGCTGCGATTGCGGTGTTCAGGCTCTGACGAATCAGCAGTGCCAATTGGGCGTGCCGCACGATAATGCGTTGCAGGCCCGATTTCGGACAGTAAACGGTCTCAGGTAACGCTCGTAATCACGCGGGCGGGTCGATGCGCGTGCCCCATGGGCCCGCATGCGTATGTTCGTGCATCCATGCCCCTCGCGATCGCGGCGCCGATGGCCTTCATGCAGTTCGCACCTTGCTGGTGGCGGGAGGGCTGCTGGTCATTGGTTCCTGACTAGATTTCCGGCGGCGGTTCCTGACACCGAACTCTGCTGAGTTGGACAACGACTGGCTTCTGGATCAGTCCCTCAAATGTCGCCGTGCAGCGGGCGGATCGTGATGATCTCCTGGGACGCTCGTGCCGAGAGAAAGAGTGCGTCGATCATGGGCTGCGCCACATCTTCGGCGGCCATCATGCGTGCGACCTGCTCCGGGTCCAGCTTGCCCCACATCGGCGTGTAGGCCGCGCCCGGGCGCACTTCGAGGATGCGGATGTCGTCCTGCCGTGCGTAGAGTTTCATCACGTCCAGTAGGCCGCGCTGGGCGTATTTGCTGAGGCAATACGTCGAGCTCTGCATGAACGGTTGTTCCGCCGCGATGGAGGTGACGACCTGAATCTGGCCGCGCATTCCGTCCTGCGGCGCCTGCGCCTTCATGACCGCATATGCCCTCTGCAGCAGCAGGAAGGTTGCGGTGACGTTGGTCTTGAGCGTGAACTCCAAGTCCTCGGGCGTCTGCTCGAGGAAATCCTTGAACCGGCCAACGCCGGCGCAGTGGATCAGCGCGTCGATGCGACCGTAGCGCATGAGACAGGCCTCGAGCGGCTGCAGCGGCGCTTGCGCAAGGTCACCGGCTGCAATGTCGCATTCGACAGACCCACTGTTCAGGTTCGCCGCCAGCGCCTCGAGGTCGGAGTGCGTACGGGCGGAGAGCACCAGTTTCAACACCGACCCGGTCTGCCGTGCTCGCGCCGCCAAGCCCTCCGCCACGGCTCGGCCGATCCCCTTCCCCGCGCCGGTGACGAGTATGACGGACGGAGAACATTGCTTTTCTGGCATGGCAGGCCTCTGCTACGATGAAACGGTGCTTGAATCCTACGAAATTCGCGTCCGAAAAGATGCGCTGAAATTCGCCGCCAGTCACATGACGGTGTTCCCGGACGGCACGAAAGAGGCCCTGCACGGGCACAACTACGTCCCGAGCGTCACAGTGAAGGTGCGCGACGCCGCGTTCGAGGCCACCCTCCCGTTCTCGCGCCTCAAGGCGGGTATGAGAAAGATTGCACTCGCCTGGGACGAGAAGGTGCTGGTCGCCACCCGCAACCCGTTCTACCAGTTCGTCCGGCTCGACGCGGTGGAGCTCGAGTTCCGGCTCTGTGGCAAACGCTATGTGCTGCCGGCAGACGAGGTCGTGCTGCTCGACACCGACAACATCTCGTGTGAGACGCTCGCGCGTCGCTATTTCGAGCTGCTTCAGACGGAACTCGGGTCCGTACTCGATTCCGAAAACATCCTGTCCGTCTCCGTACTGGTCGAGGAGACTCCGGGTCAGGGCGCGGCCTACCAGCGGGACCGGGGCTGAGTTTCTCCGGCTCTACGGCGTCTTGATTTTCATCGCACGCTGCTCTTAGAGCTAGACTCGCGCCATGATGACGATGAGTCGATTTCTTTTTGCGTTCCCGTGTGCAGTGCTCATGGGCTTCGCAATCCAGCGCGGCAGCACTTGTCTCGTTGCAGGTGTGCAGGAATGGGTAGAGCGACGTGATCCGCGTCGGTTGCGCGCTCTGGCCGAAGGGGCTGCCTGGTGTGGTGCGCTCTTGACCTTGGTCTCCTACGTCAATGGCACAACCTTTGCCGGGGCGCACGCAGTCACCGGGTGGACGCTGCTGGGCGGTGCGCTGCTGGGGCTGGGCGCGTGGGTGAACGGAGCCTGCGTGTTCGGGTCCGTTGCGGCCATCGGCGCCGGCGACGCGTCCTATCTGGCATTTCCAGTGGGCCTCGCGACAGGGTCGGCTGCGATTCAACAAGCGATGACTGTCCTTGGGCCCGCATCCGCCAGTGCATTCATGCCCCTCGAAATCGCTGCACCGGTTGCCTTCAGGCATTTGGCGCCTTACTGGTTGCTCGTGGCGGGAGGCCTGCTGGTTGTTGGTCCATGGCGAAATCTGCGGCGGAGAGTCCTCGCACCGCAGGGTGCCGCAGCCGTGCCGGAAGATGCCGGCGAATGGTCGGCACGGTCGGGCGTCATTCTCGCTTGTTTGGCCTCGGCGGCGATGACGCTGGGTTTCGGTCGGTGGGTCTACTCCGATGCGATTGCCAGTTGGGTGCGCGGCGAGACTGCGCTCTCGGATGCGCGCTTCCTGCTGTTTCCGGTGCTGTTGATGGGCGCGCTGCTGGGGGGATGGACTCGCGGCAAGTTCCGACCGCGCCCTCCACGGTTTGCCGTGGTCTGGCGGTGTCTGCTCGGCGGGGCATTGATGGCCATGGGTGCGCGCCTCGTTCCCGGTGCAAACGATGGCATGTTGCTTTTCGGCCTGCCCACACTCGCGCCCGAAGCGCTTGTCGGGTTGGCGGCTATGGTGGTTACGGTGACTGCCCTGATGGCAGGCATCAGGCGCCTGCGCGCTGGCTAAGGTTGCCGAGTTCCCAGTGACGCATCTTGCATCACGGGGCAGTGATCCTGAACACCACATTTGTCTTGGGTGGCTCGCCGAAGTAGGCCACTTCCTCTTCCCCGACGAGTTCGGCGCCCAGACGCTCCATGGCGATGCGCGAGCGCATGTTCCGGGCGCCCACATGAAAGATCACATTCCTCACATGACGGAAGGCGTGGTCGAGCATGAGTCGCTTCACGCGGTGGTTGGTGCCGGTGCCCCATTGGTCCCGGGAAAAGAAGGTATAGCCGATCTTGACCTCGCTCGCTGCGGGGTCGTGGTCATAGAAACGGGTGCAGCCGATGGCCTTGCCGTTGGCCCTGTTGCGGATCATGAAGGCGCCGCCCGATGCGAGAGCCCCATCGAAATACGTGCGGAAGATCTCGCGTTTCCAGCGGTCCGGATTGGGGTGCTGCGCCCAGATCAACGGGTCGGAGGACACGGTCAGAAGCTCCTCGAACTCCTCCGGCCGAAGTGGCGTGAGGATCACGTGGTCGTCTTGGAGAACGGGTTGGCGGTTCATGGCTCGAAAAATAAGATACGTGGAATTCGGCAGGATGCATTTGATCCGCCTCCCGTCATCTCAAGAACGCTCATACGTTCGTCAGGCATGGACTTGCTTGAATATAAACAGGGTTAAAGAGTTCTCGCGTAGGATCAAGAGCGGTCTACCCTCATGCCGGATTCAATCCGGCGCAGTTTCGCGTCTCACCTCCGGCACCGGAACGCTGAACTGCGCGCTGGCTTCCTGTGGCACGCCGGGCTCTATCGCGTAGTAGTCCCCTTTGTCTGCCACGCAGATATGCACAGCGGTTTGCAGGCCGGTGTCGCCGTCCAGTGTGCCCGGCGTAATGGACGTGTACGGCGCCGTATCCTTCTGCCAGAACAACACGCTGCCACACTCCTGACAGAACCCGCGCCGTGCAATGTCACTGGAGCGGTACCACTTCAGGCCATCGGTACGTGTCATCAGCAGGTGTTCGCGCAGACAACCCGTGGCCGCCAGAAAGTGGCCGGTTTGCTTGCGGCACTGCGTGCAGTGGCACGCCACTACCGGCCGCAACGGCCCGTGCACTTCGTAACGTACTGCTCCGCACAGGCACCCACCAGTCTTCATCTGCACACCTGTCTCCATTGCGGTGACCCCGTCACGATACCGCGCGGCGCTCGCCTCGGCGAGGGGCACTGTTTGCCTTTGTATTTCAGTTTGATAACCGGTTCTTCCTGCTATGGAATACTACAAGAACGAACTTCGTTGCGCCGAAGTGGAACTCGGCTGGCCTCGTTGCCTGCGGCATTTCATCAGCGCGCTTTTCATTTCCAAAATGGGTAACTTGTCCGTACCTCGTCCGCAAAGAAGCCAGGAGTCCCAGACATGCGTTTTACAGGACAGCGGCTCAGGCAAGTATGCGCGGTCGCGTGCTTCGGATTGCCGATGAGCGTTCAGGGTCTGGCGAGCGCTGCTGCTCCCGCAGCAACACAGCGTCCAACGCTGGCGGTGTATACGTCGGCCAAGGATGTGATGCCGCGTCTGGCGCTAAGCGCTGCCCCCGTACTGACAGAGGCGGACCCTGTGCCCGAAACGGAGGTGTTGGTTCACGTCAACAGTGGACACCGTTTCCAGACGGTCCTCGGCATCGGCGGCGCCATCACCGATGCGGTAGCCGAAGTGTTCGACTTGCTGCCGCCGCAGAGCCAGGCGGAATTCTTGCGGGCGTATTTCGATCCGCAAGCAGGTCTCGGCTACAGTTTGGTGCGCACCACCATCCACAGTTCGGATTTCAGCAGTGGCAGCTATACCTATGTCGCGGAAGGCGATCTGTCGCTGGCGAGTTTCGATATCGGGCACGACCGCGTGCATCGGCTGCCGATGGTCAAACGCGCACTTGCGACGGCAGGCGGCGGACTTACCATTTATGCGAGCCCTTGGAGCGCGCCAGCGTTCATGAAGGACAACGCCAGCATGTTGCAGGGTGGCAAGCTTCGACCGGAGTCGGCGGATGCGTGGGCGCGCTATATCGCGAAGTTCATTCACGCCTGGGAAGCGGCAGGCGTACCGCTGTGGGGCATCAGCGTGCAGAACGAACCGCTGGCTCGCCAGACTTGGGAGTCGATGATCTTCAGCGCCGAGGAGGAGCGCGATTTTTTGAAAAATCATCTGGGTCCGGTACTGCAACGAGAGGGCTTGGCGGACCGTAAGATCATCGTCTGGGACCACAATCGTGATCTGATCGCGCAACGTGCCGATGTGATCCTTGCCGATCCGCAGGCGGCCCGCTATGTCTGGGGCGTGGGTTACCACTGGTACGAAACCTGGGCGGGTGGTGAGCCCATGGTACGCAATGTGATCGCTACGCAAGCCGCGTGGCCCACGGTCAACGTCCTGCTGACAGAGGCGGCCATCGAACGCTTCGACAAGGCACGGCTGCAGGACTGGAGCCATGGTGAACGCTACGGGAATGCGCTGGTGCAGGATTTCAATGCCGGGGCGGTAGGCTGGACCGATTGGAACATCCTGCTGGATGAGCGGGGTGGTCCCAATCACGTCGGCAACTACTGCTTTGCTCCGGTGCACGCTGATACGAGCACCGGCCAGTTGTACTACACGCCCTCTTTTTTCTTCCTGGGCCATTTTTCGAAGTTCGTCCGACCGGGCGCGCGGCGGGTCAGTGCAACCACGAATCGCAGCGCACTACAGACCACGGCCTTTCTGAACACCGACGGCCGTATCGTGACCATCGTGCTCAACACCAGTGACTCACCGTTCAGCTATCGTCTGCAACTCGACGAGGAGCAAGCCGTGATAACCATTCCGGCGCATGCCATCCAGACAGTGGTGCGGGCGCGGCTTGAACTTCCTCACCGTCGGGATAGGATAGGGTGACTGACGATCGTATGCCGTGAACGTCCCGATCGGGAGCAACTGCTGTGGCGCATGGTGATGGGGAAACGCCGGCACTGTTCAAGCGCACCGACCTCGTCCCGCGGCCGGGTCTGCCAACGGGCCGCGTCATTGTTCCGTCCGACGTCGACCCAGCTGGGCCAGCGTTCTTCGAATGGGAGCTTCGCGGCGAGTCTTGGAGCGATGAGCACCCGCATGACGAGTACGTGTTCGTGCTCGAGGGGTCGCTCCGGATTTGCGCTGGCGGCCACGAGGTGAGCGCGGCTCAAGGGGACCTCGTTAGGGTGCCGGCCGGTAGCCGCGGTGCCTATGCGGCGCAATCATTTGCCCGCCTGTTGAGTGTCTATGGGCCGCGCCCGGCTGGGCATCACGATAGTCGCGGAAATCTCACGCAGCTCGATCCGGCCTGTGCGGGCACAGGGGTCGGTACCGTTGGGGGCGGCGACCGGTTAGATCAAAATAGAAGTTAGGGGACCAGAGCGCCATGATCCAGCGAGACGTCGTTTTTTGCAGCTTCATCATCCCGATTTAGCTGGCATCGCCCTCCGCCCTTGCAGACTTGACGACCCTGCCTGCGCAGACCCAGACCGACGTGAGCGGTACATATGCGACCGATGGATCTGGCATGCGTATCAACTGGCTCGTCGGGGGCTACCAACTAGTGTCTGCGGGCGTGCTCGATCAGGAGCAGTCCGGCGGAGCGATCACGCTGGGCGTGAGCTGCGGATATGGCGGCACGGCGAACCTGAACTGCTCACAAGCAACTAGGTAGCCGCCAATCCTTCATCGATTGTTCATCGGTCCGCAAGATACGGACAGCACTTTGCTCCGAGAAATTGACTAGGAGTCCCCATGAACAATCGCCGTTTCTCCCGCCGCCAATTCGTGGCTGCAACCGCTGCCCTGACTGCTACCGTCGCCTTGCCTGGGCGCGCGAATGACCGAGGCGACCGCGGCGTGATCTTTCTGCATGGTGTTGCGAGCGGCGACCCGCTGCAGACGCGAGTCATCCTTTGGACCCGCGTCACACCGTCGGACTTGAACGCAGAATTGGAAGTGGATTGGTACGTGGCACGGGACCCTGGTCTGCGTCGTATCGTTAGCCGCGGTAACACCAAGACAGACATTCGTCGCGATTTCACCGTGAAGGTCGACGCGGAGGACTTGGAGCCGGGCCATACCTACTACTATCAATTCGCGGTGCGCGGTGTTCGCTCGCCGGTCGGCCGTACAAAGACACTTCCGGAAGGGCAGGTAGACCACGCTCGTCTAGCATTCGTTTCCTGCTCTAACCTGCCAGCCGGCCTGTTCAACGTTTACGGTCTTGTCGCCGACCGTCTGGACATCGACGCGGTCTTGCACCTCGGGGACTACATCTACGAATACGCAAACGCTACCTATGGGGATGGCGCTGCTTTCGGTCGCATCCCGATCCCAGACCGAGAGATCATCTCGTTACTCGATTATCGTCTGCGTCACGCTCAATATAAACAAGACTCGGATCTGCAGGCGGCGCATCGCCAGCATCCCTTCATCTGTGTGTGGGACGATCACGAGTCGGCAAACGACGCCTGGAGAGACGGGGCACAGAACCACAATCCTGAACTCGGCGAAGGCGAGTGGGCGGTGCGCAAGCGCGCGGCCATCCGCGCCTACTTCGAGTGGATGCCCATCCGCGAGCGTGGTGTGCAGGTCAATACTCGGATATTCCGCGACTTCCGTTTCGGTCAGTTGGCGGACCTCCTGATGCTGGACACCCGCCTGTATGGGCGAGATCGGCAGTCCGCTGTCAAGCCTATCAATGCGTCGGTCGGGTTCCCGGCCAACGATGCGATTATCAACGACCCCAGTCGAACCCTGCTCGGTTTCGATCAGGAAGCTTGGCTCGATGCCAAGTTAATTGCCTCTAAGCAGCGCGGCACAACGTGGCGCTTGCTCGGCCAACAGGTGATGATGGCGCAACTCTCCGTCAGTGGGGGCCAAACTCTCTTCAACCTCGATCAATGGGACGGTTACCGTCCAGCCCGTGAGCGTCTTTTCAGCACCCTGCGAGATAATAGCGTCGACAATTTGGTGGTGATGACCGGCGATATCCACACCTCCTGGGCAAACGAGCTGACCTCGAACCCGTGGGACCGCACCGGCAGTTACAATCCGGCCACGGGCAAGGGCGTTCTGGGCGTCGAGTTTGTCACGCCCGCCGTTTCGTCGCCGGGTTTCACCAATCCGGTAGAAGCAGCCCAGACGGCGTATTTCCTGCGCACGGTTTCACCGCACATGAAGTACATCGAGCTCTACAAGCGCGGGTACGGCCTGCTGGACATTACGCCCGAGCGCATTCAGGGGGAGATCTGGCATGTTGCCACGGTGGATGCCCCTTCTCGTAGGCAAGTGATGGCTGCGGCCTTCGTTAACGAGGCGGGCAACAACTGGTTGCAGCCTGCCTCAACGCCGAGCACGGCGAAGGTGGTACCTGACCCGGCAGCCTGATAGCGTCGGTGGGATGGCACTGCCGTACCAGCCAACGTACGGCAGGCGGAGATACTGGAGCAGTTGCCATTGGACCGCGGCCGCAGCGGTGCGAAGCGGTCGCTTTCCGCCGCTGCGAAGCCAACTGACCAGAGTACGGTTCTCCGGCAGGAGTGCTCGCGCCTGAACGTCAACAGATGACGACGCACGGGTTGCTGCCGGCCGCTGGCAACGTGTCCGTCATACTTCCTATTTACGATTCGGACCATGAATCCGTTGATGTTAGTGCGTGCCTTTTGCCCGCTCCGTTCTATCCTGAACGTGTTAGTCATCTGGGTAGCGTTGCCTAGCCTCACCGCTGCCGATCCGCTACATTCAGTGAGCGGAACGCAGGTCTGGCGGCATGAGTTCAGCGGCTGGCTGTTTCCCACCGAGGTGGCGGGCTTGCAGCGGGAGGGTTTACCGTTCCAGTTGGATGGTGGTGACAGTGCTGGCATCCGCTACTTAGGCCCTGCTGGAACTGGTCTCGCTCTTGAAATTCATATTCTGGTCGGCAACGACGCGCCAGGGCCAATGGAGGGTACACCCTTTGCGCCGGCCACTGCACCGGAGATCCATGGCACTCGGGTCATGACAAACACCGAGGGCAATGCGGTCATCTACTACCTGCTCCGATGGCAGTCCTGGACCGTAAGCATCGTGGGGCAGGCCCCGAACGGCGTCGCCAGTGCTCAAACGATTCTAGACGCTGCGGTGGAAGCTCTGCCGTGGCGCTCGCTCGGCTCGTCGGAGCGATTGCACTGATGGGCGCTGCCTCCGGCGTCCGCTGGAAGCCGTTTTTGCTTGCGGCACTTGCTGGCGCGATGTGTGCGGTTTGGTCCCTGCGCGAGCCCTCAAATGAAATGTCAGCGGTGCAACGCGGCTCGATCACGGTGGCGCCTCAGGGGCCTCAGGCGCCTCATTTGGCGCCTGAGATAAGCCACTCGAAAGGCGTCGTCCTGCGATCTGCCGAAACAGACGTGGACCGTTGGCTCGCCGGAACAGAGAGCGCCGACGCCAATACGCGTTTGGCATCAATCCACTCCTTGGCCCAAGCACCCCGAGATCGTGCGGTGCCGATCCTCTTGCGAATTGCTGAGCGCGGGATGCTAGCGCGGGAACGCGGCGCAGCCCTTGATGCTCTGCAAGCACAGGCTCAGAAGAGTGGTGACGCTGACGACGCGATCCACAGCGTGCTGCGGACTATCGCAGTTGACGGCCGGGACGATCACATCTCGGAACGGGCACTGCGCATGCTCGAGTCTATCGACGCCGGGGCGGCGCTCTAACAATGCCCTCGACCGGCCTTTCGCTAGCCGAAAATAGCCACGGTTCGCGCGATCGTCCAATACCCCGCCAGCGCGCCGATGCCATAGAGTGCGGGTGTCCGTAGCCAGTCGAAGCGGCCAGTGCGCACCAGAAGGCGGTAGAGCATCAGCGAAACGCCCACCACCAATAATTGGCCAAGTTCCACGCCGATATTGAAGGTAAGCAAGGCCAGTAGAAAATGCTGTTTGGGCAGGCCAATCTCGGCGAGAGCGCCAGCAAAACCCAGACCATGAATCAGGCCAAAGAGAAATGCTACCAGAGCCGGCCAACGCCGCGACAGCGTGGGTTCGCGGTGCAGCGCTTCTGCGGCCACTAGCATGATGGACAGTGCGATGGTCGCTTCGACGGGCGGCGGCCGCAGGGTCAGCCAGCCCAGTGCACTTAGCACAAGCGTCAGACTGTGAGCTACTGTGAACGCCGTGATGGTGACAATGAGTTGCCGACGGAAGCCCACCAGAAACAATAAACCGATCACGAACAACAGATGGTCCACCCCGGAAAGGATGTGCTCCACCCCGAGGGTGAGGTAGTTCCTCGACACTTCCCATGCATCGCGGCGGTCATCCGCAGCACCGTACACCCGGGCGACGGGTCGCCGCGAGGTCAAAGTGAACGCACGCGTGCTGCCGTCACGCCAATATAAGCGTAATATCACTGCGGAGTAGCGAGTACCGATTCCGCTGATCCGAATCTCTCCTTTCAAGCCAGCTTTGCCACAGCGCAAAACGTTGTCCTGCGCGGTGCAGTCTCCGGGCCAAGTGACCGATAACTCCTGACTGGCTGGGACGTTGCCGCTGGCGGTCCATTGCCAGAGGAACTCACCGGCACCAAGCTCGCGGACCTCCATTTCCGCCATGGTCATCTCGTGGGCATCGGCCAGAAGTGGCAAGAGGCCTAGTAACAATACAACGAGGATGGTCACCAGCCTCATTTCGGCAACTCGATGCGGTACTTCGCTGCCAATGCGCGTACTTCCGCGCTGCGTTGCTCGGCCATCATGGCGTCAGTCCAGTCCTGTTGGACAACATTCCGCAGTTTGGCGAAATCCGCCGGGATAGCGGGGGAAACAGTACCTAGCCGGACGGCTCGCCACCCCTGATTGTCCTTTACGGCGTGCCAGACGTCTGGCGGCAGCGCGGTCAAGGCCGAAGCGAAAGCTGGGCCATAGCTTTGCACCACGCTGTCCAAAGGTCGGTCGCGGAATACGCGAAGCCCTGCTTGGAGATCGGGTTCCACTCCTTGGTTCAACGCCTTGACGAAGCTCTGAACTGCTTGCTCGGAGGATTGGCCGGCAAACACGGCCTCGTCAAAAGTCAGGCGCATCGGATTCTCATAGCGCGAACGATTCTTTTCGAACCACTTCTGCAGCGTGGCCTCATCTTGAACCGGGGGCTTGATCCCAGCCTCGACCATAGCCAAGGCCTTGAAGATGACACGCTCTCGTATTGCAGTGTCGCCTTTGTCGAGGCCCATCGCGATGCCCTCGCGGTACAGCACCTCGTTGTCGAGATAAACCTGGCGGAGTGCCTTGAGTTCAGCGGCATTCGGTGCGCGCCCCCGCGCAGCCGTGAAAGCCTGACGTGCTTCCTCATCGACCGCGACGCTTACAATAATGCGTTTCGGATCATCTTTGCGTGTGATCAGCAAAGTGTCGAGAGCGAACAACAATGCACCGACCAGCAGGAAGTGGAACAAGGGTTCGCGAATCCAAGAGCTACGGGCAGCAGGCATGGGTTGAAAAATCCAGTATTGAGAACGAACAAAGGACGCCGCGCGTCGCCGCGCGGCGTCCCGTTTTCTATCGAACGTCCGTTTTTAGTGGACGCCGGCGACCAATGTGTCACCGTTCACTTCAATAAACACCGGATTGCTGTAGAACCAAAGGTCCGACCACGCCGCCACGTCATAACTGACGAACTTCGGACCCGTTACCGCCGGGTAGCGGGCCAAGTGCGCTGGGCAGCCATCGATAGCCGCGCCGGTATAAGTGGCGCCGGACGCGATGGACACGGTCGGTTCCACTTCACACTTGATTTTCAACTGACTCGGGGTCCCGGCGTTGGTGTAGACGTCAGCCATAGGTTCACCATTGGCGTCTGTCTCGTATGGCACGCCCGCCGGCAGATTTGTACCGCGCAGTCGCAGGTATTGCGATCGATTGACAGCCGGCACAGTGAAAACCATAGAGCGAATGCCCGAAATTCTTTCCACCTTCCACTGGCCGTCCGCGAAGGTCTTGATGACCGTCGCGGAGGTATTCTTGGCAGCAGCCGGAACGCGTGCCATGTCCTGGTCCTCGATCCAGTTGTCCGGCCAAGTGCCAGCATAGTCCGCAGCGCCGGGCGTCTTGTAGCCCGAGACGAGGCCCCGAATCACGTCGACGTGGTCCAGCACGGGCCGGTTAAGCGGTTGGATAATTCCCACCTGCGCCAGCGACGGATTGTTGAAGGTGTACGGTGCATAGCTGGCCCCCTGCGGATCACGCACCGCAATGGCCACGATCACCGACTGGCCGGACCGTACCAATAGCTTCTGGCCCATCGTGGCGCAGCGGGCGCCTTCGACGTCCACCGCTACATTATTAGCCGCCGCTGCCACCACGGCTTCGCGGAGATCGTCGGCCTCGCTGTCGTCACCCCTGGCGCAGGCGACGAAAGCCAAGCGGTCTACCAACTGGCCGCTCGAGACCCAGTTATCACCCGTGCGCAGACTGTCGACGATTTCCTGCGGTTTGAGCTGACCGAGCGATTGATACTGGCCCTTACCCTTCGGCGCTTTGACCATCACGTAGTTGCGCTGGTACTCGCCCGGGTAGAAGTCCTGAGTCGAGCGACGGTCATCCGGACCGAAGCTTCCACGGTTGTGCCAGTCAGAGCTGGCGAAGAACCAGAAACCTCGGCCCTCTCCCAACAAGGCGTCCCACACGCCGCCCACCTTTGCGCCGTAGATGCCGGTGCCGCCCCAAGTAGTGCCGCCGACGCTGTCCACGAGCGTCCCGCCAATGCTATTGCGGTTCTGATAATACTCGCCGCGGTTTTCCGAGGCACCATGGCCGGGCTGAGTTTCGAAGCCGAACACGATGTTAGGAGCGGCGTTATTGAGGTTGCGCAGATGCTCGATATTAAAGCCGTTGTTGCCATTCGGGTTGAACGGCCCGGCGCGCTCGAGGTGCGCCGGCACGTAATAGCTGGCCTGACCATGCAGGGCGGACATCCACTTGACGCCTTCAACCGTCTTGGCGTGACCACGCAAGCC
>Ga0114973_10001370_pt1 | contig 18224 bp, 16 predicted proteins | sample M_140807_MF_Meta_FD_87025 | JGI IMG/M metagenome (GOLD analysis project Ga0114973, IMG submission 87025) | Freshwater microbial communities from Lake Montjoie, Canada to study carbon cycling - M_140807_MF_MetaG | ecosystem: Environmental > Aquatic > Freshwater > Lake | place: Lake Montjoie...
TATGATCCTAAATTTAATGAAGAGATACTTTATTATGATGAGCAAGATGAACGTAGTCATCTGATTGAGTATGAGTATAATTTGTGGTGCTTTAATCAACCAATAGAAGTAGGTGTATTACCACAAAGTTTAACTCATCTTACATTTAGTGTAAAATTTAATCAACTAATAAAAGCACATGTATTACCAGATAATTTAACTCATTTAACTTTTGGTTCTAAATTTAATAAACCAATAGGACTACATGTATTACCACAAAATTTAACTTATCTTATGTTTGGAAATTGTTTTAATCAAAAAATAGAAGTAGGTGTATTACCACAAAGTTTAACTGAGCTTATTTTCACTTCTAAATTTAATAAACCAATAGGATTAGATGTATTACCAACAAATTTAACTCATCTAGTTTTTGGTGATAGTTTTAATCACAAAATAAAAGAAAAAGTTTTACCAGAAAGTTTAAATTATCTTATTTTTAGTAATAATTCTATTTATAATCACCAATTAGATTTGAATATATTACCTAGTAATTTAACACATCTGTATTTAGGTAAATATTTTAATGAACCTATAGTTCTACCACAAAGTTTAACTCATTTAGATATATGTAATAAAGAACATGAACAAATTAATTTATTATATAATAAATTTAAATTTATAAATAAGTTTGATCGATTTAATGAATTTAAGTATTGTGAAAACAATACTACCGATTATAGACATTATACTGGAATATATGGAAGAGATGAAGATGAATATGATGAAAATGAATTCTAACTGTTAGCGACCTTAATCAAAACATATTATTTTCTTAGTCCAGACTTTAGCATATTGTCAAAAAAATATATAAAAAAAATAAAATTATTTATTCCAGTGAATATTTTAAATCTTCAAAGGTTTAAATCAATATATCCATCTTCCATATCATCATCAGATTCAAGTCTACCCATATTTTGTTCTAATTCAAGAGAATCAATTGTGTCATCATCAGAATAAGTAATTGTTTGATTTAAATAATCAATTTCCATAGTACCACCTTTTTGTGATGATTTTGTTTTGGTTTTTTTGGTTGTTTTAGTTGTTTTGATTGATTTTGTTGATTTGCTTGATTTGGTTTCTGATTTTACATAACCATTTGTTTTACCTTTTGAAACTTTATTTCTAGATAATTCAGATTCAGGTTCAGATTTTGATGTATTTTCAGGTTCTAAGTTAACAATATCTTCAGTATGAAAACTAGGTTTTTGATCAAAATAAAGAAACATGGAAAAAAGAAAAATATGCTATGATTAGATTAATTAAAGCAGAACATCCAACATTTTATGAATCTTATACCAGAGTCTGCAGAATTCTTGTACTTGAAGAAAATATTGAACCACTTTTAGCAATGATGAAAACATTTGCAAGTGTACAAAATGGAGAATTATCTCTAGATAAAGCAAATGAAGTTATAACAAAAGGTCTTAATTCAAAGTACGTTGATCCTATACTTAATTCTGATTCTTTAGTTAAAGAAAGAGAAAAAAAAAATTAAGGAGGAACAAGATAAAAAATCCAATAGCAAAATTCAAGTTATTGAATAAATAAAAAAATTGGAGCATCTGATATATTTAGAATTAATAAATATAAACCTGTAGCGACTTTACTTTCAAAAACATGGAGTACATTCAGAGAAAATTATAATTCTTATACACCAGAAGAAAAAAGTAAATTAAATGAAATTTTATTAAGCCGTGATATTAAATTATATGAGTCACCTGGAAATGGTTCACAGTTTATATTTTATTCGGAAAATTATTTATTAAGGTTGTGTAGAATATTTAATATTGATTTAGATAAAGCTTTGAATATTTTGTCTATTATTGGTAATATAAAAACTGACGATGAAATGTATTTTATTTATTGTGCATTTCATAATGAATTTGATATTGAAGCAATTATAAGATTACATAAAGAAAATAAAATTAATATTGAATTATATGAAAGATTTATAAATGAATAAAAATATTTTTTATAATATGATTTACTTTTTTGGTTCAAGTATATTACTTGAATAAATTCATTTATTTTACTGTCTATAGTTTTAATTATTTTGCCATTTACAAATTTTCCTTTAAGAATTCTTATAATTATTTGGTCCATTATCTAGAAATTTACTAGTAAATATGTATAATTTGGATACACCTAAAATATTTTATTTTAATGAATAAGTTAATATAGAATATTTATATAAAAATATCTTTATTATATAAATAATGAAAAAATATGAAGTTGTATATAAATTGCAAGAGTGGATCGATATAGATTATCTTCATTGGGATATATTATCAAGAAATCCAAATGCTATATATATATTAGAAAAAAATCTAGAAAAAATAGATTGGATATCGTTATGTAAAAATCCAAATCCAAATGCGATTCTTTTATTAGAAAAAAATTTGGATAAATTAAATAAAGATTGTTGGAGTATTTTATCACGAAATGAAAATGCTATTCCTTTATTAGAAAAAAATTTGGATAAATTAAATAAAGATTGTTGGAGTATTTTATCACGAAATGAAAATGCTATTCCTTTATTAGAAAAAAATCAAGATAAAATAGATTGGTTTGGTTTATCTAAGAATCTAAATGCTAGTCCTTTGTTAGAAAAAAATCTGGATAAAATAGATAGGTATCTATTTTCTAGGAATCCAAATGCTATTCCTTTATTAGAGAAAAATCAACATAAAATAGATTGGGAATCGTTATGTGGAAATATAAATCCAAATGCTATTCCCTTATTAGAAAAAAATTTAGATAAATTAACTAAATGTTGGGGTATTTTATCACAAAATGAAAATGCTATTTCTTTATTAGAAAAAAATCAAGATAAAATAGATTGGAAATCATTATGTAAAAATCCAAATGCTATTCCCTTATTAGAAAAAAATTTGGATAAAATATATGATAATTGTTTAATCTCTAATAATGAAAAAAGATGGGATTATTTATCAAGAAATTCAAATGCTATATCTTTATTAGAAAAAAATCAAGATAAAATTAATTGGAAATTTTTATCAATAAATAGTAATGCAATTTCTTTACTAGAAAAAAATCAAGATAAATTAGACAAAGATTGTTGGGATGGTTTATCAATGAATCCAAATGCTATTTCTTTATTAGAAAAAAATCAAAATAAAATAAATTGGGAATGTTTATCAACAAACCCAAATGCAATTCCTTTATTAGAAAAAAATCTAGATAAAATACATTGGTATAAAATATGTTGGAATCCAAATGCTATTCCTTTATTAGAAAAAAATTTGGATAAATTAGGTTATTATGATGATTATGATGTTAATAATGATAGGAATTATTTATATTTAATAGAACCAACATGGCATTGTTTATCAAGAAATCCAAATGCTATATCTTTATTAGAAAAATATCCAAATAAAATACATTGGAAATCATTATGTCTAAATCCAAATGCTAATCATTTATTTCATTTATTAAAAAAAAATTTGGATAAATTAAATAATGAGTCTTGGTCTAATTTAAGTGGAAATCCAAGTATATTTGAAATTGATTATATGAAAACAAAAAAAAATATGGTAGATATTTTTTTTGAGGAATTAATGATGATCGCATTACATCCAAATCGTATTATGAAATGGTTAGAAGTAGGGTTTGAAGATTTTTAATTTTATGCGCTTAATTATTAAGAAATTATTCCGGCATTTTTGCAAAAATAAATCCTGGTTTTTTTACGTCTTCCTTATTAAAATCATTTTCACCTAATTGTTTTCCTTCACAATCTGTAAAAATAACACCGTGTCCAATAGCATCTTTAATATCAAATCTACAACCATTATCAAGTAAATAAGATAATAGTTCATAATTAGAATTAATTATAGCACACATCCAATACTGATTATTATTAGTATTTAATTGGCACCCTTTTTGTTGTAAATATTTTACACATTCAAGGTGACAACCTATTATTGAATATTCAATACATAATACTTTATCCATTGGACATCCATTTTCATATGCATATTTTAAACATTCAAAATGTCCTTTACGAGAGGCATATTCAGTAGTATGATTATCCCAAGAACATCCATTTTCATATGCATATTTTAAACATTCTAAATGTCCTTCCATAGCAGCATAATAAGGAGTGTCCCAATCCCAAGGATGATTATGCTCGTGTAAATATTTCAAACACTCTAAATGACCGCCATAAGCAGCTTCTTCACATGTAAAAGGAGTAGAATCTTTTATAATTAGTTTTTTTAATAACTCTAAATGATTGTCCTTATTATTATCACAACATCTAATTAATTTTTTTTTTAAATAGCTTGCCATAAAATTATAGTTATAATATTATACAATTATATTTCAATTTTTAATTGAATTAAAAATAATAAATTATTAACTCAAAATAAAACTATAATTATGTATTTCCTTTAAAAGTAACCCAAAAAATTAATTAAAGTTTTAGCTTTTATAAAAACTGTAACTGACAAAGGTTAAAGTTTTATTTTTAATATTTTGTTGTTTCGTTTTAAATCTTCAAAAGTTATAAAGTACTTAGTTAATAGTATCTACAAATAATGCTTTTTTGGATTTCTTTTTCTTAAGTGTTTCAATTACTGGTTCTTCAATTACTGGTTCTTCAATTACTGGTTCTTCTTCAATAACTATTTCTTTCTTAGATTTCTTTTTCTTTAGTGTTTCAATTACTGGTTCTTCAATCACTGGTTCTTCTTCAATAACTATTTCTTTCTTAGATTTCTTTTTCTTTAGTGTTTCAATTACTGGTTCTTCAATTACTGGTTCTTTCTTGGATTTCTTTTTCTTTAGTGTTTCAATTACTGGTTCTTCAATTACTGTTTCTTCTTCAATAACTATTTCTTTCTTGGATTTCTTTTTCTTTAGTGTTTCAATTACTGGTTCTTCAATCACAGGTTCTTCTTCAATAACTATTTCTTTCTTAGATTTCTTTTTCTTTAGTGTTTCAATTACTGGTTCTTCAATCACAGGTTCTTCTTCAATAACTATTTCTTTCTTGGATTTATTTTTCTTTAGTGTTTCGATTATTGGTTTTTCAACAACTAATTCTTTCTTAGATTTCTTTTTATTATCTTCATTTGATGTTTCTGAATCATTTAATAATTTTTTAAAAATAGTCGGTTCTTTATCAACTTTAGTTATAACTACTTGTTTCTTTTCCTTTACAACTTTTGGTTTAATAACTTTTTCTTTTACAACTTTTTGTTTAAGCAGTTTAGGAGTACCATATTTTTCTTTCATTTTATTGAATAGTTCTTTAGCATTATGATCAACTAATTCAAGGAACTGTAATGAAGGATTCATAATTTGATTTTCCATATAAAACATATAATTTATCGGAATATTATGTTCTTTAATATATTCAGGAGTTTCAATCATTTCACCCTGTAAATATTTTTTTTTAGGATCATCACTTGGTTTTGGTACAATTACTGCAAATTGAATTCTATCACCAGATTGTGGTTTATTACCAGGATCTCTTGCAGCAATTTGTTCAGCCAAATAAACATGTGCAATCTTTGTCCAATCAGCATAGCTTCCTTTACTTTTAAGTGAACGACTTTGTAAAAAGTATTTAATATCATATTTTCCTTGAAACATATCTTCTAAACAATTTTCTGCAAATTGCTTTGCACCAAATGGATCTTTCTTATTTACTAAGTAATCAATAATACCACTACAAATTTCTTTAACAATAGGTGCATTATCTCGACGTTTCAATACAATACCCATATAGTCTTGTTTAAATTTATTTGGATCAAATTCATATTTATTACCAACATATCGTTTCTTGGTTAATATTAAGAATGGCCAAAATGTTTTTTCATATTCTAGATCATGTGGAAAAGGTAATCTTGATTTAACTAATTCACCTGATAATTCTCCAAGTTCAATTGATAATTCTAAACTACTCTTATCAATAACTGGATAACCTCCTGAATATATTTTCATATTATAAACTCTCTTATTATTTTCAATCGTCCAATATGGTTGTAACCAATTATCTTTGAGAATATTTTTAATGAAGTCTCTAATCTTGTTTTCGTGTTCTATTTTATATTTATCAAATGTTAATTTTAATGTTGTTTCAATAAATGGTATTAACAATTCTTTCAAACTTTTACAATTATAATTTCTTTCACGTTTAAGTTTTTTCTTAGCTTTTGTTAATTCTGCATCATGTGAATCAATTGCACATAACCAATCTTCTTTCAATGTATTTTCTAAAAAGTTTTTAACATATTTATGTAATTCAGTATCTGTTTTAAGTAATTCACTATCAAATATAGTTTTAATCTTATCTGAGAATTTTTTTATAAATTCGGGTAATGGTTTATTCCACGAATATTTATTTAATGAAATATTATAATTAAGTTCAATCATTTCAATTAATTGTGGTAGAACTTCATCTTTTCTTTTTTCTTTTAGATCATTAAATGATAATCTATACTTATTGATTAAATATTCAGCCCAATCAAATAATTTCTTTTCTATGTTTTTATAATCTTTAGTTACAATTTCTTGAAGTGTCCATAACCATGAATAATAATTTTCAAACATGAATTCTTTTAAGAATTGTTTAATTCTTTCATTCAATGGTAAAATTATTTTATTATCATCTGTATAAGACATACAACTTATTTTATCAGGTAAACATAAGTCTGTTATTTTATCATCTGAATAATACTTATCAAATGTTTTACAAAATACTTCTGATTCATTTTCAATTAAAAATGGTTTTACTAACTCTTTACTAAATTGAATAACATTTTTAAATAATTCTAATGATTCATCTTCATTAACATCGTCACAACTAGTTCTGAAGCGGAAGCAACAGAATACACTGTCGGTATTATGAACAATTAAATTACCTACACCAGCTGCAAAATGATGATTATCAGTAGTTAAATCATATACATATCCTTCATAATCAATATTATAAATTTTTTTAATTTTATTTGGATTTTTTCTTTGTGGTTTCTTTGTCATTGTTATACGATATACATTTGGTTTATCAAGTCTAGTATTAATAGACGTCTTCCATCCTAAACTTGTTGCTAATAATTGAATACTAGCCGCACTAATTTGATTTTTTTGATCGATACGAATATAACCATTTAAATCTTTATCACCATCAGCATCATACATTCCTTCCCAAAAAGCACTTCTAATCTTATCATCACTGCAAAGTATATCAATTGGAATAATCTTTGAGTTTTTGTAGTACATCTTACTACGATAATCTTTAACAAAATTTGAAATTGAACTATATTTGCTACACTTAGGTGAAATTTTGTATACATGTGAACTATCTATTGTATTCATCGTGCGCCATTCAAATTGTGGATAAGCTTCTTTACACAAGGCTAAGTATTTGTTAATTATATCAGTTGAAGCATTATTTAGCGCCCATGAAGATTTTTTCCCAGATGCACAATCATAATTTCCACAACTACCGTCTCCAAAGAAAAATCCCATAACTTTTGCTTCAGATTCACTTATATTATTTACATTATTATTAAAACTAGGTAATTGATTATGTAATAGATCTGTACCAATTTCACATTTAGCTGGACTTATTTCTTTTCCATCTGAAAGTAATAATGAATGATCATCTGTTACGTCAACTAAACCAGTATGAGTTAACACTCTAATCATTTTTTTATGTGAACCTAATTTATGTCTTATAACTCGATAAAGTTTTGTCCAACCTTTTTCTGTCCAAGATTCAATATTTTGTAACTCACATGTTTCTTTTTCTTGTTTTCCTTCTTCAATACATGGAGTCCATATTCCTTTACCGTATTTATTAGCTAATTCTTCAATAGTACAGAAATCTATATTATTATCATATTTAACATATATAGGTGTGTATGAAGCAACACTGTCACCATATCGAATTACTGGTTGGAAAATATAATCTTTAATATTTTCACTACAATATTTTTTTATTCTTTCAACTAATTCTTGATCATTTCTTGCTTTCAATTCATAATCAAGTAATTTATTAATTTGTTCTTCATCATTATTTTTAGATGCTTCTTTAATACCATTGAATAGGAATGGTAGAATTTCTTCATCATATTTTTTAGCAAATAATAACATTTCACGACCAGTCGATGTTGTACATGCCGCAATCTTTCTATTTGCAATCGGAGATGTACTTGCACCTAATTGACCATATAATGAATTAGCTGTAACTTTAACAGCTAATTGTTGTGCATCAAGAATCATATATTTAAAAGGATTCTTTTCATTCTTCATTAGTTTTTTAATTGCTTTACGTTCTTTCATTAAATTATCTAAGATTTTTGGAACAACTGCAAGTTCACTACCAGTTTTGGCATAACGGACATACTCTGTTCTTCCATCATTTTCTTTAAACGATGCATTAAAGTATGTAATACCAGGTAAATTATCATAAGTTGGATCAGTAATCTCACTTTCATGACTCATATTTTTATGTATAATTGCAGAAGGATATAGTGATGCATAATCTTTTGTACTATTTGCTTCATAATCAATTTGTGCAACTGGGTCAAATACAATAGCACCTTCATAACTATCTTCTTTTAATAAATTACCATCTTTATCTCTTTTAACTTTAATAACTGGGAAAACAAATCCATCTTCTCTATATTGTTTTAAAGTCAATGAAAATAATTTAATACCTTGTCCTCTAGTAAATAGATAACTTAATGGTACTGAAGATACATTTGCCATTGCAATATTCTTAGTTACAACTTGTAATTTATTCATTAACAAGTTAACAGCACTACAATCCTTTACACAGTATTTAGCTACAATAGCTCTTTCCTTAGGACCTTCTCTTTGCATTCTAAAAATATCCTTTGGTCCAACATCATCTTTTGCTTGTGACCAAAATATTTTACCACCATGTCTAGAAATCTCTAATTCAGCATCTAATATACTATCTCCTGCTAAAATTAATTTCTTTTCATCTTTATCAATCGATGTAACTAAGTATTTTTCTCCAAGTTCATCTGATACAAAACCTTTAATAACTTCAATATGAATATAATCGTTTAATTGAATATCATCAACTGATCCACATGTTAATTCAAAATCATTATTATTATTAAGTTTTTTATAGCTTTTAACTTCACCTCTAACAAAATTAGACAACATTGCATCTAATTTATATGTTGTAAAGTTAAAAGTTTTCTGAATATCTTTCATCAAGTCAATATGAACACGACCGGGCGATTCCCAATAATATAATTGATTTTGACCTAGTGCAGATGATTCTAGCTTTGTTTCTTTAAAGTTACAATATCTATTTTTAAGTTTTGATAAATATGCAATATCACTTTTCATATTTAGTATTTTATCACATCTATCATAAAGATATTTTTCATCGAAATGAAATATATTATAACCAGTAATGATATCACAATCATTTTCATTAATTTCTTTGATCCAACTTTCTATTAAGTCTTGTTCTGTTTCAAATGATTCAACAATTACACCATCAATTGGATCAGTTTTTTCTAAACAACCAACCCATTTTCTATATGGGATACTCTCACCTAATTTTGTATAAGTTATACCAATTTGAATAATAGAATCTTTTTTCCTACTAGCTTGAGGAAATTCACCGTCATGTGAATAACACTCAAGATCGAATGATGCAATTATTAATGGTGCATTAACATCTTTCTTAACTGGATTTATATTTTCCCAGTTAACATTAATTTCTATATTACAAAGTGACTCTTTATTATCTTTTTTTATTTTCTTATACTTATCAGTATCAATAGATACCCAATCACACCCTCTTATTTTTCTAATATGAAAACATCTTAACATTGGTGCTAAGTTACTTTCATATAATTTAAATTTAGTTGGTTTAATTGTAATACCTGGAATAAAAACTTCATTATCAAGAAAATAAGAAAATTTCTTCATACCAATACTATTATTAAAAACTAATCTTGCAAAATTAAATTGTTTACCATTTGTGAAACCTTCTGCTTTTTTTCTTTTAACTAATTCTATATCTAACAATGTATCTTTGTATCTTGACCAAACTTTTCTATTTTCCTTACCAAGTAACCAAGCTTTCATAATATCTAATTTTTTACTAATTTCTTTACTTGATAATTTTTCCCATGCTTCTGGTAATCCAATATAAAAATATGGAGTGAAACCGGTAACTTTAGCGTACACAGATTTCCCTTCTTCGGTACGACCAAAAACATGAATTATATAATCACCTAATGGTTTATGTTCTTCTTCTGTATCCATATCCACTATCTCGTGGTCTTCAACAAAATCGTATATTTGAAATTCTAAAGTCATTATATTTAATAACTATTAAAATAATATAACTTTATCAATTTTTTTATAATTTTAATACTTAAAATAATAAAAAAATATTAAAATGGCAGCTCATCTAGTGTCATAACTTCCCACCAATTAGCATGTTGAGGTCTACCTTTCCATCCACCTTGATCTGATAAGTAACCACCTCTTGCTGATTGTAATCCATACTTTCTATCTTTTCTAACTGATTGTCCTAAATTATCAGCAACCCACCCACGCCCTGTCGATCTATTTGACCAAAGATTGCCATCTTGTGTCATTGCTAAAAACCCTTGATTTTTGGGTATCTCATTATAATCTTTATTATATGCAGTACCATCTTTAATAAATTGTAAATGTCCCTCTCTATCTATTATTGTCCAAGTTCCAATTTTTAATGAATTGCTTACATATGCATCTCCGCGACTATTCATATATGCTTTTAATGCTTTCCCATCTGGACCAAAACCCATTGTTCCACCAGCATAAATATCCCAAGTTCTTAAACCACCACCCCATCCATCAGGCATATTATTTGGATCTAGATTATTAGTTGCCAATTTACCAGTTACTTTAAGATTTTCCCATAAAGTTGTTCTTCTTGGTTCATTCGGTTTCCCTTTACCAACTATATTTAGTGAATCTTCGAAAACACTATAACCAATTTTACCGGCATTTGGTTCTCTAGTTGTATCATTAGAACCAAAATCAATAACAGTACCACTTTGTAATAATAAATTACCAGGAACAGTTAATCCACCTGTCATTAATTTAGTTGCAATACTAGATAAATTTCTAATAGCTTCAATATCAGCATTATAAACTTGTCCAATTACAGCTTTAACGTCACTTGTAGTATCAAATCCTTCTTTTTTAGTTCTATCCTTGTATAATAAATATCCTAAAATAATAAAAATTAAAATAAAATATATATCATTACAACAAAAGTTCATATATATTATATTATATTATATTATTTATAAGAATTAATTAAATATTCAAATAAAACGTTTCCAAAAATATTAACATAGTTCCAATTTAGATTATTATAATTATCATTTATAGTATGATGATTTATAGGGAATATATCCGGTATTAAATGAATATATGGTATATTTGATAAGGCAAATGGTAATTGATCATCTTCGATATACTTTGTTGAAGTTTCTATTGTTGGGCAAATAAATATTTCACTGTCATATTTTTTATTTATTATATGTAATTCTTTATTAATTTCAAATGAAGATGGATTATTATTAAAATATTTTATTTTGTTACTCAGATTTCCTCCTATTAAATCTAATATAAATGCTCTTTCTATTTTAAATTTTAAATTATCAACAAAGTATTTTGATCCAGATAATGTATTTTGTTGTGTCCATTTGCCATCAACTGCTTCTTCGCCATCATAGAAGACTAATAATAAGGGAAAGTTTGGATACATTTTTAATATCTTACTAGTTATTTCAATTATTATTCCAATAGATGTAGCTGAATCGATACTTGCTTCTATGTTTTCAATTAATGGTGCATCAATATGTGCACTTAATAAAATAAAATCTTTATTAGAATCTTTATTATTATTTTTTGCGATAATATTAGAAAAATTATAATCTTTACCATTTATATTTCTTTTGAAAAATTGTTCTTCTATATTTAATCCATTTATTTTTCTTAATTCATTAATAACATATTTTTTAACTTTATTTAAATTTTCTGATTGAACTGGTCTATAAATGCTAATATTTTTAGTTATTTCTTTAATGTAATTTAAATCTAATGAATTATCATTTATAAAGGTTTCATATTTAATATTCATAAAGAAAAATAATATTAAAAGTAAAATTATAATAAGAATATTTATCATTATTATAAATCTATAAATTAAATTGAGACACATTATTTGGTTGATCATATACAAATCCATGTTTATCATAAAATGGTTTACTTTCAGGGGTTGGATTTAATTTAATAAACTCTGCATTTACTCTTCTGCCAACTTCTTTTATTATTTTCATCATTTGACTTCCAACTCCTGTAGTCTCTTCATATGAATCATCTCTTGTTGCACATAATGTATAAACATGAATACCAATTATTTTAGTTTCACTATCATCATACATAAAATCAATAGTACTTGCGCCTAAAATTTCTCCATTAAAAACAAAACAAATTAAAATATTTGTATTTATTTGATTATATAATGTTCTTGCTAATTCAGTATGTTTCTTTGCAAATAGTTCTATTTGCTAATTGACCCATAAATTCAAAAAATTGTCGTTGATTCATTTGTCTTAATCTACTACCATTCAACAATATTTCTAATGTTGGACTTGTTAAAATATTGCCGCTAGAATGCCCACCAGGTATATTATAATATAATTAAACTTCATTTGTTTTTTTAATTCTAAATTTTTTTTATATTTCAAATATTTTTTTTGTATAATACATTTCTCATATAATATAATGATATTTATTCATTAATTTCAATTATATATGAATCAATATCTTCACTATTTTTTTTATAACTTTTATTATCTGTATCATTTACCATAGAACACATGTAACATGAATTTAAAAAACATATAATAAAACATTTATCACATAAATTTAATAAATTATTACTCATAATCTTACTTATAAAATTCATATATGCTGATATTTTACTAAAATAACCCATATAATAATTATTATTTTTTTTTTAAATAAATATATAATAATTTTAAAATTCTACATTATATTATATGCCAATCAAATGTTCTATTGGTGAAATAGAACGTAGTGGTTATTCGTTTAATAAAAAATCTGGAATACATGTAGAAGTTAAACCAACATGTATTACCGATCATGGTAGACCAGGTAAAGGACCTAAATTAATAATAATACCAAAAGAAGATAAAGGACTATTAAGTGATTATGGATATTCATTAAGTAAAAGTCATGAAGAAAGAATCAAGTCAATTAAGAAAGCAAGTAAAGATCATCCAAAATTAAAAATTTTAAGACATATAAATGCACTAAGAACATTACATGAATCAAATCCACGTAATTATAATAAGTTGGATAAAGATCTTAAATGGATCCAATCACATTATAATTAGATATGATAATATTATTAAATAGATATCACTTTAATTTTTATAATTCTATAAATAATATAAAGATTATTTTACAAAAAATGTAAAATGAAATATATAATTGTATTTTTAATAACTTATATTTTTCTTATTTCTTCTTTAGAAATAGAACCAAGATTATGTAAAAATTGTAAATTTTTTATCAAACAGACAATATTAACTCCTAATCAATTTGGCAAATGCATGCTTTTTCTCCAAAATAAAGAAAGTGATTTTTTAGTTGATGGAATGCACAGAATAAATATAAATAAATATTGTTATTGTTCTACTGCACGTAATTATGATTATATGTGTGGTAAAAATGGAAAAAAATTTGAACAAGTTTAATTTATTAACAAAAAATTTTCTCAATTGATTTATAATCAGGTTTCTCATCACTTTTAGAAAAAACAACCATCCAACCAAATTTTTAAATTTTAGCACAGTACCATTTCATTAACCCATGATAAGTATTTTCATGCATTGTATATTATAAATTAGAATTTTAAAATTTTCATATGTTTTTTAAAAATACTTTATGATCTGTTTTTAAGACATTCAAAGTATGAATTAAGAATTGTTTCACATACTATATAATTATTATCAGTTTCTTTCATACAATTATTAAATTTAATAAAATGAACATCTGGCCCATTTTTACAATCATATATTTCTTCTTCTTTTTTATAATCATATATTTCTTCTTTTTTATAATCATATATTTCTTTTTTCCCATTAAGAACACCATCAACAATTTTATGTCCTATTGATGAACCAGTTCCTAATGCCATACCTTGAAACATATTCCCAAGAAAACCCGATGAATTGTTTGTTTGATGTGATGAATTACTTTTCTGTTGAGGAGGTGGCGGAGTTCTAGTGTATTTACTTTTAGTCATTGAAATAAATGATATTATTTTTTTATATATATTCAACTTAATTATAAAAAAAAAATGAATTTATCAACTCTAAACAATTAATATTTATATATGAATTATTTAGATAAACTATTTATTGATATATATGATGAAAATATTGATCCATGTGATGAAAATATTGACATAAATGATGATTATATATATTTTAATAATGAAATTGTAGATTTAAGTAATAAGAATATTGAAGGTATTTTAGATTTAAATAAATTTACAAAATTAAAAATTCTTAATTGTTCTAATAATAGAATAACTGAAATAATAAATTTATCTGATACAATTAAATATATTAATTGTGAAAAAAACAACATTACTGAATTAGATTCTCTAACAAAATTAAATAATTTACAATATTTAAATTGTTCATATAATTATATTACTAATATAGAAAATTTTAAATATCTAATTGAACTGAGTTGTAAAAGTAATCAGATAAAAGAATTAACTAAATTACCGCAAAAATTATTGAAATTATATTGTTCTGATAATAAAATAAAAAGATTAGATAATTTGCCAGAATCATTAAAAATATTAGATTGTAGTTCAAATTATATTAAAAAATTAGATTTATTACCGTCTGATATAGAAGAACTAACTTGTGCAAATAATTATATTGAAAATCTAGATTTATTACCAAATAATATAAAGAAAATAAATTGTAATAATAACTTTATAAGTTTTTTAGATATATTACCTGATAATTTAGAATATTTAGATTGTTCTGATAATCTTATAGAATACCTAGATAATTTACCAAAATCATTGCAAGAACTTAATTGTCAATATAATAAAGTAAAGTATAAAATTTAGCTTTTGTACAAACTGCTATTTTCCATTAAAAATTAATTTAAATAACAAAAATAAAAAATTTTAAATTAATGATCACATTTTATTTAATATCTAATAATCCTTTGAGTTTCATTAGTAACTTGGCATCGTCTACTGTAGATTCATCTCTAAAATGATTTTTTATAATATCAATAGATTTTCTAGTTATAGCAGAACATAAGCTATTTTTATGATCAAAATGTCTACCGTATTGAACATTATCTTTATTTTCAATCTTGATACAAACATCCGTTCCTTTTTTACCAACTTCTACTTCTTTACCATCATGTTGAATACCAATAATATTTCCTAAAACTAATTTTGTTTCTGGAATTATTAATGGCGTACCTATGTGAAGATTACCTTCTAAAACAGTAACACCAAATATAAGAGGGCTCTTTTTATTATAAATATGTTTTTCTAAAATTTTAAGAGAACAAGGGAATACTGCTTGTGGTCTATATAAAGTTTTTCTTTCTTTAATCATTTCATCTCTATATTTAGTATAGTGATCAAATAAATGATATATAATTTCAGCAGAAAATACTTTAATACCATTCTTATTAGCAACTTCTTCTACGTCTTCATCAATATTTACATTAAATGCTAATATTGTTGAAAATTCTTTTTTATCACTTTTATTACTGATTGTCATTTTGGTTACATGTTTTTTCATTACGGTACCAAGATTAACTTCACTAATTGGAATAGGAGGTTTACATTCTTTTTGTAAAAAATGTACTAAAGCTTCTAATGCACCTTGTGTCGAAGCAAAAACAGTAACACCGTTTTCTTCTAACTTAAATTCTTCTATTTTAGATTGTTCTATCACAATATCTTCATTAATAGAAAAAAATATTTGTGATCCAACAATTACTTTATCAATATTATTTGCTACTATCTTAAGACCCATTGATCCTTTTACTGCATCATTGTGGATATATTCAGACTTGATTCTAGATTCTCTATTTGGAGGAGGAGTAAGTAAATTACGAATTATTGTTTTACATACTCCATCACTACTTTGAAAAGATATTTGATCTCCTTTATTTAGTGTACCATTAATTAAAATGACATCTACAGAAGAGCCAATCCCTTCTGTAATTGTTTTTTCCATAACAATACATTTAAGTTCATCTCTGTATTTTATTTGTTCAGATAAACAAGTTTGATTTAACTTTATAACTTCACTCATTAAATCACATACACCTTCTCCTGTTTTCGCAGAAATTGGGCAGATTGAAATAGTATCATCTATACTATTATTTTTCCAAAATAATTCTGCATTTAATCCAATAGTGTTAATCTGTTTAGTTATATATTTAAGTCTATTTTTAAATTCATCAACAGAAAGTTGATTTTCTTCTAATGCAGTTTGGATTGATCTATTTTCAATAGGGTTCCAACCATAAAGACGATCAACTTTATTTAATGCAAAAATAAATTTAATATTTGATTCAACTAACATATTGATTGATTGAATAGTTTGTTGTTCTAAACCATGTAATATATCAATAACTATAATTGCAGTATCACATAATGAGGACCCTCTACTTCTAAGATTAGTAAATGCTTCATGCCCAGGTGTATCAATCATAAGAATACCTGGAATTTGTAGTTCTTTTTTATTTATTTTTGCTTTATCAAGTAATGTTTGCGGAGGAATAAATGTTGCACCAATTTGTTGAGTAATACCGCCTGCTTCACCCTCTTGTACATTTGTATCACGAATTTTATCTAATAATGTTGTTTTTCCAGTATCAACATGTCCCATAATACATAAAATTGGGGATCTAAATCCATAATCAACAAATTCTTTATTTTCTAATTGGTTATTAGTACTAGTTTCATTAATATTAGAAGTACAAGTATTTATAACTATACCACTGTCACTAAATACATAGCCTGATTTTTTAAAATATTCAAGTATTTCTTGTGCTTTTTTTATTTTTTCTTTTTCCGATTTTGTTTTATACGTTCCTAAATCTTTTTGTGCTTGTACTTTATCATGTTTTATTTTACGTTTTTTCTCTTTTTCATCTTCTATTGCTTTTGCTTCTGCTAATCTTTTTTCTTCTTCCTCTTTAATTTTTCTTTCTTCTGCTTCTTCTTCTGCTTTAAGTCTAGCTTTCTCTTCTTCAATTAATTTTATTCTTTGTTGTGCTAATTTAGCCATTGGATTAATTGGTTTACTAACAGGCTTCTTTGATTCAGAAGAAGTTTTCTTTTTCTTCTTTTTCTTCTTATCTGCTTTTATAGTTTCATTTTCGTTTTCGTTTTCACTTTCATTTTCAATAGTTTTATCTAATTCTGACATAATTAATATTAACATTTTACAAAATATTTTATTCAATTTTTATTTAAAAATATCTAAAACTAATTATATGTATTATTCAATAGATGAAGATATGAATAGTAACCTAAATGAACAATTTGAAAATAATAATTCATCAAGAAGTTCTCAAAATTATACATCAGGTAATTCTCAACCACCTTCATATGTTGCAGCAAGTAATTCTCAACCATATATGTCGTTTGAATCACATACATCAAGTGGTTCACAACCTCAATTTTTTATGGCAGCAGGTAATTCTCAATCATATATGTCATTTGAATCACATACATCAAGTGGTTCTCAACCACACTCATTTATGGCAGCAAGTAATTCTCAACCATATATGACACTAGAATCTCCAATATCTAGTTCTCAACCATACATGTCATTTGATTCACAAATGTCAAGTAGCGCTCCTCAACGTTCATATATGGCAGCAAGTAATTCTCAACCATATATGTCATTTGAATCACAAGTGTCAAGTATTTCTCAACCAACATATGTATCAAATAGTGCTCAACCAACATATGCATCAAATAGTGCTCAACCAACATATGCATCAAATAGTGCTCAACCAACATATGCATCAAATAGTGCTCAACCAACATATGCATCAAATAGTGCTCA
>Ga0114973_10001371_pt1 | contig 18224 bp, 12 predicted proteins | sample M_140807_MF_Meta_FD_87025 | JGI IMG/M metagenome (GOLD analysis project Ga0114973, IMG submission 87025) | Freshwater microbial communities from Lake Montjoie, Canada to study carbon cycling - M_140807_MF_MetaG | ecosystem: Environmental > Aquatic > Freshwater > Lake | place: Lake Montjoie...
CCCATCGGCCAGCATGGCCAGGAAGCTGTCTTCTTGCTTGAGGTTTCGGTAAAGCTGCGGCTTGCCGGTGTAGAAGAGCTTGGTGGGGCACTCTGCGGCTAGTTTGAAGCGGGATTTGGTGAGATACCTGTTTAACTTCATACGAATTATTGCTAAATTCTGTGAATCCAATAATTATTCTTGCCAATAATAAGTTGGTCAATTTTTTTTACCCCCACATCCTCGTCCCCATGAATAAGAGTCATCCGAATTGGCATACCCTTAGTATCAAAATCAAGGTATCTATTAATTAAACTTCTTATTTTATCTGATGCATTAATGGAATCAAGGAGCGACAACAATTTCGCTTCATCATTAATAGAATATTTAGGCTTTATTTCGCCAATGATTATATTGTTATTAAATATTGCAATAAGATCTGGAAAAATGGTTTTCTTTTTCCCGCTAGATAAGTTATATGTTATTGATAAATTAGCCTGCCCACCCGGAGATACTAGTTGTATAATATTGGAATTATTATTAATTAAATAATTTCTTAGCAAATTACACAAATTAATTTCTTTTGAAAATTTCTCATCCTGCATTGAAAATTACCCCATCACTAAACACTAAAATATCTGCAAGTTCAGAATATATTCTAATTGGTTTTGTTTTGGTTTCGCGACATCCATGCTTTAAATGGTAAGAATATTGTTCAATATTATTAACTTGAATTGGGGATGAAAAAGGACAAGAAGTGTCATTAAATCTTTTCATCGTATCTTCAACCTCATTTATAGAAACATCTTGAAAATGAGCTATTAAATTTCGCCTGCGATCCCTCGAACTTTTGCCTATTCGGCAAAAGGCAACATCATAATATCCAATCATTCCAACATAAGGATCACCAGCATGTTGAATTAATCTAGTTGGTCGAAAGATCAAAGATTCATTTCTAGAGCGAATGAAATTTGGTAGTAATGCCAGAATTTTAGAATCCTGTTTCGATCTGGATCCAATATCAGAAAGAAATAAGTTAGTAGGTGTTATTTTTAAATTAGCCTGTACGCCAGCTCCATTACCCCCACCAGGGTTTGAAATAGTTGGAGCGCCCCCTTTGTAAGCTTGTTCTCTAGTTAAATCAACTCTATCTTGAACACCTTCAGATCGCCATAATGCTTCTACATAATCTAAGTTATTAAAAGCAGATATTGCTTTATGAATGAAGTCTTTTAATTCAATCATACTTTTTGAATCCAATGCAGGTTGACTACCATTACTTTCATTTAATAATAAACCATCATTATTTGGCCAATCAAAGACAAAAGCTGGAATTCTAAAAATATCCATCAGCCTAACAGCACCATAAAGTATCGAGCTACTACGTTTATAGGTTCGGACTCCCTCTCCATTTTCTCTTTTCACTTCAGGAAGAATTACGACTGAGGGGCAACCGTTTGTAACTGAGGCCATCATTCTTGAAAACCTCTGTAATGCATGTTGATATTGAGGCGTACAGGATGCTAATTCAATCGACAAAAGAGGTTTTTCATGAATTCCATCAACAGTACCCGAAAGTATAATATCAGGCTTATCTAAGTTTAGAATATCAGCAACATATGCAGGCAATTTAGTGAATTGCGAACTAAGATTACTAGTAGGCAATTTTTTAAAAATAATACTTTCAGCTCTACCGTCAATTAACTTGGTAAGCCAATCCTTGATTCCATCATCACCCTCATAATATGCAATAATATTCATTTTATATCCCGATATTTAAATCATCATTTAAGTAATCTTGCGAGAGTTTTTGCCATAAATTGTGAAAATTTTGGCGGAACTGCATTACCAATCATGTAGTACTGTGCAACATGGCTGCCAATGAATTCAAAATTATCTGGGAAAGATTGTATTCTTGCACATTCCCTAGGAGTAAGTAGACTGTGATTTTCCGGATGTACAAATCTACCACAAGTAATTTTATCTATTCCTGCAACAATAGTACCAGCGGGCTTATCCCATTCAAGCCTGCCATATATATTTTTAACATGGCCACCGCTTCCATATTTTCCTTCAACCATTTTGAGTAAGTGATTATTTAATAATTCTCTAGGAACATCAGGAAGTCCGCCACCTGGCGGGACAAATTTAAATCTTTGGACTAAACTTTCAGAATGATTCATAGCAACATGATTTAGCAGTTTTAATTCAAGGTTACCACTTTTTATAAAGTCAGATGATTGTCCTGCCTCAATCCTTGGAAGATCAAAAATAATATCTTTAAGAGTCAGATTTTTATTTTTCTTAACTTCATTAGTTAAAGATAAATTAAAAAACTTAATAAAATTCGCAACATCAACTTTTTCTTTATTTATAGCTATAAATAAATTTCTTTTTCTTGTTTGCGCCAATCCTAAAGTTGCCATATCGATTAAATAATCTTCACAATGCCATTTATTTTTTCCACCTACACTTAGTAAAGATCGCACTTTATCTGGATATAAGCCTCCATCAGGATGCTTCATTGAAAGTATTCCTCTTACATTCTCCATGATAATAATTTTAGGCTGTACTTTATTTCCAATTTTTATAAATTCATCAACTAATTTACTTCGTTTATCCGAGTTGCGTCTTAGCCCTAATGTACTAAAACCTTGACAAGGTGGACCGCCAATTAAAATATCACAATTATTTTCAATTAGTAATTTTGTAACAGATTTAATTACAGTAGGATCAGATAAATCAGCTGTTTGAGCATTGCTCTTGCTATAATTTTTTTTGTATACATCAATTGACTTTTCCCAATTATCTATGGAAATTATATTTTTAAAATTTCTATTTTTATAAAATCCATAGCTGAATCCACCGCAGCCACAAAATAAATCTGCGTAATTCATTTTATTCATATAAATATTTCTTAATTTCTAAAGCTATTGCTTTAGCCAAAATTGGTGGTACCGCATTACCAACCTGAATATATTGTTCTCGCATATTTCCTGTAAAAACAAATGAGTCTTTAAAACTTTGAATACGCGCTGCCTCCCTTACAGACAAGGTTCTATTTTCACTTGGATGAATATACATATATCCATCCATACCAATATGTGCTAAAACTGTCCAAGAAGGTTTGGTTGGATCAAGTCTTTTAAGTCTATCGTGAAAAATATCTTCTCTAAATGGAAGAATTCTTCTGATCTCGGGAGGTAGATCCATGTATTTCTGGCCTGGCAACATATGTGGAAATACTTTTTTAGCTCTGTCGTTAGAAATTCTGCATGTATTACATCCAACTAATTTTTGATTATTTCTCATTATTTTTTGATAGTCAGTTAGTTTTCTATTTTTAGAATACGGAAGTAAATCGGCCCGGCACCCATCAAATATTAATGGCAAATCTCCTAAAGCATCTTCAACTGTATTTGATTTAATTAAATTTATCTGCAAATTATCTTTATCGATTGCATTCAAATAAAACTTAGACATGTCACTTAGTGAACCATGTGTAGGAATAGGGAATTTAAATTCTGACTTTTTTTTATGTATTTTTGAATTTATACCAACAATAAATAATCTTTTTCGATTTTGTGGCACACCATAATTCACTGAATTTAGTATTGTCCAGTAAGGAATATAATTAATTTCTTTTATCTTTTCAATTACCTCATCAAATAATAATCCTTTTTCTTTAGTTAAAAGTTGAGGTACATTTTCCATTAAAAAAATATCAGGCTGAAAGTAATCAACATAATCCAAAAATGGCTTAAATAAATATTTCCTTAAGTCAAGTTTTAATTTTTTTTCACTTGCTAGAGAATTTATTTTTGAAGAGCCAATGTTTGAATAAGATTGACATGGTGGCCCACCAATAATTAAACCAACATCAATTTTTCTTATACCTAATAAATTTGAATACTCTTTAGGACTTAATGAATTTAAATCTCCAGAATAATTTTTAGAATTTTTGAAATTCAATGCATGTGTTTTTGAATATACAGAATTTACTTCTGCAGAACCAATAATATCAAATCCAGCTTCTTGAAAACCTAAACTAAGCCCTCCTGCACCTGAAAATAAATCAATTACAGTTTTATTTTGATTAATTTTTTTTTCCATTTTCTAACTCAATAAAGCTCAATAGATTAAGTTCGTATCTTGGTTTAATCTAGCAACACTATGAAAAACCAATGGCATTGAACCGAAATTACAGCGAAATCATCAGTATCCATTTAAATCTAGACTTCGCTGAATAGATGTTGCAACACACTACCGAAATACGCTCTGCGGAATAGGCTTGGGATCTTCTTTAGTAGCAAATGAACTCATGACCATGTCTTTCTAATCTTCTGGTTGCTTCCACTCACATCTTAAACAGCTTTGAAGGTCGTGCAATATTTAGCAGCTAACAATTGTTTACATTCCATTACATACCTTTTATGCTAAAGAAATCTACCTCTTAGCATCCTCCGACAATTAGGCCTTGTGAGGACTAATGCCCATCCTGCCCAAATCCAATAAGTCACCATCCCAGCAAGACTGAATGGTGGCGCAGGTTTGCACATCCCCACCCCGCTGTGGTGCTGCATGGGATGACAGAGCTTAACCAGCTGCTCGGCCTCTAAGTCGAAGTGCCTTTGAGCAAAGCCGCAAAGTCAGCAGCACGGGCGCCATGCAGAGTGTCTGAGTATTCTTCCAGCTTTAGGGGGTCGTGAAGATATGAAAACAACTCAACTACATAGCGAATACTAAATATTCGCGCTGAAAGATCATTCAAAAAGTCAACGGCTTGCACTCCATCTTCCTATCCCACGCTGCAAAGCAGTCATCTCAATTGCAGCTGACATTTGGCCAAACAATGAGTTCTGCCAATTAGTCGCAGGCAAAATCAAAAGTGTTTCGGCTTCTTTATTGAACTTTACATCTTCAAGATTCTTTAGCATTTCCCAATAACTAACAATACTATCCTTGCGTCTTTTCAGCAATTCAGAAGAAGGTAGCTTATTTGACTTTTTACCGTTAGCAGTCTTAGACGCTGGCAGCAAATTCCATGAGTCATTGTTATGCCAAAGATCGAAAGGAATAACATGATCAACCTCAAAGTTGTCCATCAGACTAACACCAGTCCAGACGCACTCTAAGCTTGGCAAACTTGAAAAAATCCGCCTAGCTTCCGCCGTACTTCTAATGTCTTCCTTGTCCAGCAGTAGACCCACTACTGACGCCACATCAATCCCTTTACCCAAGCTAGTAGTCTTCTCAGCCCATTGAAGAATTACTGCCTGGCTAACCCAATAGCCCAAGTGGCTCAATTCAATCCACAAGTCATTGGAAATAAGAATGCTCTTAGTTACTGAGTCATAGTCAAACACACGCCCTGTAATCAATGCGCCACCCGCATATTTCACAGGCCCAGTCACTATGGCTGAGGCAATGTCCGACATCACCACCTTCAGAAGCTTTTTCTTATCAGCTGACAAAGCGCCTTTATTGCGTTCTATACGGAAGCCGCTGTAGCCTCCAGCCTTGGTATATTGAGCAATCAGCATGCTCAGGCTGCGCCTAAACTTGATCCAATTGTTTGCATCTGGCGCCTCCGCACTAATCTGCGGCATGAACACTTTGGATTCAATCAGCGGCCAGTAATACTGCAGCCACCTCTCTGCCACATACCTCACAGGCAATGCCACCTTGCCATTAGCGAGCCAAGTAACGCTGTTTGGACTCTGAGTGGCAATTTCAGCAAGGGCACGAAACAGTGCGAATTTGTAGGTAGCAGTTTTCTTATCGTGATTCAGTACACCTTCAATTTGATCGATAGGTCTGGTGTTGGCTTCAGACTTCAATTGAAACAACAACGACACCCACTCAATGCCTTGGCGTGTCATGGCATCTGAGTTGCCCCATTCACCTATTAGGCTAAAACCCAGTCGCTCAAAGATGAGCCTTAGATAAGCGGATGGATACGTTTTAAAAAGTCGACCGTTTGCATCGCGCTCGCCATCTCCGATGTCTGACCGCTGGCTGGGCACAGAGATTAACAACCGACCATTCACCTTCAGGCAGCGCTTGATAGACAAGGCTGCGTTAAACAGCTCAGTTGAATCAATGTGCATGAGAACGGCACAACACAGTACGCCATCAAACAACTCATTACCAAAAGGCTCGGACAAATCAGGCAACAAGCCTTGCACCACCCTGCCCTTTAGTTCTGGGTGAAGCATCTGGGCCAGTTGAACGAGCTCTTCTGTGCCGTCTACACCGTAGGATTGGAAGCCTTGTTTGTGGAGTTGGGCAAGGTCTCGGCCTGAACCGCAGCCTATGTCTAGGATGCGGCCGCCTGCGGGGAATGATTCGGCGAATCTGTGAGCTAGTGGACTGGGGGCAACCTCATAGCGCTGCGCCACTTCACTGGCGTGAAGCGCGTAGTAGTCTAAAGTTGGTTTGTCCACCTAAGTACAAAAAAAGAAAAGCAGCAAGAACATTATCTTGCTGCTAATTTACGAAGGCCATAGATTGCTCCACGTAACTCAGCAATCTGTTGGTAAGTAGCAGGTACCGAGAGAGTTTCGGAAACTTCATGAAAACATTTTTTTTCACGTACAAATCCAAACTTTGACTCAATCTCGTTTGGCGTCATTTGAGAACCTCTCAGTACCTCAACTTCTTTAACAATATTGAGTCGGACTGTGTCGTTTTCTCTTTTTAAATATTGTAAATAATCTTCAGAAAAACCTAAAAATTTCGCAGATATCAATGAGTTAATTTCCCAACTTGCAATCCATGGCGACTTAAAGTTATTTTTTGATTCAATGCAAGGCCACAAGCTATAGACCTTCTCAATCGCACCAGAACATTCTTCAGCACTATTTTTTCCAAGCTTTCGGCACACTTCGGCTCCAACTGTTTCAAAGCCTGGCTTTATTATTGGTCCTATAGGAGTGGTCTTAACGTACTCACGACAAGCAATTGGAGAATCCTTATTCAACTTGTGACATAAATCTCGCCCCACACCATCGTACTCATTTTTATTTGGATCAATTTTTTCTAAAAGAATTTGCTCTTCTGGATCAATATAACCAACCATCAAAATTAACAGCAACAAGAAGACAGCCTGAATCAAAATATCAACGAAAGATATACCTATGATTCTTTCTCTTGAGACACCTCTATTGTCAAACATTAGATTTAGCTTTAAAAATTAGTTACCTGTTCAAGCCGTTATTTGAAAGGTTAGATATGTTTACGATCAGACTATTCAACTTAACTTCTAGATCACCTAAAAGTTTTTGTTGCCGCTCAACACTACTAAGAATATTTTTGTAATTTTCAATAAATTCTTTTGATTGAAAAAGATGATCATCAGCAAGTTGAATTTGAGCGGCAGCAACCACATTGAGACTGCTAGTAGAATTGCTCAATGTTGAAATTTGAGTATTTGCAGCAGCAATTGAATTACTCAGTGTTCTAACTTCTGATGCTGCGTTTTCAATCGATACAGCAGAGGCTTTTGCAGAATCACCAAGCCCAACAGTAGCCTCAGAAGCTGATGTGACAACGTTTTGCAATGTTTGGAGTGATGTCAATCCAGTTTCAGCCGCTGCAGTTAAACCCGTTAACTGATTATTTAAGCTAAGAGTTAATCTGCTGGTATTGTCCAGTGTGCCAGCAAGATTTCCAATAGCTTGATTGGCACCGTTTGAACCTGTCACGAAGTTTGAAATACTCTCTCTAAATTCCTGAGTTCCAATGTTTACATCCCGCGTATATGCAGAAACTTCATTATTCGCGTTTCCAACAGACTCTGTAAATGTCGAAATACTAGCTGTTGCGGTTGAAATAACTACACCTGTTGCATTCAAATTTTGTGCAAAATTATTTGCCGTAAATGCTGAAGTATTTGTCGCTTGCTGAAAGTCTTGAAGTGAATTTAATCCACTCACACAAGCATCCGACAAACTATCAAGCTTCAAAACTAAATTAGCTACTTCTTGCGCAGTTACAGTTAGCGTTGTTGAAAAATCGTTATTGGCCTGATTAGCGGTAGTTGTACTTTGAACAAGCTCTATTACGCTTCCAGATAGCAGCCTAGCATTTTGACTTAATAGAGTAATGTCAGTTCCCAGAATTTTTAGCCTACCGATCGATTCGCTCAACAAAGGATTCAACTCTTGTAATTTTTTTGCATTATTTAAAATTTCAGTAGCAGTTAAATTTGTATTTTCAGTTAAAACTTTTAGGCTACTCGTTCCTGATTGACATGAAGCCAGAAACTCTCCAAGCTTTAAATTTAGTTCTTCAAGATCAGGGTTTAGCTTAGTAATTGATTTTGAAAATAGGTCTACAGAAATTGCAGACTGACGGACAACTTGGCTGGCCGCAAGGTACTCTGCTGCTGCAGCTTTAATGGCTGAATTTGCACTATTAGTTTGATTACTAAATTCAACAATCACCGAATTGGCTGCTTTAAGTGGGACTGAAATACTATCTAATTCAGCGATAAAACGCTCCACAGGCGCAGCAATTCTTTCATGAGTTATGTTGACTGCAATGGTATGGCTTGCTCGTTGAAGTGTTTCAGACATTTCAGTCATGGAACTGCTAGCCAGTTCTCCTGATCTTTTTATTTCAGAAGAAGCATTACTTACAGATGAACTCAATTCCGTGCCTAAATTTCTAAGCATGTTGCTGAAGGAACCGACCTCCATACGGAATTGGTTATACATCTCTGTTGGATCATTGCTGGATTTTTGCTGCTGAGAAGACAAATAAATCTTAAAACAAAGTCCAATCAAAGTTGCTAGTAAACCTGAACCGAATTGAGCCAAAGATCCCTTAACCAAACTACTACTAGCACTCGCCTGCTGCTGTAAATTGTCAGCCTTCAGTGCTCCAAGATCTGCAAGAAAACTAAAAGACAATGCACCAACAGTTAAAGAAAATCCTAAGTAATATGCAAGGTCAGGAGCCTCTGGGTCTGCCAGTAAATCTTTATTTCTTAAGATGGCAGCAGAATAACCCCATACTGCTAAGAAATTCGAAGCCAAAATTGAAATAGCCAGAAGCCACGTCACATCAGCTTTTTGATTACGAAAATAAACGGATATCGCAATAATAGTCAGCAATGACAACATGCCAAGTGCAATGTAGACCAGGAAAAACCTAGCGGGCGATGTATCCTTTTGATTCAAAACTTACTCCAAGTATTTAATGAAATCAATTTAGATCACGATATCTAGACTTGATCTGCAATGGGTCACAGGTAGAGATAAAGTCATACTTCAAACCATCCTGAATTAGATCATGCCAAAAATCATTTAATCCAGGTTTGATCGTATTTCTTGGCAGAGAACAAATAGAAATGCTAGTTTTGGATTTATGAACTTTATTGGGTAATATATTTTCTATAAATTGATCAACCCTTCGTTTACAAGAATTTGGTAAAGATTTAAATAAGGGTGCAGCAGGCAAGTTTTCAAACCATCCGCACTCTGGACTGTTTTGAATCATGTCTGAAATCAAGATTAAATTACTACCTGGATTCCAGTAAGTTGCATTGCTTGTTATCAATGAAAGCGCTTCAATAATTGGTGAGCTAACAGCTGTCGTAGATTTCGTTAGATCGGCAAATGCAACCTTCAGTTTTTCAGTCGCCTTATTTTCTAATATTCGAATCTGTTTAGCTGTTAAATCACTTGCAAACAAAGCAATATCTGGTGGAAGACTACAAAAAGAGGCAATTGGCCTCATGTCAGCTGGAGCTTTGTCTGCAAGTAGATAAATGGAGGTTTGATCAACTCTCTTTCCATCAGCAACCCATGCAAAGAGTGGTTTACTTTCTTGCGCAAAGACTTTAATCAATTGCTCTACATCATCAAACTTTCCGCCACGGACGGGATCTGTAGTATCCACGAGAATGATGTTCTTCCTTGATATATTTGACCTATCCTTGGGGCACAAGCACTCAGAAGAATCTAATTTCGAACAGTCGTCGAATTCAGGTGGCTTTAAAGATAAGAATCCGACTACAAAAAATAAGAATGTAAAAAGTGAAAGTAGAAAAAAAACTTTCCCATATTTCTTTTCCACTTTCTTTTTGATGGTGTAACTCAATTTGGCCACTCCCAAAGTAATTTAGCCGAATCGCCTGTAATCCATTTATTTAAATTTATTTCAGACTCATCAATGCTTGCTAATAGTTGGTCTACCACATCTTGAGTAGTTTCCCGGCTAGAGATAAGGTCTTTAATTTGATTTGAATAGTGAGAAAGTTGCTGATTTTCATCTAGCTTTTGAATTTCTTGAGTGTATAAGTGTCCGTCTGGATGATTACCCACCATTGTTGTCTTGAACATTTGCTGCAACTCACCGTAAACGTGGTTCAACTGACGTCTATCAGCTGACCATAATTCAAGCATTCGAGCCATTTCAGGCAAGGAGGTTCCCAACTGATTTTGACTTCTAATTATTTTGTCTTTGATACTTTTATGCGCGCCAATCGCCTCTTGCTTTGTATCTTCACAGAAATTAGCATGCTGTTTTCGTAATTCTTTCCAGCTATTTTCAAGGTCATCAACTTTTTTTGCTAAATCACCATAGTCTGGGTATGGATCGTCTGACTCATACCCTTTGTTGAATGCAGCAATTCCTAAAGCTATACCGACAATTAGAAGAACAGTACTTTCAAGCAGAAATGCAGCAGTAATTCCGGTTGTGCCGTTGTAATGTTCAAACAACCTGTACCCAGCAATAAATGAATTTAAGAGAATAATCATTAAGAGTGCGTAATAAAAATATACTTTTCCATTTTTTGCTCGACCTTCGTCTACGTGATTTTTTTCTCTATATCTATTTCCAAACCAAACGTTACCAAGAACATTTATTGCAGCAACTGCTACAGCAATAATGATTGCAATTCCTGTTGAAATGTTTTCCCTAAGGAAAAGCATATTGGCAACAGCTTCAAAAAAAGCAAATGCACCAATTAAATATCGTGCATTTCCTTTGTCAACTTGTAGCGCCTCTCTATTTAATGCATTAGCACCACGGAAAATACGCAACTCATCTTTAGCTTTATTTAAGTCAGAATTCAGCTTTTCAGCTTCGGGCCTACTTTGAGCAATTTTTCCAGTAACAGCCATCTCAACGTTTCTGGGGGTTGCACTATTTAAGGACGTCGATACGCCATCCCTAATCAAGTTAATTAGATATTGAACGTCACCAAATTTATCTGAAATTTCACCTGCGTGCGCCTCAGTTAAAGCCGCATCTACCTTTATGCAGTCTGCTTTAATTGTTGCCTCATATGGATGGGGACGTCCATTTGGTGGCAATGGCTCTTTTTTTTGTACAGCTTGAAAGGCTTGCTTAGTACATTGGTCCATTCGCTCTTGCGAAGTTATCCAAGACATCAGCTCTTTGGCATTTTCTGCTGGTGATTTAGGGTCTTCACCAAATCCAAAAAATCTCAATATTGCATCCCAAATTTTTTTCATATTCACTCCGAAAGAAGACCATGCACTAGAAATTATTGTTTTTTAAATATAACATTGACTTACCAAATCTATCATCAAAAGTTAAATCAAATATATTATTAAAAGTATTCTTCTGATAGTTATAAAGTATCCAATTCAAGCTAACTGAACAGCAGTTACTACCAAGGTTTTTTCTTCGGGTAAGAAGTCAAAATCAATTACTAGTTCACGTACCTGACCACCATACTGCTTGATAGCTAAAACGGTACCGAGGCCAAACTTTTGATTGAAAACTCTATCGCCTCTTACAAATTGAACATTCCGCTGAGTAAGTGTTGATGACTCATTAGTAGAAGACTCTTGAACCTTTGGAATAAACAAAGGAACTTGAACTGGAGATGCCATTTGCTTTGATTGAGTTGAAGGCTCCGGTAAAGCTTGTGGTGCAATTGAACTAGGTTCAACTGCATTTATTACCGCTTCAATTGAAATTGTTTGCCCAATTGGTACAGCTGCACGAGACCTAATTTCGGCAGCTTTTTGCTTGACTGTGTCGGCCAAAGTATGCTTTTCACCTTCAGAAGACGGCGAATTAGATTCATGCTTTGCCTCAATTCCAAGCTCTTTAAATCTTTGGAACAACGGGATCAAGGCGACTTGTCGTCCTTGCGTCTTATCTCTGTAGAACACAGAACCACGAATACGAACGAAGCTCCAACCTAGTCTTTCAAGTAAAGCTTGTCTAGCCAAGTCTTCTTCTGCCTTGTCGTAATGCCAACGCTCGCCATCACACTCAATCGCGAGTCGCTTGCCATTACCCTCAGCAACCATATCAATGCGATAGGCCCCCACTTGCCATTGAGGTGTAACACGATAACCATGTCCGGAAAGAATCTTGAAAACCTCCGCTTCAAATGGAGACTCAGTTTTCACCAAACCCGCATTTAACTGGTTCATCAAACTGCTCGGATCAACGGCGTGCTCAATCAATCTGCGTCTAATGTCATTAGGCTTGAGTTGAGTTTGGGCATCCAATGAGTAAACAACCCACAATTGATCTTTAGCGCGACTTGAAGCAACATTAAAGCGCTTCTTATACATGCCGTCGGCACCATCCTGTTTTAAAGAGAGAGGGCCCGCTCCGTCGTCCTTGCTATCGACCAATGATAAGAAAATAATGTCGCGCTCATCACCTTGGAACTGAGCAGGATTACCGCAAAGAATACGGCGCTGATCGTATACAGCAGGCGGGAGGCGATTTCTTAACATGTCGCTAATTAAGTCAGATTGCTTTTCTCCGACCATTGAAATGACACCAATAGATTTACCATCGTATTCTGGTAATTCAACACATGCGCTGATTAAATCAACAATTTCTTGGGCTTCAGTCTTATTGACTTTGCCATCTGAAAATCCCTGCACTCGATGTGCCACTAGCGCAGGTTTAACGATGGTTGAAGCGCTCTCTCTCAATGGCTTTATGGTGTAGTTGTAGCAAAGTGAATTGCTGAACTGAATAATTTCTGGCACGCATCTGAAGTGTTCTTTAAGACGAATAACTGATCCAAATGCAATTTGAGCCCTGTCGTAGACAGAAGTTTTTAAATCAAATAGGTTAAAGCTAGGCAAATCCACCAACCATTGATTAATCAACTGCTGAATTGGTTCTTGCAATCCGCCAACATCCAATGGAGTTACCTGCTCATCGTCACCAACCACGATGACTTTTTTAGCCATATACAGCGGAACCAAACCAAGCACATCCTCCTGGCTTGCTTCATCAACGATGATGACATCAAACTTATCGCGAACTGGGTGGAAGTTTTTAGTTACACGGCTAAATGGCATGATCCATACAGGAACAGCACCCCGAGCTTTTTCCATTTCAGCTTGAGCTTGTCTCTCTAGCATGGGTACCAACTTACCAGTACCAGCACCAATACGTTTAACAAAAGCAGACCACCCGAGCAATGCCTGCTTCTCTTCGCTCTTAACCTTGCCAAGCAAACCTGCCCAAGACATTTTTTCGACAACGTCGACTGTTACTTGCTGAAGCTCTTCTGTTTGTCGCCTTATTTTTTCTTGAATATCTTCCAATGACATGGCTGCACGTTTTTTCAGTTCTTGACTGAGTTGTAACCAACGCCAGGCAGTAGCAGCTTCCATTTCGGAAATTGTAGGCGTAATATGCTCCTGCCTTGTTCTTAATATTGAAACCCAATCATTTGCAAATCGGGTTAATTTATTCAACAACTCATTACGCAATTTAAAGTCTTGAAGCAGAGCATGTAACGCAATTAATTTGAGTAATTCAGCTTGATACGAAATGATAGAGCGACTGCTAACAGCGTTAATCAGTCCTGATACCACTAATGATGGATTTTTCCGTGTTTGCTGAATATCAGTTAAATAAGCTACCCACTTTGCAAACTCAAGTTCGAGTACTGCAAACCTTCTGCGTCGATCCTCAGCAGCAAGAACTGGAGGTAATAAATTTTCAACTGTGAAGCTCAGGCGATCGGCAACATGATAAACAGATGTAGATTGAGGCGCCTCTGACAATAGCCTTGGCCAATCAAGTCCTTGGTCAATTAATGACTTTTCAAGAGGATGCCAAATAGTTCCATACCAATTCAACAGAACCTGAATTTGACTGACAAATTGAAATGCAAATTCCTCTGGTTGTAATTCATTTCCGGTTAGAGGACTTACACCCAGAGGACACATGAGTCTGGCCCAACGGTCAATCAGCTTTTGCCGTGCCAAAGATAACTCAGCCAATTTCTTGAGTGCAAGAAATTCATCAGATATTTGTGGGGGACGATCGCCAACACGCCACATATCAATTGAGTTTCCCCATCCGGAAAATGTTCTCTTTGCCCACGAAATTGAAGAGTTACTCCGAAAGTGAACTTCAATTTGGGTGAGGGTTAATAATTGCTCTTCAAGCTTAGGCTGCCTAGCCAGTTTTGGGCCATGCTCAAAAATATGCTTGGCTGCGTCTTGTGCAAGCGCCCTAACAGTTTTGATGTTTTCACACAATAGATTCCAGACTTCTGCATTAGCGCCACCTTCAATACCGGCTTGTAATACTGCCAACTTCCACGGGTCTTTTCGCATTTCCTGAACATATCGGACTTGCTCTGTAACCTTAGTACAGATATCTTCTAATGAGTAAAGTTCTCCTTTGGGTAACGTCCAAAGGTCTTTTCTAAAAGATAAATCAGAACGAACAAGTTCATTGAAATCATTTACTTTTTCTTTAAACAGCTCGTCACTTGGTAAAGATGTTAATTGAGGTAAATCTTCGCTAAGTTCCTGTTCATTAAGTACAGTAATACGAGCACCAATTTCATAAATTTGTTTGACTTCTGCATCCGATAACGGAATAGGGTCTGTAGCGTGTATGGGCCCAGGAATCCAATCCTGAATACCCTCACTTGTAGCCACCTCCTTTGCGGCATGCGATGGCTCAAACTCTTTTCCAGCCAGCACAATAGGTGTATATTCGCCGCCAACAACTTGCAATAATTCAGCGCGTGATTTTTTAAGGTCCATCAATATCTCAGCACGACGGGCCCGTAATTTTGCTGCTTCTGCTTTGTATTGCTCAGGGTTGTCGCTTAATCTTGCAGCCAACTCCCTTACTGCCATCTCCCTCTCCGCCCGACTCTTTGCATCACTGTCCAACACACTGACGCACAAGGATTGAAGAGGCTTAGCAACCTGATCACGTACAACGCGGAGCGCTTTAGTGGTGTGACTTGTCACTAGAACTGATTTACCCTCTGCCAAAAAGTTACCAATCAAATTAGCAATGGTATGAGTTTTGCCGGTGCCAGGTGGGCCCTGAACCAAGACGCCATCTCGTTTGCTTAGTTTTCGTAGAATTTCTACTTGCTCGGCATTGGCTGGTTTTGTTAACAATACGTCTTCGTGTTCGTTGGCATAGGCATCAACTGAAACACTTGCTTGAGTTTCAGCGTCTTGTGGAAATAATCCCACGATGCTGACCAAGCTAGAAGAGAAACTTTCTGCTTTTGGAATATCCTCCAAAATTTTGGCGATGAAATCCTCTTTACCAGTAGGCCGAGTTCTTAGAAAAAGGACCGCACTTCGACCAATACAAAAATTATTTGATTTTTCAACAGGGATAGCTTTGACAAATTCACCTTTGGCTATGGTGCCTGCAATTCCTTTTAACCAATGATCTAGGGTTTCACCGTCTAGTGGATGGAAATTTGCATCTTCAAGACTAGCCTGCCAATTTTTTAAAGGCAGACCTGCAAATTCATCTGATCTAAATAAAGAAGTGTGCAATTCTGGCGTGGCTTCACTATCGACCAATTTGAATTCCAAGTTGCTTGGATCAAAAAACAGCTCAACCTTGCGAAGTACTAATGGGTGGAAGGTTGGTTCAAGTGTTCCTTTGTAGGAAACAATGCCGTCACCTAGCATCAACTCCAAGACCTCACCATCCCTCTTTAAGTCATGGTGCAAAGAGAAAAGACGATCCCATACACGCCCAACTTGTCTGGCTGGTAATTCAATTGACCGCCACAAAGCTCGCTTTTGAGACCACTCATCGTAAATTCGTATCCGCTCTGGGCTTGCCTCGAAAGTTACAGAAACATAATCGTTGCCACGTTGAATGGTTCTTTCTTTGACTTTCGGCGCAAGCTCATACGTTGGGTCATCCCAACCAGTATCTAGCCATTCATTAAGGGCTTCAGGATATGGAGGGCAAATAGCAACCGCTGGCTTATGAATTACAAACCACTCGCCTGATTCTGGAGAGGGCTTGGTAATTTTAAGTTTGCCATGGACAGGCAAAGAATCCAGCCACATGACCCACTTATGCTTGTTTACGTCGACAACCTTAGGGGTACGCCTTTCCTCAACTGCTTTGAAGAACTGAAAAAGATGCGTCAGCCGCTCTCGCGCAAGCTCAATAGTCATAAAACCAAACCATCCTTAAAAATGTAATTATGGAACAGTAAGGTAATTTTCAAATCTAAATTACATTGATTTTTTTGCTAAATTGTTCAGATATATTTTTGCCGAACAGGCTCAAAATTAAAAAAACATTTGACTAATTACCGATATGCACTTCTCATCTTGTCCTTAACAACATGGCGGGTAAACCCTAATTCAAGGATCAATCACTTCTGGAGCAAATACCTTCAATACTTGCTGTGACTTTTCAAGTTGGCCGGTCTGATTTAGAAATCTTGCGCAACTAACTGTTGCCTCAATTCTTGCAAGGGTTAAATCCCATTTAGAAGGTGGTGGAAGACAACTCGCAGCTGCAATTTGGGGTGAAAATTTAATTTTAAGTTCATTACTCCATTTGGATTGAGCCTTCTTTCTCGCATCTTTAAGAAGTTCATGTAACTGGGGGTTCCTTGCACGGAGGTGTTCAAATTGATGCTGGGTCATCATGAAATCTTCAAATGCAAATTTGGTTTGAGCAAATGCCAAGAATGAATAACATCCCGATTTGACCATGGATTCAAATTCATCAGAATCGATGTTCATTTCGCTTGCCAAGCTGCAAGCAAATCTTCCGTTATCTGAAGTAAATAAACTGTAAAAAACCATCCCTAGTAATAATTCATTTCCTAATTTATTCTTCATGGCGTGGCTCCTAAAATGGTTGAATATTTGACTAGTAATTGATCACAATTGTTGAGTTTAAGTTAGCTCAGGCTCATGAGGTGAGCCTGTGGTTGAGCTAAGCTGTATACATGATCACCCTGCCTGACCCAGATTTCACAGAAGCAGAAGTACAAGCTGTCCTGCAGAAGTTGACTGTGGCTGTCAAATTGCTAGAGAGTGTGTGTGCCATCAAGGACGCGGTCAAAAAGCTCAAGAATCACCCCATTCATCACTACACACTATTTTTGTCTGACCTGATGTGGGACGATGTCTTATCAAAACGTCAATTAGCGTATTTGATAGTGGAATTGAAAGAGTACAAAGAAGACTTTAAGCGAAGCAAAAACACTTGGGTCAAACAACGCACCGCCATGGCAGTAGATTTGTTTCAACAGATGATCGATAGTAATTTTGAAATTCCCAAGCAAGCCCTTGAATTACTGGAAGAGCCCTACCCCTTTCCTGAAGTGATTCAGGTAGAAATTAAAACCAAGAAGTTCAATCACATTGTGCTGGCCAACACCACTTGTCCCAATTGCAACCACCACTTCAAAGCCAACGAGATTCAGGAATACGTGGAAGTGGGCTATCGGTGCCCGCAGTGTAGGCAAAGTATTCGATTAAGTTAAATTTAATTGGGCTTAGGTCCATATTTTTAATTAGTAAATCTACCAAATTATGATTTTTTTCCGCTCAATAACTGCGTTTGCAATAGCTCTGTGGGTTCTCACGGCTAGCGCTGGCATCTATGTCGACAAGGTCGACCATCCTAAAAAAGTGGTTGTTCTCAAAATTGAGGGCCGTATCAAATACGAAGACGACCTTCAGTTTCAAAAAATTTTGGACGAAATCAAGAGCGATGGCTACAAAATCAAACTCAACAGCGTCGTTTTGAATACGGCAGGTGGTAGCCCATCTGCTGCCATAGCTATAGGCAAGATTGTTCGAAAAGAGCATTTAAACACTTACGTCGGCCCTAAGCACCACTGCGGCAGCGCCTGTATCTACATCCTAATTAGCGGCATTATTCGCATGGCATATGGAAAAGTAACAGTGCACCGTATTTTCTATAATGATGCGGCGCCCACCGAGAAACTAGAAAAGTCCTTAAAACAAACC
>Ga0114973_10001378_pt1 | contig 18165 bp, 19 predicted proteins | sample M_140807_MF_Meta_FD_87025 | JGI IMG/M metagenome (GOLD analysis project Ga0114973, IMG submission 87025) | Freshwater microbial communities from Lake Montjoie, Canada to study carbon cycling - M_140807_MF_MetaG | ecosystem: Environmental > Aquatic > Freshwater > Lake | place: Lake Montjoie...
CTTTGCTATGTTGCGCAAAGGTTCTAAATCTAAATCTAGTGGCGAAATGGACGAAGAACGTTCAAAAGGCACTGCATTTGACTTGTCAAGCCCAAGAGAAGTCAAACCCAAAGTTGGTTCAGTTGAACGTGGCCACAAGCATGACATCAAGCACACAGCCACAGGCCGCATGGTAACACGCCGTACCGACGACCAAGGCAACAGTGTTGGTGCAGATGATGCATCAGACGCACAAGCAGGACCACGTGGACGTGGACGCCCAAAGGGCACAACAGGTGCTATTGGTGCCAAAGGACCAAGTGGACGTTCTAAATTGATGACCAAAGAAGGCGACATAGATCCAGCAGATCAAGGTGAGTACGATCATGAAGGCGACATGGCCAAGGGCGACATCAAGACCATTGTGCGTCATGCACAAGCACTGTATAAAATATTAGGCGACAACGACAACTTGCCAGAATGGGTACAATCAAAGTTGGCCAAAGTTGAAAGCATGATGGTTGCTGTGGATGAATACATGCAAAATCAAGACAGCGATGGCGGAGAAGAACCCATTGCTGAAAAAGCAGTGAGCAAGAAGCAACAAAAGTTCATGGGCATGGTACATGCTGCACAAAAAGGTAAAAAGCCTGCCAGCAAGACTGTGGGTAAAGTGGCCAAGACCATGAAGAAGTCTGACGCTGAAGACTTTGCTAGTACCAAGCACAAAGGCTTACCTGAAAAAGTCAAAAGCAAAAAGAAAGAAGAAGTTGATGAGAACTCTGAAGAAGGCAGATTGAAAACCACGGTAAACACTGACGGTACTAGTTCTACATCATCTACCACTGGCCGAATTAGCGCCACTATGGACAAAGGTCAAATCACTGTCAAACCAGCCAAGGCTGGAGGTATGAGCTTTGGCAAAGGCATTTACGACTCAATGAATCGTGAACTGGAACAGATGATTGCTGAATCAATGAGCGTAAACATGAGCGACTCAACAGAAGGCAACAAAAGCCTGACTGTCACAGCCACAGATGAAGATGCAATGAAACTGGCCATGATACTGAAATCAGCAGGACTTGGCGGCTCAGGCAGCGACATGCATTCACATGAAGAGCCATGCCCCACATGCGGCATGGAAGACTGTGGCTGCGGTGACGTCGAACAAGCAATTGATGAAAACGCACCTGATTGGCCTACCAACACTGAACAAGCCGACAATAACTTTGGTTATGCAGGCGGACTAAACAAGCCCAAAGCAGACGTTGCTGGCAACGGACAATCGACTGTGCCTGTGGTAGCTACCCGTCCACACAATGATGATCTGCACAGAATGATGGAAATGGCTGGACTGGCAGAAGCAGCCAAGCCTGACTTCTTGGACTTAGACGACGATAACAATAAAAAAGAGCCAATGAAAGACGCTGCTGATGATGTCAACGAAGAAGAAGATACAGTAAAAGAAAGCATTCGACGCATGCGAGAAATTGCCGGTATCAAAGAAGCCAAAACAGCTGACAAAGATTATGACGGCGATGGCAACATTGAAACAGGTGCAGAAGAGCATGCTGGTTCAGTTGACAAGGCTATTAAAAAAGCCCAGGCAGAAAAGAAAGTTGATGAAAGCATTTTTGCTCTTACCAACCAATGGCAAGCATACAAGGGGTAAACAATGAGTTCAAACAACATGATGAGACCTTACAGTGAAGTGGCAGCAGACATTGCACAGCGTAACGCTAACAATTACGTTCCACCCAGTATTCCAAGTGTGAAACAAACACCTGTAGAAATTCCAGGTGTGATGTATCAAGCACGAGAACTATTTCAACCCATAGTTTCCAAACCTGAAGGCGACAAATAATGGCCACCACAGTACAAGTCGTAAATGCCATTGGCAACACCTTGTGGACCACAGACCGAGTGGAATTCGCTACATCACTCAGCAACGTGACATTTCAAGTCAGTGCAGTGCAGTTGACCTATAAAGAAGCCAATGGCAACACGGCCAATGCCACAATGACCACTCCCGTGGGCAATTTGTATGCCAATGCCATCAGTGTTCCTGGCAATGCTGTGGCACAATACTATGTGGGTGCTGGCAACTACTTGAATATTCTCACAGGTACCGGCGGTTTTACTGCCACTGCCCTGGGCACAGCAACCTCGGCCACAGCAGCCAGCAATGGCATAGCAACTCCGGCCACATAACATGAGAGCACAAGAGTTCGTTGCTGAAGACCGTGTTGGCAAAATTAGCAAACGACTTGACATGGGCACAGTGGGATTGAACAAGTTTCGTGATGCACAGTTTGCTGACCGTACCTACGAACTCAATCGTATAATGATGGCAGTGGCTTCAACTGACGGTACTTTTGTTCCTGAAATTGATGGAGAGAGTTGGGCAGGACGCAACAACATTGCAGCACCTTACACCTCAGAAGAACAAGACATGATGAAAATGGCCTATAAAGCCATTGGCAGCCACCACGAAGATTTAAATCAGGGCGACCTGCGCAGTCAAGAACATCCGGCTGTAAACACTACCAGTCCGATCTCAGCGTTCAAAGGCTATCCACGGTGAATATGCATTCCGTTGACGAAGTTGATGCTCATATCAAATCTTGGATAGATCATGTCAGCCAACCTCAAGAACAGTTGGGCAATATGCCTGTTTGCCCATTTGCTAAAAAAGCAGTGTATCAAATCATCAACACAGAATTAAATATGATGGGAGTTCCTGCCGTAGATTTTAAATTAGTAATTTACATTTTACCCGATGAGACAACAGATCAACAAATGACTCAACGTTGTTTGCAGTTGAACGATCAACATCCTGAATATGTGTTTTTACCTGATCACCAAACCAAACGCACCTACATCAAAGGTGTGTTGACCAACAACTGCAAGTACAATTTGGTAATGTGTCAGCCCAAAGAAGAAATTGAAAAAAGTAGAGAAAGTTTGTTGAAAACCAAATACTACACATTTTTTGATTCTGACTACTGGGATCAGCAGTGTGATTATAAATCCATTATTCCTGCAAATCACTGGGATAAAACAGTGGAGACAGCAGCATGAGAGCACGAGAGTTTATCACTGAACAAACAACGCTGCCTCCTGAGCAAGCTGATCCCATGAATCATGTGTTCACATTGCCTGGAGTACAATCCAGCGATCCATATCAGATCTATCGACTGGGTGTGGCCATGGCCCGTGCCAGAAGTGATGCCGGCACAGATGGCATTGCTGACAACTTTCCAGACTGGTCGCCCAAGGCCGCGTTTGGGGAAGAAGCAGTGGTTGCTGGGTTTAACGCCACTATTGAACCCATAATTGATCAGGCATTGAAAATGGCTGGCTTGCCTGCTAAAAAAGTACAAATCAGCACACCCAACAGCCTGGAACCCGCGTCTGTACTGAAACAAAGCCCTGTAAAACCATTTGCCGGCTATCCTCGTTAACCAATCAATAAATATCAATATGAAAAAACTACTCTTTGTGCTGTTGCTGGCAGCCTTGCAATCAGCCCATGCTTGGGATCAAACAGCACCCTTAGATCCAGCTCGTTGTCAAGCACACAATCCTTATGGTTGGGCACAGACTAGCAAACAGGTCACAGCCATTTGCCGTAGAGCATACTTTGTGGCTTATGATGCAGCCGCAAAGATTCCCAACTATGTGACCTATACATTAACACCTCCCAATGCACTAGGATGCTGGCCAAGAACCAATGCGTTTGTGGCAGATGCAAGTGTACCCAACGGACCAAGACCAGATGACTATGCCGGCACCGGTTACGACAAAGGCCATGCCGCTCCTGATGGCGACTTATCTTGGGACCAACAAGTGGAATATGAGTCATTCCTAATGACCAACATGTACCCACAACTGGGTGGACTCAATCGTGGCATTTGGAAACTGTTGGAAACGTCAGTGCGTGGCTGGACTGTGCAACAAAATCAGGTGTATACAATCTATGTGGGTGCTGTGTATGACACAGCCACTGACAAAAAGATTGGCAACGGTGTTGTAGTGCCCACAGGCTTCTACAAGATTGTGATCAATCAAGCCACAGGTGCCATGGCTGGCTGGTATTTCCGACACGAAGGCGGACAAGGCAATGACTTGACCCGGGCCCGTGCCGCTGTTTCGGCCATTGAAAACAAAGCCGGCGTAAAGTTTGCTTACCCAGCCAATGCACGTGAACTGCCAATTGGACAAGAATGGCCTGTGGACTTTGGCGCACTCACAAATGCCAAACGCCAAAAATGCAAGAGCGCCGACTAACACCGTAAATACGGTATGAGCAATTTTTATTGTGCAGCCCCCTGGCGTGGCCTGCATATCAATCCCCGTGGCGATGTCAAAACTTGCTGTGCTGGCAACCCCAACATGCTGGGTAACCTCAACTCACAGTCAATAGAACAAATACTCAATAGCAACTTGATGGCAGAAATACGTGCTAGTCTCTCACAAGGGCAAGCGCATGACTATTGCTCCAACTGTGTTCGTGCTGAACGCTTTGGTGCAGATTCAGAACGTGCTTGGCACAACAATGTAAACCCTGACTTTGATTACAGCACCGCTGGTGACCAGTATCACTATCCTGTGATTGTGGATGTGCGCTGGAACACCACATGCAACTTCAGTTGCAACTACTGCGACCCCAGTTCTAGTAGCAAATGGGCACAACTAAAACAAGTACCGTTTAAGTCAGGCACAAGACCTTATTATGAACAAGTGTGTGACTTTTTGGAACAACATCATGATCGCATACACGAAGTTGCGCTGGTGGGTGGCGAACCACTGTTGTTGCCAGAAAACGAACGACTGCTGGATGTCATACCAGACACTGCTATTGTTACCTTGATTACAAACTTGAATGTGGACTTGCAGAACAATAAAATATTCCGCAAACTGTCTGAACGCAACAGAGTAGGCTGGAGCATGAGTTTTGACAACATAGGCGATCGTTTTGAATATGTACGGCACGGCGGGGACTGGATCGTGCTTCAAGAAAACTTGAAAATCATACAAGGATTAATGAAGTCGCAAGGACAGTGGGGCGGTGTGCATGCAGTGTACAGTATATACAATGCCACGCGGCTAGTTGAATTTAGGCAGTTTGTTGAATCAGCGGGTGCTACGGTACTATGGCAAAACTTGTTTCAACCTGAATGCCTGGATCCATTCTTGCATGGACCTGCCGTGGCAGAATTAGCAGCCGCAGAGATTGAACGTTTTTATACCACAGGAATTGCTACACCTGCTGAACGTCAGTTCTTCAACCAAGCATTAGAAAATTATCATGCAATAACTCAAGAACGTGCAGGAACAACCCGACGATTCCGACAACACATACAAGACATTGAAACACAATACCATCCTGATTCAGCAGGAAAGTTTGAGCAACTATGGCCGGAGATACACCAATGCTTGTAAAGCTAATAGACGCAGAAAACAATTTGTTTAGAATAGAGCATGCTGTGAGTGCAGAGCTAGCAGAACTGGTCACAGCAACAGACTGGATGAGTATACCTTGGCAACGTCAAGAAGGACAGGAAAACTGGGCACGTAGACGCATAAACGACACGGCTATACCTTGGATTGACCAATGGCACCAAGAACTCAGTCAGCAATGGTCTGCAATAGAACAAGGCATAGGAAGAAAACTACAACCTTACTCGGGTACAGCCTGGTGGGTAGACGAGCCAGGATTTACTTGTAGTATGCACACAGATGGTGAAATGCCTGGCAGTATGCATTTGACCTGGCGCGGTCCGGGCACTGCATTTTATTGGCATAAAGATCCGTCAACCTTGCGTTATCAAACACCAGAACAGCCTAATGCAGGCTACATTATGATCAATCAAGCAGATAGCACAGGATATAGACAATTAATGTGGCATGCCATGCTCTCACCATCAGACTCTTACAGAGTAACATCATACACATGGATCGCACCACAATGATTACTGAGAGTCCTACATTTTGTCCTGCGCCTTGGACCAGCCTTAACATTGATCAAGCAGGAGAAGTTAGCCCGTGCTTTCACTGTGTTGACATGATAGGCAACATAAAGAAAAATACCATACAAGAAGTTATAACAGGTCCAGTGATCACTGGCATGAAACAAGCTATGGCCCGTGGAGAATGGGCGCCAGGATGCTCATGGTGCAAACGATTGGAAGAAACCACAGGAGTCAGCGGTAGAACAGTGCGCAAGGCCAGTGCGGAAACCATGGCAGCAATTGACTCAAATCCAGACTTTTTCAAACTAGAACACTTGGTAGTGAACTGGAGTAACCTGTGCAATCTTGCTTGTGTGTACTGCAATCCTGAAACCAGCACAGCATGGCAAAGTATAAAAAAGATTCCTATCAATCATGTCAAAAATGAACACGCAGATCTAATTGAACTGGCTCATACACAAGGGCACAACATTCAAGGACTCAGTCTAGGAGGTGGCGAACCGTTGTTGCAAAAAGGACTAGAGCAGTTTTTAGATTACATTGACTCTGCCAAAGTCAGTGTCATGGTCACGACCAATCTCAGTGTGGACCTTGAGCACAATGCTATCTATCAGCGGTTAAAGACTTGGCCCAATGTGAGTTGGATGATCAGTTTTGACAATGCCAACGCAGAAAAGTTTGAATATGTGCGGCATGGTGCATCGTGGACGCAGTTTGTTAACAACATACAAGTTATGAAACGCGATGGTCAAAAAATTCAAGCTCATCCTGCCTACTCAATTTACTGTGCGTTAGACTTGATGGAATATTATGATTTTTGTGCCAAACAACAGTTGGATATTTTTTGGTGTGAGTTAACCAATCCGTGGGTGCTGGACATTAGACGTCAATCCACTGGGTTACGGCAACTTGCTATTGCAGAAATCGATCGTACTGTAGACAAATATCAAGCTCGCCCGCATTTAAGCACTGATGTACTCAAAAGATATCGTGCTACATTAATAGATAACAGTTATTTGACCAATCAAGATTTTGTTCCAAACATTTTACTCTGGCATCAAGATACCGAAACAACACTGAAGAAAACCACAAGGTTTGCGGACCTGTGGCCCAATTTAGTAAAGGACTACAATGAACAATAACCAACCACCTTGGCATTTTGGTATGATGTCAAAATATCGCCACCAAACTTTAAAATGGTTGCCAACTGACACTGAAGAAAGTTTTCAACGTCTTGTTCAAAATGAAGAATATCGTGAATATTTTCGCAGCAAAGGATGGCTTGACCATGATGCTATAACATATCGTTTAAACAGTAACGGATTTAGATCAGAAGAATTTGATCCTCAAGCAGACAGTTTGGTTTCATTGGGTTGTAGTTATACCATTGGCATTGGCCTGCCAGAACAAGCTACATGGCCTTGTTTAGTATCACAAGCATTGAGCTTGAAAAATTATAATCTAGCCTGGGGTGGCATCAGCGCAGACACTTGTTTTATGTTAGCAGATCATTGGTTACCCATACTACGACCAAAGTTGGTAGTAATGGCAGCACCTCCCAAACATCGCTTTGATTTGATAACAGAAAAAGTTGATCACTATCATGATACCTACTTGCCCGGCAGTGAAATTGGGCAAGCCGATCAAGATGGATTTGTTAAAACTTGGTTTTTGAATGATCGCAATGCAGACTTAAATAATGCACGTAATCGACTGGCGGTTGAAGGATTGTGTAACAAACTAGGCATACGTTGTTTGACTTACAATGCACATGATTGGTTTGCTAAAAGTCGCGAAGAAGTAGAGTATGCAAGAGATCGTATGCATGCTGGTCCATTGGGACATAAAAAATTTGCAGAAAGAATTATGAATGATTTCGCCCCCAAGTAAAAATTTAGAAACGGTATTGGTCAAAGCACCACACCGTAAGGAAGTGTACACTGAAGATGAACTTGTAGAGTTTGCAAAGTGTGCTGATCCAGTTACTGGTCCGTTGTATTTCATGGATAATTTTTTCTTTATCCAACATCCCACCCGCGGCAAGATGTTGTATCATCCGTTTGAATATCAAACCAGACTGATTGAAACCTATCACAACTACAGATACTCAATATCCTTGATGCCTCGACAAACAGGCAAGTCAACATCGGCTGCTGGATACTTGTTGTGGTATGCAATGTTTGTTCCTGACAGTACCATCCTAGTAGCCGCACACAAATACACAGGCGCACAAGAGATCATGCAACGTATTAGATATGCGTATGAACTATGCCCTAACCATATCAGAGCAGGTGCTACAAGTTACAACAAAAATTCATTGGAATTTGAAAACGGCAGTCGCATTGTTGCACAAACCACAACAGAAACAACTGGACGGGGTATGAGTATTTCACTCTTGTACGCTGATGAGTTCGCATTTGTTCGCCCCACCATTGCTCGAGAGTTTTGGACTTCTATCAGTCCCACACTGGCCACAGGTGGTAAGGCTATTATTACGTCAACACCCAACTCAGACGAAGATCAGTTTGCATACCTGTGGAAAGGTGCCAACAAGACTGAGGACGAGCATGGCAACACCACTGAGTTAGGCATCAATGGATTCCGTGCATTTAGAAGCAACTGGCGTGAACATCCTGACAGAGATGAAAAATGGGGATCGGAGCAGTTAGCACAACTGGGAGAAGATCGATTCCGACGTGAAATGGAATGCGAATTTGTTATCAATGACGAAACCTTGATTGCTCCTACCAAACTGCTGGACTTAGAAGGCGTAGAACCCAACCGCCGCACAGGGCAAGTGCGTTGGTATAAAACACCGGTCAAAGACAAAATCTACATTGTGGCATTAGACCCCAGCCTGGGCACCGGAGGCGATCCCAGTGCCATACAAGTGTTTGAAGCAGATACCACAGAGCAAGTGGCTGAGTGGAGGCACAACAAAACAGACATCCCCACACAGGTCAAACTGTTGGCTGAAATTGTAAAAGAACTGTACGAAATCACAAAAGATGATAAAAAGATCTACTACTCAGTAGAAAACAACACCATTGGTGAAGCAGCCTTAATCTCAATAAACGAGTACGGGGAAGAAAACATCAAGGGGTATTTTCTCAGCGACAATTCAGTAATAGGCACAACAGGGCGTAGATTCCGCAAAGGATTTAACACCACAAACAAGGCCAAACTCACCGCCTGCAACAAGTTCAAAGTGCTGGTAGAATCTGGGCGTATGAAACTATACAGCAGACCCTTGATCAGTGAACTCAAAACTTTTGTTGCGCATGCTGGCAGCTATGCTGCCAAACCTGGTGAAACTGATGATCTTGTTATGAGTTCGCTGTTGGTGGTGCGCATGCTCATGCTGTTGCAGACTTATCATGCAGAATTAGACACACAAATGAAAGATCACGGTGATAACATTATAGAACCAATGCCGTTCATATCAATGCTGCGCTAAATACACAACTATGACAATGGAAGCATTACCTCAAGATCTAGCAGACTTTCTGGTTACAAAGAACTTTGACCCAGAATACTTTGACAAACAGGGCCAGCCCAGTGAAGCCGGCGACGCTGTTACCATAAAATTTGATTATGTGGCAGATTCAGGCAAGAACTACGGCACAGCAGTGTGTGTTATTGCTGACAATGAACTCAGTTTGTACTACGGAGACAATTTGGGCAGGGGCATGGAGCCCGAAGACAAAGACGATTGGTACAGTTTTTTAGAACAACTCAGCAATCAAGCATCAAGCCATTCAGCCACCTGGACACCTACAGAAATCAACAAACTCAAACACAATCTGGCTGGCATTGCTGCCATCAAAGAAGGATTGTTTGAAGGATATTATGGAAATCGCAAGGTCAGTTACATGGGTGAGCAAACTCAGGCCAGACTGGTAATCAATCACAATCGTGTGTTAGGCGAAAATGACAAGCGTTTTCGTTATGTAGAAAGTTTGTTTATTGAAACTGCTGATCAAGAACGTTTTCGTTTGCCATTTAAAAGTTTAGGTGGCGGCCGAGCTATGTTGGAACATGTGCGTCAAGGCGGACGTCCGTATGATGTACGTGGCAATCACATCACAGAGGTTGTGAGTGAAATGGCAGTGTTGAGTCGTTTTAATCGTGCGCAACACCATCGTGTGTTCGAAGGTGTAACACAAGAACTTGTGGAAAGCGCACGGCAATACTATCACAACCTACAAGAAACAATCAAGCATCTTGGCAGCTCACGTGGCTACCAAGCATACTTTGAAAGCTGGGCGCCTGATCAAACAGGCGAAGCCGAAGCCCTGGTAGAAAATCTACGCGATCTGTTTGTGGAACAAACACTGGATGCCAGAATTGAAGCTGCCTTGCCCACACTGGCCAAGATACAACAACAAGGAAACAACATGAAAGAAGCGCAAATATTTGAAAACTGGATGAACCAATTGAGCGAAGGAACTTGGGCATTGCCAGAAACTCCTGAACAACAGGAAAAACTCAACCAGCTGATGAGTAGCGAACTCATTGTTGGACCTGATGCTACCAACGCTACAGAGCAGTTGTATGACATTGTGGGTGATGACGAGTTGTTTGACATCTTAAACGACTTGGCCGATCGATCACAAGGTCGTGCCAATATTTGGGACGACTCAGATGTACAACGCAGACTGGCCGAACTGGGCGTTCAAACTCCCCAAAGCACTCGAGCAGAACCTGCTGATGTTGGCCAAGACACTGCACCGCCTGTGAAAGAACAAGGCATGGCAGAAGGCTCGTTGAATGAATTTAAAGCAGATGATTTTAACCGTGATGACGATGATGATGAGGATGAATTCCCAAAGATGTTTGAAGCGCCATTTACTGCTGTTATTAATGGTAAAAAGCAAACTGGCACAGTGATAATTTATCCTGGAGAAGTTACCTCGGCAGAATGGCATCTCAAAGACGCAATCTATATCAAAACTGGCATGGATAATGTACACAACACAAGTGACTTTATTACACATGCGGCAGAATACATTCAAGATATCATTCGATTGAATGGCCGCGGTCACAATTATGTAAAGCATCTAAAGCGTCGAGGTGGAGGTGTGGCAGAAGGCGACAACCAGGCCACATTTGTAGAAAACAATGAATTGAGTCGCATGCTTGAACACGCTGGTGTGCCCATCAAAGAAGGTGTGTTGACCGATAGCACAGGCAGCACACTGGAACACATCAAAGACACATTCAAACGTGACGTCAAAGACTTCATGCAAACTGGTGAAATGAGTCGTCATTTGGAGCAAGTATTGTATGATTACTACTATGACGATATGCCATATGGCGCAAAAACTGGCGAAGATATAGATACATCTGAATGGATAAGTGATCGTTTTGCTGAAGATTTAGGCATCAATGAAAATCTCATCAGCCCAATGATTGTACCTGTGAGCGAAGGATCATGCAACATGACTGCTGAAGGTTCTTACTGCCCCGAACACGGCCTAGCCGAATGTGGCAGCATGTATGAAGGTGTGAATGATCCAGACTACAGAGGCGGGCATGCAAACGAATTTGACGAACTGGAAGACTTATTGAGCCGATCAGGAATGAGCAATGACGATTTAATGCGTCAAAGATTCCTGGCCAGCAAGCACGGACTCAACACCCCTGCAGACATGGCCAAATTGCCCGCACTGAAGAAAGATGCAGAAGCAGGTTACATAGCACGTAAAGGTGCATTGGATGCTGATTTAGAAAAACGTAATCAACAACACTTGCAAGACAAACTCACAGACTTAGAATATCAACAAGATCCGGTTGCTTTTGTGAAAAGACGCACACAACAACTTACGCCAACAGCACCAACAGCGCCCACTGAACCAACTGCACCAACAGCACCAACAGCACCAACAGCCCCAACTGATGTAGCAGCCGAACCGGGAACGGATTATTCTTTGCCACGAGCAAAATTGGGATCAAGTCCAAGTACCAAATTACCTAACTTTAGACCAGAACCCGCTGCAGAAGTTCCAGCACCATCGGATCAAACAGATACTCGTAACCAAAAGTCATCTATATTTCAACAACTGGCACAGTTGAGAAACCGAACCCGTGGCACAATGGCAGAAACCAGCAATGATGATCCAATCAACAGCAACAGCGCCATTACAGGTGCATACTACGAAGGCAAAGAAACTCCAACACAAGAAGGCGATGCACTTCTGGCAAGAATAAAATCACTGGCTTTGCTCAGATGATATAAATACACTTGACACGTAGACAAAAAGCGCATATACTACTACAGTGTTTGCGCTTTTTTGTTTGTGAGTCACAGGCAACAGAGATCTAAACATTTAGATAGGCAACATAACATAGGCAACTTATTAAGGAGAAAAACTATGGCATCATTAGCAGAAATCAGAGCACGACTACAGGCAGCAGAAGGCAACAAAGGCGGAAGCCAAACAGGTGGAGACAATTCGATTTATCCACACTGGAACATGGAAGAAGGGCAATCTTGTACTTTGAGATTTTTACCCGACGCAAATACCAAAAACACATTTTTCTGGCAAGAACGAGCGATGATTCGTTTACCTTTCGCTGGCATCAAAGGCGAGGGGGATTCCAAGCAAGTGTACGTGCAAGTACCTTGTGTGGAAATGTGGGGCGAAGCATGTCCCATCTTGGCAGAAGTGCGCACCTGGTTCAAGGACAAGAGCCTTGAAGAAATGGGTCGCAAATACTGGAAGAAACGCAGTTACATCTTTCAAGGCTTTGTGCGTGAAAACCCACTGAGCGAAGACAAAACACCGGAAAATCCCATCCGACGTCTCATCATCGGACCACAAATCTTTGCCACTATCAAAGGTGCATTGATGGATCCTGAGCTGGAAGAAATGCCCACAGACACCTTGCGTGGCTTGGACTTCCGCGTCAGTAAAACTGCCAAAGGTGGCTTTGCTGACTACAGCACAAGCAAGTGGGCACGTAAGGAATCAGCATTGACCGAAGCTGAACAGGCTGCTATTGACGCACATGGCTTGTTTGATTTGAGCACATTCCTGCCCAAGAAGCCAGGCGATGTTGAACTCAAGGTCATCAAAGAGATGTTTGAGGCATCAGTGGATGGACAACCTTACGACACAGAACGTTGGGGTCAATACTTCCGTCCTGCAGGTGTACAAGCACCCGGTGGTGCTGGCGTCAGCCATGCTGATGAGGACACACCTACACCAGCAGCCAAGCCTGCACTCAAAGTGGCAGCACCCACACCTGCCAGCGACTTTGACGAAGATGATGTTCCTGTGGCAGCCGCGCCAGTGGCCAAGCCTGCAGCCTCAGGGCAAAATGCCCAGGACATCCTGGCCATGATCCGTAGTCGTCAAGCCAAGTAATGCGAACAGCTCTGGACACAGAGCTGTTTCCAGAACTGTGTGAAGTGGTAGAGATACCACTTCACAATCAATGGGTTTATCTAATTCAGAAGAATGGAAACAGTAGTTTGCGGATTCAGCAGTCAAGAGATAATCTTGCTGTGTTTACCAATGATGAAATAAGTGCTCTTGATTATGTAGATGTGTATATCCGTAACCCACGAGCCAGATATGTCAGTGGCATCAACACTTACTTGCAACATCTTCAACGCGACCACCCTGAGTTAGATTTTAACACTGCATTCTGGTTTGCCCGACGATACAAATTTTTAAACACACATTACCTGCCACAGTTTTATTGGTTGGCAAATCTCAGTCAATATCTGCGTACGGATACAAAAATACGTTTTAGAGATTTTAAAAATTTTAATCAGATTGCTGATATAAATCATGACGCATATATAACAAAACCAACACAAGATTTTGTTGAAAAATTATTTCAAGACGATCAAGCCATTCAACTTTGGTTGTTCTTAGATCAAATTTTGTTGGATCTAGCAGGTCAAGAAATGACCTGGACACAACTGCTTGACTATTACCAAATTAGGCATCCTGATATTATAAAACATGTATTGCCCCAGACTTGATCATTTTGCACGATTCAATCCCAATGGCACAGTAAGTCGCTGTGGGCATATGATTCAAGCACCAGAGTTCTTTTCACTAGAGGAAATGGAATCAAGTACTTGGTTACGCAATGCCAAACTGAGTTTTCACAAGGGAGTGTGGCCCAAAGAATGTCAACGTTGCAAGCAAACAGAACAAATCAATGGAACCAGTATAAGATTCAATGCTGTGGAGTTTGATAAAAAACAAACGCAACAAGATTATTTAATAGTCGGCGGGGTGTTGGACAATGTGTGCAACAGTGCTTGTTTTTCCTGCAATGAGCAATACAGTACAAAAATTGGTAGTTTAAAGTCTAAAACATATTTTGCTGTTGACAACTCTGACAAATTTTGGCAGTTGCCATTGGATCGTGTGGTGCATCTGGACATCAATGGCGGCGAACCTAGTGCCAGTAAAAATTATCGTTATCTGCTGCAGAATATCCCAACTAACATTCGATCTATTAGGATCAATACCAATTGTTCTACGGTCATACCTGAGATAAGCAATCTATTAGATCGAAGAATACATGTAACAGTAACAGTCAGTCTTGACGGCATAGAGGATGTGCATGACTATGTTCGATGGCCCATTAAATGGGATAAATTTTATAAAAATTTAATGGCATACAACAGTCTGGGAATACAAGAATTAAATACATGGACCACAGTCAGCGCATTGAACATTGGTGATTTTGATAATATTCTTAAGTTTGTAAAAGATCACAACTTAAATCACTCATATGCACTATTGCATGATCCAAGTGTACTAAACGTGAAGTACACAAATTCCAAGACTGTTCCTTTTAAAGATACATTGCCCGGACAGATAGCCGTTGATGCAGATAATCAACTGGAACTTGACGAATTTATCACAAGACAAAATGCTTTGCGAGGAATATTATGAAATGTTATGCAACACTACCTATTGATAATATGTATGTTATCTCACAGGGAATTTATCAATATTTGCAAACAAACTCAGATGTATTGACCACAACACAGTACGGATGGCATTTTGTTGATTGTAAAAAATTGTTGTCCGCTGTGCCAGAATTGTTAAACTTTTTTCATCAGTACAATTTGATTCCTAGACATGCTGCGGTTACGGTTATAACCAACAACAATCATTTGCCAAAACACATTGACGAATTGCCAGTGATTGCCAAAATTAATTTGCCAGTGATTAATACACAAGGATGGGCTAATCGTTGGTACCAAGATGGACAGTTGGTTGCTGAACTATTGGATCTGGACCACCCCATAGTGTTTAATTCTCAAATTGAACACAGTGTAGAAAAATTAACCGCAACAGACATGCCGCGAGTTGTGGCCAGTTTTACTTTTTACAATGAGCCATTGGATTTACTAAAATGAAAATAGCAATAACTGGTCATACCGCAGGAATAGGGCAAGCGTTTGCAAAGATTCTTGCTGCTCGCGGGCATGAAATTGTGGGGCTGAGCAAACGCCACAGCGACAATATTAGAAACACTGCCAAGATTGTGGAAAAAATAACCCCTTGCGATATGTTTATAAACAATGCACAAGCAGGATACGCTCAGACTGAGTTATTGTATGCAGTATGGCAAGCCTGGCAAGATCAACCGGACAAACACATATGGTGTATTGGTACAATGATGACACAGTACCCGGTAGATCAATCTGTGCCTGGGCAAACAGAAATATCAATGAGCCAGTATCGAAATCAAAAAATTGCACTAGATGATGCAATAGCCCAACTGCGCAACAAAAAACACATGCCAGTTATTACCATGGTCAGACCAGGTGCAGTGGCCACACACCCTGGACAAACGTCTGAATGGCCTTACTGCAACGTTGACACCTGGGCTGAGGTAGTGATATCAACCATGGTGTTGGCCAATGAACAAGGCATGCGATACAACGAACTAGCATTGTGTGCCGCCAAACATCGGATGCCATTGTAATGGACGCAAAAGAAATGTTGACCAATCGTGCATTTTGTCCTGTGCCTTGGACCAGCATCATGTACAACTTTGACGGCACAGTTAAAAATTGTATACGCAGTGCCGAACCCATTGGCAACATACAACAACATCCTATAGAACAAATACTTGCCGATGATTACATGATCAAAGCAGACATGCGAGCTGAACAAAAGTTTGCTCGGTGTAATCCTTGTTATGATTTAGAAACGGATAAAAATAATTTCAACATCATCAGCGACCGTGTGTTCTATCTTAAGGAATTGCGTGATGTTGATCACACCTTGTACGACACCATGAATTTTGCCTTGCACACTGCGGACATACGTTGGAGTAATCTTTGTAATTTTGCTTGTGTATACTGCTCAGCGGAATTCAGTAGCAAATGGGCTAGTGAACGTAATATAGTTATAAACACACCGTCAGACGAAAAACGAGAGTCTTTCAAACAATATATTTTTGAACGTGCATCACAGTTGAAACATGTATACTTGGCCGGCGGTGAGCCATTGTTGATGAAAGAAAATTTGGAATTTTTAGAGTTATTGAAACGGGCCAATCCTGATGTAAATTTAAGAATAAACACTAATCTCAGCAAAGTTGATACACGTATTTTTGATTTGATCTGTGAGTTTAAAAATGTGCATTGGATCATAAGTGTAGAGACTGTAGAAACAGAATACGAATATATACGCTATGGTGGAATATGGCAAGACTTTGTAGATAATCTACAAATTGTCAAACATCTTGATCACAAAATATCATTCAACATGTTGCATTTTTTGTTGAACTATCACAGTATTTTTGGTTGTGTGGATTATTTGTCTGGGTTGGGATTTCACAACAACAGTTTCATACTTGGTGCGTTGACAAGTCCGGCATACCTAAATATTAGACATTTACCAAACAGTGTGTTAAACTCAGTAAAGAAGATTTTAGCAGACCGTATCTCTAAGAATCCGGGTTATCTATTAGAAAATGGATATCAAAACATGCTGAAGCATTTGGATCAGCCGTTTGAAAAAGATTTAACAGGATCTTTTGAAAAATTAGCATTGATGGATCAACAGCGTAAATTAGACAGTAGAACAATTTTTAAAGATTTATACAAGGAAGAAAATCATGGGAAAACCATTTGACGTAAGCAAGTTCCGCAAGGAAATCACAAAAAGCATTGATGGATTGAGTATTGGATTTAACGATCCCACAGACTGGATCAGCACAGGCAACTATGCATTGAACTATTTGATCTCAGGAGATTTCAATCGCGGCATTCCCTTGGGCAAGGTTACAGTGTTTGCTGGTGATTCAGGTGCAGGCAAATCATACATCTGCTCAGGCAACATTGTTAAGAACGCACAAGAGCAAGGTATCTTTGTGGTGTTGATTGATAGTGAAAACGCACTAGACGAAGACTGGCTCAAAGCACTGGGTGTGGACACAAGCGAAAGCAAATTGCTGAAGTTGAGCATGGCCATGATTGACGATGTGGCCAAGACCATCTCAACATTCATGAGCGACTACAAAGCCCTGCCCGAAGGCGAACGTCCCAAGGTCATGTTTGTGATTGATTCATTGGGTATGTTGTTGACCCCCACAGACGTGAACCAATTTGATGCTGGCGAAATGAAGGGCGACTTGGGTCGCAAACCCAAAGCTCTCACTGCCTTGGTGCGTAATTGTGTGAACATGTTTGGTTCATACAATGTGGGTTTGGTTTGTACCAACCACACATATGCAAGCCAAGACATGTTTGATCCAGATGATAAAATCTCCGGCGGTCAAGGTTTCATTTACGCCAGTTCAATTGTTGTGGCCATGAAGAAAATGAAGCTGAAAGAAGATGAGGACGGCAACAAAGTGTCAGACGTCAACGGTATTCGCGCAGGCTGTAAAGTTATGAAAACACGCTATGCCAAACCCTTTGAAGGTGTGCAAGTTAAAATTCCTTACACAACAGGGATGAGTCCTTACAGTGGTCTTGTTGACTTGATTGAGAAAAAAGAAATGCTCAAACGAGAAGGCAACAGCCTGGTGTTTACCACTAGTGATGGCGAAATCATCAAGAAGTTCCGCAAAGCATGGGAAAAGAACGATGATGGCTGCTTGGACAAGGTGATGATTGACTTCAAGAACATTAAAACTGAGGTAAGTACAGCCGACGCAACGGAGGAATAACAATGTCAGCAGAAGTAGCAAGCGAAATTTGGGGCGAATTAAAACGATA
>Ga0114973_10001379_pt1 | contig 18162 bp, 19 predicted proteins | sample M_140807_MF_Meta_FD_87025 | JGI IMG/M metagenome (GOLD analysis project Ga0114973, IMG submission 87025) | Freshwater microbial communities from Lake Montjoie, Canada to study carbon cycling - M_140807_MF_MetaG | ecosystem: Environmental > Aquatic > Freshwater > Lake | place: Lake Montjoie...
AGCCATCCTGGCGGGATCTCCTCCCAAGATCTGAACTACGACCGGAATGTCCGAGGCCGTTTTTCCTCCCACTTTTAATTCGGGTACGAAACGATAAAACACATGATCAGGAGGGACTTCATGAGTGACCCTGACAAATTCGGAGACACAAAATTTATACCCTCCGAGCTCGGTCAACAGAGCTCTCATAGGATAGTCCGTAACTCCCTCCATAGGAGCTAAAATAAGAGCTGGTTGTCCTTTTTTTAATAGCTGTTTCAAAACGCTAGGTATCCAACGTAAAAGGATTAAAGTTGGTTTTCCAATCGAAATAGTCTTCGCTCTCAGCCTTTTTTAGAAAATTTACGATTTTATAAGTGACGGGTGTCATGACCACTTCCCATAAAACTTTCAAGGTGTAGTTAGTGATCATAACTTGCACAACTAAATGATCCTGCCATGTTCCCAAAAAGGCTATAGGGTAAAAAATAAGAGAATCCACCGCTTCTCCAGCGATCGTGGAACCAATCGTACGAGTCCAAAGCATTTTCCCTTGGGTCCACATCTTCATCTTTGCTAAAACATAAGAATTGGTAAACTCTCCAGCGAAAAAACCAATGAATGAGGCCAATACTATTCGCCAAGTTTGTCCATAAACAGTTTGGTAAGCCTCTTGAAAGGGCCAACCGTCGGCAGGAGGAGCTGCTACCACGAACCAACTCATAAAAGAAGCAAACGCCAGTGCAGAAAAACCCGCCCAAACCACTTTTCGTGATCTGGCATACCCGTAAACTTCTGTTAGAACATCGCCAAACACATAACTCAAAGGGAAGAAAAAAACCCCTGCCCCACAAGTAAAACCATAGATCTTAATCACTTTTGAAGTGCCAATAAGATTGGAACAAAGAAGAACCGTCACAAACGATGCCATAATCAGATCGTAGTATCGGTAATTAGGCCTTGGCTCAGAGGGCATTTTAGTTTTCATCATAAAAGCACACTATGGGATATTGTTCTCAAAGTAAATCAACTGATGAGATTCTAGGGACAAGTCGGAAGTACGTCGGAGGATGAAGTGGGGTTTTCGACTTTTAGCAGAACCCAATCATCTGCCCTTTTTTCAAGAGTGAGATCGGCACATAGCCCTTTACCCGCTTTTAGATTCTGTGTTTTTTCTTTCAAAATCGTTCTCTTACCTGAAAATCTGAAAACAACTTCGGTGGGGCCAGACCCTTTCAACCACTGGTCTACTTTGGCAACGGCTAAATATCCCCCCTTAATTTTCGAGTCACAACGAACATCAGTCACTTTGCAACGAACTTGAAATTCATTGAAAAGCGCAGGGGCTTGTTTTGAGACATCGCAACCTTTCGGAAGTATCCCTCTTTGAGGACCACTCTCAGGAATTACACATCCTGGCGGATTTTTAGCCTCTGTCCCCCAAGCTAAAGTCACCCACAACAAAAAAACAATTACTGAATTTTGCATATTGTGGCTAACCCTATATTTTTATCCAACTCTCGAACCGGCATTTTTCCGAGGGGAATAATAGAAACCTCGGCTGTCACAGCGACCTCCGCTTCAAAAAGATGTCCCCCAAAAACCCGAAACTGATTATCTCCAAGAGCCGCATGAACATGAATGTAGGGATTCCCATCCTTCAAAGAGATATTTCCGGTTAACGAGATAAGCTCATAGTCCATTTCAGAGAAAGTTTTTCTTAAATAATCTTTATGTTCTAAATGATAGTATCCGAGCTCGACATGGATCAAAGCCCCGAGCCCCGAAATGAGCCCTCCGCGAAGTCCCAAATCACACACATCTTTAGTGAGGGTTGAAACAAGCTTCTGCCCTTTCGAAACCACAATCAAAGCCCGATCTTCGGAGTGATGGATAATCATACCTGTCCTTCTTTCTAAAAGCTCGTATGCAAAGCATAGAAAAAAATATGATTGTTTCTATCTTCGATCGAGCGAGGTCTGTGAACGTAATTATAAAGATAAGCAACATCACTGCTTATGTTTTTGTTCCACTGGTAATTAAATCCCAAAAAAAGTCTATTCTGATCAAAGCCGGACATAGGCCCAGTCACAGCGGTAGTATTTAAGTTAAAAAAGAGTTCATTGGCTAAAAGGAATTTTAAACTTGGGCTATGGAACCAGCCATGCAAAGTTCGCAGTTGATAGCGAACTCGATAAGCTTTATCCATTGTGGTGTCTATAGCCCGATATTCCAATCTAAAGCGGTGAGTGAAAGCACTGTTGGTAGAAACCCCGTGGTTGTAAATGTATTGGAGAAAAATTCTTGTTTCATTGGAAGCTGACGGCGAATAGGTCGGCTGCCACAAAAATCCAGCTCCCACCGACGAATGGGAATTAATCTGATAAATAGGCGCTAAGCGGGCTATTAAACTAGATAATTCCCCTTCCGAATAAGAAATCCGAGGTTGTATTTCGGCAAAAAAACTTAAGGAGTCCGTAAGTGAAAGGGTTTGATTCAACTGAACCCAATTTTCAATTTTAGTATCGGCTTTAAGCGGTGAAACGATTAAAACTAATAAAACAAAACTTAAAAACCCTTGTTTAATGACTTTTTCCAATTTCACTAAGAAGCTCCACTTTTAATTTTTATCGCCCCATATCTTATTTAGCTTTTCTCTAAAATCCAACCAGTTTGATTCGATTGCATTATTTTAAAGTGAGAGTTAGAAGACTCTCAAATGACCCAATCTCCTCCCAGTTCTACCCCCCCCGTTGGCGAGCACCGCTTAGGCCGTTTAGGCATCCAATTTCCTTTTCTCATTGCGCCCATGGTCGGCATTAGCCATGTAGCTTTTAGAGAACTCATCCGAAGCTATCTTCCTGAATCTATTGACCCTCTTTTATTTACCGAAATGCTCTCCACGCTAAGACTTCCCTATGAAGACTTAAATGATCTTCCGGGGCCACTGTCTAGCGTTGGAGAAAATTATTTTGTACCTCAACTTTTGGGAAACGAGGAAAGTTACATCGCGGACTCCATCGAAAAAATACTCCCCTTTCACCCTTGGGGTTTCGACATCAATATGGGATGTCCCGCTTCACATCAGCTGAAGCATAATTGGGGGGTCAGACTCCTAGGGGATGCGGATTATGCCTCCAGAGTCGTTGCCGTCACAAAAAAACATTCCCCGAGGCCAGTGAGTGTAAAACTGCGTGTGGCGACCGGTGACAAAATTGATCTCAACTATCTTTTAGATTTTACGCAACGAATGGAAGATGCCGGCGCGGATTGGATGACTCTCCACTGTCGAACTCAAAATCAAGGGCACCACGGCTATGCCCATTGGGATTTAGTGTCTGAAGTCTCTAAAACGAGGAAAATTCCTGTCGTAGCCAACGGAGATATTCATACTTGGCAAGATGCTGTTAATTTAATTAACGAATACAAAGTCGATGGAGCTATGATTGCTAGGGCTGCGACAGCAAGACCCTGGATCTTGTGGCAGATAGCGCAGAAGTGGGGTGTTTTAACAAAGCCCCAAGCTCGATGGGAAACCTCTCCACCTTGGACATCTGACGAAGAGGGAAAAGAATATTTTCGAGCCGTATTAAGATTCTCCTGTTTGCTTGAAGACTATTTTGGTGACACCCCTTTTGCTTTAAAAAAACTCGTCTTCTTTGTGGCTCAAGGTTCTCGATGGCTACTCTTTGGCCATGCTTTTTTCCACGCTGTAAAACGTTGCGAGAATTTGAAAGAGGTCAGAGATTTCGTAAACGACTACGCTGAGAAAAATCCTCAGCCCATGGGGCAAAGGGCGAGAACTTAAACTTTCTGCTTCAAAATTCCACTTGCCAACAAATTCCCTATTTTCTCATTCGAATAACCTAAACCATGGGCCACTGAAAATCCATCGGCCCCCAAGGATGGGCATGGACTTAATTCGGGCGAAGGGGCAAATCCGGCCCAAGTGAGAGGGTCTGAGTTTAATTTAGTACGAGATTGGGAAAGTTTAAGAAACTCGTCAAAAGGAATAACTCTAAACAAACAGGTTTCAGAATTGTTTCCTAGGGCCTCCCAATAAACTGCTGGAGCTTCTTGAAAAAGAGTTTCCATCTCGGAAACTAACGAGGCATCAGCTGAGCGCTCTTTCCATTCTTTTTTATCGACCGCTTCGCAAAAATTTCCCCAGTGTTTGGATTGGATGGCTTGTAACGATATCCATTGCCCATCTCGACATTTGTAAAACCTAGAATGAGGATATTGGCCACTCATCTGGGAAAATGAATTGTAATTTACTTTTTCCTGTTCGCTTGCCGATTCCTTTTCTACCTGTTCGTATGCTCTAGGAAGATACAAGGCCCTAAAACCTTCATCCGCATTGGAAATCAAATGCATACCTCGTCGATTAGGGTTAGCAAGATGAATTAAGAGTTTAGTCAGGGGGGCAAAAACTCCCCCCATAATATCCCCAAAAAGCGAACTGTAGTTCGGCCCATTTTCAAGGAACCATTCTCCACAGCCACTCGTGGCCACAAAATTAAGATCGTGTCCTGATTTAGAACTGAATCGGTCACTCATTCCTCTCATCGACAAATAGATAAGATCGGGATTTTTCTCAGCCAAGTCCGCATACCCCAGTCCCAATTTATCCATAATACCGTCTCGAAAATTCTCAACAAAAACATCAGCCTCACCTGCGAGGGATTTAACTATTTCAACACCTTCCGTCTTTAAAAGATCCACGCACAATGACTTTTTCCCCTGGTTGAGAAGATCAAAGACGGCCGAATAATGGGGATTTCTTAAAGGGTCACCCTCAGGCGCCTTTTCCACTTTCACAACTTCAGCTCCATACTGAGCCAAAATTCGGGTCAAATAGGGGCCGGTTAACATCACAGAAAGGTCCACCACCCGAATATGCTGGATAGGTTTAATAGCTTCGTCATTCCAAAGAATTTCTGACACACTGCCCCCGGTGTTTGGATTTCTGTGGGTACCTCAAGGTAAGACTACTATCATTTTAGCTCGTCCCTATCGATTCACTCAAGTCCTCAAAAAGACTAAAAAATTAGGCTCGAAATAGTAGTTTCGTTTAAAAGAGCATTAGGCTAAAACTGTAACCATGAAAGTTATTATCTCAGGTTTATGTTTACTTTTGATCAGCACTTTTCTGGGTTGTGCGAGCACAACTCTAATCGATTCGCCCAAAACTACCTCCGTAGCTTCTACTGAGCCGGAAAAAACCCCAGAGGTCATATGGAGCAGTCGAAATTTAAAAGCCAAGTTCGACTACTTGGGAGAGGTTAAAGTTAAAAGTTGGTCCTACGAAGGGGCTCTCGAACGCCTAACCGAAGGCGGAAAAAAAATGAAGGCCGATGCCCTCATTGATGTTCAGTACCAACAAGTCGGTTTCTTAAAAACGTTTCAGGCCTTTGCGGTCAAATTCAAACCATGACAACAAAACAGACTGTAAAAAAAATTGCCCTACTCACAGGCGGCGGCGATTGTCCGGGCCTTAACTCAGTTATTCGAGCCGTCGTGCAATCCTGTATTTTAGAATACGGTATTCAAGTCGTGGGTATTCCCGATGGTTTTAAAGGTTTGTTAGAAAACAAGTTTATTCCTCTAGATCTTCTCAATACGACAGGAATTCTATCTAAAGGCGGAACGATTTTAGGTTCTTCCAACATTGACACGCCATTTCGAGTTCCCGTGATAAAAGACGGAAAAAAAATCTACGAAGATCGCTCGGATGAAGTAGTTCAGCATTTAAAACAGGAGCGAGTGGATGCCATGATCGTTGTCGGAGGAGACGGCACTCAAAGCATCGCCCATGGAATGTCTCAAAAAGGGATTAAAGTCGTCGGCATTCCGAAAACAATTGATAATGATCTGAACGGAACAGAATTTACGATAGGATTTTACACTGCGGTCACCACTGCAGTTGAAGCCTTGGACAAGCTTCACACAACGGCCGAATCTCACCATCGAATCATGGTAGTGGAAGTCATGGGGCGAAATGCCGGTTGGATTGCCCTTTTTGCAGGTTTGGGTGGTGACGCCGACGTTATTTTACTCCCTGAAATTCCTTTTGATCTGAATAAGGTCGGAAATTATCTGAACGATCTCTACCACTCTCGAAAAAAATACTCGATCGTGGTTGTAGCCGAAGGGGCGAAACCTATCGGCGGAGATGTGACTGTCAGCAAAATTATCGAAGACTCCCCGGAGCAGGTCCGCTTGGGAGGAATTGGGCACCGAGTTGCCGAAGAATTAGAAAAAATTACGGGTCGAGAATCCCGAGCGATTGTCCTAGGCCATTTGCTTCGAGGCGGAGCCCCAGAAGGTTTCGATCGTATTTTAGCCAGCCGTTTCGGAGTGGCTGCAGTCAAAGCTGTTGTAGATGGCAAATTCGATACGATGGTGGCTTACCGAAATGACAATGTAGAATTGGTTCCGCTCGAAACGGGCGCCGGAAAAAATCGTTTTATTTCTCCAGACTCTGCTTTTTTACAAACGGCACGCCACCGAGGCATTTGCTTAGGGGATAGTTAAGTTTTCTTAATCTCTTTCGCCCAATACTCTTGGCCTTCAGTTGGCAAAGTATCGATAGGATCAAAATATTCGTAGAGCTGATTTAAAGCTTCAGGTTTATTCCACTCAATACTGGTTAAATAATTTTTGGTCCAGTAGGAAATTCCTTTCACTTTGTCGTAGGAATGAACTTGGTGAACCCATCTCTTACCGACGAAAGGAACATCACAGACGATTCTAGGAGTCGCAAATCCGGGAAGATAGCCCATGATATCGTGCTGTAAACTTTGCGCTTGGGCTACCGATACTCTCCAATGTTCAGAATTCGGAATCATGTCACACATGTAAAAATAATAAGGAGTAATGTGTCCGTGATCTTGAAGCTTGAAACAAAGATCGAGAAGGGCTTTTTGGGAATCATTGACCCCTCTTAAGAGAACCCCCTGATTTCTAACGTCTCTAAATCCCATGTCGAGCATTTTTCTAGCCACTTTAGCTACCAAAGGAGTTAGAGATTGCGCGTGGTTAATATGGGTATGAACCGCAACACTTACCCCACGCTGGACCGCTTTTTTCCCGATTTTATCGAAAGCACTTAGTATCTCATCCTGCAAAAAGTGCTGAGGGACTCCCATCAACCCTTTGCTCGCCAACCGAATATCTCGAATGTTTTCGATATCAAGAAGAGATAAAACAAAATATTCTAGAGTCTGAGCTGGAAGATTTGCGATATCTCCTCCAGACACCACTACGTCTCTCACCGATGGAGTTTTTCTTAAATAATCTAAAATCTGTTCATGGCGATCTTTTTGTGCCGTCTCAAATTTTCTCTTTGGAACTTGTGGCACACTTTGGCCGACTAAGTCCATTCGAGTGCAATGGCCACAGTACTGGGGACAAGTAGACAAGAGCTCGGCTAGAACCTTGGTCGGATACCTATGGGTTAATCCCTCAACAACCCACATTTCATGTTCATGCAAACTATCTCTGCCCGCTTTAGGATGGCTTGGCCAGTTTTTCTCGCGATCAGAAAAAAATGGAACCATGTAACGTCTGACCGGGTCGTTCTTAAGATCCTCTACTCTCATCGTGTTGATCATTTGGGGGGGGATAAGCATCGACATCGTCGATCTTTCGGCCTGATCTTTTAAAATGTCCAAGGCCATTGAATCGGGCAAAAAATCCCCAAGAACCTGCTTAAGCTGAGCTACAGATTTGATAAAGTTCCGTTTTTGCCAAAGGGCACTAGTCCAATCATTTTCCGAAATATCCTTGTAGCCTGGGATACGCCGCCAGTCGGGCTCGACAAATTCAGAAGAATACTTGTACGGATACGGTTGTTTGGTGGCCGTGGCGGCCTTTTTTTCTTTAGTTGTGCCTGACATAGAACTCCAATCGGCTGAATGAACCAAAGAACAGAATAACTCTTCTCACGTTAATTGACAAATTTGGGGGCTATTTCTTCTTGGGATGATTGAGATCCAGTTCAATGAGGGGCGGGGGAGATTTTTCAGCATTAAGAGCCTCTTGAACCTTCTGAGCCCGTGAAAGAACCACTTTTTCCTCTTGCTCAACCACCACCCCGGCTACAATACCCTCAAGCCGCAACTGGAAATCCTGCAGATTGGAGCAGTTTTTTAACGCTTCTTCTTTTGTAATAACTCCCTGTTGAAACAAGCTCATTAGATTTTCATCAAAAGTCTGCATTCCCAAGTTCGAGCTCTCTAAAATCACTCGATGGAGATCGGAGGTGCGTTTAGGATCCAAAATCATATCTTTGGCTCGATGATTGGCTAACAATATTTCCAGGGCCGGAACTCGCCCTTGACCATCGGCTCGACTCACCAAACGTTGGGTGACAACTCCAACGAGAACTGCGGCTAACTGAGATCGAGTCTGTTCTTGATATCCCGAAGAGACACTGCCCACGATTCGATTAACGGTTTCTACAGCATCAGAAGTATGAAGAGTACTTAAGACTAAGTGGCCCGTCTCTGCCGCTGTTAGCGCCATCAATATGGTTTCCTCGTCTCGCATCTCTCCAACCAAAATCACGTCCGGATCCTGTCTTAAAGCGTACTTTAGGGCCTGAGCAAAATTTTTGGTATCGATCCCTACTTCTCTCTGAGTGATGATACTTTTTCTGTCTTTGAAACTATATTCGATTGGATCTTCAAGTGTCACAATGTGGGATGAGGTATTTCGAGCGATGTGATCAATCATAGCGGCAATCGTGCTCGATTTTCCACTTCCCGTAGCCCCGGTCACTAAAACCAAGCCTCGGCCCGAAAGAGCTAAATCTTCCACGACAGGAGGCAATCCCAACTCGGAAAAAGTTTTTATTTGATCGGGAATTAAACGACAGACAAATCTAGGAAAGGAACGCTGTTGGCAGATATTAATGCGAAATCGACCCATCCCTAAAATTTCATGGGCAAGATCCACCTCTTCACCGGCTTCGTAACGGGCTTTTTGCCGTTCATTCATTAAATGATCGCACAGATTATTGAGGTCTAAATGAGTGAGGCGGGGAATCACTTCACCCGCCTCACTCGTTAAATAATAAAGACTCCCATAAACCCTAACAATAGGAGGAAGTCCTGCTTTTAAATGAATATCAGAAGCTTTTTTATCACTCGCCCTTTTTAAGATTTGCTCGAACTGGGCTAGTGGGCTTTCCACCTTTTGTTGCTTCTTTGGTAGCATCTTCCGAGTCATCCCCTTCTTGGTGAGAAGCTTCTGGAGTTGCGGCTAAAACGGCTCCTCCATCTTTTTGAGCTTTGGCTTCCACCTTTTTCTTGATCTTATCGGCATACTCGGGATGCTCTTTTAGGAATAATCTTGTATTATCTCTACCTTGTCCTAATTTTTCCCCTTCGAAAGATAACCAAGATCCGCTCTTATCAATCACGCCATATTGCAGAGCAATATCAATGATATCCCCTTCTTTGGAGATCCCTTCCCCAAACAAAATGTCGAATTCAACTTGTTTGAAGGGGGGAGCCATTTTGTTTTTTACGACTTTGACGCGTGTGCGGCTACCGGTCACATCATCCCCATCCTTAATGGCGGAAATGCGGCGGATATCGAGTCGAGCTGAAGCGTAGAATTTCAGAGCGTTTCCACCTGTAGTGGTTTCTGGATTTCCAAACATTACTCCCAGTTTCATTCGCAGCTGATTAATGAAGATAACACAGGTTTTGGATTTGCTGATACAACCTGTCAGTTTGCGAAGAGCTTGGGACATTAAGCGAGCTTGAAGACCCATATGGGAATCTCCCATGTCCCCTTCCAACTCAGCTCTTGGAACTAGAGCGGCAACAGAGTCAACTACGACCACATCAATCCCACCACTGCGAACTAAGATTTCAGCAATTTCTAAAGCCTGTTCTCCAGTATCAGGTTGAGAAATCAGAAGTTCTTCTGTGTTCACACCCAATTTTTTTGCATAAACCACGTCAAGAGCATGCTCTGCATCGATAAAAGCGGCAACACCACCTTCTTTTTGCGCTTGAGCGATTGTCAAAAGAGCAATCGTCGTTTTACCGGAGGATTCAGGTCCGTAGATTTCGGTTATTCTTCCTCGAGGAAGTCCACCGACCCCCATGGCTAAATCAAGTCCTAAGGAACCTGTGGAGATGACCCCAAGATCCATGTTGAGTTTTTTTCCATCACCCAATTTCATGATGGAACCTTTTCCGAACTGTTTTTCAATCGACATCAACGCCATACTGACCGCTTTTTGTCGATTTTCAGATCCCTCTTGTCCTGGTTTGTTAATTTCCATTTGTTTCTCCTCTTAGTTAAAGCGTTGCTCTTATCATTAAATGCATTATTAAATTTCCGTAAACTCCGGCGACCACATCATCCAACATAACCCCTAAACCATTTTTTAATTTTCTATCTACCCAATTTGCCGGCACAGGTTTTACGACATCAAAAAAGCGAAACAACAAAAACCCAATCACCAATTGATAACCTGTTATTGGAATTCCTATCATAGTGATCATCAATCCGACAATTTCATCGATCACAATATATTGACAATCTTGCTTGTTAAAATATTGACACGTCACGCCACTCACCCAAACACCTAACGCGCCGAGCAATAAAATCCACAAAGCCTGCACGGCCACCGAATCTCCCCAGAGCTTCCACACCATCAGTGCACCTACAACCGAACCCCATGTTCCAGGAGCCAAGGGAATAAAACCACTTCCAAAACCCGAAGCAAAAAAGATCGCCACCCAATTCTTAACTCGAATTTTCCAGTGCGTTGCGTTGTTCATTTTTATCTCAATTAAGAAGTTACCTCTGTGCAATTTGATCATACTTCGCTCATCTGGCAAGCGAACAATCCGACAACTAAAAAAAAAAGACAATCGAATTGAGGTAGCGTAAAACCACGCTCATGAGGAATAAATTTATTTTCTACTTAGCATTTCTGATTCAAGCTTTTGTCTATGCTTCCTCCCCAACTCCTAAAGTGGTTTTGGCCATCCACGGCGGGACTGCGGATCACGAAGAGATTCCCGAAGCTTTAGAAAAGGAGATGCTCCAGGGCTTAAGCGATTCTCTGACCGCAGGTTATCGCACTTTAAAAACTAAGGGCTCGAGTCTTGAGGCGGTAGAAGCTGCTGTCATTTCCTTGGAGAACAACCCTCTTTTCAATGCAGGGAAAGGGGCCGTTTTCACAGCTCAGGGAAAAAATGAACTCGATGCCGCTATCATGGAAGGGAAAACCAAAAAGGCCGGAGCGGTAGCGAGTACCACTGTCATTAAAAATCCGATTAAAGCCGCGAGAGCCGTCATGGAAAAAACTCGCCATGTTCTTTTGGTCGGAGAGGGGGCTAATCAATTTGCCAAAAAGAGTGGACTGGAGATGGTGGATCCCAAATATTTTTACACTGAACGCCGATTTCAAGAATGGCAAAAATCGAAGCTTAAAAAAAATCAAACCAAACAAAGTTTCTCTCCCACTCCATGGAATCGCCATTTTTCACTGGGAACAGTAGGGGCTGTAGCTCTCGACCCTCAGGGGAATCTCGCAGCTGCGACTTCGACTGGCGGGCTCACTAATAAAATGCACGGCCGTGTGGGAGACTCACCGATTATCGGCGCGGGTACTTACGCTGACAATGAATCGGCTGCGATTTCCTGCACCGGCGTAGGGGAATATTTTATTCGTTATGGAGTGGCTCACGAAATTACGTCGCTTATCAAATACAAAAGCTACAGCCCCCAAAAAGCAGCTGATACGCTTATTCAAGAAACACTAAAGCCCCAAGGGGCAGAAGGGGCTACTATCGTCTTAGATCCGAAAGGGACAATCGCTTTTTCTTACAGCTCCCAAGGATTGCCGAGAGGTTATGTGACCGACGACGGAGTTATCCATCTTTTTATTTTTGAGAAAGAGACAAAGGTACCAGCTTCCTTTTGATACAAAGGAGGACGCTTTATTAGGTGGCAACTCTCACCAAATGAATTCTCCCATGGTGAAATGAACACAAAGTAAGAAGATTGTTGATTTCGTGCCCTCCGCCTTCAGCCCATGGCTTTAGATGATGGACTGCCAACCACTTTCTTTCCTGACATTGGGGTTCTGGGCATTGGCCCTGATCCCTCAAATGAACTTGTCTTGAAATAGCGGCTGGGATTTTTCTCCGCGCGGAGAAAAAGTTGGGTGTGGGGCTCTTTAGTTTTTCTCGAGCCATCACTGTAAGACTGGGTCTTTGGTGGTTTCTCTTTGCTTTTTCTATCGTGTCTTTCTTGTCTAAAAAAAACTTCGCCATTGCGAGAAGAGTATCTTCTAAAGTCGCTGGTTTTTTAGTCCGCTGGGATTCTAGGTCTTTGATTCTTTCTATCATGGTCTCTAAATCTTTATCGATGACAACTCTTAACTCTCTTTTACTTTCTGTGATGGGCTTAATTCTAGCTCTCAACACCTTCTCAGGGTGCGTTTTCACAATCTCCTTTTCGAGGTCCTTTTGTCTTAGGGTTTTTGCCTTTTTCGATCCAGCTTTGTTGGGTCTCAGGCGTAATTACCGAAACAATCTTTCTTGCGGCATTTAGACTTAGGTCCCCCTTTTGAACTGCTTCTTTAAGCTCGGGAACTTCCCGGCTCTTTTTTAACACAGAAGAAAAGGCATAGGCTTGGCCGTCGGTAAGCTTTAGGGCCAGGACACAATACTCATGCAGACTTCTGTAGCCTAATTCCCTAAAGGCTTGGGTATCAAAAATCTCTTGAATAATCTCTAGAAGCTCATTTTCAGATGCTAGATATTTTTTCACACAAATAATCGCTCGTTCATGTAAAGCTTTGGCCAAATTCATAAAGTCCTCTCTTTCTTAAAAACTTTTCTATCAAGAGTTTTTTTGTCGATTTAAAGAGCCTGAGTTTGAAGTCTTTTCATGAGAATGAGAAAAACTTATTCATACCTAAAAAAGTGGCTAATGGTGGGAAGGGGAAGTCATCTAAAGAGATTTTAAAAATTGAAAGCCGCTTCGAAAAAACACTCCCGTTTTATCTCGTCAAGGGGGTTAGGGGGGCGCGGGGTTATTCCCCTCTTCTTTTCTCCGCGCGGAGAAAAACTTGGGAAGATCAATACTCAATCAATTTAGCTGGCCAGCCTGTTCCTTAATTAATTAGGGTAGATTCAATCGGAAACTCTGTTTAATTCACTTGCCTCGACTAAAACACGGGTGTGATGGTGGCCATTTTGCCGATTAAATAACTTTCCTCTAACTCGAACCAATCCACCTACTACCAAGTCTTTTGCTTTTATATGATCCCAATCAATTACCATATGGAGTATTTTAACATTCTTTTCAGTCTGCCATCCCAAGTCGGTACTTGGGCTGTTTGCCACAATGGTTATGGGCTCTGAGAGCCGCAAGAACCACCCACGTTCAGTTTGGTCTCCATTTTTCACACTTTGATATCCTGGGGGGCCAGGAAATGTCTGAATCTCTAATTTACCCACTAGTTCGACAACGGCAGGATCAAAGTGAAAACTTTTCTCTGCCTCGGCCAGGCAGAATGCTTGCAAAAGTAAAAATAGTATTACAACGAGTTTAAGAAATCTCACAACGAAGATTATCGTTACTTGCTCTAATCTCGTCAACCCCACTCACTCACTGGAGTAAATACTCTCGAATATCCCTAGCCTGCTCTCGATTTAAACTGTCTTCAAAAGCTGGCATCGAGCGGATCCCCTTAAGAACTACTTCATAAAAATAATTTTCAGGAACATGTCGTCCCCGCAGAGTAGGCCCGATTTTTCCTTCAGCTTTTTCTCCGTGGCAGCTGGCACAGTGAGTGGCAAAAAGTTTTTCTCCATTGGAGCCATCTCCTTTGCCCCGCCCTCGAGTCTCATGAATTTCGCTCTCTTTATTGTAGTCAACAGTTTCTACCTGTTTGGGTTGTGGGCCTCTCTTTAAAAAATATTCCACAAGAGCTGTCTTCTCCTCCGGTTCTAGCTTCACACCAAAGGTTACCATTTTTTCCAGAACTTTTTCCCAGCCTTCCCTGGAGAGATCCTGCACAGACAGCAAAGATTTGGTATGACAAGTTAAGCACTTTTCATCAGCGATACTCTCCCCGATGAGTTTAGGACTCGTTTTTTTAGTCACTTGAAAAGCCACTTTATCAACGGCATTCCAGAGATATCCACTGGGATTCCAATCGGCGACTAGAGGCTGAACGTTTCCTGCGGTGTCGGTCGCTCGGGACATGACTATCACTTTTCCTAACTTTTTTGCTTCTACTGAAGCTTCAAATTCCTGCCATCCGCCTTCCGCGCGGGGCTCTTGGAGTTTGGCGAGGGTCCAGTGTTTTCCCTTATCGATTGAGATCTCAACTTTAGAGATAGTGCCGGTACCTGAGAAGGTCTTACCTAGGACTTGAACCTTGCCCAAGGGTACTTCTTCCTCGGAACGGGGGTGAAGAATGAACGATTGCACGCGAATCGTAGTGACTGGAACTCCGGTCGCAGAGTCCCACTTCTCGCCGGGCTTCAAGGGCATTTTGGGCATCCGGTAGCCCTTCTTCATGAAAAACCCAGAGTCCTCAGTTTCTTGGAAAGTAATTTTTCTCACCCATTTTATCCAATTGTTAGCATACCAGTTGGGCACAACCAACCTCACAGGCCCTCCGTGAAGGACAGGCAAAGATTCGCGGTTCATCTTAAGGGCAAGCAAAGTATCGGGAGCCATCATCTTATCCACTGGGATACTGCGAATAAAAGCAGGTACCGTAGGGAAAGCAGGAAGGTCTGCCCCTTCAAGCCGGGCGAATTTTGCGTTGGGCTTGAGTTTCACCAATTTTAGAATCTCTTGAAAAGGAACTCCAGTCCACTCAGCATTCCCCACGGCCCCCTTTTCCCATTGCAGCCCTGAAACTTTGGGAAACTGAAAAGCTCTCCCGTTTCCAGAGCACTCTAGAACCGAATAAAAAGTTTTTTGCGGTAATTTTTCGAGTTCCTTTAGAGATATTTTTGTCGCATTTTCCACCAAACCGTCGATTTCAATTTCCCATTTTTCGGGCATGGTGGGAACGCCGTGATGGCTTCTGATAAAAAACGAGGCGATAGGAGTTTCCCAAGGGTCTAGCGCATCAAGATTCGACTCAGCTTGCAGAGGGCGAGTGTTCTGTTTAACAAGGCCGGGGGTGGCCCAGAGGAGGCCGAAAGAGAAAACAGAAAAAATACACAATAGTGGTTTCATTAAAATTCCTCTTCAGTGTTAAACTATTTACATGAACTCACAAACTTTTGACAGGCTTTCGAAAGCCTTTGCCGGTTTTTGTGTATTATATCTATTGGCCTACCTTTTTCTATTGATTCGAGGAAGCCTCTTCTACTTCGGTGAAGCTATCAGCTACGAAGGACTTATCCGAACTCTAAACGGATTGCCCTTTGCGAGTGGACCGAAAGAGATCCCTCTGTCTCTCACACCCTACACTCCGCTTTTCTTACTTCCTTTAATGGGTATCGGAAAAATATTTTCTATCTCTCAAATAGAAACTTTAACTGTGGTCGCCCGCCTGGTTCAAATCATACTATTGGGAACTCTTTTTGCTCTATTAAACTTTTTGAGGAAAAACTTTTTCCAAGAACTGAGTTCAGGCTGGGCCTTCTTTTGGGTTCTTATTCCGGTTTTTTTCTACAGCCCAACGATGGAGTTGGGACTCAGGCCCGATACTCTATCTTTTCTTTGCGAAGCAGGAAGTGTTTACGCCATGCTCAGCTTCTTACAAAACCAGAAAGACAAACAATTGATTCTTTCTGCCCTCTTATCTGGACTTGCTGTTTCTATTAAACTAAATACGCTGGGAGCAGCAACGGGTTTATCGATCTTCTGTATCGTTTGTCTTAATAAAAAAAGTTTTGCTATCTTTTCTTCCATCGCAGCTACTGTCGTGTTAACAATTCTAGGTCTTCAATATTTAGTTCTTGGCGAGGCACTTCCCCAAAACATTTTAAGTTCTATTCAAAGCACCGTACTCTCGGGTTCTGATGCCTTGAAAGTCTACTTGAAGCTTTTTGATCTCTTCCTTTTTCCGCTCGTCTTCTACATCTTTTTGATGCTCTACGGTCTGGCAGCTCTGAACCCGAAAAAAGAGAGAACGCTATTTGCTCTAGTACTCGGCTTTTCATTTCTCTTGGCTTTCTTAGGCCAATTGAAATGGGGAGCTTTTCATAACTACTTCCTAGGGTTTGTTTACTTAGGCCTCATCCCAGCTTCAATTGGTTTTAATCAACTTCTCAAAAATAAAACCCACTCACAGAGGAATACCTTTTTTCTCTTCTACTTTCTCTATATTGCGCTATTTATCGCACGCGGAACCTCTATCCCGTTTAAAATATGGCAGGATAGACATTACTTTGCAGAATTAAAAAAGATTCGAACGCTAGTAGAGGAAAAAGCTCCTACCGGATACGTTTTTTCTAATGATGAACAAATTCAGATCGCTTTTGCTCACCGAACCGCAATAGGTGTTCTTTCTCAGGAACTACTTCAGGTCACGCCGAAACTTCAGCCCCAAATACCGGAGGTTAAAAAGATTCTCGAAAATTCAGGTCCCTTCGCTGCCTATATTTTTAAGTGCGCAGAATACGAAAGTGGCAAATCGGCTGGAATCTTTGTCAACTTAGAGGATGTAAATAAACGGCAGAGGATTCAAACAGGCAGATACTGCATCTTCTTCTAATTAAAAAGTGTCAGGTTCTTTTCAAGCTTGATAGGAGACTGACACCTAGTTTCACTTAATCCAATCCCGAGCCAGATCTAGAAATTTCGAACGAGCTTCTTTTATCGAAGAAGAATCAGAAGGATTCATTCTCAGGTCGTCACAATGAGCCGCACCATCGATAGTCACTACAACATTTTTAGGATTTAGATCGTTTCCGTTTTCCTTCGCTATCGATAAATTCATCCAAGGATCTCTTGAGCCATTTGAAAAAAAGATATTGCTCGTGGAGTTTTCTAAAAGAGGAAAATAAAATTTTTGATTTAATGCGTCAGTTTGGGCGGCTGTTTCAATGCCAAACAATCGACGACAAATACTCGCATGATATTCAGAATTAATCATTTGGGAACGAGCAGAAAGTTTTTCTTCATGATAGGCATTCTGCCAATACCCATATTCCGTGCAAGACTGATAGAACCACTGTCTGATTCCAGCCCCTTTTTCATAATCGGCGGGATTGAGACTGGTAGCTCCAGCAGCAGAGCCACTCAAAGCATCAATACCCCAGGTATTATAAATTTCCCGAGTAAACTTCGCGTATCCCTCCATCGGATTTTTCGTGTGAAGCAAGGAACAAAAGTGGTCTCTGTAGCCGTACTGAATGGCTAACGCCCCCATGTCAGCAACGAGATAAACGAAGTCGAGTGCATCAATCAATTTTTCAGCGGAAAACTTTACTTTTAAAGCAGCTAATTGCTCAGGATTTGAAAGGGCTGACTCTAATTGAGCTACCACTGTCTTAATATCAGCTAAACACTCAACCCCCGCAACTGTAGCCACATGCCGATCGTAGTCTTCAAAGTTAGCTTCAGCACGAACGGGACCGCTCGAAGATAGGGCTCCCACTACCAATTCTGGGTACTTTTCGCGGTAATAAGCCGCTAAAGACCCTGCATAAGATCCCCCCACAACGATCCACTTTCCTTGGAACCCTAAAGTATCCATCGCATACTTTTGAAAAGAGGCCGCATCTTTTAAAGCATAATCGGTGGAAAGATACTTAAGATTTTCGGTGCTTAGATTTTCAAAGGGCTGGCTTTTACCGTAATAACGATGTTCTAAAGCAACGAGATTGGCCTTTAGAGTTTTTCCAAAGTAATTGAGACTATTAGGCAAACCTTCACAAGTCGCCTCTCCACAAAGGAAGAAGAGTGTGGGTGAAAGTTTATTTTCAGCATACTGAGTGTTGATGTAATAACGTTGAGTGAAAGTGCGAGGGTCTGAGGAATCGAGCGGATTGAGACGCTGGGTGAAATTTCGTGGGTTAGCCGTATTGGAAATGGAATCTGAGTCCCCAGACCACTTTACCGCTTCCTGTTTTTTTTGAAATCTTTGAAAGTAAAACTCTTTAAAGTCTGCCATTGCCACAGCTGAAAACAAACAAAGGATAAAGCTAAATGATTTCATGGAGACTCCCT
>Ga0114973_10001382_pt1 | contig 18127 bp, 20 predicted proteins | sample M_140807_MF_Meta_FD_87025 | JGI IMG/M metagenome (GOLD analysis project Ga0114973, IMG submission 87025) | Freshwater microbial communities from Lake Montjoie, Canada to study carbon cycling - M_140807_MF_MetaG | ecosystem: Environmental > Aquatic > Freshwater > Lake | place: Lake Montjoie...
TCCTAAACTCCTTCGAACTAAGTTCTCCGGAGTTAGATTGTATTCCTCCCGCGTCGCGTCCGGAATACTTCTCATATTCGACTTACGAGATTCCCTCCGATGCGCTTCAGATGCTCCTGAAAATTTAGGATTTACTACCTTCTGCCACTTCTTATGCGAAGTCCGTAAATCCTATACATTCTTCCATAAATTATCGCCACTCTAATGTCTGGTCATTAAAATATACGAATCATGTCTGAATTATTGAACAATGCCAAATCATCATTAGGAAATGCCACTGAATCTGTACAGCAAAATTTACCAAATACAGGAGAGGTTCTTTCCGGCATTTCTGACGGGGCAAATTCATTTAGGGAATCCGCACAAACTGCTACGGCGGACTTTTCGTCTCAAGGGGCGATGGATGCAAGTACCGAGTTTTTAAATTCGAATAGTATGATTGCACGTTTCGTGTTTGTCATTTTAGTATTAATCGTGTTTATGTTTTTGCTGAATATCGGCATAGGTTTAGTGACATATTTTGTGACACCAAACAAGAGTCCGTATATAATTCACGGCATGTTACCGGGTTCTGATTATACTGTTTTTCCTCAAGACCCTACTAGCAAAACATCGGTTGTTTATCGGTCAAACGACCAAACCGGGGGAATGGAATTCACCTGGGCAATCTGGTTGAAGGTTGATGCTATGCCAGGTGATTCTCCACTGTATAAAAATGTATTTGTAAAAGGAAATGACCAATACAATACGAAGGGTATTGCCAGCGTCAATAATGGACCTGGATTGTACTTGTATAGAGACACAAGCGGAAATTCGTCTCAATTGAGTTTGCTATATGAAATGGACGTTGTTTCTCCCGATTTAAGTGGACAATATATTCCGCAAAAGGCGGTAATACAAAACCTCCCCATAGGAAAATGGTTTCATATTGCCATTCGCATGCAAAATAAAACTATGGATTGCTACGTAAATGGGGTTATTTCCACACGAGTTTCATTTGGAGATTATATTCCCAAACAAAACTACGACCCAATTGTTTATGCTGGTAATAATGGGTTTGCCGGGTCGGTTTCAAATCTGCGATATTACGACTACGCATTATCAGTCTTCGAAATTAACAGTGTTGTTTATTATGGTCCGAATTTGTCTGCCGCAAATGGTTCATCTAGCAATTATTTCGATTATTTAGGGAAAACTTGGTACTCAAACAATGTGCCAAAATAATATCACCCCATATGATTTCATACATTTTTGCAATAAACGTATGAAATGACCTACGCATTCTCCTCCTCCGTCGAAGACACAAAGTGGTGAGAAGTATTCCGGACGCGACGCGGGAGGAATACAATCTAACTCCGGAGAACTTAGTTCGAAGGAGTTTAGGCGTTCAAGGATTCGCTGGAGAGATTTCTTTAGCGCAGCGGAGGGAATCTCGTAAGTCGAATGGCATTCCTAAGAAACCCTACCGCCCTCCGGGTTCTCGTCTAACTATGCTATATAAATGGCAGCAATTGATTTAAGTTTTTGTAAACAGCGGGCAAGCATGCAAATGAATAGGGAACCTCTTACGAGGTTCACGCCTATAAACCCTTATGCATCCGGACAATTTACCAAAATGCAACTTGATATGCGACGAAAAGTTGAAATTCTAAAATATAGCGCAAATAAATCGTCGTCGCAAACCAATAATTTAACAAAAAAAGAAACATTTGCAAAACTGGTTAGGGGTGGTGGACGGCGGTCTACCGCCGTCATGGAGAGTAACAAAGTGACGTGTCCAGCAGATGATTTGGTATTGTCACCGACTACATCTAGTGACGTGCCTGGACCCGTTATTTACTTATATGAAGACAAATCGGTTCCTCTCTACAACTATTCGGATTTCAATGCGCGGTCGTATTCAGATTATGTTGCTACCAATTCAAACCCCTGGCAATTCGTGGTTTTGTCGGACATACTCGTCGTCAATAATGGAACCAGCAATGTATATTATTTGATTATTAATAGTGCAATAGACCAACCTTATTACACTTATAATATTACAATGCCAGTCGGATTGAGTATTGCTGGTATTGCACCGCCAAATTTTAGCGGTAATATTTCTGCGCAAATAAACAGCATATCGTTATCGGTTTACTACAATGACGGTTTAGTGAACAGATACGATTTGTCGAATAGTGATTTATCCGGGTTTTCAAATATGGTAACTATTAACAGTTCAGGGTCGCCTTTTAGCGCAACACAATTTATCGGAAATCTGGGTTTTAACAATATTAAACTTTACACCGTCTCGACCTACGTTTACACATTTGTATTGACTGCAAATGTTGTATTCGTTTCAACAACTACGTCGATTACTAATAAACAAGTTGCATTAGTTGCAAATATGTCGAGCGCGTCTTCGGTGGTATCTGGTTGCACTATAATATCGACGAATGACAACCCATATGCCAGTGCTTCTATTTCCGGTAACTGATTTTCATTTGGTCATTTTCATTTGGTCATTTTCATTTGGTCGGTGGTTTCAAACACTCCGACTGGTTAGCAAATATCTGCCCAGACATGCACTTATCGTGCTCCGTAACCTCTACGCAACCTCTTGCGTCCGAAAAATCTCCGACGTAACACCATCCCGCCTTCGGTTTTTGACTGCTAATCGACGTCACCGTAGGAACGGTTGTTTGGACTGGAGTTGGTCCTGGCGTTGTTCCAAGATTTGAATATGACCCATATAATCGCGAAACCCCAATGATGTCGGTTAGACTTGCCTGTTTAGAAGAGTCGATGCCAGGATTTGCAGAATTTATCAATAGGTCGCCTATCGAGTGCGTCGTTCCTTTAGCAATATCAATGCCTAGTTCTGCTGTTCCTGCTACTACATCGGCAGTTCCATTTAAAAGTCCTCCTGCGGTAAATCCTATCATCGCCAGTAAATCGCGGAAAGCAGGAACAAGCGGGTCCGCTATATTCGCAACGAGTGTACCTGTGATTTGCAGCAAATTGATTCCTACCAATAAAAGAATAACTAACACGAGTAGAATGATGATTACGATGTTTTTGTTGCTAAATATACCGGTAATATTGTCGAAAATAGACGTGTTGTCGGATTGCGTCGGTGGTGGTGGTGGTGGTGGCGGTGTATTAGAAGACATGATATGCGGATTTAATACAATTTTTGTTATAATATACTAACATATTCTTCGTAGTATTAAGCGTTATATTTTGTTTTAGCATAATAAATGAGCGTCTTCGGGTTTATCGAAAATTTCTTTTTTATTAGTTTAGCATTAGTATTTGTGCTGGTTCTTTTCCTGGTGTATCACTTTAAAAATAGAATAAGTGTGGCAGAGAAAAAGAGCGAATCCATGTACGGATTACTGACCGCGGTGGTTAAAGAAATCAAAACATTGAGAGGAATGTTCGGTTTAGCAGTGAGTACCGAAAAAGACGAACCGGTGAACGTGCCTGTGACAAACTTCGAAATAAAGACAAAATCCGTACCAGAAGTAAATGTAGTAGATGTGGAACCACCAAATAATCGTTTTGCTGAACGAGAGGTTATCACTCTTGATTTTGCGGCATCTGAGGCGAAGACCGATAATAAAATTGTGGTGTCAGATGTAGATTCGGATGATAGTGAAGATTCGGAATCGGAGAGTTCGGAAGAAAGTGATTCCGGTGACGAATCAAACACCGAGCATAGAGAGTATGAAGAACTTGAGTTAGAAGATATTATTGATGTGACTTCTCCCATTTTAAATATTGCAATATTAGATGACCACAATTTAGTGGAAGAGGATTTGTCTGCGGTGGTAGACGAATCTACTGCTGCGGTAGACGAATCTACTGCGGTGGTAGACGAATCTACTGCGGTGGTAGACGAATCTACTGCGGTGGTAGACGAATCTACTGCGGTGGTAGACGAATCTACTGCTGCGGTAGACGAATCTACTGCGGTGGTAGACGAATCTACTGCGGTTAATGACGAATCTACTGTGGTCGAGACTGTTTCTTATGTATCAGAATCGATTATTTTCAATCAACGACCATCCATCGACCAACTCCGCAAAATGAACATTAATCAATTAAAAACGATTGCGATTCAACACGGTATCTCGGCAGATACTAGCAAAATGAAAAAACCCGAACTCATATCGCTAATCAACGACTTATAGTTTTCAGGAATAGGAGCGTCGAATGAGCATAGGAATTGCCCAATCGTAAGTCGAACCAATAATACCTTTATAAAATATAAGAACCACCAACTCAAATGTTTACTTACCTAGATGACCGAGATTTAGATGGACTGGCGACTCAACAAATTGCGATTGTACATCCGACAGCACACGAATTGCCGCAATCTGCGAGAGGATATGCCGCAAATAATGTTTACCCTGGATTTCCGCCGTTGATGAATGACGGACGCGCACTAATCGCGTCTTGGCAACCCGAAGCAATTGAAAACAATCATTTGCTTAAATCTAGCGGTGTTACTTCGAATTGGGAATACCGCAAATATTTGACACATAACGCACCGTCGATTATTCAACACAATTTCGCAGAGGCAGCAAATGATTGCGGTTATACTGAATTGGGTGTGAGACGCGGTAATAATTCTGCCTATTTACCTATTTTTGCTGGATTGCCCAAATCGATTTCGCCACCCGCACAATACAATTCTTATATCCAACCTGAGCACGGTTTTGGCAAATTTGGGAGCGATTTAAAGGCGAATTATTTGTCGAGGGAACAGTTGGCAGCGAGGACGGTTACTCCGGTTATTACACAGGCGGAATTGTTGCAGTGGCAAAAGAATCTGTAATTCGATTCTTACATGGGGGTTAAAAGAATCAGTAATTCGATTCTTACATGGGGGTTAAAAGAATCTGTAATTCGATTCTTACATGGGGGTAATGTTTATGTATTAGACTTCATAAACATTAATATTTTGCAGTCGTATTCACCTTAAATCACCAGTCTGCTAATATTTTTATGAGACTTATTACTTTTTGTTAACCTGGTGATTGCTTTATTGCCAAAGTTAAAGATTGTAGGATTCATATTCGACTTACGAGATTCCCCCCGCTGCGCTAAAGAAATCTCTCCAGCGAATCCCCGAACGCCTACCACTTCGTGTCCGGCGTTATTCGCAGACGAAGTGATAGAAGGTGGCAAATCTGAAATTTGTTTTGGTGTTGGAGTTGGCGAGTCCTCTTCGTCTTCATCTCCCTCTTCGATTGTGCTCAGTTTCAGAGATTTCGGTTTAGACTTTGATACGGACCGTCTTGTAGTATTTTTTACGCTTCTAAACAGTTTTTTTAGGTTTACAGATTTGGATTGTGTTTGTGATTTTCTAGAAGGTCTGTTTCGTTTTGTTGTGGTGGCGGTTTCAAATCGATTTGGGTTTTTGTTTAGTCCGGGATAATAAACCATATCAACTCGGACTTTTAATAAGTTGATTTTCTGCACGATTTTCTTCAAAATATTCAATGTATTGTTTAAAAACTTTAAAAATGTAGAGCACTTATTACCTGATAATTCCGCGTTTTTTTTAATATCATCATTTAATGTGTAAATTATTTCATTGTAGTCGCTCCGCATTTTCTCTATAAGTTTGAATATTTGTTTATGTCCAATAACATCGATTTGGTTACTATCAACGCACTTATATATTTTTCGGTCACCTTGGTGTAATGTATAATATAATTCAATTGTGTCATCATTTAATTTAGTGGCATTAATTATTTTATCCAATTCAGCAATAAATCGATTCATGAATCCCACAAAATTATCATTAATATAAGTGTTATACCTGGTGCATTCTCGTGTTTTTAATTTTTTAACTCTAACTGCCGATTTTAAATACCTTTTCATTTTTTCGAGTTTTTCGTCATATTTGTTTTGCAACTCGTTTATTCTCGTCTGCACCGTATCTAAATTATTGCAAATTGTTTTTTTTAGTTCTTCCTCGCTCATGTTCCTATTGTATATCGTATAATCAGAATTTTCAGGAGATTCGAGAATCGAAGTGTATTTTTACAAATGAAATAAACGATTCCATATGAATCATTTATTTACTATGCGACTCATCAGTTTCGATGTGGGTATTAAAAACCTTGCCTACTGTGTTTTTTCTATTACATCCTCTCAATCATCTCAAAAAAAAACTTGGTCTATACCCGAATGGAACTGCGCGAATCTTCTCGCGACCGCCGACCCCTCAGCAAATAAATATTGCTGTCAATCCATTAAGGGTAAACGCAAAACGGACGCAGAGCACCCGTGTAACAAGATGGCAAAATGGTCAGTTCCCGGTAACCCCGACACAACATATTGCGACTTTCATGCTAAAATGCACAGCGAGTGGATTATTCCTAAACGGCAACATACAACCTCTCATATCAACAAATTAAAATTGCCGGAATTGGAGAAAGAATATGCCGGGTTGTTTCCAAACGCGAATGTCAATTCCTCCGTCAAAAAACCAAAAAAATCGGAATTGGTCGAGAGGATAACCGCGCATTATGAAACGAAGTGCTATCGAAGCACCGTCGAACCAGCGGAAAAAGCGAAAACCGCTGGGGAAACCGATTTAATCACAATAGGGCGCGCTATTAGACGGCAATTGGACGAAGACTCCGCTATCGCCGATGTCACACACGTGGTCATCGAGAATCAAATATCAACTATTGCTGCTCGAATGAAGACTATCCAGGGCATGATTGCACAGTATTTTATTATGCGGTTTGGGGATGCGGTTTACATTGAGTTCGTATCCTCTCATAACAAACTCAAGGGATTTTCCACAGAAAGACGAGAGGACGAGACAATTTCGAAAAATGAAAAAACGTCGTACAAAGCAAACAAATCGGACGGAATCGAGGTTTGTCGTAGATTTTTTGCGGCGAATCCCGAAATGAAAGGATGGGAGCCGGTTTTCGATAAGTCGAAAAAACGCGACGATTTAGCGGACTGCTTTCTGCAGGGTATTTGGTTCCTGAAACACAATAAATTAATATTATGCGCGGAAGACTTAAAAATAAATAGTGTAATCCTATCATAAACAATGGAGGTAATTGATATTGGTTTAGGCGATTTAGATTCGGCGGTTCCTATTACTTTAAATTTACGCGATGATACGGCATTTGAACCTAGGTCGGTTAATTTCGGCGGCGGAATTGAAATGTTCATGAACGACAATCAGCGTAGCAACGGAAAACAGGTTAACGTCGATTTCGCGGATTTGGATAAACTTGAGTCGCAATTGAATCATTTATCTGCTGGTTCTGGCGCTAGCACCGGCGCTAACACCGGTACTGGCGATTTTTTCGGCGATTCCACGAAGTCAATCAGCGGCATGGCATCGAGTTTGTTCGGGTTTGGGTCTTCTTCTTCTTCTTCAGAGCAACCAACAACGGGAGGATACGAACCAAATGATTCCAAACTGGGACAGTCCACTACAAGCGGTTTAGGAAACACTAAAACATGGGACGGATTCACCAAAGTTGGCGATATTCCCCCCTCTAACGGATATTCACGTCCTTCCAGCACAAACAATATGTCCGACCGCGAAAAACGCAGAAAGAAGCGCGAGATGATTAAGAAGTTGGAAGAGTGGTATGAGGCGGGTCAGTTGAAACAACGCCCCAGCAGTTTCAATATGGATTCGCCTTATGAAGAAGTAGAAGATGAATACGAAGGCGCTTTAGAGGATAAGAGAAAAAAGGATAGTGTTAAATTGCAGGGTTGGTGGTTTATTACTTTAGTCAATTCTCTCGAATATGCAAATGCCGCATTTGACCCTTTCGGCGTCAGTTTAGACGGTTGGGGCGAAAAAGTGTCAGAGGATTTACCTGAATACGAAGAGATTTTCTCCGAATTGCACGATAAGTACAAGGGCGGCAAATTGGCACCGGAAGTGTCGCTTATCATGCGTCTTGGATTTAGTGCTGCCGTGGTCGGATTCTCTAATAAAGCACTTTCCTCTGCCGCACCCGCATTCGGTGATGTTATTCGGCAAAGTCCAGAGTTAATGCGGACATTCAATGACGCGACAGTGAAAGCACTGAGTCAACAGAGTCCCGGATTTGCCTTTGCTTCAAATTTGATGAATCCATCGCAAGATGATGTGAATTCGTCGTTTGGACCTCCTCCTAAACCTATTGAAACAAAATCGCAACCACCACCAGTCAGACCCGGGGCAATGCAGTTTACGCAAGAACCTGGACGTAATTATTCTGCTACTGCAAATCCTGCAAACAGACCGGATATTGCAATGGGGAGAGGTGCAATCAACCCAACAAATCCAATGTTTAAAGAGCAAGGTGTCGATATTGGCAACGGATATTCAGAAGTAAGGAACACGGTTCAGAAAAGACCAGAGATGAGAGGACCGCAAAACGATGTCGATGATATTTTATCGGGATTAAAAATGAAGACCGTTAATGTTCACGAACAACCCAGTATATCAAACTCGGGAATTCGAGTAGAAGATGAGTCGATGGTAAGTATTTCTTCTCTACGCGACATGTCAAATATGAACGCACCTAAACGTACAAACCGCCGCAAAAATACTTCGGATAAGAACACGATTTCTCTGGGCGACATCTAAGAATACGATTTCTCTGGACTTAGAACACGATTTCTCTGGGCGACATCTAAGAATACGATTTCTCTGGGCGACATCTAAGAATACGATTTCTCTGGGCGACATCTAAGAATACGATTTCTCTGGGCGACATCTAAGCGACAAAAATAACACAGCAATATTTGATGTGTCATTTTTGGATAGGCGAGTAATATATATTTGCAATATGGATGATTTCGACGAATTATATGATGGAGTAAGCAATCGCCCGATTTATATCCGCAAAAATGTCCAAAGTTTTTCCAACTATGAATCCCTACACATCGAAATAAACAAAAAGGTGAGCATAAAATCCCTCTTGGATTTGGAAAATCAAAACGATTTCAATGAATCCGAATCGTCAAAATATGGTTCGCATATAACTCGAAAAGACAATATTGCATCGAATGAAAATGAAGCGCAGTGGAGGGAATCTCGTAAGTCGAAACGAGATTCCTTCCGCTGCGCTAAAGAAATCTCTCCAGCGAATCCTCGAACGCCTACCATTCTCCGTCAGTTTCTCGGAGAATCATCCAATTCCAGTGCTTATTCTTCGCTCCGGAATTGTCCATTTTCATTCGATGCTCCTGCGTCGCATCTCCTGAAAATTTCGGATTTACTACCTTCTGCCACTTCGTATGCGAAGTCCGTAAATCCTATAACTTCGTGTCCGGCGTTCTTCGCAAAGTCGAATGCGGAATTAACGCCCAACCCAATAACCTGCAATGAAATATTCACCAACTTCATCGACAACCTCTTAGAAAACCCGGACGGGCGTATGACAAATTCGCAAAATGCCATCATCTTCATATTCACCTGCTTCGAAGCATATCGAACCATTATTAGCAGTTTTCTGATTGTTTTCGTACCGCAGAATTGCGGCGGGTATTCTTGTACTATTCTGCAAAATATTATGCCGACAGACGATTTAGAGGTAACCGCGATATCAATGAACATTTTCATGGCGCTCTATTTTTGTGCGATGTTTTCGATTGAGAGGATGCGAGAGACACTGGTGAAACAGTATTTTATTGCGGACAAATCTTATCCTACAGACAAAGATTATTTGATGAAGATGATTTCTGATATGCAACCTGGCGAGAGGCGCAAGATATTGAGTTTGAACCGCGTGTATCGCATATTCGCACAATTTTTGCTGCTAGTGTTTTTTGTAAACGCGGGTATTAGTTGCACGGTTATACAGAAGAACTATCTCAATAATACTACGACGACGGTGTTTGTCACTAACGCCCTTTTCATGATTAATCGCATTTACAAAGCACTCAAGGTCACATCCTCTGGTGAATATAATATTTATTCTGCTTATCGCACAGACAGCATTCTGTATAATCGATATCGCAGTGGGGACTGGTTTGGAAATTTAGCAAAAAATTGAACGACTTTTTATTCTTGATGGATTGGCGACATAATCAAACAACACTTATTAAATATAATGAACTATCAATTCCCATTTGCTTTTCCTTTGCCTCAACAACAACCGACTATTATTATTATTAATAACTATATAACGAATCAATACAATAACTCTATACCAGAAATGAACACTGCTATGCCTTTAACTCCCCCTCGCCCCGTCAGAGAACTAGTCGCACCTGGTGCACCACCTCGCCGCAAGCGTGGTCGAGTGATGGTGGATTCCGATTCTGAAGACGAGCAATCATATTCATTGGTCTTCCCAGACATAGATGATGAAGACGAAGGTGTGCGTAGAATAGATGCTCTCATCTTTCCCGAAATGGACATGACCGAAATATCCATGACCGAAATGGATATGACCGAAATGGATATGACCGAAATGGATATGACCGAAATGGATATGAGCGACGAAATGGACATGACCGACGCTCCTCACCCTAATATCAATATACATCGAGGCAACTACCGCTCGCCAGTAGACGACAGCGACTCCGAACTGGAAGTCGACGACGAGTCCGACGATGATGAATCCGACCCAGAAGACCAAGAAACCGTAGTTGCCCCATTCAAAGACCCCGATGCGATGGACATCGACGACGATGACACAGTATATTTATATTAATAGAGAGGTTGGTATCAGGTAAATATTAAATCCTAATATAAAAAAATAAAAAAATAAAATAAAATAATATAAAACAAAATAAAAATAAAAATAAAAAACAACACTTTTTTATTTTTTGCTATTTATCGCGAACTTGTAGGTGAATTATTCAACTGGGAATAGGCATCCATCAAGTCGTTTACATTGAATTCAAACTCGCTTTCATATATTTGATTTGAGTTTGCACTCACGCCATTTAAACTGTTCACTAGACTACTTACGATTTGGGTTAATATGTTGGATGATGCTGTACTGTTTCCAGAAACATCTGCAAAACTGTTTGAAGTTCCTCCGACAACCGTTCTACAAACAGGACATACATTGTGGTTTGTAAACCATTGACGCAACGAGGTTTCGCCAAATATATGACCACACGAACTGATTCGCAATATATTTTGCCCAACCACAAAATTATCTAGTGCGATGGGACACCGCGGTTCGTTCATAGAAACATCGTATTGCACTAATTCCGTCGAGTTCGCAATTTGCTCTTCGGTTATACCCTGGTTTTCAACTGGCGTTATTGTCTGGGTATAGACAATTCCACGGTTGGGAGGCATTTCATTAAATGAATATGGTGCATTTTCCGGTTCTCTCGGTCTTTCTTCACTAGGCGTTTCCGGTGAATACATATCAGTGGTTGCCTGTGAAACACGGTTCATCCATTCGTCGGAATTTACACTACCGGGATAAACATGATTTGAAATCCCCAATTCACAACCCATCAACCGAATCATACGCCGCACATTATCTTGGTAGTCCTCCATGATGTCTGTCATTAATCTTAGTCGCCTAGTTCTTAAATCCCACCGTTGAAAAGCAGTTTCTTGAGAGGATGAATTTCTTGAATGACGGTTCATTTGTATTCAAAATAATACTATTAAACAAATAGCGACGTTTATATACATTCCAACAGTCAATAATAATGTCTTCGCCTTCGCCTTTACCATGTGGGTTAACTAATTTAGGGAATACGTGCTTTTTAAATTCGTGTGTACAGTTATTGAATTATACGAGAGAATTGAAAGATGTTCCGCACGATAAGGTGTCGGATAACCCTTCGACAAGTCTGGACCACGACGTTTTCCGAGAATGGCGAGAACTGCGAGATATGATGCTGGATGTTAGAGGCAAAATGCCCAGTCCAGTGGCGACACCAGTCAAATTCGTAAAAATGATACACGATATTGCCAGAATAAAAGGTCGCGACCTATTCACTGGTTGGGCACAAAACGACCTGACCGAATTCTTGCTGTTCATGATTGAATGTATTCACACCTCACGCAAACGGTCGACGCAAATGAACATTCGCGGTTCGTCCGAATCCACCACAGATGATTTAGCACTCCAATGCTATTCTATGTTGAAAGACAATTATGCGAGAGGCGAGTTCTCCGAATTGTCCGCGATTTTCCACGGCGTCTACGTATCGCGACTTTTCACACCCGACGGCAACACCCTTCACTCCAATAAACCGGAATCATTTTGCCTCTTGGATTTGCCGATTCCTACTACCAACGGCAGATTTTCATTCGATGCTCCTGCGTCGCACCTCCTGAAAATTTCGGATTTACTACCTTCTTCAAAGTCCGCAAATCCTATAATAACGATTCTGGACTGTTTCGACGAATTTGTGGCAGATGAATTACTGTCGGGTTGGTTCAATGAAAAGGAGAACAGAAAAGAACCGGTCCGCAAAAATATTACATTTTGGAGTTTCCCCAATGTTCTGATTGTGACTTTGAAACGGTTTTCTCCCGACGGAGCACGGAAAAATGAAGCGTTAGTCGACTTTCCTCTTGACATTCTGGATTTGTCTAAATATGTCGTCGGATATCGGGCAAAAACATACAAATATAAACTGTTTGGAGTGGCGAATCATATAGGCGGTATTATGGGCGGGCATTATACCTCATTTGTTATGACAGAGGACGATAAATGGTTCTGTTTTAATGATTCTGCTGTGAGTGAACTACCAACCACGAATGTAATTGTGTCGCCTGCTGCGTATTGCCTTTTTTATCGGAAAATATAATCAAATATATTATAATTCGATGAGTAGTAATCTGGATAACCAATATAAACAAATAACAAGCGATTCATTGTTTCAAGTTTTTACAGACTCTAACATAGTTATCATTCTATGGTTTTTAGCAGTATATTTCATCGTCTATTTGGTTTTGAATATTGTGAGAGGTAAAGATGGTGTGAGGAGTTCCATTTCGAGATGGATAGACATCGTGGCACTAATGTGTTTGCTGATTTATTTGGGGTTTTCGTTTTTTAATAGATCGGATAGCGAAAAATCGAAAATGATTAGCGATTTATACTCGCAATTTAAGTCGTATTTGAATTCGCCATTATCCCTGCTGTCGGTCGGGTTCTTTATATTCACCCTCTACATTGTTATTTATATTTTAGTTATACCCATGGACTCGTTCGGGAAACCAATAACCATTTCTATTATTGAAAACGGGGCATGGATATTTTTTATTATTATATTATTCTCGGTGTTTTTGAAATATGTTGCTGGGGTCTCAATGACCGAGTTTTTGGATGATGTAGGGGACTATTTGAAAGAAAAGGCGAAAGACGCGACTGCCACCACATCTCCGTCGGGTAAAGGTAATCTAAAATCGTCTTCTGTTTCTGCAAATAATTCGTCTACTGGGGTGTCATCGACAACCGGAAATTTAAACGAGGTTTTTAATGTCGGAAACAACATGTTTACTTACGACGATGCTCAAACAGTGTGCGCTTCATATGGTGCTAGACTTGCCACTTACGACGAGGTTGAATCGTCGTATACTAATGGCGGCGAATGGTGCAATTATGGGTGGTCAGACGGTCAAGCAGCGTATTTCCCTACACAAAAAGAAACTTGGCAAAAACTGCAAAAATCGGAATCGACTAAGAATGCATGTGGACGCCCGGGTGTGAATGGGGGATTTATTGCGAATCCAAATGTCCGGTTCGGCGCCAACTGTTTTGGTAAAAAACCGAAACCGTCTAATAACGATTTAGCGGCATTGTCTGCTGCTTCTGCTGGAAATAATATTCCGAAATCTCCGGAAGACCTTCGTCTTGAACAGAAAATCGCGTTCTGGAAAAAAAATCGTGACAAATTATTGCAGATTAATGGGTACAATAATAACAAGTGGTCTGCCTATTAAGGGAACCAATGGTTACTTGCCTTAAGAACCATCCTTCAGAGGGAACCAAGGTTCCCTCTTACACCCTCCTTTTTTGCGACCGCGTTAGTTTTCATACGATTCTCATATTTTATCCTCTCTAATTTAATTTGTAATTCCCTGTTTCCACTTTCGCCAACTGATATTCTTCGGTTCGTGTCTTTCTATTGGAGTATTTGCTGGGGTATTATTGTTTTCATGCTCTTTATCCAGTCTATCCCCCAATCTCACAGCACTATCCACATACAGTTCCTTCAGTATCTTCCCCACCATTACCGACCCTTCATTCTGGTCAACCTGTCCCTGCTCTATCAATTCCAGAACCCGAATCAATTTCACCATAATAACCAGATTCAATTCGTCTTTCACCAACTTGTGAAAAAGGTCAGTATACAAATTGTATAAGAGAGGAGCAGCAAGTTTACACATTTCCGTGAATTGGTCGGGACTTAATTGCCGCAATTCCTGATTCGCTCGTTTCAACTTTTCAATATCCCGCATTCCATCCAAGAGCAGACCACTATGTTTTAATCGCCTAATATCCTCTGTATGGTCTACATAGTCTTGACTCTGTGCTAACATCTTTTTCAAATTCAATCTCTCATCGGCATTCATTTTTGGTATATAATCGATATTTTGCAAAATATGTTTATATGTGTTTATACGCGATTTGTTTTCCATGCGTCGATAAGGACGCTGCATTATTGTTCCTTTAGTTTATTAAGACCATGAATTCACAAATTTCTCAAATCCTCTCAAATTTTAAATTGTTTAGCGAACCCAAAAACACCATCACCAACCAACCGGAAACCTCTCTTAAGTATCAACTAACCTTAGGGTTTTTAGTCGTTGTCATAGCAGTATTACTTTACTTTAAACGAGAGGAAATCAGTAAATCACTTGCGGCAATCGTCGGCGTGGATACCATGAATACTCTGTTGGGAAATATGTGGTTAAGTACACATTTAACCTCGGCAGGTGAACTCGCATCCACATATGTGCCATCGGACTTTTCTCTAATGTCTGCGGTAGAAGAATCCGTCGCGCCGTTAACTGAGGCAGCGGTATAGGATTTGCGGACGATGCGACTCGATAGCATCGAAATGAATAATCGCAGAATATATAATTTCAAATGGAACCGGTAACGAATGAATTGCAACCATCAAATGGCGGTTCGACATTTACGGACGTCGAATACGAAGTGACTAAATCCGACTCTATATCATCTCGAATGTTTAGTATGGCATTTGAACCCATAAAATGGTTTATAGGATTGCGTTGGTATGTAATTGTATTAATAGTAGTGTTTGGGTCGTTCATATTTATGCAACTCGAATCCGCATTCGAAACGCGGAGGAACGCATACAAAGCGAAAAAAGAAGGACTCGAAACCGCTAATTCGGAAAAAATGAAAGGAATTATACAACAATCCGACCGAGAATATCGACAGGAAATATTACACCTTTTCTCATTCAAAACGCCCCCTTCGGGGGCAGTTATGAGTGAGGAATGTGCCGCCAATTGCGCATCTTTGATGCGAAATGGTGTAAAAAGTGTGACATTCGGACCGACGACAACACATATATTTGATTCGAATTTCGAATCACCGAAATCCCCTTTGTCGTTATCGGGAACGTTTCATAAAATATACAATTGGTGGATAGTTCCTTGGTTTTATGTATTATTTAGAAGCATAGGTCTCCGATGAAAATGGACAATTCAGGAGCATCGAATGAAAATATAAGATTATGTATATAAATGGCAAAAATAAACCCATTGTTTATCTTAGTTGGCGTATTGGTTGTAGCATTTGTCGGGTTACTTTTATCCTCTGGTTCAAATTATTTGCCGTATGATAGCAAAGCAAGTAACTATGCAAAATATGAAGCAATGACTGCAAACATACCTGAACAAGTAAAATCCGACGAGTCCGTTCCAGAATCAAAATCATCTAATAAGGTTGCCCCGTCGCCTAGCAAGGGATTCATTTCAGACATTCTTCAGTCCGTCAAGTCAACCGAGGCATTTGAACCAAATTTAGATGAACCTCAATCAGACGAACCCAAATCAGTAAAATATGCGCCCTTTAGGGATTCTACAATTATAGACCTGTTTAGTCAAGTAACCAAAACCGGAGTCGACGGTGTAGATGGATGTGTTTCGTCGGGGTTGAGCAATGCCGATGGACAAATATGTTTGACTCCGGAGTTGATTAAATTGCTGAAAAACCGTGGCGGAAATGCGAGTGGAAATTAGCAATAATTTACGAATATATTTTTGCAAATTTATATTAGTAAATCTAACACAATCCAGTGCAAGTATTAGAATCGAGAGGACAATGACTCGCAAACCAATTCATGTATTCTAAAAACAGTCTTGAATCTGTCAAATTGTTTGGGTTTGAAATCTCGCCTAATAGTGTTGCCGCGTTTTGCGTTTTAAATGGTGATACTAGCGACTGCAAATTGTATATTGATAATTTGTCGTTAGTTGAATTTGGCGATTGCGCGAGAATATAAACAACCGCGGTAATAAAGTCGACGTTGTTGTTAATCGTAATTGGGAAATTAAATGTGACGTTGGGAGGCGGCGGTGTTGGTGTGATGGTTATGTTTCCCGATGATACGTTTCCATTGCCATCTAGACCCTCTTTCATTGATTCAAAAACAGTCGTCCCATTCACTTGTAATGATGACGCTGGCAACACACCGTCTATATTATTGCTAAATGAAATTAACGAAACTACACAAACTGCAATAATAAATAATCCTATAATTAATATTTCCCTTGTTCTCATCTTCGTCTATATATTCGATTGTCATATTTTATTGTATTGATTATTTGCTGCGATTGCTGAGTCCGAGTATGAGTCGGAACCAAAAATATTCAATACACTGGGCATAAAAACCCCGACACCGATAATCGCAATTAGTATAATAAATATGACCACATTAGTAGGTAGGTTAGACGACATTATATATTTTTGCTTTATTTTGCTTAGAACGCCGGACACGAAGTAAGTAAATCCGAAATTTTCAGAAGATAGGAGCATATACCGTGAAATAATACTCGAACGGTGTCCGGTTTTCATCGTTCACAACAGACCGCGTCAAATCCTCGTAAACCGCAAAGAAATCCGTTCCGTTGACCCACAAATATGCGCAGTACAATACAAATATTGCGGCGATTATAGACAGGTCGCGATAAAGATTAATGTCCCAAGTCCAGACCAACAAGAGAGGAATGAGTTTTATACAAATTGTCATCAGCGTGTACTTGAAAACAACATAATAACCTACATTACGAACAATCAATTCTGCTATAGATTCGGTGTTCCAAATCAGTGCGACGAGAACAACGAGCGACGGATTAAACCACTTGATTTGCTTCGGTAATGGGGTTTTCAAAAATATATAGTAGTATTTTACCAATATAAAGAGCAGCGCCCATGCGAAAATCCAGTAACTGAATATGTAGGACGCTGGAATCCGATTTTGCTGATAAAATTCGGACATTTTTATATTACAGTCGAAAATAATCTAATTTTATTATGAACAAACGACTCGGTCAGTTCATCGTAGATTTCAAATACATTTCGATTATTCTGTGTTATATACGCACAGTATACTAGGAATAATATCGCACATGAAATAATACTATTTGTCCAGTTGACTTTGTGTCGCCAAACAAAATAGAGAGGAATTAATTTGATTACGGTAATGATAATTGTATATTTTGCTAAAATTATGGTGAGAAGCGACCATTTTGCCCTAAATAAAATATGTACCAGAACGTAGAATTGGTAGGAGAGGGCAAATAATAACGCGAATGTTGGGTCCCACGAGTCTAAATGGATTTGTGGAATGAATTCGCGCACCAGACAATAGGCGACTGCCCAACAAAACACCCAAAATGAAAAAAGAATTCTGTAATTAAGTTGAATATTCATTTATATTTCGGAGAGATACTGATGAATAGTTATTGCGAATATTTTCATGAGATGCGAAGATGAAGGAGTCTATTGACGTTAAGCACTGTATATTCGACTTACGAGATTCCTTCCACTGCGCTGCAGAAATCTCTCCAGCGAATCCTTGAACGCCTACCATTCTCCGGAGAAACTTCCTTCGTCAGTTTCTCTGGAGAATCATCCAATTCCTATGCTCATTCTTCGCTCCGGAATTGTCCACTTCGTGTCCGGCGTTCTACGCA
>Ga0114973_10001383_pt1 | contig 18122 bp, 24 predicted proteins | sample M_140807_MF_Meta_FD_87025 | JGI IMG/M metagenome (GOLD analysis project Ga0114973, IMG submission 87025) | Freshwater microbial communities from Lake Montjoie, Canada to study carbon cycling - M_140807_MF_MetaG | ecosystem: Environmental > Aquatic > Freshwater > Lake | place: Lake Montjoie...
ATGCATGTTCAAAGTTAGAAATGCACCTTGCTAGAATACCTGATAATATACCGTGGGCGCCATTTACTGAACCGACGCCCGCTATGCCTGATGATGTTAAAGTATTAAAAGAAGTTCATACGGATCGATATGAGTTTGATTCGTTGGCATCATACAGAAATTACTATATACAGAATAAGACACACTTAGCCAACTGGAAGAAACGTGACGTTCCAGAATGGTATATTACTAAATAAAATTATGCCTACATACGATTTTTTAAATACTGAAACGGGTGAAGAGTTTGAGGAGTTCATGAGCATGGCCGCACGTGAGCAATACCTCAAAGATAACCCACATATTCAACAAATTCATCTTGGCGCCATGTCTATAGTCAGTGGCGTATCAATTACTGGTAAGATACCAGACGGATTCAAAGAAGTCCTATCCAAAGTTGCTGAGAACCACAAGCAGTCTGCTGTTGCTAATGCACATGGCCGTAAGTCTATGAAGGAAATCAAAACACAAAACATAGTCAATAAACATATCGGAAAATTTGGGCGGTAATTATATAATGCTAACCTGCTGTTGTATATAAGGAGCATTTATGGCACGAAGAGCGGCACTTAAACAGGTTTACAGTAGTGAAGAAGCGTTGGACTTTTCAAAACCAACCAATCGATTAAGATTAAGATTGGATGATATGAAAACATTCCAACCACTAACTGATAATCAGAATAAATTTTTTCAAGCATACAAACAAGGAGATTACTTTATAGCACTACATGGTGTTGCTGGAACAGGTAAAACATTTTCAGCATTATATAAAGCCATCGAAGAAGTATTAGATAAGGGTAATACGTTTGAGAAAATTATTGTCGTGCGCTCCGCAGTCCAATCAAGGGAGATTGGACATCTACCTGGAACTATAGATGAGAAGATGGACATCTATCAGCAACCATATCGTCAAATATGCGAAACACTTTTTGGTCGCAAAGATGCATGGGATAGATTAGAAGAACAAGGTCACATTGAATTCATTTCAACATCATTTATTCGTGGTATGTCATTTGACAATGCCATTATTATTGTTGATGAGATGCAGAATATGACCTTTGAAGAAATCGACACTGTAATGACTAGGGTAGGTAATCAATCTAAGATTATCTGGTGTGGTGATTACAGACAGACTGATTTGAACAAGAGAAAAAACGATGTATCAGGTTTATTAAAATTCTTTGATATTGCATACCACATGGGTGCATTCACCAGAATTGAATTTACGCCAGATGATATTGTTCGTTCAAGTTTGGTCAAAGATTATATTTTAGCAAAATTGAAGTTTGAGGACATTTCAGAAAAGACATAATGAGAATATTTAATCATGTGAAGTTGCCGCAACTTGATTTTGACTTGAAAGCAGAAACAACCGACAGTGGTAGACTCTATGCTACTCCGACAGGAGAAAAGTATAAGTCTATCACTACGGTACTTGGTAATTACAACAAACAAGCAATCATGGAGTGGCGTGAACGTGTTGGTGCTGAAGAAGCAAACAAGATATCCACCAAAGCAGCAACCCGTGGTACCAAAGTTCATAAAATCTGTGAGGACTATATTAATAATGAAATACCCGAGTTAAAGATGCAGATGATGATGCCTGACTTGAAAGAAATGTTTTTCAAGATCAAACCAATCATTGATGAGAAACTTGGTGATGTATATTCACAAGAACAGGCACTATATTCACACCAGTTGAAAATCGCAGGTCGAGTAGACTTGATTGGTATGTGGAACGGTAAGTTATCGGTAATTGACTTTAAGACATCGGCCAAGCAAAAAGAAGAAAGTTATATCCAAAACTACTTCATGCAATGTACCGCATATGCTTTGATGTTTTCAGAGTTGACAGGAATGTGGATTGATGATATAGTAGTATTGATCGCAACTGGTGAAGGTGAAGCACAATTGTTTGAGCGACAGATTCATGATTATTGTAAACCTTTAATGGAATATATTGATAAATATGCCTAAAATAGGAGGTATTATGCTATCACTCAAACAGTACATAATCGAAGGTAATCCGCTGGCAAGATTACATAAACACGCACAAGAAGGACGCCATTATGCTGTATTATCAGCACACCGTCCAGAGGGAGAAGCAACACCAGAACAGAACAAAATAAGGCACAACGAATTGAAGGATAAACTTACTTCACTAGGTTATGCTCACAAAGAAGTAGAGGGACATTATGAAGGTGACAAAGAGAAGTCGATTATGGTACATGCTAGAGGCACAGGCGATGAACATGGTAAACAATTGCTGCATCACGTTAAGGAACTGGGAAGTCACTATAACCAAGATTCCATCTTTCATCATGATACAAAATCTGCTAAACTACATGGAACGAATACGACAGGTTTTGTAGGTAAAGATAAGACTAAACCAGTAGGCCAGACAAGGTATAATAAACCTGATTCACCGTATCAAACAGAAACGAAACCTAAGTCAGACAAGCCTTTGAAGAAAGGTAGAACTAGCAAAGGGTCGGCAAGATTTACAACTGCATCTAAATTTGGTGGATAATATGACTGAAAAAGAATATGATGAGAAGTTCAAAGAATATCTAAAAGAAAAAGGTCCAAATCCAGGCAAAACATTTTTTGGTTCTTGGGGTTGGTATGCTACAATGAAGAATCAATTTGATAATGAACTGAGAGGACAAAATGGACAAAATGGAAGTGAAGAAAGAGTACAAAACTAAACTTGACCATTTCGAACGTTGGTTTGATATAGCATTACGATTTGGTTGGTGTCTGTTCATTTATGTGGTTGTCACTGGCAATTACATAAGGTAGAATTGTTGTAATTCCTTCAAAGCGAAGGCATGTTGGACGGGGTTTCGATACCCCCATCTCCACCAGAAGCACATTATGGAGTTACCCGCTACACTACTAAAGGATCGCTACCTTTAGTAATATACAACGTGTGGTAGTGTGCTTCTGATGGGGATGAATTGGTTTCGACAGCGTGAGATAGTAGAGAAGGCAACACGGTAGGCGATGACCGTTAATCAAGCAAAATAAATTATCCGCAAACGATAATTACTATGGTGAGGATCGCCTAGCAGCGTAACTCACTTGGGGTTTCGGGAGTGTCCTTATTAACCAATCACTCCCACCTAACTTTATACATTATGAAAATATATAAATCATGTTATCGTAGTCATTGGCTTTCTCCATACACCATACTGGAGAAAGTTTTCTTTTGGCGTGAGATTGATTACAATGAACCAATAATTGAAAAACTTTCCAACTTCCTCAATCCATTTTCTGTAGCATGGATGAATTTTCTTGATTTTGTGCATCCACGAATTACCTATGTAAAGATTGATGAGTGGGATACGTGGTCAATGGATTCTACATTGGCAGATATCATTCTACCGATGTTGAAACAACTGAGGGCATCAAAGCATGGTTCAGGTTATGTTGATATGGAAGATGTACCAGAACATCTTCGATATACAAATACTGAAAGATGGGACTATCAAACAGTCTTTGATTTTTACCATGAGCATGAACTAAAAGAAGGTGATTGTGATATTCATGCTCGATGGGATTGGGTAATGGATGAAATGATTTTTGCATTTGAGAAGAGGGTAGAAGATACTGATTGGCAAGCAACCAAAGAAGAATGTGAACGTGTACAGAATGGATTCCGCTTGTTTGGCAAATATTATCAAGGTCTCTGGGATTAAATTAACTAAATAAAGATACTGGCACAACACACACAATCCGCCAGTATAACACACACAGGAGTAATTATGAGTAACTTAACCCCGTTCGAGATTCGCCTTGAACTTTTAAAGATGGCAAGAGAAATGCTTTCCGAAGATTATCACGGAAAGTGTCAGCAAATAAGCACAGATTGGACTGTTAAAGTCGAAACCGCTAAACTACACGGCGGTCAGATTCCAGACCATCCATCGTTCCCACCCTACCCCGCAGAAGCAGAAATCATTGCAAAGGCACAGGCCTTGAATGGATTCGTTTCAAACATTTCAGTAGATAAACCAAAAGCAAAATCATCTACCTGATTGGGACCAGAGGTGCTTCGGCGCCTCTCTAACTAACAAGGAGAAATAATGCGTTACCTAACACTAGCACTTTGTGCTGCATTCGCCAGTTTAATTTTATTCTTTAGTCAATCAATGGCACAGATTGTTGTGCCCACTAAGATGAATGTTGAACTGCAAGACCTATCGAAAGAAGCAAGGAAAGAAGTTGAATGCCTTGCACAGAACATGTATTTTGAAGCAGGCCAAGAACCTAGAGAAGGCCAAATTGGCGTAGCATTTGTCACACACAATAGAATGATGAATGGTAATTACCCAACAAGTTATTGTGGAGTGGTAAAACAAAAATCAGGTAATGTATGCCAGTTCTCATGGTATTGTGAATCTGCGGCACGTAAAAAACTCTTGACAATAAGTAACAATGCATTGTATAATGATATTACTGACTTAGCATTGAGATTCTACCTTTATACAAATGAGTTTGAAGATCCAACTAAGGGTGCATTATTTTTTCATGCAGATTATGTGAAACCTACTTGGAGTAACATGAGACGAACTGCTTATATTGGCAGACATATTTTTTATAATAGAGTTAAGAGGAATACATGATTTCAAGCAAAAAGGAGAAGGTGGTTATGGAAGAAGTGAAACAGAATGGATTGCATCATGTAACAACTTTTGCGATTACATTGGTGGCACTCTCAATTGTTGTTGCCGTAGGCATTTACGAAATGAATGAACGTAAACTTATGGCATCAAATATTGAAAGCGCCATTACTAAAGGTATTGATCCACTGACTGTACGGTGTTCGTATGCCCGTGATTATGATACTATTTGTATAGCACATGCCGCAGCAAGCGGTCGTAAATAAATTTTAATTTTTAGGAGATATATTATGAGTAAATTAGGCCGATACCAAGATGATGAGCAAGGTCAGTATAATTTTAGTTTTAGTGACAATGAAGGTAAGCATATAAGTGTATCATTTCGTGCTGAACCTGATTATGATTTAGATGTTATTTTTAGTGAGTTCAAAAACTTTTTGATTGCATCTGGTCATGAAGTTGAGAATGAAATTGGCGAAATATATCCTTATGATGAATCACATGAAGATGATGATGAACCAGCAGCGTTTGCAAGATGGAATGAAGATTGTGAAGCAACCGCTGCAATGACACAGGCACAAGCGGCAGATAAGTTCTCCATGGAGAATTTTCCTAACAACGGATGGCCCTTTGGTGGTTTAACTTCAGCACCATTACCTCGTTTGACTACTGCTGACTTTCCTGGTTTGAAAGTGACTGACATATCCGCATTGTCATCACAATCTTATTCTGAATGGATGGATTTAGGCAATGCACCAACAATGGCACCTTTGACACAAGAACAAATTGATCTTTGGAAAACACCTATGCCAGGTACTCTTGGTGGTGCAAAGATTGATTTCAAATAATGCCAACAAAAGATGAGATGATGAAGTTTGCACTAGAGATTGAGGCTCTAGTTGCAAAAACGGATTACACTTATCTTGAGGCAATTGTTGAACACTGTAAAGGCACAGGTTTGGAGATGGAAGTAGCAGCAACACTTATCACTCCAAACCTGAAGTCTAAAATACATGAACAGGCCGAAAGATTGAATATGTTAAAAACTAAAAGTAATAGATTACCTATATGACTGGATATGAAGCATTCTGTTTATACTCTTCTCTCAAACTGCATTTTACACAAGAATCGTATGACTACTTTAAATATGGTGGTAAATCGAGGACAAGTATAGATGCATTTGAGAATAAGAAAGATAAATGGTTTTATTATAAACTGAGTCGGAGATTTACCAATGAGGATCAGGCTAGAGATTTTCTTGTTGCTAATCTTGTCCATGATCGTGATGTTTGGATTGGAAATCTACTAAGAGAAGATTCTGATGTTCATTATCGTGCTCGGCAGAAAGTTCTTCAATCGTTATCATATACGTTCACAAATGAGATTGCACCATTAATGAATCAGGAGAACCCAAATGACTCATTAATGATGCGAGATGAAAGTCCATATCCATTATTGCTGTCTAAGTTGCTGTATGGTGAAGTATCGATTGAGACTGTATGCATTCTAAACTCCATACTGAATTTCTTGCCAATGTGGGACAAGAAGATTAATGATACGATTCACTATCCATCGGTAAGTTTGAAAATAAAGAAGTACACACCGTTTATACAATTTGAACCAACAAAATATAAACTTATTCTGAAGAAAGAACTACATGAAAATACAGAAACTTTATCTTGACATGGATGGTGTTTTGTCCGACTTCAACAAACAATATAAAAAATTGTGGAAGGTCGAACCCCATGCTAATCGTGAACGAGCGGAGAAACGTGATTATAAGTGGGACGAATTTGTAAGCGGCAACAATTTTGAAATTCTTGATTGGTTTCCTGGTGGTAAAGAACTGTTGCAGTATGTTCTGACCTTAGATATACCAATTGAGATTCTATCATCATCTGGTGGTAGAGATCATCATGAAGCAGTATCGAATCAAAAAAAGGTTTGGTTGAAAAAACATAACATCGATTTTTCTGCCAATATCGTACCTGGTCGTGCATTGAAGGCAGACTATGCGAAACCTGGCATCATTCTTATCGATGACACACCAGATGTTATTGATGATTTTAATGCAGCAGGTGGAATTGGAATACTTCACACTGACACGGCAAAAACGATAAAAATTGTTCAATCAGTTCTTGACGATACATATATAAACGTATATAATGAATCAAGTGAACAAGATGCACATACTTTAAACAACTAACTATACGAGGTAATATATGTCTGATTTTTCAGCACTCAAGCGCAACCGTAACACCTTCGATTCACTCAAGAAGGCAATGGAAGCACCATCAACAAATGTAGAAGCAGGTTCAAAAGATGACACCCGTTTCTGGCAACCCGAAGTAGATAAAGCAGGTAACGGTATGGCAATCATTCGTTTTCTGCCGGCACCAGCAGCAGACGGTGATGATGCTCTTCCATGGGTTCGTGTATTCAATCATGGCTTTCAAGGTCCAGGTGGTTGGTACATCGAAAACTCTTTGACTACTCTCAATCAAAAAGATCCAGTATCAGAATACAACTCTATTCTGTGGAACTCAGGCATTGAAGCAAATAAAGAAATCGCACGTAAGCAAAAACGCCGTTTGACGTATATCTCAAACATTCTTGTTGTCTCTGACCCAAAAAATCCAGAGAATGAAGGTCAAATCAAACTGTATAAGTTCGGTAAGAAAATCTTCGATAAAATCTCAGAAGCAATGAATCCAGAATTTGCTGATGAGACACCATTGAATCCTTTCGACTTCTGGGAAGGTGCTAACTTCAAGATCAAGATTCGTCAAGTTGAAGGTTATCGCAACTATGACAAGTCTGAGTTTGATTCTATTACACCAGTTCTTGATGGTGATGATGATAAACTTGAAGCACTCTGGAAGAAAGAATACTCACTCAAAGAGTTTCTTGAACCAAAACAATTCAAGTCTTATGATACACTGAAAGCAAAGTTGGATAAAGTTTTAGGTCTTGATGGTGTTGCACCAGTAAAGACAAAGGCTGAAGATACAGTTTTGAATACAGCGAAATCAGCACCCAGTTTGGATGAGAATGATGAAGAACTAGACTACTTTAGGTCTCTAGCAGAAGATTAAACTCTGCGAATGCCACTTTCGGGTGGCATTTTTTTATGCATAGTGCCTATTCATTATAGCACTTAAAATATTTTCATTTGTATCTTTTAAACTTGTTGTGCCTTTACTTACTTCTTTTTTGGTAGTATTCATAACTACGGTTGTTGAAAAATCAAACATAGAAGGTTGTGCTCTCATCTTATCTTCCAACTCTCTCAGATTGGCCTGCATTTCACCTGAAGATAGACCAAGTTTGCCTCCAGTCATTTTATCTAATGCTGCTAGTTGAGCATTCAAATCATCAAACATAATATCGGTTAAACTTTTCTTTTGTTCTTCGGTCTCTGCTGGAAGTTTACCAATCGATGAATTTAACGGGAATGCTTGATCTGCTTTGAGATTAGCAAGTTGTGGAATACCGCCACCACCATACTTTGCTGCTAAAGTTTCTCTGTATTTGAAGATAGGAACATTCAGATGAGGATTTGTTTCTCTTGCTTCTTTTTCAAAACCTAAAACATTTTGTATGTTTGCATTTTGATCTGGATGTTTAATAAGTTTAACTGCGCCTTGAGCACCAACAGCATGTGCTAAATGTATGTTTTCTGGAGTTGCTACTATTCCGTTTGCTTTTAAAACCTTAACATTGCTTTGAGAAAAAATTCCATATAGAGTATCTTGAACTTGTGGAGTAAATTTTGTTTGAAAATGAATGGCATATCCAGATGCTTTTGACACCAAGTCTCTTAGTGTGCTTGGCATAAATTGATATTTTCCTACAGCACCTTTGTTTCCACCACGGGCTTTAGTATACATCAAAACTTCATCGATTGTTAGATCAGTCAATTTTTTACCAACACCGAACATTTTTTCAATCAAAGGATCTTGTTTTCCATAACCATAACCATACGTTGCGTTGTAACCAGATTGTCCACCTTCACTCTGTCCAATAACATCTCTAATTGATTCGCCAGAAAGCAAGTTTGGAGATTTTGCTTGAGGTGGTGGCGCTGGTGTTGGAATTGGTGCCGCTTGTGGTCCTTGTGATGGTGTTGCGGCAGGTACTGCTGCTGCTGTTTGTTTTGCTGGAGTTGGTGCTGTAGATGCCATAGGCACTGCGCCTATTGCTGCACCAGTTGCATCATATTGAATTTCTTCAACACTTTCAACTTGAGTTCCTAGTGTTTGTCTATCAATTTCTTTTATTATCTCATCGGAATTATCGCATAAGTATTTAATTATATCGTATGCGAGTTCGAGACCAAGATATAAATTTACAGCACCTATTATAACATCAACAATCCCAGCAATCAATGCACTAATTCCCAGTGTTGCTGCTGAACCAGCGGCACCTGCAGCAGCGGCAGCAAGTGCTGTAAATAGAGATACAACATAGGTAGTTAATTTCCATGCGGCAACGTCTCTAAATTTTCTAGTTAAAAATGACACCACCACATTAATTACTTTTGAACCATACCTAAGTCTTGTTCCATAATCAAGAAGTTTTTTCCAATATTTTTCAATCAGAGCCGTAAACTTTTCCATTCTAGTTAATTCTTTTTGAGATGATATACTTCTACTTCCTGGTCCTGTTGGTCCACGCTGAGATGCTTTATTTGCAGGTCCAGTTGAAGTTCCTCTCGGATTAGTTTTGTTATTACCAGGTTTCTTATCAGGTTTCTTATCAGACTTGTCAGGTTTCTTATCAGGTTTGTCCCCATCTGGTGTGACAGAACCGCAGTCACAATTAGAAGAACCAGTTAGTGCTTTTGATGCATTTATTTCAAAGGCCCACATCAGAAGTTTTGCTTTTAGTGCTATAAATGCTGCTGCTATTATTAGTCCTTCTCCTAACATTAGTGCAACTTCACCCCAAATGTTTACTTTTTCACCTGTTGTTGGATTTGTATATTCTTGATTTAATGCTGCCAAAACAAGACTAAGAACACCACTAGCAATTTCTACAATTTTTGTGACGAAGATTCCATCTTTGGATAAAACAGTTGCCATTATTCCTAGCAATGGAACTATCACATCCACTATCTTAGTAAACAATTCAACAATGGCAGTTTTAATTGTCTCTATATTTGTTGATGCTATTTCTACTAAAATTTCGTAGGATGCTTTTAATACTTCTGCTATTGCACTGAAAACACCCATAACAATTTTACCTAAAGACTGTAACACTTCACTATCTTTTAGGAGACTGGCTGCCACGCCAATACTGGTTACAAAAAATTGACCTATAAATTTGAATATTGCTTTAAAGGTTTTTAACAGAGATTGTTTTACTTCTAAATCTTGAAAAATTTCCAACAACAAACTACCAGTTTTCTTTATAATATCGACAACGGATTCAAAAATTGATTTTAAAAATTTGGAAAAATATTTACCAGTCTCACTTGAGAGTAGCATCTTTCCAATTCCTGCAACTCCCATAATCAGTAAAAGATTGCCAAATAGTCCACCAAATGTTGACATGGAAGATTTTATTGTTTTTGCTTGATCGGAAAGAGAATCTTTTAGTGATGCTCTTTTATCTAAAGTTGCCCTCTCATATTTTAAACCATAAGCAGTTCGTCTTTCTCTATTCTTTTCAAAATATTGATTACGTCCTTCTATTTTTTTGGTTTGCAAAAGTTTGGATATGCTTACCTTTAGTGAAGCAAAGTCTTTAGATACTGTTGCTAAAACCTGATTGAGGTTATTTGTTGGTGCCATTTATTATGCTATTGTGAGTTTACTTAGAAGAACATCATCATAAATGGATGGAGTTGCTTCATTGGAACCAAGTGAATTTGTCGATGCTGAATTTTTTGAATTATCCACAACCATAGGAGTTTCATCCAAAAATCTAGTTCTTAATGCTCCTTGTAGTTCTCCTGATGCAATACCTAATTTACCACCAGTCATCTCATCGAGTTGTTTGAATAGTCCTGTTGAATCATTCTCCAACATTGAAATTAATGAACCACCTATGCCTAAGTCTGGCGCAGAAGTTCCAGTCATCATTTGATCTTTGCCAGAAGTATCTTTAAACATTGATTTTGAATAATTAACTGCATTTCCTGCTGTAGATGCAATTGCGTCTCCAACTTTAGCAAGTTGAGTGTCAATACCTGTAGGACTACTAGGAACTGCTCCAGGCGCACCTCTTGCAAAAGCAGATGCAACCATTCCTGCATTCATTGCACTATTTCTAAATTTTTCTGCCACTAATTCATCTTTAAACTCTACGTGAACATGGTCACCTGTGGCGTGTGGAGTTTTACCTAATATTTCAGACTGAACCAAATAGTCACCAGATTTAAGTCCAGCATTCGTCATCATTTTTTCAATTTTTGTTACCGCAGCATCTTGAGTTTTAGCCCCACCCTTAGTCACAAAGTCTATGGCCAATCCTTTAGCATGTTTTGATTTTGGATGATTTTTCTGGTGGAATTGGTCATTAAATCCAGTGAACTGTGCAAACTCAGAAACATCAGACATAATTTTTTGTGCTAGTATATCAGTTCCAGGTTGATGTGGGTGCGCCCACGTATCACCTTTTTTCATTTTTGACTCTAGCAATTGTGTAGGTGCTAAATTTTCTTGTGTAGGATATGCTCTTGTTGGCCTTTGACTATTGTCAGAACCTATATTAGGAGTTGATCTCGAAGAGGGTGGTGGAATATTTGCGGCAGCAGTTTTTTCAGCAAGTTTTTTCCCATCTTCACCAGACTGCATGAACCGATTTGCAGTAATTATACCCGCACTTACTAGCAGTGTAGTTACTGGACTTGTCAATACGTCTAGGACTTTTCTAACCATTCCAACTTTACCTTTACCAGGAGGTCCACCACCGCCACCAGGACCACCGCCAAGAGAATTACTCATTGCTCTACCTAATATTGCACCAGTGTATGCTGCTAGTCCTAACTCTAATGCTGCCACCGCAAGGCCAATACCAATGAATATTTGTCCTAATGTTAAAGTGACGCCTCCGGGCAAACTAATTGGCTGTGCTAGAACTGTACTAATAAAATCTTTTATAGCAACATATAATCTTGCGATGCCGTCTCGGAATACTGGATCTTGTAATAAACCCTCTGTAAATTTTAGACCACCTATAATGGCATCAGCAATCTTAACAAATAATGTTATGATACCATTTGCTATTTCTGCGGAATTATTTACTAACAATTTTGATGCCATATCTAAAAGCGATAGAACAGTTTTAAATATAGCACCTACTACAGAAGTTATGATGGTGCCAAGAGTTGATTTATTTTCAGGATCACTTATAAGGTTGCTGAAGAAATCAGATATTTTTGAAATGCCTTCTGCTATAAACTTAAAGACACTTTTAATCATTTGTGTGATTGATGCTGTTATCTCTGAGTCTTTAAGAAGATCGGTAAGAAAGTTTGCGCCTTTTGATATAAGGTCAGATATGCCAACAATGATTGCTTTGAATAGAGACTTAATTCCATCCATAACTCCAGGCATACTTAGAAGTTTGGATACACCTATTGCGGCAAGACCTAATAAAGCATACTTGAAGATGCTTGATAGACCGTCTTTGATGGTCTCAAAGAAACCTTTTTTATCGCCAGTAATTACCTTCTTCTGTTCGGCAGTTGGCTTTGTTTTTTTATACTTTAATCCATAGTCGGATGCTCGCTGTCTCTGTCTTTCAACGGAGGCATTTTTCTTATCGAATTCTTGTATTTTGACCAGACTTGCCATACCCACTTTGATGGTATGTAAATCTCTTGATATAATATGTAAAAATTTACGAAGAAGCATTGTGTCGCTTCCTCGTTTGTTTCTACCTTTAGACCACCAAGCAATGTCGTTGTCTTTATCTGCCATTAACCTTTACCTGCTCTTATTTTTTCTTGTTTTATCTTTTCAGTCTCTTCATCTAAAAACTTCAACAATAAGTCAATATAAACTTGTTTTTCCCAAGGCATCATATTATCCAATTCAGACAAACTATATTTGTGGTGCTGCATCAGAGCAAAATTAGTTTGAAAGTAATTACCTAGTGTATCATGACTAAGACTTATCCGAAAAAACTTTGTACACCTTCCAACATAATTTTTTCGTGATAACCACATTTCTTACAATCAAAATCTATTTCTTTTTTAATTTTTGGAAGAGTATCGAAAAACTTTGATATTTTTTCCAAGTCTGATTGTTTCATGTTTTCTACAAACTCAACAAGTTCTTTTTTAGGAGTATCTTTAGCATAATAAATTTGATCTTCATCGTAAATGTACTCTATACAAGATATAATAACATTCAAGATTTCATCCATATTATCGGTGTCTAATCCTAGAATATCAACTGAGTTGAAGGTAGGATACTTCATAACAACACCAATTTTTTCACTAATCTGTATCTTACTGGTATGATCAGGATTTAAAGTTGGTTCAATTTCCAACACATTCACATCAACATTGACCGTGTTCGAACACTTCTTATCTTCTTCAACGGTATTGTTACATGTGAATTTTAAATTTACAACTTCACCAACCGATCTTGCGCGGAGTTGAAGAAAGACATATTCAATATCAAATGTTGCCATATTTTCGATATCAATTTCATCTAAAATACAATTGCGTAAGACTTGTTTAATGGCACTAATTGTTTCTTTTGAATCGTCAGATTCGTTTGCCATCAAAAAGAGTTTCTGCTCTTTAACTAGAAATGGTCGATATCTAATTGTTTCGCCTGTTGAAATGAGTTTTGTCTCATAAATGGGTACGTCTAATTTTGGTAACATAATGTCCTCACGTTAATTTAAAATGCTCTTAGTAATGCTCCGCCACCACCTTGAATCAGTCCTCCTACTGCTTCTCCAATATCAATCTTACTTTCGGTAATTGCTTCATATCTGTGGTATGCGAATTGAATACTTAGTCGATGAAAATTATCATCATTCCAATTCAATTGTTGTGCGGCAATACTGATTGGATACGCATCAATCAACTTGGTGGCAAAAATCTGTGTAACATCATCGTTATATTGTTTTACCGTAATCTCAGTCATATACTTTGAATTTTGACCCTTAGGAAAACGCAAATTATTTGTATCGGTTGGCATAATTGCTTCCATCCAACGTTCAAATAATTTGCGTTCATAGAAGTCATTGGTACAAACAAATGTTAATGTTGTTTCTGCATACTGAACTTGATATGGTACTTTGTACGTTGGGCCATAAATTTTAACATCATCTGTTACGAATGTTTTTCCTGGCAATTCTGCGGTCTCACACTGTAAAGATAGGTAACGAGACACTGCTGGATTCGCAGATTTCATTCCTTCGTTTTCTGCTCCAATAGCATCGTTGATTGCATCGGTAACATCTGACATAATTGAATTGGGCAAATTTAGTATTTTTTCTATTACCGAGTTTTTTATGAACTGTGCAATATAGGGAGGAAGAGGTAATAGTACCTGAAATCTAGCAGGTCGTGCTAGACCACCTTTTCCGCTTATGTTTGATAGAAATGAATTTGGTGAAAACGCCATTAAAATTTATCCTCTGATTCTGACCACACTTTGTTTTTCTTTGCTTTGGCAAATGATTCGACTGGTAACATGACGGCAATATCCCATTCATCTGCGGTTATTTCTAAAAATCTAGATTGTATGTGACTATACAAATATCGTTTGATACAAGGTTTTGCTTGATACATTTTTGATGCCCGTGCCAGATAATCATAACTAATTCTGAGTCTAGTTTTCTCATCGTAGTTATCGTCGGTAAGTAATGTGCTTAACTTATCTAAAAGAAGTACACGCTGCTTTGGACTAATGTAATGCAAGTTAAGTCCTAAAAAACCGTCTGGGTATCGTTCTATTGGTATAACCAATGGGAACTTATCGTAATATGGCAACGTATCCTTCGTTTTCGGATCATAAAAGTAAAAGTACATTCTACCAATCATAGACTTTTCTTTGAGTCTTTGCCTGTCACGCATCAAGTTACCTTTGGTAGGGTTTAATGCGCCAGTTTTTGCTCTTAACCACATACGTGCCTCATTGGAGCGTGGTTTAAGGCCTTGTTTGGCAAGAGATTCTTTGATGCGATCTATAAGTGTTTTGGTAGCCATTTAGTATTTATCTCAGATACCAAGATGTTTTTCTGTAATGACCTGAAATTCCCATCCGTGGTCTTTGCAGAACTCGGTTGCTGCTTTCCACTTGGATTGATTGATGACATAAGTTGCCGCTTCTTGGATGTACCGTTGCGTCTTACGTTTTTGAGTTGGAGGTTTAGTTTGCGCCTCTGGTTTGACTTCAATCACAAACGTCTTGACTATGCCGTTCTTTTGTCGGATTTTGGCCACAAAGTCTGGAAAGTATCGATGTTTTCTATTGTCAACTGGACTCCAGTAGGGTATAACAAGTTCTTCAGAACCCCACCAAATAACGTCTGGATGGTCATCTAAATATTTCATTACCTTGACTTCCCATGACGACCTATAGATGATCTTCGTAGGATCACCCTTGTATTTTTGTGGATTTTTAGGCGTAAATTTACCAGAGTATGACATAAATACTATCTAGTTAACCTACTTGGAACAATCATGGCATTTTTTGGTCTTACTGATATTAAATTCAATCAAATTGAAACAAGAAATTTTGGTCCTCTTGCCGCACTTGAAGGGTCAGAATTTGAGAAAAGCACCCTACAATACCCAGACGATCTTGGCAATACACCAAGAGGACACTACATGGTGTTTTTTATTCGTGAGCAGGTAAATTCTTCCTTTAAAGCAGACACCAGAGGTGGACAATCATTTGCTGCTAAAGATGAGGAAGCGGTTTATGATGCACTGAATAAGACACGAAACTTTCCTGGCGGTGGAGTTTCTGCTGGCAAAATAACTTTTGCTGATAGAATTAACGGTGCTTTGACAAGTGCAATAAGTAAAGGAACAGGTGCGCTAACAAGCAAATTTGGTAGTGGTGGTGTTGCAGGTAAAGTTGCAGGTAAAGTTGATTCATTTGTCAAAGGACCACAACCACAAGAGCAACTCAAAGAAGGCAACAGCACTCCGATTGAAGATTCTGTTAAATCAATAACCGATAAGAATAAAAAAGCATTGGGGTTTTTAAGGAGAACGCAATTAACAAATGATGCAATTGCTCTCTATATGCCAGATACAATTAATTTTGATTCGAATGCAAGTTATAATGATGTGGGTCTTGGTGAAGATAACTTAGCACAACTACTTGTTGCTGCCCCAAATTTGGTAAAACAATTTAAAGATAATCCTGATCCAAAACTTTTAATGAGTGCTGCGCTTAAATCTGGTTTAGTGCAAAATCTAGGCCAAGAAGCAGCAAAAAAAATAGGTTTAGGTAATATTGGTAGAGTAGGATTATTCACTGCAACTGGTGGTGTTACTAATCCAATGATTGAGTTGATTTATTCTTCACCTAAACTTCGTACATTCCAATTTGAATTTTTCTTCTATGCTAGAAGCGAAAAAGAAGCATACTCAGTACAAAAAATTATTGATCGTTTTCGTTTTCATCAATCACCAGAATTACAAGGTGGATTAAATAGTCAAATGGGTTTATTAATTCCACCATCAGAATTTGATATCAAATTCTTTTATGCAGGTAGACAAAATCCAAATATACCACCAATTGGAACGTGTGTGCTTGAACAGATTCAAGTAAATTTTGCACCTAAAGGTTGGACTGCATATGAATCTATTGGTGAAAATATTGCTGCTTTAGGTAGAACTGGTATGCCTGTTGCTATTCAAATGTCTCTACAATTTAAAGAAACAACTATCATTACAAAAGAAGATTTCAAATCTCAAGGTATGAGTGGCGGTACAATGCCTGGAGTCGCAGCATATTCTGATGCTGGTAGAGAAGGGATGGCTATTTAAAAATGGCTAATTTCTTTAACAATTTTCCAGCAACATTTTATACAAACTCCGACACATCAAACAGTCTTGATACTGTCACGAATATTATTGCTCGATTTGGTTTTGAATCGTCATTGAAAGAAAATTCTTCAGGATTTTACAAATATACAGTTAAAGATTCGGATACACCAGAAATAATTGCCTCAAAGTTTTATGACAATCCAGAAAGGCATTGGATTGTTTTGTTGTTTAATGATATTATTGATCCGCAGTTTGATTGGCCATTAAAATCGGACACACTTATAACATACATCAATGACAAATATTCCGCTAATGGTGCTAATAATTCTCCAACACCACAAACAGGAATTCAATGGGCACTAGACACAGATAATGTTGAATCATATTATAAAATAGTTACCAGAAAACTCTCAGGTGTAAATGTAGATAATAAAACTATTGTGGAAAAAATAAAAATAGATGCTAACACATATACAAATTTATCAGTAACCACAAGAACACTTACACTAAAAAATGGTAAAACGGTTACAGAAAGTGTTTCTAAAACTAAACAAACATATTATGAATATGAAGTGGAAAGTAACGATTTAAAGCGAGAGATTAAATTATTAAAACCAGAATTTGTTCCTAGTGTTGTTGAGGAATTTAAAAGAATAATTAGTCCATCATGAATTTAATAGAATCAACTCAATATTATATTAAGGAAGTTTCTATAAATGCTAAAGGTGGTCCTCCTTTTAACATAACTGATATTATTGAGGAAATAAGTTTATATGACAATTTGTTTATGCCAGTTTTATCAGGACATATTTTAATTAGCGACACATCTAGACTGATAGACCGAATTACTCTAATTGATGATGTGATACAGATACACATCACAAAAATGGTTGATGATGAATTTGCCTCATTTAAAAAAGCATTTAGGATATATTCCATTACTGATAGAAAAAATATTAATAATACCAGTGAGGCATATATTATGCATTTTGTTGCTGAAGAATTAAAACAATCAGATCGGCAAACGGTAAGTAAAAGTTATGATTCAACCTATACTGAAGTAGTTGAAAAAATTTTAAAACAAAACTTAAACATTGATAGAAGTAAAATTGGAATAGTTGAAAAATCATCTGGCATTAGAAGAATTAATGTAAACAATTTGAGACCTTTAGATGCATTAGAATGGTGTGCAAAGAGGGCATTAAGTTCCAAAAATTCTCCAGATTTTCTTTTCTTTGCTAACCGCACTGGATATAACTTTGCATCTTTATCAAAACTACTAACACAAAGTTCAATCTTAAATATTAACTTCTCACCAAAAAATCTTAGTAACGGTGATGAGTTTTTTGAGTTAAGTAAAGCACGAAGTTTTGAGGTATTGTCTCAGTTTGATGCTATAAGTAAACTGCGTTCAGGTGCTGATGCTGGTACTTTTATAGGTTTTGATCCTATAACCAGAACAATGGGAGCAAAACTTATATCTGGTG